>Ga0209542_10000040_pt1 | contig 341272 bp, 352 predicted proteins | sample RifCSPhighO2_01_FD_184028 | JGI IMG/M metagenome (GOLD analysis project Ga0209542, IMG submission 184028) | Soil microbial communities from Rifle, Colorado - Rifle CSP2_plank highO2_0.1 (SPAdes) (version 2) | ecosystem: Environmental > Terrestrial > Deep subsurface > Rock core/Sediment ...
AGAATTTTAGCGGCCAAAAGCTGGGCGTAGGCTTCGGCCAAGTTCCCCGAGTCAAAATCAGCCTTGGCTCCGGCTAGCTTAGCCTCTGCCAGCTCGTAGGTTTCACCCAAAAGTTGATTCTCTTGACCGTAGCTTTCCAGTCGGCGGTCGACCCGGGCCTTTAACCTTTCCGTCTCTCTGATATAGCTTTGCACTTGCCGAGAAGTTAACCGGCGGCCGCTTAATTCGAAAGTGATGATAAAAGCATCTTCCAAGTATTGGCCCACCTCTGCCGCTAAATTATGAGCCAAGATTTGTTCTTGGGCTGTAAGCCCCCAAAAACTCCAGTGCCGGTCTGAAAACAAGCGCAGATAGTAGTCTGTCAACAAGGCTCTCTGCACATAGACTTGGGCCCAGCGGAATCTGCCTTGATCGATTTTCTCAACTGCCCGGTCGATTAAACGAATTATTTGGTCGATAAAGTTTTTAAACCAGCGTCGGTTAACGGCGTCTTTCAGTTCTTTCAGCTTGGCTTTGGCCAAGATAAGTTGGGTTTTCCCGGTTTCATCCACGATCGGTTGAACTAGGGGATCATCTGGCTCAAAGTTAAGCTGATATGAATCTGTCTCGCCGGCGGCTGTGGTTTCGCCAATGGTAGTAAAAAATTCACCCGCTTCGGTTAACTGACCAATGTCCAAATGATACTGACCGCTATCGGTTCCCAAAATTTCCACTCCGTAAATTCCGGCCAGGGCGTTGTAAATGATCAAGAGTTTGTCTTCTGAACTATAAAGTGAGTTGGCCATCGGTGAGGCAACTCCGAAGCCGGCTTGAGATCCGTCAGGGGCAGTCACAGTTAACTCGGCGGGCGAGTGGAGAAAGAAAACCAATGATGGATTTCTGGGTAAGGGCTCAACCCCAGTTGCCGGAGTTACCTCTGACAAGTCCAAGGCATCTAGTATTGCCTGAATTCCAGTTTCTGTTTGCGGCAAACTGACATGAGCCGCCTCAACCAGTCCAGTCGAGGCTGCTCCGCTAACCGTGGCGCTTTTTTGCAAAACCGTTAAATCTCCTTCATCGGTATATTCTCTATTCACCGGTTTGCCGTCAGGCCATCTACCTAAAAGTTGATCGATAAAGCTTCTCTCTCCCAGAGTCAACCATTCAACCGTATTCCGATCCGGGTCGTCTTCACGGCCGGCAATGGTGTTTAAAAGATCTTTAACCTCTGAAGACAAACTAGATTTAAGACCATCTAAATAAGTGTTAAGGTCGGTCAAACCGCTGTAAGGCATTACTGTTTCCTCTTCATCTTTGGCAAAGTCAAATATCGGCAGCAAATCTTTAAGCCCCGGAGTCAAACCACGAACCGCCGCCACCGGCGAAGCATAGCCAAACTTGTGAGCTTGAAGATAAAGTTGCAGCGTCAACCATTGCCAAGACCAACGTTCGCCCACTTCTGCTCCCGACCAAGCCAGCCAGGCCGGAATGGCTCCCTCGTGGGGTGAACCGGTGGTAACAATCTCATCTAGCTTGTCTATGCCATGTTCTTGCGCATAAACTCTTGCCACCATTCCTCCAAGGCTGTGACCGACCAGGTCGACTTTAGTGTCTTCCGGCTTATCCGTGAGCACCGTTGTTTGAAGAAAGTCATCAAAGTCGTCGGCTAAATCGGTCAATGGTTTACGCCAGTCGTAGTAAAACTCAAAGTAATCTTCTCCCTCTACGTAGCCTGCATTGTCGATAAAAGTATTTTTCAGATTTTCATAAACTTTAACAAAAGGGGTTTTCTTCCAGTCGTCGCCATCGCCGCCAGTCACCATGGCAGTTGTATCCCAGCTTCCGCCAATGCCGGGCAAGACCACAACCGGATCTTTTTCCTCCGGCTCGTCGCCTAAACTCGTCACGACGAGGTTGTCGAAATAAGTTTCTGAGACTGAATCCCCTCCCGTTCCAGCTCTCAATGCCACTCTACCAGTTGGAAACTTATCTGTTAAAGGGTCATATTCATAATCAAGAGCTAAATTACCGTCGATGTAAATTTCGATATCTCCAGTCTTCATTATGATTTTTATGTGATATGGGGTTTCTCTATTAGGAACTGGATAGGTTTTAGAGTCGCTTGTAGGTCCTGGAGGGACTCTTTCGAGAACAAAACCGCCTGGAGATGTAAAATGAATATCATACCAATAATTTTTAAGAATGGTTGGCGTGAAACGAAAGGCAATATTATGATCAGTTCCTATAACAAACTCCATATCTACGTCAATCACGTATTCGTTGCCAAGATCATTCCATAAACTATCGTTAGGCATTAAATTAGTTGTGCAGGATGGTTGATTTATAGAGATTCCCACACGTCCTCCAACCACTTCCCATGGAGCTGAACATGGAGTTCTGTCGGGATCGGCAACAACAATCCAATTATCAATATTGCCATCGTCGAAGTCGTCTTCCATTGTTTTCGCTATTATTAGAGAGGGAGAAAAGAAAGAGAATAGAAGTATAATAAAGGAGAGTAAAAGTGACTTTGGCAGACCACTCAGCATAATAATTTAGTTTAAACAGCAAATTAAGTTATGTCAAAAGCAAAAAACAACTTTTTCCAAAAAGATAGAGAAAGAGATAGGCTCATTGGGCCTGGAAGCTTGACCGGTTTAAAAAAAACTTACCATCAAGAGGCAGGATTAAACCCAAATACAGGGAAGCTCTGGGATAAGAAAATTAAAGGCGAAAAGAGTTTATTATCCAGTGATCCTATGACAAAAGACAGAATAAAATCAGCTGTAAATTTGGTTGATAAAAATGCCAGAACGATTCTTGATGTTGGTGTTGGGTATGGTTTCTTAGAAAATTTATTATTAAAAAATAACAGGGAACTAGGGTTGAGCGGCATAGACATATCTAAGACAGCCATTCAGGAGGCAAAGAAAAATTTTCATGGGGAATTTAAAGTTGGAATTGCTCAAAGAATTCCTTTCAGAAAAAAATTCGATGTTGTAGTTGCGCTCGAGATTTTGGAGCATATCCTTTCAAGTGAAATATTTAAAGTTTATAGAGAAATAAAGAGGGTCTTAAAGAAAAACGGACAACTGCTGGTATCGGTACCAGTTTTTGAAAAATATACATTGAGCTATAATCCAAATAGACATTTAAGGCAGTACACACCAAGGCTGGTAAAGGCAGAGTTAGAGTTGGCTGGATTTAAAGTTGAAAAGGAAAAAGAGTTATTCGCCTTTAAAAAAAATTATTTCTTAAAGAACATTTTGAGAAAAATCTTACCCAATCGGTGGAAACCGAACGTCATCTTGTTAAGCTGTAGAAAAAAACCATGACCATACTCATGCTCACCAGGCTCTTCTACCCCCACATCGGCGGGGTGGAGAAGCACGTAGAGGAGGTGAGCGCCAGGTTGGCGGAAAAAGGCCACCAAATAACCGTAGTCACCTTGAAACATAAAAGGGGACTGGTGGAAATTGCCAGCCACCGGGGCTTAAAAATTTTAAGACTCCCCTATTCAAACTCAAAATGGGGGATTTGGCTTAACCTTTGGAGGTATCGGAGTTTGTTAAGAAAAGCCGACCTGGTCCACTGCCACGACGTTTTCTTTTGGCACTTGCCCTTTAGGTTTTTGTATCCCAAAAAACCGGTCTTTACCACCTTCCACGGTTGGGAAGGCAAGTTCCCGGTGCCAGGAAAATTTAAGCTGGCCAGAAAAATCTGGGAGAGTTTATCTTCCGGCAACATCTGCGTCGGCGATTATCTTATCAATCACTATGGCACCAAAGCTGGCGCGGTCACCTACGGCGGTATCGATGTATCGATACATCAGAACTTTATTGGGGGAAGGGGCTTAAGGGAGGTTATTTTTATCGGCAGGCTTGAACCCGACTTGGCAGTAAGTGAATATTTGAAGGCTTTAAAACAAATCAAAGCCCGGTACAATTTAAAAATCACTTTTGTCGGCGACGGCAGCCTTCGCGGTCAGGCCGAGAAATTAGGCCAGGTTACCGGCCTGGTCAAAGATATTGGTAAGTTTTTAAACCGGCCCGCTTATATCTTTGCCTCGTCTTATCTGACCATCCTTGAGGCCATGGCCCGCCGCCGCCCGGTTTTCGCCCTCTACCAAAATCCCTTGAAAAAAGACTACCTGACTCTTTTCCCCGGAGCTAAATTCATCTTTATTGCCGGCTCGGCCAGCCAGCTGGTGAGCCAGTTTGAAAGCGCCAGGAATAAACCCAGAAAAATCGACAAAATGATCGAGGCTGCTTATCGTTTTGCCCAAGGGCAAACTTGGGACAAAGTGGTTGATGATTACCTTAGGCTTTGGAAATCTTAAGTCTCTAGAAATAACACTATAAGACTAGATTTGCTATAATACCCGCATGGAAAGAAGCAAATTTATATCCATCGGGCCTATTCTTGATTTAGAAACAGTTCCTCAAATATTAGTACTTGACATTCCAGATCAAGAAATCCAGTCTGATCAGCTTTTAAGAAGAGTTTATCGTCAATTTCTTCCTTTTACATTAAGAAAACGACTTTTTCAGCTAAGATATGGAATTTTTCCACTGGTCTATCTAGGGAGAAATGGAGAAAAATCCCTGGTTAATTCAGTAGCTTCCTCGATTCAGGAGTTTTTAATTAGAAAAGGCTCCGGCCACGAGGAAAAATACATGGCCAGGCTTCTTGAAGCGGTACAACCGGGTTCTGCATTGTGGGACATAGGAGCTTATATTGGCAGCTACTCCATTGTCTCTGCTAAAAAAGAACCTACGAGTAAGATCGTTGCTTTTGAGCCCAATCTTCCTACTTTCCAAAAACTAACTGACAACGTCATAAGCAATAAAGTCTCTTCTCAAATAGATTGTTTACAGATAGCCATCAGCGATCATGACGGCGAGGAAATATTACATGTCGACAATTCCTCTGGTCAGTGTCCTAGCCTAGAAGACGTTCATAGATTTAAAGGTACTCAAAAAGTTACCACCAGAAGAATAGATAGTCTCGTTGCCGATGGCTGGCCTGCGCCAAATATTATAAAAATCGACGTTGAAGGAGCCGAAGAAAAAGTGATTGACGGATTAGGCAGTATTAGGCCAGACCACATTTTTGTCGAGATACATTCACCTGACTATCTCAATCACTTTAATACTAACACGGCTTCGATAGTAAAAAACCTTCATTTGAAAGGCTATCAGCCTAAAACCGTTTGGGTTAGAAAAGAAGATTTACTTTGCCACTTTGTGCTACCATAAACTTTAATGGTTTCAGGCAAAAACTTCTGCACCCTGTATCTGGTTCGCCACGGCGAGACCGAGTGGAACATTACCCACACCATCATGGGCCACACTGATTCTCCCTTGACCCAGACCGGCATCAACCAGGCCAAAGACACCGCCAAAAAACTCAAAGACATCAACTTTGCCGCCGTTTTCTCCTCCGACTTGTTGCGGGCCCGGCGCACCGCCGAGATTATAGCCGCCGAGAAAAAGCTGGCGGTAGAGACCACCGAGGCTCTAAGGGAGAGAACCTTTGGCCGCTATGAAGGCCAAGTTTACGAGGATTATCAAAAGAAATTTGCCCGTCTGATCAAAAAATACCAAAAAATGTCTGACGAAGACAGATTTACTTTCAGAACTAACCCCGAAGTCGAAAGCGACCAGGAACTGATGGACCGGGTTATCAGGTTTTTGCGCCAAACCGCCGTCGCCTACCAGGGCAAAAACGTCTTGCTGGTCACCCATGGCGGCGTTTTGCGGGTGCTTCTCATCCGTTTGGGCTTTGCCGGCTACGACCAGCTGCCGGCCTACGCCGTTGACAACGGCGCCTACGCCAGGATTCAATGCGACGGGGTGGACTTTTTTGTCAAAGAGACGTATAAAGTTAACCAGGCCAAACCGACGGCCAAAGCAGAGCCATATTAGATGAAAGTCAGTTTTATCGCCACGGTCTTTAACGAAGCTCCAGTCATCGATGACCTGCTTGATTCCCTCGACGACCAGACCAAACCCCCGGACGAAATCGTCATCGTCGACGCCGGCTCCAAAGACGGCACTGTCGAAAAAATCAAAAGCCACCTCCTCTATCGCCAGGGAAAAATCAAACTGCTGGTCAAACCCGGCGCCAACCGTTCAGTCGGCAGGAATCTGGCCGTCAAAACCGCCACCAATGACCTCATCGCCGTTTCCGACGCCGGCTGCAGATTGAAACCCGACTGGCTTAAACTCATCACCGCCCCCTTGATGAAAAAAGCCGTCGACGCCGTGGCCGGCTTTTATCTGCCCGAAGTGGAAAACGTCTTTCAGCTGACTAGCGCCTGTTTTTTGGTCGTACCCTCAAAAAAAGTCGACCCCAAAACCTTTTTACCCTCGTCGCGCTCAATCGCTTTCAAAAAATCCGCCTGGGCCAAAGTCGGCGGCTACCCGGAAAAGTTGAAGTTTGCCGAAGATCTGGTTTTTGCCCAGCGCCTGCGCCAACATACCTATATGGTCACCGAGAAAAAGGCTCTGGTCCACTGGCGCCAGGCTAAAAACTTTTTTGGTTTTTTCGGCCAGAACGTCAACTATACCTCAGGCAGCGTCGAAGCCTGGTTTGCCCCGCACCTCAAAAAAAACCTCACCGTGCCTTTGCGCTATCTTGTTTTTACCGCCGTGCCCCTGCTTTTTCCTGTCTACCTTCTCTGGCCCATCAAAAAATTCATCTTCAAAGTCAAACACCCATTGGCTTTAATCTACCTGCCGCTTTTACAGGTCACCGCCGACATGGCCGTTTTGGTCGGGCTGCTTAAGGGTTTGCTGGTAAAATACAGCTAAGCTATGTCATTGACCAAAGACACAGTTAAGGGTTTTTCCTGGCTGGCTGGTTTTAGGGGCTTTGCCCGCTCCCTGACTTTCTTAAGAACCGCCATTTTAGCCAGAATTTTACTGCCGGATCAGTTTGGCGTCTACGGCATTGCCGTTTTATCCCTGGCATTTTTGGAAATCATTACCGAAACCGGGGTCAACGTTTTCTTGGTTCAAGAAGACCAGGACGTCAAAGAACACCTCAACACCGCTTGGATCGTCTCCGTCTTTAGGGGCGGGCTGATTGCCTTGTTGATAGTTTTGACCACGCCTTTAATTGTTAACTTTTTCAACAGTCCCGCCAGCGGGCCGCTTTTATACCTGATCGGTTTAGTCGCCCTGATTAGGGGTTTTATCAACCCGGCCCGGGTTAAGTTTCAAAAACAGCTGGAGTTTAACAAAGATTTTTGGTTCCGGTCTTCGATTTTTCTGGCAGAGACTGTCACCGCCGTCGTCCTGGCGCTAATCACCAAATCGGCCGTCGCCCTGGTTGTCGCCCTGATAGTCAGCGCCGTTTTAGAGGTGGTTTTTTCTTTCGCCTTTATTAAACCCTGGCCCAGGCTGAAATTCAGGCTGCCCCAGTTTAAAGCCATCGTCAGCCAGGGCAAGTGGTTGACTTTGGCCGGTGTTTTTAACTATTTAGCCAGCCAGGGAGACGACGCTGTCGTCGCCAAACTCTTAAACACCACTTCTTTGGGTTTTTACCAAATGGCCTTCAAACTGGCCACTTTACCGGTGACAGAGATAGGCGATGTTGTCGGCAACGTCACCTTTCCGGTTTACGTCAAGATCGCCGGCGACAGACACAGGCTTAAAAAAGCCTATCTCAAAACCCTGGCCAGCGTCATCCTGCTGACCGTGCCTTTGGGTTTCATCCTCTTTAGCTATCCCGGTGAGATAATCACCATCGCTTTTGGCTCAAACTGGCTGCCTGCCGCGCCGGCCCTTAAAGTTTTAGCTCTCTATGGGGTGGTTCGGGCCATATCCGGTTCCGGCTCGGCCTTGTTTTTGTCTCTAAAGAAACAAAAAATCGTTACCGTGACTACTTTCGTCCGCTTAACCGCCCTGGCGCTTTTTATTATCCCCTTGACTTTAAAACAAGGCATAGTCGGCGCGGCCCAGGCTTCGCTGCTTTCTTCCCTGGTAGCCTTTCCGGTAGTTTTCTTTTTTGTCTTTAGGGTTTTAACCCATAACCCCAAATGAAAATCATCAATCTGCTGGCTTATTCTAAAACCGGTTTTGAACAAAACATCGGCGATGCTTTTGCCGCCTTGGCTTTGAAAAAATACCTCAAGCAAAAAAAAGACCGCTGGGTCACCGCTTTTTTTAACCGTTCAAGAGTCGACCTTAGGCCCTACGACCTGGTTGTTCTCGGCGGCGGCGGCCTCTACCATCCGGACCACTTAAAGTCTTTAGAAAAAAACACCAACCTTTTTTCCTCCCCGACCCCTTTGGCCATTGTCGGCGTCGGATTAAACCTCGACGGCCGTCAAAAGTTCAACGCCCAAGACAACCGCAGGCTAAAACGGTTAGTTGAAGTTTCATTTTTAAACACCGTCCGGGACCAATGGAGCTTTAATTATTTAAAGTGGCTCGGCCTTCAGACCAAGATCACCGGTTGCCCGTCCCTTTTTCTTCCCGATCGAGTAAATCTCCAATCTAAAAAAACCTATGATTTAGGCATTAACCTGGCCACAAGCCATGCCCGGTTTTACCTGCAAAAATCAGGTCAAACATTAAGGCTGGTTGACCGGGTAGTCAAAAAACTCGGCGGTGAAAAAATCGTCATTTGCCACGCCAAAAAAGAAAAACGGCTTTTTCAAAAAATCTTTCCCCAAACTCGAGTTTTCTATTCCTCCCGCCCGCAAAAAGTCTTTTCCGTCTACCGCTGTTGCCGCTTGGTTTTGGGGATGAGGGGCCACAGCCAGATATTTTCTTTGGCCGTCGGTACTCCGTCGCTGGCGATCCCTTTGAACGAAAAAGTGGCCCAGCCGGTCAAAATGACTCTCAAAAACTACCGGCCGCTGATCGTTTCCCTCGACGAATCTTTGGCTTCGGTGGCCAAAAAAATCGCCACGGCTCGGAAAAACGCCCCCCAAATCAAAAACCAACAAGCTAGTCTCGTCAAAAAACTTAAAATCAACTTTTTACAATCTATCAAGCTCATCGATGAACATTGCCGTCTTTCATAACCTGCCCCGGGGAGGCGCCAGGCGGGTAGTCGACCACCAGCTTAAACTTTTAGGCCAAAAGTATCGGCTTAAACTTTTTCGTCTCCGCCCGGTTCTTTCAGGCAGCCGCCTGGCCAGGGACTACGCCAATTTTGTCAGCCTTAATCGGTCCCATCAAAAAATCGCCGCCGCCATCAACCGGGGAGGCTTCGACGTTTGCCTGCTTCACCCCGACCAACTCACCCAAGCGCCTTTTTTGTTGCCTTACCTGACTATCCCTTCGGTTTACTATTGTCACGAGCTTTTACGCCTGGCGTATGAACCGGAATTGGCCGCTCCCAGCCACCTGCCTTTGGCCAACAAAGCCTACGAGGCTGTTACCAGGAAGTTAAGAAAGACAATCGATAAAGCCAACGCCCGGGCGGCCAAGCTGATTCTGGTTAACTCAAAAGCAACCCAAAAAAATGTTAAAAAAGCTTACCAGCGCTCATCGACAGTTTGCTATCCCGGCGTTGACGGGGATGTCTTCAGGGCCGGTTCGGTCCCCAAGAAAAATCAACTTGTTTTCGTCGCCGCCAAAGCCAAAATCACCGGCTTTGATTTAGCCAAACAGGCCTTGGCCCTAATCGAAAAAAAGATTCGGCCCGAGCTTAAAGTGGTTGATAAGTTCTCTTTGACCGATAGGGGGTTAGCCCGGGCCTACAGTCAAAGTTTGGCCAGCCTGTGTTTAAGCGCCAACGAGCCGTTCGGCTTAACCGCGATCGAGTCCATGGCCTGCCAAACTCCGGTCATTGCCATCGACCAAGGCGGCTACCGGGAAACCGTCGTCGACCAAAAAACCGGTTTCTTGGTCAAAAACTCGCCTCAAGCTTTGGCTGAAAAAATTATTTACTTGATCAAAAACCCGCGTCGGGCACAAGCCCTGGGGAGTGCCGGCCGCCGCCGCGTTGAAAACAATTTTACCTGGGACAACCACCTGGCTATACTGGAGCAAAGTTTACTTAAACTGGCCCGAAAATGAAACCTCAAGTTTCCATCGTCATTGTCCACTACCAAAACCGCCGCCTGCTTTATCGCTGTTTAGACAGCCTCAAACAAGCCCGCCCCCAACCAGCTTTCGAAACCATCGTCGTCGACAACGATGAAACGCCGACCATAGAAAAGGCCCTGAAACGAAAATTCCCCCGGGTCAAATACGTCAAAAGCCCCGGCAACGTCGGCTACGCCGCCGGCAACAACTTGGGCGCCAAACTCGCCCGGGGCAAATACCTGTTTATTTTAAACCCCGACACCAGGCTTCTTCCCGGCACGCTGGAGGCTTTAGTCAGGTTTTTGCGGTCTAAACCCAAAGCTGCTGCCGCCGCCCCTTTGCTGGTCGACGCCAAACTTAAACCCTACCCGCTCCAGGGTACCAGCCAACTGACTCCCCTGAAGGCTATCTTTTCCTTAACCCTGTTAAACCGCCTTTGGCCCAAAAACCCCGTAGCCCAACAGTACTGGGAAAATTGGCCGGCCGAAACAGACCCGGCCCCGCGCCAAGTCGAGGTCGTCCCCGGTTCGGCCTTTTTAATCAAAACCAGCGTTTTTAAGCAGCTCAAGGGTTTTGACGAAAATTTCTTTTTGTACTTTGAAGAATCAGACTTAGGCCAGCGGCTCAAGGCCAAAGGCTACCGCCTTTTCATTCTCCCCCAAGCCAAACTAGTCCACTATTGGCAGGGGAGTACCCCCCAGACTGCCCCAACCCGGGCCATTTTTGCCGCCAGCCGCCGCTACTATTTTAACAAGCACTTCGGCATCTTCTCCATGTGGTTGGTCGAGCTGGCCACCGGCTTGACCCCGGCCAACCTGGGCTTATTTTTTATCCTGGCCCTGGCCGCTTGGTTAAGGTTTTTTCATTTGCCCGAATTGATGATGTTTATCGGCGACCAGGGCCGCGACTACCTGGCCGCCCGCGATATGGTTTTGACCGGAAGCATCCCCTTGGTCGGCATCGACTCCAGCGTCCCTTGGCTCAAACAAGGCCCGTTTTTCATCTGGCTTACTGCCCTGGCATTAAAACTAACTAACTTTAACCCCGTCGCCCCGGCAATCGTTACCGCCACTTTGGGCGTCTTAACCGTTTATTTGACCTACCGCTTGGCCCGCTATTGGTTCAAAGCCTCGGCCGCCCTGGCCGCCAGCCTGGTTTTGGCCACTTCTCCCTTGTCGGTCATTCACAGCCGCATGCCCTACCACACCAGCCCGATTCCGCTTATCAGCCTGCTTTTCATCTTTAGCCTTTACTTTTGGGTCAAAAATAAGCTGCCGCTTTTCTGGCCGGTGTTGTTGTGGGCCGCCCTGGTTCAGTTTGAGCTCACCACCGCCCCTTTAATCTTAGTCCTGGTTCTTGGCGCCTACCTTAAACGCCGGCTGCCCGAAAAACGCCAGCTGCTGCTTGCCGCTGCCGCCTTCTTGCTTCCCTGGCTGCCCAAAATCATCTACGATTTTTCCCACCAATTTAGCCAAACCCTTGGTTTTGCCGCCTGGCTTGGCTACCGTTTTTTGAGCTTCTTCGGCTACTCCCAGCGCCACACCGTGTCGCCGGCTAGCTTGAGGCAAGTGACCCTGACCATCTTTAACTACTGGCAAAAATTTATCCTGTGGGACAGCCCAGGCCTGGCTTTGGCCCTGGTTCTGATTCTCGTCCTGGTTCTGGCAAAAAGATTCAGGCTTAAACCGCTTTCTCTTAAATTAAAGCTTTTACTCGCCTTTATCCTGGTAAACCTGGTCGCTTTTTACTTTCACGGCGCTCCCTCCGAAGCCTATTTTCCGGTGCTGTTTCCCGCTTGGGCGCTGGCACTAGCTTGGCTGACCGATAAAATCAAGCCCAAAGCGCTGGTTTACTCTTTACTGCTGGCTTTGGCGTTTTACAACAGCTGGTATTTAGCCAGCCGCCGCTTCATCCCCCGGGGGCCGACCCTAAGCCAGCGGATTGAAGTGACCAAGTTCATCGCTCTCAACGCCCCTGGCCAAAGTTTCAAGCTGAAAAACCCGAGCTACATCGGCTTTGCTTCTTACCTGGACAACTACCGTTATCTTCTCTGGTGGCTCGGCTCACCCGAGGATCCGGCAGCCGATCTCACCTACCAGATCGACGAAGCCCCGGCCGAAACTTTTTCCCCCGCCCGGGGTGCGACCGTATTCCATTTTGAAAACATCCAGGTTTTAAAGTATGAATAAGGCTTTAACCGTTATGACCCTCAACCGCCCCGGCATCGCCGATTTTTCCCGGGAAAGGAACCGGCTCCTAAAGCAGGCCCAAACTCCCTGGGTGTTGTTTTTAGACAGCGATGAAAAATTGACCTCCGAGCTCAAAAGCCAAATCAACCGGGCCGTCACCGACCGGCGGTTTAACTATAACTTTCGCCGTCAGGACTGGTTTTTGGGCAAGCATCTCAAGTTTGGCGAAACGGCTGCCGTTAAGTTCACCCGCTTGGTCCAACCAGGAACAGGCCGCTTTACCGGCCGGGTCCACGAAATCTTCGTTTCCCGGTTACCGCTCAAAACCTTATCCGCCCCTTTGCTTCACCAAAGGAACTTAAGCTTTAGCCTGTTTCTTGACCGCTTAAACTTTTACTCTGAGCTGCGCGCCCGGGAACTGGTCGGACAAAATGCGGCATTCAAACTCTGGCAGTTGATCGTCTACCCGCCGGCCAAGTTTATTCTCAATTACTTTTTCCGCTTGGGCTTTTTGGATCGATTACCCGGTCTGGCTTTGGCCCTGGCCATGTCGCTCCACTCCTTGGCCGTCAGGGTCAAAGTCTATGAAAAAACTTTTGCCAATCGATAAGCTTTTGTGGCTGCTTCTAGCCGTTCAGGCTCTGATCAATCTGGTCGGCGCCTTGGGCCCCGAACTTGGCTTTGACGCCCTCTGGTATCATCTGCCTGAGGCACGACTGTTTTTGGCCGACCGCTCCCTGGCCCCGATCCCCGGAAGCCTGCTCTACTGGTCCGGCCTGCCCCGCTTGAGCGAAGCGGTTTACGCCTTGGTTTTACCTTTGTCGGTTCAAGCTCCTAAACTGATCCACTGGCTTTCCGGGATGATTGCCGCATTTTTTGTCTTCAAAATCGCCAGAAAAAAACTGCCTCAAACCGCCGCCTTGGCTGCCGGTCTGCTTTTCTACTCGACCCTGCTCGTCGGCTGGCTCGCCACCACCGCCTATGTCGATCTTAGTTTCACCGCCCTGTTTCTGGCCGCGGTTTATTTTACCGATTGGCGGCGGCCTCTATTTTTAGTTCTCTCCGGCGCCGTCAAGCTCCAAGCTGTGGCTTTTGGACTGGTCCTTACCCCTGTCCCTTGGGCCGCTTTGGGCGCTCTGCCTTTTTGGCTGGTTAATTTTTTCTCCACCGGCAACCTTTTTTACCCTTTCGGTGAAGGCTTCAACCTCTCCGGCGATTGGTTTTTTAACGGCTTTGGCTACTGGCTGACCCGGCCGGCAAGGCTCTTTTTCGACCCGGCTTTCCGCGTCGGCCCGGCAGTCGCCACCCTGGTCGCCATCCTCGTCTTTAAACTAAAACCACCGCTTAAAAAGATTCTTAAATCAATCACTTTCTGGCTGTTTATTATCTGGTGGTTGATGCCCGGAACCGGTTTTGGCCGTTTCGCCCTACCGCTTTTGGCACTTTTGGCCGTTTTCGCCGCCCGTCTAACTTCAGGATCTGATCCCGTAGGTAGAAAACTGGCGTTGGTCTTGATTGTCACCCAGGCCGTCGTCGGCATCGGCGCTAGAGCTTATGCCAACGCCAAATACTTACCGGTGCTTTTGGGGCAAGAGTCCCGGCAGGAATTTCTGCTTGAGCATCTAAACTTTGACTTCGGCGACTTTTACGATGCCGACGCAGAAATAAAGAACCTGGTGGGGGAGAGTGGTAAGGTTTTGGTCTATGACATTCATAACCTTTACTATGTGGATTTCCCCTTTGACCATCAGTCTTGGGCCGGCCCCCGGGAAAACTACACTCACGTCTTGGTGGGCAGTGGCAACACCCTGTCGGAAAAGTTAAAACCGGCCGAGTTGATTTACCAAAACCACCTCACCCGGGTTAAACTATTTAAGCTCTTATGAAAGTTTTAACCCTGCTTATTTACGCTCTTTTCCTGGTTTTGCCTTTCGGCCAACTGGAACGTTTACCCCAGCCCTACCCCGGCGTCAACCTTTATCTCCACGATTTGGTCATTGCCGCCATCGTTTGCCTCTGGTCAATAACCGGACTCAAAAAACTGAAACCGCCTCCGCTTGCCCGGCCGCTGCTTTGGTTTACCGCCGCCGCTTTGGCCTCGCTTCTGCCCGCCCTCTTCCGCCACCCGCCAAACCAAATCTTGGTCGGCAGCCTCTACCTGGTGCGCTTCGTTTTCTACTCCTGCCTTTACTTTGTCTTTTCCGACCCCGCCCTGGTCAAAAACCTCAGGCTCAAACCAGCCAATCTCCTGCTCGTCTTCGGTTTAAGCCTCGTCGGTTTGGGTTTGTTTCAGTATCTCTTTTTCCCCGACGTCAGGTTTTTGGCCGCTTCCGGCTGGGACGACCACTTCTACCGGGTAATCTCGTCCCTTTTTGACCCCAACTTTACCGGTCTTATTTACCTGTTTAGCTTAATCCTCTTGTTTTTCCACCAAAAAAAACTCCAGCCCCTGGTCTACTCCTCGGCCACTGCCGCCGTTCTTATCGGCCTGCTTTTGACTTATTCGAGAAGCTCCTATCTGGCCCTTCTCGCCGCCGCAGCCGTCTATTCAATCATCAAAAGAAAATCTCGGGTCTTTCTAGTAGCTGCTTCCTGCGTGCTGCTGGCTTTTCTCTTATTGCCCCGCCCTGGTGGCGAAGGCGTCAATTTACTGCGCACCTTTTCTATTGGGCAAAGGCTGACCAACTACCGTCAAGGTTTAACCTTGTGGCGCCAACACCCTGTCTTGGGCGCCGGCTTCAACCTGGTCCGCTACCAGCCGGCTGCCGTCACCGATCCAGGGAAAGACTTAAGCCACGCTGCCGCAGGTTACGACGCCAGTCTTATTTTTGTCTTAGCCACCACCGGCTTGATCGGCTTAGCCGCCTACCTCAACTTGCTGGTTAAAGCCTGCAGCCTTTCCCCCCTGGCCCAAGTGTCGCTTGCGGCCGCCCTTACCCACAGCCTGTTCACCAATTCGCTCTTTTATCCCTGGGTGATGATTTGGCTTTTTTGCCTTTTCACTTTTAAAAACCCCCTTCACAATAATCTATAATACTTTATGACAAAAGAATTTCTCCAGATAGACAACGCCATAAAGTATCTAGAAGAATTTCGCTTTGACCTTGGCGACTTGAGTGACTGGGAAAAGAAAAAACAAGCCAGCGACCAAGTCTTGGGGAAACTTATTTTGTACTCCTTAGCCTTGGGGATATCAAGTCCCGACACTAGGCAAGCATTTAGGGTCGAGTCGATTCAGGTCCCAAAAACAACCTCGCCTTCAATATTGATTAACAGCGTTTTTGGGCAAATAGCTGAAACACAAAAATTGTCCTATTTAAGACCTGAACTGGAGTTAATTTCTGCATCACATCTTTTTGTTCCCTACGTTTTTCCCTATGTATTAAATATTCTTAGTCAGACAGAACAATTGACAGAGTCCGGATTAAAATCCTTAACGGTTCAGGCCCTAGAAAACGGCCAAACAACGATAGACCCAGAGGCTTCAGAAAGCGTCGTTAAAAATACTCCGCCAGGTATATTTGAAAGTCCGAAAAACGCCAACGCCTTTTTATTTCAATTAGCTGACAATTTCCGAGAGTCTTTTAGTAAAACGAAATCAACAATGCACGACTTTAAGAAAAAACATTTCGATCCGTTATCGGTTAGGAAAGACTTAATTCTAACCCAAAACCCCAGTCTACAAACTGCAGTCATCGAAGACCTAAAGGAGTGGTTTAAACCAAAAGAGTTACCATCTCTTGAAAAAGTAAATTGGTTGGTCAATCAGGGTTTCATTAAAGAAGACCCGAAACGATACCTGCAAAGAATCGCAACCCTAAGAAAAAACTCTGGAATTATGTATCGAGGTTTAACCGAAACTTAAAACCCTCAAGCCTAAGGCGTATAGTTGACCGTGACCAGCTTGACAGTCTCGTTCTCCGCCCGGTCTACCGCCAACACCTCGATTTGATTGTCGCCCTCTTCAAGGGTTAGTTGGGTGGTAAAACTGCCGTCGTCGCCAGCTTTCACTATCCGGCCGTTGATTTTAACCGTTACTTCCGCTTCCGCCTGGCCGGCTACGGTGATCGGGTTGTCGTTATCAAAAAATCTGTCAGACTCGCTGGGAGTTTCCACCGTCAACTGCGGCGCTGATTGGTCAAAACTAACCACAAACACGTTTGACCTGTCGCTGGTGTTGCCTTTGTCATCGCCGGCCACGGTGTAAATTTCATTTTCCCCCACGCGCAAATTGACGTCGCTGAACACAAACCTGCCTTCCTTGTCGGCGATTGTCTCGGTCACGCTCAAGCCCCGCAGGTAAAGTTTAACCGTCGTTCCCTCTTGAGAATAACCGGCCACGTTAAGTTGGGCTTTATTTGTGTCTGCCGGCAAAGCCTCGAGCCTCGGCGGCAAGACCGGAGTGGCAGCGGTTTGCTCGATCGGCTCGGGCTGGCGCAAATTACCGATAAAGGTGGACATTTTCACCAAAGCCGGCAAGCCCAGTTTGACGATCAACCACAAAAGCGCCAAGATGAGCACCAGGTAGCCCCAAGCCTGCTTCAAGCTCTCTTTTTCCTTTTTTCGTTCTAATCTGGTTTTTTTTACTGCCATAATTAATCTCTTACAAGAAGATTCTACAGCCTAAGAACAAGTCTAGTCCAGTATTTAATTAACCTATAGTTATTGACAATTAAAAAATTAGAGGTACACTATACAGATTATGGATCAACAAGAACTTTCTCGGGCCCAAACGGATAGGATGAAAGAACTAAATCAAGTTGGTTTTAACCGCCTTGGGAAATCCAGTATATTTGAAAATGGCGGAGCTGTGGTCGACATTAAAGACAATGGCACATTGACGTTGATGGTTGATTATGACTCTCACACAGACTGGAAAAGAATTTTAGCGTTACAAGTCGGCGAGGGATATTTTAAGGAAGGTTTTTCCCTAATAACAATTACATCTGACTTGACTGTAATGGAAAGAACGCTTAACGGCAGCGGTGGTGGTTTCAGCGGAGAAAGAAAACCTGACTTTACCAAGTTTCAAGATAAGACAATTGAACAACAACTTTTAGAGACAGGTTTTGAATCTGACCTCATTGAACCCAATATTTTTAGATACCAACTTCAATATGAAGGTGAAAGCGGAGAAGTAATTGCCTGGACATCAGGTGGGAAAGTAGAAAGAATGACCAAGCCGATAAGACCCGCTCTACAGGCAATGCTCGATGATAAAACTCAAATAATTGATTGCACAGAAGAACCTTACGAATGGGGTGGAGCAAGCACAGTTCTAACCGTCAGAAACAGCACCATGGAGTTTAAAATTAATCTCATATATGGTGGCAGTTTGGTCGAGGGCAGTCAAAAACTTTTGCGCAACGTTGAGCCCGAAGAGCTTGACATACGACCATTAGAAATTGTTGCTGAACAGAGCGGGTTCAAGATAGGTGGAAGGAATGAGACGGAACTAATAAAGGAGCTTACGGAAATTAACGGGCAGCCAGTTGAAAAGCTTGAATCTAGAATGCGCCCAATGCGAGATTCTATGGCTGGCTTCCTTGGGGAGAATGAATCACTGTTGTATATAATGGCGTCGGACAACGACTTTGTATTATCGCAAAAATTAACCCACCAGGATTTGGCTGCTCCTCTTTTTTACGCTAGAGAACACTATTTTAAAGGATTTGGCACCCAGTTTAGTTTAGGCGGGAGGAAATTTAGAGTTGAAATGGACACTTTCAGAGGAATGCAATTTTCTCCTTTTGAGGACGAAACCGGAACAGCGTCAGACATGACCATCACTAATTTAGACACAGGTGTTTCCTTGAAATGTTCCTGTTTACTTCCGGATATGATTCAAAGATACGGATTTTATGAGGGGAAACAAACTCCTTACCGCTTAGAACCAACCTCGATATTAGAAGTTTTTGATTTTATCCCTAACTAGAGCCAGGAGTGAAATTCGAACTCGCGACTTGCAGTTTCCCTGCCCGCATTGCTACGCAAAGCGTTGCAGGCGGGCGATACCGCCCAGAGCCTGCGGTCGGACTCGAACCGACTACCTACGGTTTACGATACCGTTGCTCTACCGGTTGAGCTACGCAGGCTTGACTCCTATTTTACCAAAATTTCTTTGACTTTTTTGACAATGGCAGCGGCGTCGATTTCTTCAAAAGCCAAAAGCTCGTCCTTCGTCCCCGAGCGGGGGATTTTGCCAACCGCCAGTTGGTAAACCTTGACTGACTCTGCCGCCACCGCCTCCATCACCGCTTCTCCTAAGCCCCCTTCGGGCCGGTGGTCTTCCACGGTGATTATTTTCCCGCCCGCCTCCTTGGCCGCCGCAAGCAAGCCCTGTTTGTCAACCGGTTTTATTGAGTAAGCGTCGATCACCCTCACCTTAATCCCTTCGCCTTTTAACTCGTGGGCGGCAGTCAACGCCTCGTAGACAGTAATGCCCGCGGCCACGATAGTCACTTGGTCGTCTTTGCCTGAAACCAAAGTTTTACTGCCTCCAACCTTAAATGCCTCGTTTTCAGCATAGATTTTATTAGTCGCCGGCCTGGTGGTCCTTAAATACATCAACCCGTCTGTCTCCGTCATCACTGCTACCAATTTCACCGTCGCCGCCGCGTCTGCCGGGTAAAACACCACCGACCCCGGCAAACTCCGCATCATGGCCATATCTTCCAGCCCCATTTGACTCGGCCCGTCCTGGCCGATCGACACCCCGGCGTGGCTGCCGACGATCTTTAAGTTGGGTTTTGAGTAAGCCGCCATCCTCAACTGGTCAAAGGCCCGGGTCAAAAAAGCCGCAAACGTCGAGGCAAACGGCACCTTGCTGCACTTACTAAGCCCCAAGGCCACGCCCACCATGTTTTGCTCGGCAATGTACATCTCAAAAAACCTCTCCGGGAACTTGTCGCCAAAGGTTTGGGCATAAGTCGAGTTTTTTACCTCCGCGTCCAAAGCCACTACTGCCGCATTTTTGCTGCCCGCTAAAGCCAGTCCTAGCCCGTAGGCTTTTCTCGTCGGCCAGTCGTCCGGATAGTCCAGCTCTATCTTGCCTCCGGCCCTTGCCTTGGCCGGCTTTTTATCTTCGGGTTTGGCTATCTTACCCCGAACTTCAAAATCAATCTTACCCCAGGCTTTAGTTGCTCGCGCCAACTCCGCCTCACTCAAAGGCACCCCGTGGTGGCCGGGTTTATCTTCCAGGAACTTGACCCCGCGGCCTTTGATGGTTTTGGCCACGATCGCCTTGGGCGCGCCTTCGGCCTTTTTGGCCCAGGCAAAAGCAGTCTCGATCTCCGTCAGGTTGTGCCCGTCGATTATCATCACCTGCCAGCCAAAAGCCTCCAGACGTTTGGCGTAAGCCGCGGTATCGTGGCCGTACATGGTTTGGTTTGCCTGGCCCCAGCGGTTGACGTCGATAATCGCCACCAGGTTGTCGGTCTGATAATGGGCGGCTAGTTCCACCGCTTCCCAAACACTGCCTTCGGCCATCTCCGAGTCGCCCAAGAGCACATAAGTTTTGTACGGCAGTTTATCCAAATACTTTCCGTTTAAAGCCATCCCCAAGCCCACCGACAAGCCCTGGCCCAAAGAACCGGTGGCTACCTCGGCGTACTTGAATCTTGGCACCGGGTGGCCCTCAAGCTCGCTGTCAAACTGGCGCAAATTATCCAATTCTTCCGGCTTAATCGCCCCCGCCGCCGCGTACAAAGCGTAAAGCAAAGGCGCTCCGTGGCCTTTGGAAAATATCACCCGGTCGTTGTTGGGGTGGCCGGGCCGGTCAAGGTCGTAGTTTAAATGGTTAAAAAAAAGCGCCACCAGCAAATCGGTGGCCGACAGCGCCGTCGTCGGGTGGCCCGAACCTGCCTTGGTCGTCGACCGCACCACCCAGTATCTTACCAGTTTTGCCAATTTCTCGAGCATAAATCATTCTACCCACCGCCAAACTTCTTGTCAAAGCAGTTCTGGGACTTATTTTCCTAAAATCAAATCTTCTAGCATTTGCTTGGCTTCAGCAAGCTCATTAACGACTTAAAACTTTTGGAGGCAAGTTTTTCTTAGCTGCCGTGGGTTGTTCTGCTTCGACTGCGGCTTCCTTATCAGTTAGTTGAGTCTGCCTAATTAAAGCCTGGCGAATGTCGCCAGGCGATTCTAACCCTTCCTTGTCGGCCACGATCTTATCTATCTGACCTAGCCTCGAGTGTAAAGTGGAAGGCGATTCAGTCATAACGATAATTTTAAACTATGCCATTGCGTTCGAGAATGGCCTTTTTTTGATTATCCGACAACCGAGTCTTTCTTTGTCTTCTTTGATTCGCTCTAACTGGATCAACCAAGTCGGCTGCGAGCTTCTCGGCATAATCTCCTGCATTGTAAGGACCCTCACCGACGCTAAGAACTCTGTTTAATTTCCCCTTTGGCGTCTTAGCCCCGGCAACTTTCTTTATGTTGGGATCGTGGCATGAGTTGTAAACTTCGTTTAAGTTTTCAGTCATGTCTTATTATATTATAATTAAACCATGTCCGAAGACAAGAATGAAGGCCTGGACAAACCCACCCCGACTGCCAAAAATATCCGCCACCAATGAGACGTTAAAAGCGGCAAATTAAATTGAGCGGGAAACGAGTCTCGAACTCGCGACCTTCTGCTTGGGAAGCAGACGCTCTACCAACTGAGCTATTCCCGCCTACGCTAAAGCTCCGGCGAGGCAAGCCCGCTTTTTGCTTTTAGCACATCAAATTTTATCCCCCGGCAGGGGAATTGTAAATCGGAGAGCCCACGTAGCCTTGACGAAGTGGGGGTTATCTGGGTAAGGTGAGCACCTGCCCGACTTCGATAACGTTGGGATCGGCGATTTGATCAGCGTTGGCTTCGTAAATCTCCGGCCAGCGGTAACCGTCGCCGTAGGCGCGGACCGCAATCTCCCAGAGAAAATCGCCTTTAACCACAACGTACTCTGTTTCCAAAATAGAGAGCTCGGGCTCAGAGGCGACCTCCACCTTGATTACCGGAGTTCTGGGAATAGTCAGTTCTTGGCCCACCTCGATCAGGTTGGCGTTTACTAGCTTGTTTTCCTTGGCAATATCCACCCAGTTATAGCCGGATTCGTAGTAGGTTTGGGCAATTTTCCACAAATCCTCACCGGCAGCAACCGTGTGACTGGTAGGTAAGGCTTCTGGCACAAGTTCACCCTCTTCCTCAACCAGCTTCACCCCTTCTTCGACTATCGGTTGTTCGGGGCGGTTGATGTTGGCAAAATAGTTGTAAATTAAAACTCCAACCACTACCACTACCAAGGCACCCAATACCATGCTGATGGTCGATTCTTTCAAGCGTAAAGTTTTAAGAAAAGTTTTAAGCCTTGAATCTTGTTCGTATGTTTCCATAGTCTCCTCCTTTCTGGACAGAAATTATGGGCAGTGGCGGACCCGACCGGATTCGAACCGGCGATCTCATCCTTGACAGGGATGCGTGTTAAACCGACTACACTACGGGTCCTAACTAACAAGCCTATATTATCAGATAAGATTTACCCGAGTCAATCTTAAAATCATGATATGATTAAGCGATGAAAACCCACCGCCACATGGACAACCGGGAACTGGCCGGTCTGTTTCGGGCCTTGGCCTCGGCCCTTGAAATCAAGAAAAAGAACCGTTTCCGGATTATCGCCTACCAAAACGTCGCCGCCTCGATCGAAAAGTCTCCGCAGGAGTTAAAAGATTTATGGCGTGAGGGAAAACTCGACCAAGTACCCGGCATCGGCAAAAACATCGCCGCCCACTTGGACGAGCTTTTCCAAACCGGCAGGGTGAAACATTTTGACCAAATCTTTAGAGGCTTACCTGAAGCCATGTTTAAACTGATGGAAGTGCCCGGAATCGGCCCCAAGACTGCCTACAAGTTGGCGACTAAACTGAAGTTAAACCAAGCCTCAACCGCCGTTCCCAGGTTAAAAAGGCTGGCCCAGGAGGGCAAGCTGCGGCGCGTTGAAGGTTTTGGCGAGCAATCTGAAAAAGATATTATTCAGGGTATTAGCGAGTTTCACCAGAAAGAAGATCGAATGCTTTTGAGCGCGGCCTCGCATCTGGCCCGAAAAATCCTTGACCACCTCCAGAAGTCGCCCCTGGTAATCAAGGCCGAGCATTTGGGTAGTTTAAGGCGCCAAAAAGACACCGTCGGCGACATCGACATCGCCGTGGCCACCAAAAACCCTCAAGGGGCCGCCGCCTACTTCTTGAAATTCCCCGAGATCAAAAAAATCACCGACCAAGGCGAAAAAAAGGTCTCGGTGTTACTCAAGAACGGCCGCCAGGTGGACGTACGCTTTCACCCGCCTGACGAGTACGGCTCGCTCGTGCAGCACTTTACCGGCTCTAAAAGCCATAACGTCAAATTGCGCGAGCTGGCTCTTAAAAAAGGCCTTAGCCTGTCAGAATATGGCATCAAAAAGGGGAAATCCTTGAAAAAATTCGCTTCTGAAGAGAAATTTTACGCCGCCCTGGGTTTAAAATACATTCCCCCCGAACTGCGCGAGGACAGGGGAGAGATTACTACGAAAGTGTTGCCTAAGCTGGTGGAACTAGACGACATTAAAGGCGACCTCCACGTCCACTCTGATATAGACATTCAAACCAGCCACGACTTAGGTGCCGATTCCCTCAAGAATTTGGTACTCAAAGCCAGGTCGCTGGGCTACCAATACTTAGGTGTTGCCGACCATAACCCGGCCACCACCAACCACACCTCTAAACAAATAATAGCTATTATAAAAGCCCGAAAGGATAAGATAGATAAGTTTAACACCTCGCATGAAAATAAAATGAAAATAAAGGTACTAAATTTACTCGAAGTTGACATCAAGCCTGACGGCAGCCTGGCAGTACCTGAACAGGGTCTTGACCTGCTCGATTTTGCCCTGGTCTCGATTCACTCAAGCTTCCGCCAGCCCTTAAAGACGGCTACCCAGCGCTTACTCACTGGTTTGAGCCACCCCAAGGCCAAAATACTGGCCCACCCCACGGCCCGGATGCTCAACCGCCGCCCACCGGTCAACCTCGACTGGGACAAAATTTTTGCTTTTTGCCTCAAAAACCACAAAGTTTTGGAAATAAACAGCTCGCCCGAAAGGCTCGACCTGCCCGACAGCCTGGTCAAACGAGCCGTTGACCTGGGTGTCAAGCTGGCTGTCAACACCGATGCCCACGCAGCAGACCAGTTAGGCGGTATCGCCTCCGGCGTTGCTGTCGCCCGCCGCGGCTGGGCCGAAGCCCGCGACGTGATTAACACCTTGCCATACGCCAAACTTGCCGCTATACTTAACTTATGAGCTTGAGCACTATCCTCATCATCTTGGCGCTTCTCATCGCCTTCTATATCTTCTCCGTTTACAACAAATTTAAGACCATCGAAACCAGGCTCAAAGCTTCGATCCAGGAAATCGGCAACCAGCTGAAACGCCAAGCGGATTTGATCCCCAACCTGGTCAGTTCGGTCAAGGGCTATATGAAGCACGAGTCGGCAGCGATCAAAGCCTTGACTGACGCCAGAAAATCAATCCTGACGGCCGTCAAATCAGGCCAAGTCCAAAACCTGGTCGCCGCCGCCTCACAACTCCAAGGGGCCCTTCCCGGCATCAGGGCCGTCTTTGAAGACACCCCCGAACTCAAGGCCGCCGGGCCGACTCAAAGCCTCATGGACGAATTGCGCGACACCGCCGACAAAGTGATGTACTCGCGCCGCACCCTGATTGATTTAACCGCCGACTACAATGTGATGGTGGTCACCCTACCCTCAAGCCTGTTGGCCGGCCTTTTTGGTTTTAAGCCAAAAGAGGGCCTCAAAACCCCAGAAACCGGTGAACACCTGGAAGTTAAAGCCGCAGACACCAAAACTCCCAAAGTCGATCTTTAATGCTCAACGTCTACGAACAGGTAGATCGAAACAAAAGAAAAAGCGCCCTGATCATCGCTTTCTTTGTCGCCTTTATCGCCCTAGTTGCCTGGGTTTTGGGTGAGGCTTCCGGTTACGGCCTGTCCTGGGTCGGCCTGGCTTTAATCTTTTCCGGCCTGGTGAGCTTTTTTTCCTACTACAACTCGGACAAAATCATCCTGGCCATTTCCAAAGCCAGGCCCGCTTCAAGAAAAAAAGACTTTAAGTTTTACACCGTCACCGAAAACTTGTGTCTGGCCACCCGACTGCCCCTGCCCAAACTCTATGTTATCGACGACTCTGCTCCCAACGCCTTTGCCACCGGCCGCGACCCAGGCCATGCCGTCGTTTGCGCCACTACCGGGCTAATCGACAAACTTGATCGCACCGAGCTTGAGGGGGTGATCGCCCACGAACTCTCCCATATAAAAAACTACGACATCAGGGTGATGTCTTTAGTCACCGTTCTGGTCGGCTTGGTCACTTTGCTCGCCGACTGGTTTTTGCGGGCTACCTACTGGGGCCGGGGTCGGGACAACGACAGAAATCAAGTCAAGGTGGTCATTTTTGTCGTCGGTGTCGTTTTAGCCCTGCTTTCGCCTTTGATTGCCAACCTGATCAAACTGGCCGTCTCCCGCCGGCGCGAGTTATTGGCCGACGCCTCGGCAGTCAAGATCACCCGCTTTCCCCAAGGCCTGGCCCGGGCTTTGGAAAAAATCTCCCATGACCGCGAACCTTTAGAAGCGGCCAACAAAGCCACCGCTCATTTGTATATCGCCAACCCCTTAAAAAACCGCCATGACTCAATCGGCTGGTTTGCCGGCCTTTTCAACACCCACCCGCCCGTATCCGAACGCATCCGCGCCTTGCGCCAGATGGCCTAAAGGGTAAAATAGGTTTACTGCCCATGGATCCGGAAAAGTTAACCCACCAATCACAACAAGCCCTGGCCGCTGCCGTTAAGCTGGCAACTGACGCCAAAAACGCGGAAGTCAACTCGCTTCATCTGCTTTTAGCCTTACTGACAGACTTTGACTCGGTGGTGGTAGAGATCTTAAAGCAGCTTGAGGCCTCGCCGGCAGAAATCAGCCAGGCAGCCCAGGAAAAACTGGAAGCAGAACCGAAAGTAGAAGGCGGCAGCCAACCGCGAGTCGCCCGGGAACTGGCAGAAGTCTTAAATCAAGCCGAGAAGCAAGCTAAAAGTTTGGGCGACGACTATGTTTCCCGCGAACATCTGCTCTTAGCACTCTCATTGACAGACTGCCAAGCTAGTGCTATCCTCAAACAAGCAAACGTCACCGCCGATAAAATCAACGCGGTCTTAAAAGACGTCAGAGGAGGCGAAAAAGTGACCGACCAAAATCCCGAAGGCAAATACCAAGCCTTGGAAAAATTTACCACCAACCTGACAGAGTTGGCCCGCGCCGGCAAGCTCGACCCGGTCATCGGCCGGAACGAAGAGATAAGACGGCTGATGCAGGTACTTTCCCGGCGCACCAAAAACAATCCCGTACTAATCGGCGATCCCGGCGTGGGTAAGACCGCCATCGCCGAAGGCTTGGCCCAGCGCGTCGCTTCCGGCGACGTCCCCGAAACTTTAAAAGACAAAGAAGTGCTGGTTTTGGACCTGGCTTCGATCTTGGCCGGCTCCAAGTTCAGGGGCGAGTTTGAAGACCGGCTAAAAGCCGTCTTAAAACAAATCCAAAAAGGCGCCGGCCGCTACCTTCTGTTTATCGACGAACTCCACACCCTGGTCGGGGCCGGGGCGGCCGAAGGGGCCATCGACGCGGCCAACATCTTAAAGCCGGCCTTAGCCCGCGGCGAACTCCACGCCATCGGCGCCACGACTGTCAGCGAATACCGCCAGCACATCGAAAAAGACGCGGCGCTCGAGCGCCGCTTCCAGCCGGTGCTGATCAACCCGCCGAGCGTAGCCGACACCGTCTCCATCCTCCGCGGCCTTAAAGAAAAGTACGAAGTCCACCACGGCATCAAGATCACTGACGACGCCGTCGTTGCCGCCGCCAAGCTCTCCGACCGCTACATTGCCGACCGCTTTTTGCCCGACAAAGCCATCGACTTGGTTGACGAAGCCACTTCGGGCCTAAAAATCGAGTCCGAATCGCAACCGGAGGAACTTGACCAATTAAAACGCCAAATTACCCAACTAGAAATCGAACAGGCCGCCCTCAAAAAGGAGAAATCAAAAACCGCCCAGGCCAGACTAGCCGAAATCAAGAAAAACTTAGCTCCCCTCAAAGAAAAAGAAACCAAGTTGAAATTAAGGTGGGCGAGTCAAAAAGAATTACTGACCAAAATCCAAAAACTCCAAGGCCAGGCTGACGAGCTAAAAACCAGGCTGGAAACGCTCGAGCGCGAGGTCAAACTCGAAGAAGCCGCCAAAATCAAATACGGCGATTTACCCCAAATTGAAAAGGAGTTGACCAAGCTCCAAGAAACTTGGGAGAAAATCCCCGACGAAGATAAAATTTTAAAGCTGTCAGTCACCGAGGAAGACATCGCCCAGGTCGTCTCCCGCTGGAGCGGCGTGCCGGTGGCCAAACTCCTCTCTACCGAGGCCGAAAAACTGGCCCACCTTGAAGACGAACTCCACCAGCGCGTCGTCAACCAAGACGAGGCCGTCCGCGAAGTCGCCGGCGCCATCAGGCGGTCCCGGGCGGGGATTAGCGAAGAAACCCGCCCCATCGGCTCGTTTATCTTCATGGGCCCGACGGGTGTGGGCAAAACCGAACTGGCCAAAGCCTTAGCCGAGGTTTTGTTCGGCGACGAAAAGGCGCTAGTAAGAACCGACATGAGCGAGTACTCGGAAAGCCACTCCCTGGCGCGCTTAATCGGCGCCCCGCCCGGCTACGTCGGCTTTGAAGAGGGCGGCCAGCTGACCGAGGCGGTCAGGAGAAAACCCTACTCGGTCATCCTCTTTGACGAGATCGAAAAAGCCCACCCGCAGATTTTTAACGCATTCCTTCAGATCCTTGACGAGGGCAGACTGACCGACGGCAAGGGCAGAACCATCAGCTTTAAAAACACCGTTGTGATTATGACCAGTAACCTTGGCGGCAACATTATTCAGGATTACGCCGGCAAAAAAGACAAACAGGAAGAAATGAAACAGAAAATCTGGGAGCTAGTTAACCAGTCTTTCCGCCCCGAGTTTATCAACCGTCTGGACCAGATCATCATCTTCGACCAACTCACCCCGGAAATGCTTAACTCAATCGTCAAGCTCCAGCTTGACCGGGTCAACCGGCGTCTAGCCGACAAAAAAATCACCCTCAAAGTCACCCCGGCGGCCGAGAAGTACTTAAGCCAAAAAGGCTTTGACGACGCTTTTGGCGCCCGGCCCTTAAAAAGAGTCATCCAAAACGAGATCCTCGACCCCCTGTCACTGATGATCATCGAAAATAAAGTCAAAGAGGGAACTACCGTTACCATCGACGCCGCCAAAGGCGCCTTGACTTTGAAGGCTTAAATTGATAACTTACCCCCAATGTATCTTTCTCAACTCAATCAGCAACAAAACTCCTAAACCTAGGAGAGCTGGTTGGTTGAGCCAAACTTTGCTAAACTAGCTCTTGAAGGCGCTAGTTTTTTTTATGGACAAAACCAAATCCAAAATCAACGTCTCCCACTTGGCCGAGCTTTCTAAGATGACGGTCAGCCCTAATGAGGCTGCCGGCTTTAAAACCGGTTTTGAGGCGACGCTTAAGACAGTTGACAAGCTAGAACAACTTAACACCAAAAAAGTTGGCTCCACCTTCCAGGTCACCGGCCTGAAAAACGTCTATCGGCCCGATAAGGTCGATAAATCACGGGTGCTATCGCAACAAAAAGCTCTAGTCAATGCCAAAAATTCTCATAAGGGATACTTTGTTGTCCCGGCCATCTTTGATGAAACTTAATCAGTTGACTCTCACCGAAGCCCTCGAAGGCTTGAAGGTCAAGAAATTTTCTTCGGTCGAGCTGACCCTGGCTTGCCTTGACGAAATCAAGCGCTTAAACCCCAAGCTAAACGCTTTTTTGACCCTGAACCCCGACGCCTTGAAAGCCGCCAAGGCTGCAGACTTAAAAATCCGCTCCGATGGCAACGCCTTTAAAACCCAACCGCTTTTGGGCATCCCTTACGCTTTAAAAGACAACTTTTTGACTGCCGGGTTGAAAACCACTGCTTCCTCTAAAGTTTTAGACGACTACATTCCTCAATACGACGCCACGGTTTATGCCCGCTTGAAGACTGCCGGCACCGTCCTTTTGGGTAAAACCAACATGGACGCCTGGGCCCACGGCTCGTCCACCGAAACTTCAGACTACGGCACCACCAGAAACCCCTGGAACCTGAATCATACTCCCGGCGGGTCTTCAGGAGGCTCGGCCGCAGCTGTGGCCGCCGACATGTGCATTTTTGCCATCGGTTCCGAAACCGCCGGCTCGGTCAGAGGCCCGGCTTGCTGGTGCGGCATCACCGGTTTAAAACCCACCTACGGCCGCGTGTCCCGCTACGGCGTCATCGCCATGGCTTCATCAACCGATTCTCCAGGCCCTTTAACCAAAACCGTCGCCGACGCTGCCAGAGTGTATCAAGTCATCGCTGGCCCCGACCCCTTTGATGCTACCACCTCGGGTCGACCGGTAAACTTAAACCTTGGCCACCTTCAAGGTTTATCCTTGAAGGGCAGGCGTCTGGCTGTTCCCAAGGAGTATCTGGTCAAGGAGATGGATAAGGCTACGGCCAAACTAATCGAAAACGCTTTAAAAAAACTAGAAGGCTTGGGTGCCAAAATTGACCAAATTTCACTCATCGACCCGCACTATTCAATCGGCGTTTATACCCTGGTCCAGCGCTCCGAAGTCTCGTCAAACCTGGCCCGCTACGACGGCGTCCGCTACGGCAACGACAGAAGTCATTTTGGCCACGAAGCCAAAAACCGCGTCATGCTCGGTTCTTTTGCCCTGTCAGCCGGCTACTACGACCAGTATTACAACAAGGCCCAAAAAGTCAGAACCTTAATTATCGAAGAGTTTAAAAAAACTTTTCGAAAGTACGACCTGGTTATCGGTCCGGTCACCCCCGGCCCGGCCCTTAAAGTCGGCGCCAGCAAAGACAGCCCCATGTTTGGCGAGATCGTCGACATGCTCATGGAACCCTCAAGTGTCGCCGGCCTCACCGGCACCAGCGTCCCTTGCGGCTTTGTCACTGGCCTGCCCGTCGGCCTGCAGATCACCGGCCCCCAGTTTGCCGAGGGATTGGTGCTGGCGGTAAGCGCCGCTTACCAGGCCGCCACCGACTGGCACTTAAAAAAACCGGTAACCGACTATGCTTAAACTCACTCCCACCATCGGCATGGAAGTCCACGTCGAGCTGGCTACCGCCTCGAAAATGTTTTGCGGCTGCCCGGCTGAGCACTTTGCTGTCAAACCCAACACTCACACCTGCCCGGTTTGTTTAGGGTTGCCCGGGGCTTTGCCGGTACCCAACAAAAAGGCCGTCGACTGGACGATGATGATCGGCCTGGCGCTTGGCTCAACCGTCAATAAAACTTCCAAGTTTGACCGCAAGCACTACTTTTACCCCGACCTGCCCAAAGGCTTCCAGATCTCCCAGTACGACGAGCCTTTGTGCCGCGGCGGCCAGCTGGCTTTGGACTCGGGTAAAATCATTAACCTCACCCGGGTGCATCTGGAAGAAGATACCGGCAAACTCATCCACCAAACCGTCGGCGGCAAGCGCGTATCTTTGGTCGACTTTAACCGCTCGGGCGTGCCCTTGGTCGAGATCGTCACCGAGCCGGACATTGCCTCGGGCGCCGAGGCCAAAGAGTTTTTGAAGAAACTAACCGCTATTCTGCGCACCCTTAAAGTCTCCGACTGCGACATGGAAAAAGGCTCAATGAGACTCGAAGCCAACGTCTCGATGGGGGAGTCACTCGCCTACAAGGTCGAGGTCAAAAACCTAAACTCGTTTAGATTTGTCGAACAAGCCATCGACTATGAATTATCCCGCCAGGAAAAACTCTTAAAGGCCGGTAAAACCCCCAGGCAGGAAACCCGCGGCTACGACCCCAAAACCCGCTCCACTTTTGTCCAGCGCTACAAAGAAACCGCCGAGGACTACCGTTACTTTCCCGAGCCGGACATTCCACCAATGGTCTTTTCCGATAAAGACATCGCTGCCATCCGCGCCAAACTGCCCCGGCTGCCGGAAGCCAAGGCCAAAGATTTGGTCGACCGCTTTAATCTCCCGCCTAAACTTGCTTCACTTTTGGTCGCCAAAGCTTCAAGGCTAACTTACTTTAAAAACTCGGTCAAAACCGCCCAGACCCTTAAAGTATCGCCAGAAAAGCTGGCCAATTTAATCATCAACCACAAAATCTCATTGGATAAACCGGCAGCCGAACAGCTGAAGACTCTCACTCAAAAGCAAACCGTCGACTTAGGTATAATCGACCAGGTAATTAAAGACAACCCCGACGTCGTCGCCAAAATCAAAGCCGGTAAAAGTTCGGCCGTTGCCTTTTTAGTCGGCCAGGTAATGAGACTCACCCGCGGCCAAGCCGATGCCGTTGCCGCCCGCAAACTCCTGCTCAAACGCCTTCAAGTCTAGCCTACGGGATCAGATCCTGAAGGTGTGGTAAGATAATTCAAATGGCTGACTTCGTTCATCTTCACGTTCACTCCGAATACTCCCTGTTAGACGGACTCTCCGACATCGACGAACTCATCGCCCGCGCCCAAGCTCTAAAGATGAAGTCCCTGGCCCTGACCGACCACGGCGTCATGTACGGCGCGGTTAAGTTCCAAAACGCCGCCAAAAAGGCCGGGCTAAAACCGATCATCGGCATGGAGGGCTACCTGACTACCGCTGATATGGCCGACCGCTCCCCCGGAGTCAATAAAAAAACCTTTCACCAGCTGCTTCTGGCCCGCGACATCACCGGCTATAAAAACCTAATGCAGCTGACCACTATCGCCCACCTTGAAGGCTACTATTACCGCCCCCGCTTTGACTGGGACACTCTGAAAAAATACTCTAAAGGACTGATCGCCACTTCCTCCTGCATGCAGGGAATTATCCCCAAATGCTTAAGAGACGGCAACGAAAAAGAAGCCAAAGCCTGGTGCAAAAAGTTTATCGAAGCCTTTGGCGAAGATTTTTATTTAGAACTTCAATCCCACCAGGGTATTCCCGAGCTGAAAGGTTTAAACCAAAAAATTCTTGACCTGTCGCGCCAGCTTGGCATCCCGGTGGTGGCCACCAACGACGTCCATTACGTCAATGCCGAAGACGCCAAGGCCCAGGACGCACTTCTGGCCATCCAGACCAAAACTGTTCTCTCCGATGAAAACCGCCTGACCATGATCGGCTCCCCTGACTACTATTTAAAATCGGCTTCGGAAATGGCGGATCTTTTCCCCGAGACTCCCGATGCTTTGGAAAATACCCTCAAAATCGCCGACAAATGTAATGTGGAGATTCCCACCGGTAAATGGATCCTGCCCGCCTTCCCTTTGCCTTCAGGCTTCAAAAAACCGGAAAAGTACTTAACTAAACTCGCCCAAGAGGGTTTAAAAAAACGCTTTACTCCTATCAAAAAAGACGTCCAAAAGCGCCTCGACTACGAGTTAGACGTTATCAACGACAAAGGCTTTGCCACTTACTTTCTGATCGTCGCTGACTTTGTCAACTGGGCCAAGAAAAACCACGTCCGGGTCGGCCCCGGGCGGGGTTCAGTCGCCGGCTCATTGGTCGCCTACGCTTTGCGGATTACCTCAATCAACCCGATCGAACACAACATTCCTTTTGAGCGCTTTTTAAACCCCGAGCGCCCCAGTCCTCCGGACATCGACCTTGACTTTGCCGACGACCGCAGGGACTTAGTCATCGACTACGTCGCCAACAAGTACGGCAAAGACAAGGTGGCCCAGATCATTACCTTCGGCACCATGGAGGCCCGCGGCGCCATCAGAGACATCGGCCGGGTCTTGGGCATGCCCTACTCCGACCCCGACCGCATCGCCAAACTCATTCCCTTTGGCTTTTCTTTAGAAGAGGCACTGGTCAACTCCACCGAACTCCAGGAATACTACAAACAGGACGACTTTAAAGAGCTACTTAATCTGGCTAAAAAAGTCGAGGGTACCGCCAGGCACGCTTCGACCCACGCCGCCGGCGTGGTCATCGGTGACAAACCTTTGACCGAGTACACCCCGCTGCAGCTTGAGACTAAAAACGAACGGGTGATGACCCAATACGACATGTACTCGTTAGACTGCAACATCTCGCCCGACGCCATTGGTTTGTTAAAAATCGACTTTTTGGGCTTGAGAAACCTGACCATTCTCCAAAAGGCGATCGAGTTTGTCGAGGAGCAGTCAGGGGATAAGGTCGACATCTCCGAAATCCCCTTAGACGAACCGGCGGTGTTTAAGCTTTTGTCGACGGGCAACACCATCGGCATTTTTCAATTAGAGTCGGCCGGCATGCGCCGGGTCGCCAGAAAATTAAAACCTTCCCGCTTTTCCGACATCACCGCCATGGTGGCTCTTTACCGCCCCGGCCCGATGGAGCTAATCGACGACTTTATTGCCGGAAAACTAAATCCCTCCCGCGTTCGCTACCCCCACCCCGACTTAAAAGAAGTTTTGGAAGAAACCTACGGCATCGCCGTCTACCAGGAGCAGGCTTTACAAATTGCCAACATCATGGCCGGCTACTCCCTGGGCGAGGCCGATATTTTGCGCCGGGCCATCGGCAAGAAAAAACGGGCTTTAATGGTCAAAGAGAAAGAAAAATTTATCCGCCAGGCTCGGGAAAAAGGTTATTCCAAGGAAATCGCCGACCGCGTCTGGGGCTACATCGACAAATTTGCCGGCTACGGTTTCAACAAAGCCCACGCCACCGCTTACGCCATGATCGCTTACCAGACCGCCTACATGAAAGCCCTCTACCCGGTTGAGTTCATGGCCGCACTGCTCACCGCCGAGTCCGGCAACAAAGACAAAATCCCCGTCGCCGTCGAAGAATCAAAGCAAATGGGCATTGCCGTTTTGCCCCCGGATATTAACCAGTCCAAAGTCGGTTTCACCATCATCAAAGACAAACATTCTTTAAACCAAAAGTCCATCCGCTTTGGTTTATCTGCCATAAAAAACGTCGGCGTCGCCGCCATCAAAGCTATCTTAGCTCAAAGGGATAAAAGCCCCTTTAAATCTTTGACTGACTTTTGCCGCCGCGTCGACCAGCAAAAAGTCAACAAGAAAGTGCTCGAAAGCCTCATCCAAGTGGGGGCACTGGACGCTTTCGGCAAACGCTCGGCGATGCTGGTCGGGCTGGAAGCCATCCGCCAAAAAGCGGCTCAATACCAAAAAGAGCTTACCAGTCCCCAAACTTCGCTCTTTGGCGCAGCCCGCGACAACCCCGGCAGCCACTTTACCGACGTCCTCCCTGAAGTCGCCGAACTTGGCAAAACCGACCTCCTTAACTTTGAGCGCCAGCTCTTGGGTTTTTACTTAACCGAGCACCCCATGGCCGACGCTTTGAAAAAAATCAGGAAACAAGCCTCCCACCAAGTTTCCGAACTCGACCGCCAAGTCCACTTGAACCGCCAGGTACTTTTGGGCGGAGTTTTGAAAAACTTAAAAACCATCCGCACCAAAAAATCAAACCAGTTGATGGCTTTTGCCGAACTCGAAGACGAAACCGGCACCATTGAGTTGGTCATTTTCCCTAAAGTCTACGCCGCCGCCGCCAAGTTTTTAGCTCCCGACAGGCCTTTACTGATCACCGGCAAAGTTGACTTTAAGGACAAGCTGGCGATTCTGGTTGACAGCGTCAAATCTCCCCAGTCCCAAACTCCAAAAACCACTGACACCAGGAGCCCAAACCATACAATCTACCTTAATTCTTCCACTCCCAAAAATACCATGGTCAAATTAAAAAATTTACTTGAATCCCACCCCGGCGATCAACCCGTTTCCATCAATTTGAGCCAAAACGGCTACAGCCAAAAAATCCGCCTGCCCTACGGCGTCGACTTTACTACAACCGAAGAGAAAATCATTCAGCTGATCAAACCCTTCAAAGGCAGGATTGACTAAATCGGGTATAATACTTTATGCCGCAAACGCGCTACATCTTCGTTTCTGGTGGAGTTTTATCCGGACTGGGTAAAGGCTTGATTACCGGCGCCATCTCCCTGCTTTTAAAGTCCACCGGCCTTAAAGTTGTCCCGGTCAAGTGCGAAAACTATTTAAACTTCGACGCCGGCTTAATTAACCCCATCGAGCACGGCGACCCGTTTTTGTGCGCCGACGGCGCCGAAACCGACATGGACATCGGCACCTACGAGATGTTTTTAAACACCAACCTCTCCATCGATAACTTCATCACCTTGGGCCAAATCTACAAAACCGTTATCGACCGGGAAAGGAATTTTGACTACGGCGGCGAGGACGTCGAAGCCATTCCCCACGTCACCGACGAGATCATCAGAAAAATCAAAGCCGTGGGCAAAAAAGACCAAGCCGACGTGGTGGTGGTCGAGCTTGGCGGCACCGCCGGTGAGTACCAAAACATCCTCTACTACGAGGCCTCCCGGATAATGAAATTAAAACACCACGACACCGTCGTCCACGTCCACGTGTCATACCTGCCCACCCCGCCGCACCTGGGGGAACCCAAAACCAAACCCACCCAGCTGTCAGTCAAGCAGTTAAACTCCATGGGCATCCAGCCCGATTTTATTGTCGCCCGGGCCGACCGGATCATTGATAAGCGTCGGCGCGAGCGTTTTGCCCTGTTTTGCAACCTCGAAGCCGAAGACATCATCTCCTCGCCGGATGTTGCCAACATCTACGAGCTGCCCTTAATTTTCGACTCTCAAAATCTCACCCAAAGATTAAGAGCCAAACTGGGTTTAAAACCCAAAAAGCCTCAACTTAAAGATTGGCACGACTTTATCAAAAAAACCAACCAGAAAAAAATCCACTCGGCCGAAATCGCCATCGTCGGCAAATATTTTTCCACCGGTGACTACCACCTGACCGACTCTTACCGTTCCTTGGTCGAAGCCTTAAGGCACGCCGCCGCCAATTCCCGGGTCGACTTGAAAATCAGAGAAATCAACTCGCAAAAATTAAATCGTTTTAACGTCAAAAAGTTGCTTGCCGGAGTCGACGGCATCATCGTCCCCATCGGTTGGGGGCCAAGGGGTGTGTCCGGCATGATCCAGGCAATTCGATACGCCCGGGAAGAAAAAATTCCCTACTTGGGCCTGTGCTTCGGCATGCAGCTTAGTGTAGTCGAGTTTGCTCAAAACGTCGCCCAGCTCAAAGGCGCCCATTCGACTGAAATCAAACCAAAAACGGCCCACCCGGTGATCCACATCATTCCGGCCCAATTGAGAAACCTTAAAGCCCGTGCCTACGGCGGCACGATGAGGCTGGGCAGTTGGCGGGCTCTAGTCAGTCCTAAAACTTTAGCCTGGCAGATTTACAACCGCCACCGCGGCTTTATCAATAAAAGGCGCGGCCTGACCGAAGAACGCCACCGCCACCGCTATGAATTCAACCGCGACTATTTAAATCGGTTGAGAAAAGCCGGCCTGGTCATTTCCGCCCGCGCGCTTAAAGAGGATTTGGTCGAGATTATCGAACTGCCCCGTAAGGTCCACCCTTTTTTCTTAGGCACCCAGGGCCACCCCGAATACAAGTCCCGCCCCTTATTTCCCCACCCGATTTTTATCGAATACTTGAAAGCCGCCTCTGCCTACCACTCCCGAGGTGGCCCGCCTGCCGGCGAGGCAAGCCGCATGGACTCCTCGGGAGTGAAATAGTATAATCCCTCGGTATGGCACTCTACGCCAAATTCAATCAAACCAGCTTTCGCGTCGGTGACACCATCAAAGTCACCCACCAGTTCACCGAAGCCGACCCGGCCAAAGGCGAGGCAGGCAAAACCCAGTCCCAGGCCTTCGAAGGCATAGTCATGGGAATTAAGGGCAGGGGAATGGGTAAAACCTTCACCGTCCGCAAAATCGCCGCCGACGCTGTCGGTGTGGAAAAAATCTGGCCCTTGGCTTCCCCATCCATCACCAAGATCAAAGTAGTCAAAAAAGGCCACCCCAAGCGCGCCAAGCTGAATTACTTACGCTCCCGCATCGGCCGCCACGCCACCCGCGTTAAAACCAAAGCCGTCGTTAAACCTACCCCCAAAGCCAAAGCTACCCCCAAAGCAGCCAAACCAAAAACTGCCGCCAAAACCTCTCCCGTTTCTCAACGATCGTCTTAAATTCTGATAGGTTTTAAAACTATAATTTCCCATCTGCTTAACCTTCATAACCTTCAAGGTTTATCCCTGTAAGGATTGCTTTCCCTATTAAATGACCTATAATACGTCTAATGAAAGACCTGCTTCATCAATCACCGATCGAGCTGACAACTAGCCAAAAGGAATTGGCAGTAGCCGTGCTTGATATTTTCCAAAATTCCCCCACAGACAACAAACAACTGGTGATTATTGAGGGCTTTAGAGGGATTGGCAAAACTACTCTAGTCAACCACTTACAACAAATAACCCACCAGTCTGAGGTCTACTTTTTCTCCGAGGACGATATAACCTATTACAATCAAGACGCAATTAAAGAACTTTCAAATCACACAAGGGCTATCTTTACAGGAAGGCCGCTAAGTTTTCAAAACGACTCTGTTTATGATAAAAATTTAAAAAAACTAGCTCGACAGGAGAAATTTAAAATCCATCATCGTACCTTAAAAGGGATGACTGAGACAGAAATGGACCAATTTTTAGACAGGGCATACCTAGAAGGCGAGTCGTCTTTATCACGAGATACGGTCCATCGGTACTCGCTTGGAATTCCCACCCTGGCCACAATGCTTAGTTGGTCAGGGGTAACCGAAGATATGGTTGTTTTTATCGCCGGCAGATACCTAAAAAATAACCTAGGAAGAGAAACCAAACCTTTCAAATATTTGTCATACGAACTGATTCCTCAAGATGTTTTAGATAAGGTCGAACAACTTCGGGATGTATTTTACAGTATTAGAGGGAAGAAATTTGGCGATTACCTCTCTGGCGCTGTGCTCGAGCAAGAACGATTAAAAAACAAAGGAGTAGTGCACGAGGATCCTGTATTTGTGGCGCCGGAAAGTTATAAAATTTATGACGAGATACTTCAATCTGATGGACCAGCAGAAATCGACGTCTTTGCCCCAAACATCTCCGATTACATCTTTAGACGAGTCCTTGGGGTAATTGGTCCGTACGCCTACTACACTCCAGAAAACAGGTCTAAGATGTTTGAGATGGAAATGAGAAAAGTGAGTATTTGGCATTCTGATAGAAACAATTTTATTAGCACCGGGGTTAATTACCTGGACAACGAATATTATGGCATCGAGAAGGCCGGGGATAACTTTGTCTATGCTTATCAACAGGGTTTATTAGGTATTCCAGTTTTTAGTAAAAAAAACAACTCTTTCTTAATTCACGCCCATGCTCACTTTGACGAGGTAGAAAACCCGGCCATGGTGGGCTACATGACGGAAAGCCTGTTCCAACAGCTAGGTATTGCTTACTTTGTTTACAGCGGCACTCTGAACAAAAGCTATTGGTATAACCCTGAAGTCAGACATATAGTTATGCTCGACCAGCCAGTGGCAGTTGGGAAATTCGATATCTCTGTGGGCTCTAAAAGAGTATGGAAGGTGTATTGAAAGAAATTAGTTTGTCATACAAGGATGAAACAGCCAGAGGACTCAACCTAAATATTCGACAATCCAAAAAAGTTTACTTTGGGTCAATTAAGGAAGTTAGGCGAGGCAGGCGTTTTAGCCATTCCTTTTGCCAAAAGCTTCATTGCCCAACTTAAAAGCACCGTTACCGAGCTAACCGCCCCTGACGAAGAAAAAATCACCCTACTCGATCGTCAAGAATGGATTGAGCGTTATCCGGAATTTTGGCGGGAAGCCCAAGCCGGCTGGATTAGCCTTCGCGATCCAGATGACAAAACCAACTACGGCACAAGCTTCGTTCTTTTTGGTCCAAGAAAACCATAATAACCTCTCCCAGCCCGCAACGATCGTCTTGAATTCCGATAGGTTTTAAAAGTAAAATTTCCCATTTGCTGGTAGCATCAATTATTTGATAAAATACTTGAAGTTTGCGGGCCCGTAGCTCAGTGGTAGAGCGACAGACTTTTAATCTGTGCGTCGAAGGTTCGATCCCTTCCGGGCTCACCAGGGCTTTAGCCCTGAGCTTGCCGAAGGGCCCCATCGTCTAGCGGTTAGGACATCAGGTTTTCATCCTGAAAACCAGGGTTCGATTCCCTGTGGGGTCACATATATCGTAAGGTTCAGCGCGACCCGTTGGCCTGCGCTGAAAAGCCCGATGTTGCTTGCTAATCTTTGATCGAATTGTTCGAAATGTCGTTTTAGATCCTGTAATACACAGATTTCCCTCTATTTTTCCCCTGCATTTAAGCCACGAGAAGAACACCAGTCTTGGTGTTGAGGCTATTTTTGTATTGTTATTGCTCTTTTTGACAGAATAAATTTTGTTTTAATGAATGAGAGAGCTTCCTGTCGCTCCTCAGCTGTTCCGATCTGCAAGATGTGTAATAGATAGTTTTTGGTCATTTCATTTTTATCAGCTGAAGTCTGGGGAATTCTGTTAAATTCAGCTAAGTGTCCATCTATAAATTCCTGATGAAGTACTTGAGTTTTGAGTCTGTGGTACCGTTCAATATCTTCCTGAATTTTTCTTGTTACCCCCGTATGATTAAATTTGATTTTATCGATATTAGCAATTAACTGTTTTACTAAGTCATCTTCTGTAATATATGGCTCGTCACATTCATAATTGAGAGATCTGCCGCAGTGATAATAGGTATGTTTGGCATACCCGCCGTGTTTTAATTTTCTGATTTTTTCTTCAGCCGTTACTCCACCTCCGCAACCCCCACACCGAAAGATACTCTTAAATGGAAATATCTTGTTGTGATAACTTTTGGGTGGAACCATGAGGACTTCTTGAACCTTGTCGAATAATTCTTTTGTAACCAAGGGTTTATGTTTTCCTTGATACCAAGTTCCACTGCCGACTGGGAATTCAAATTCTCCATAGTAAAAGGGGTTATTAAGTGTTGAGTAGACTTTGCTTAGTGGCATCTTGTTTCCTAATCTGGTTGTGAATCCTATCCTATCAAGCCAATTCTTAATCGCTCGACCACTATGGCCTTGATGCCCAACTCTTTCGAACATTTGAGCAATGAAAGATGATCGTTCGGGATCGAGAATGATGAGTTCATCCTTATGACCATCGCCAGCCTGATTAAGGTATCCTGCGGGGGCTATGCTGGGTCTCCAGCCCATCGCACACTTAGTTCGTAGTCCTCGTTGGACATTTAGACCTTTGTTGTCGTTTTCAAGCTTTGCTTGAGAGCAGAGAATCATGAGTAAGAATTTCTCGTTTGGGCTATTCGAGAAGCTCTGTGAGTAGGTTTGAATTTTTATTAGCTTTCCCTGATCCATAAGATCAACTACAGATCCCAAATCGCCAGCATTTCTACTTAATCTGTCAGGAGCCCAAGTGAGAATCCCATTAAATTTCTTTTGGCGTAGTTCTTGAAGAAGTTGAGTAAACACTGGCCTGGAGCCAGACATTTTGGCTGAATGACTTTCTTTCTTAACCTCCTTAATTTTGAGATTATCTCTCTTAGCCAGAGTCAGCATTTCGTCGATTTGAGAATCGATGGACATTGCCTGACGTTCATCAGATTCCGAAGATTTTCGTGCATAGAGGCAATATTCGATTTTTGGTGGCTCTATCGTCGTATTTTGGTTGTATGTTGTACTCATTTCAGGGTACAAGGTACCGGGAAGGGTCGTGGAAGTCTAGGCTCAAAAGGGGTTACTCTTCAAATTGCTTTACGGCGTGGTTGATGAGTATAAGCCGTAATTATTATGATTCGTGAATCTTAAAGTTTTTAAGACTTTTTGATGGATTGGAAAACAAAAATTTTCCAATATATTCATTTCCATCAGCCAGAAGACGTATTTCTAACCAATATTTATTATCTTTAAGCTCAAAATCTGGATTTTTCCAGTTGTACAAGTAACTATCATTGTTGAAGGCAAAAAAAGAATCTTCTGTAGACTCCTTTATAGCTATTGATATATTGGCTTCTTCTCCTTGTGGAATCGTATCTCGGGAAGGAAGAAGAATCTCTGCAATTAATGGTTGTCCTGAGCTGTAATCTACAGGTTCCTTAGTCGAAGCCCATCTACCATTTATTTTTAATATTTCAATGTTAGATGTAAAGTCTTTAAAAGATACCCAAACTCTTGCATTATTTAAGCTTGGATTACCGAAGAAAAATTTCTTCAGAAAATTTTGCTTAGCGTTTTTAACTGTGACATTTATAAACTTAAATTTTTTATTCCCTCTAACGAATTCAGAATCGTTAGCAGGTCCAAAACTTATAGAGGGTTTACGTAACATCTCCATGACTCTTGTGAGCAGCCAACCCAAAACGATACCAATCCATAATTGATTTGAACTTATAAATGTTTGTATCTGGTTATTATTAGTCACATCTTGACCCAACATATTATTTTTTGATCCAGGGAATTGTTAGTATCTCCTGCCAATCGGTTTGATCAGACGGAATAAGATCATTGCCACCCTGTTTAAGCAGTAAGTAATATTTACTTGCGATTGATCGTACAGTTTCTACTGCTTTATGCAAATCATCATAATTTGCTTTGAAAAGTGATTCCTTTTTATCAAAATGGGCAATTCTTTTATTGCGGTATTTCTTTATTTCTTTTGTATCTTCCTCTAGCTTCTTTAGATCCATGTAAACGATAGCTGGATCTACATATTCTTTTGAACCAAAGTGTTCCTCAAAATCACCCTTCCCGATTCCTTCCATGAAACCTGGAAAGATGTCGTTATCGCGATGATATTGTTCGCTATACCAGTCCTTGTTTAAGCTCTGGATAACTGTCGGGTTAAAAAGAATTGTTCTTAAAAGATTTACCAAGCTAGACGAACGTTCGTCTGTATCAATTTGCCTACAAACCGCAGACACCATTAGTGCAACATAACTTTCTTTTAGAAAGTCCCACAGGGAGTTACCCTTATTTATCTGGCTATTTCTTTTAGAGATCTCAATAATCTCTTTGAATATCTCCTTGTTGCCCATCATCCTAATAACTTCTGACTCAATTGACTCAAAGTCGTCCTTAAGCTGTTTAATTAGTTCATTTTGATTCTTACTTAGGGGAGAGTGTGCTTTTCCATCATTAACATCCTTTATCTCGTTCTGAATTTTAGCCTCATACTCTCTGATGATTTCTTCATTGGCACCAACAACCTGACGCTCTTGGGTTATTTGTTCAACTAATTCAAGTTGGATATTGATAGGGGGGACAGGAATCTTAAACTTCTTTATTTGGTCTGTAGTTAGATTTTTAAATACTGCACCAACTGATCGAGAGTTATTTTCATCCTTTTGGCGCAAAAGTATAAAATATAGAAATTCTGGAATTATTTTACTGGACAGCTTTCTAAATCCGACAAAACCGTCATGGATACATGCGTCAACTGTAAGAATTGTTGGCAACCCTGGATTACCGCTTACAGCCATTACAACTTCACCCTTTTTCATTGGACGACTAAGCTTAGATCCTTCTTCTGTAAGCGAATCAGTTTGGGGAGTTGTATACATGCCATCTCTAGTTACGTCTGAGACCATCAGTCTGGGGATTTTTCCATCGTAATACCGTTTATCTCCTTTAGGCCTAGGTGAACTACCACGCACCAAAGTACAAAGATCCTGGATCAGTGCTGTTTCCCAATCAGGATTGATATCAGTTATTGGTTTCCAATTTTTTACAACTTGTTTTGCTCCCTCAATGATCTTTTGATAACCTTCAATTTGTTCAACTATTTGCTTTTGAACAGGAAGTGGTGGAACAGGAATTCTAAAATGTTTAAGTTTTTCTTTCGTAATATGTACCAGACCCCCAGCACCATGAGCTTGGGCTTCGATCTCGGGAACAATTATTTTTATAACAAGATAAGCAAAAGCAATATCTATATCTCCTTGTAAGGGTTGAAATTTATATATGTGTTGATTAAGAACACCCTTGCCTCTATTCCATATATGTGGGCCGAATGAAGTGCCACGAGTTCCTGACCAGGAAAAAAGTAGGTCGCCATTTTTGACAATAATTTTATCATCACAATTTCCTTCAAAATAATTGAATTCAGCATTATTGTCATTGAGATTTGCTATTCGGATAATGGGCGTTCCGTTGGTTTTCCATTCTTCTTTTTTAAATGCTCTCCCGTTTATCATTTCGAATAAACTTCCCAATTCCTTCATTGGCCATCTCTTGTTGCTTATTACTTCGGTTTGTTTGTATTCATCACTACTCAAGTTATAATCACCCTTCTCAGAAATTCTTGTTTTTGAAACCAAGGTGGCTAAGTTTTTTACTTCGATTAGGAGAGTAGTGTTGGGGTCCTCTATATATTTCTTCAAAATTATCAGGGCGGCAGTGAGGTCATTACTTTCAATTTTCCTTCTTTGAGCTCCGAGGTCAAATCCATCGCTGTCAATTTTTACGAACAATATTTCATTTGTTCTTTTTGCTAACACATTATCAAAAAACAAAATACTTGTCTTTACCCCAGAGTAAGGATTGAATATTCCATTAGGTAATGAAACTACCGCAAACAGACCATCTTCAACTAACATTTTACGGAGTTGTTTATATGCATTGCCTGACTGAAAAATGATCCCCTCAGGTACAATAATTCCCGCTCGACCATTCGGCCGTAGGTGTTCTTTAATATAATCCACAAACAGCACTTCGGCACGATTTGCTTGTACGCTGAACCGCTTGTGTGGGCGTATGCCGCCTTTTGGAGTCATAAATGGTGGGTTTGCCATAATTACGTCATATGTCTCGTCCCATTTTTCATCGCTAGAAAGAGTGTCATATTCAAAAATCTTGGGTTCAGCAAAGCCATGCAGGTACATGTTTACTTTGGAGAGCTTAACCATGTCAGGACTAATATCGTAGCCGAAAAGATTGTTCATTAATCGCTTTTTGTCGTCAGGTGTTAACGGTTTTTCTTTATGTTTCGGATCATCCCTACCATCGTGTTGTTTGAGAATGTGTTTATATGCAGAGATTAAAAATCCAGCAGTTCCACAAGCAGGGTCCAAAATTGAATCGTCTTTTTTGGGATCAACTACAGCTACTATAAAATCGATTATGTGACGTGGAGTACGAAACTGCCCAGCATCTCCTTGGGAACCCATGATAGAAAGTAGATACTCAAAAGCATCACCTAAATCCTCACTATGATCGTATGTAAAACTGTTGATCTCCTTAAGGAATAAGCTCAATGTTTCCGGACTACGATATGGTAGAAATGCGTCCTTAAAAATATCCCTAAATAATTGGGGAATATGGGGATTACTGGACATCTGTACTATGGCTTCAGCGTAAAGGTCTAATCGTTCGTGTCCACCCAATCTAGAATCTAAAAGTTTGCTCCAAGCATATTTTTCAAATCCATTAGTAAAGAAGCGAGCTTTGCCTCCAAGTTCCACAGCATCTTTATCCATATCATCCATGAATTTATAGATCATGGCTGTTGTAATTTGTTCAACTTGAGCTTTAGGATCAGGAACTTTACCAACCAGGATATCTCTGGCTGAATCTATTTTTCGTTTTGTTTCTTGAGTTAACATAATATTTACATATACGTATTAACTGATACGTAGTCCTTTACATACTCTGGCACGACGTCACGGTACCCGTTCAAGGCCTTAAAGTCTACTAGTGATACTTTTGGGTTTGTTGCAAACCGACCGTATTCCTTTGTTTCTACAATTTCTCTAATCTCGTTATCAGTAATATAAGCTTTGAGGAAATTCTTTATTGGGTAGTAGTACTTACTATCTGGCTTGTAAATTGAGATAAACTTTTCAAACTCTTCCTCTAAAAGTTCATCTTTATCTTTAAATTTATCTAACCGCCCAAAAATCTTATCCATTATTTCTCCCAGGGAAAGCCGACGGTCAACCTTGACTGATTTACGAAGCTTGTCTAAATTGAAATAATCTTCAGGTTTATCAAAAACCTCAGTCTTCACATAATCCTCAACTGCCTGCATATCGCCAGCTTCGTATTTTTCTTTGATGAAAGAATCTGCCTTAACCGTTTCCTCAAACTTTTCAAAAATCTTGCGATCTACTTTCATTCCTTGTAAACCAATCGCTTTTTCTTGGAATGTTTTGAGAGGATCTGGGATACCAATGGTCACATCAATATTAACCGTAGGTTCTCCGCCTGGTCCTGTGCCCGAAATTGTCTTAGGAATTTTTAGAATTTCATCATAGTTATATTTCTCTTCGAAATACTCACAGTTAGCAAAGAAATCAAATAATTTGAATTTTTCTTTATCAACCCTGACTTTCTCAATTTCACCATTCTCACGATTTTCAAAGGTAAAGGCGTATTTTCGTGTACCACGTCCTTTGATCTGAATGAAATCTGTTGGGGAAAAAATTGGCCGCATTAAACAAAGATTTAATATATCTTGGCAATCATAGCCAGTAGTCATCATACCCACCGTCACGCAAACTCTAGTTTTGCTGGACTTATAACCTTCCAGCCAAGGCGTGTGACCATTAAGGTTGTTATTAGCAAAGCCTATTGTGAATTGCTGAGCATCAGGAATATTAGAAGTTACCTGCACAGCAAAATCGGAATTATATTTTCCTGGCCAGTAACTATCAGCGAGCTGATTTAGAAGCTGTGTAATTTTACTGGCATGTTTTTGACTCACACAGTAAATAATGCTTTTGCCAACCTCTCCAGAGATTTGATCCATCAAGGCATTCTTTAAGAAAGTCTCACAAAAAATTAGATTAGTTTTGTCAGAGAAAAACTTTCGCTCAAAATCTGATTGATAAAAAACTTGTTCCTCTTTGCCTTCTTCTGTATCAACTAAAAGAGAATACCCTTCATCAGAAAGGAGTTGTGTAGTAATCTCCGTTCTGGCATCAGCAACTATTGGGTTGACCAGAAAACCTTCTTTGACACCGTCAAGAAGACTATAGCGGAAGGTTGGTTCTCCTGTTTCACAACCAAAAGTCTTATAGGTATCTAGAAGTTGACGTTTTTCCCAAGCCCGAGGATCACGAGCATTAAGCTGATTTGGATCAATACCTTTCAGGTAGTTTTTAGGCGTAGCCGTAAGTCCTAGCTTGTAACCCACGAAATACTCAAAGACAGCTCTACTATTACCACCAATTGAACGGTGTGCCTCGTCAGAGATAATTAAATCAAAATCGGTAGGATTAAATAACTTCTGATATTTATTATTAGTTGAAAGGCTTTGAACAGTCGAAACCACAATTTCAGCTTTACGCCAATCATCACGATTTTCTTTATAAATAACGCTGGTGAAATCTTTAGCCAAATATTTTTTGAAATTCTTGGCCGCCTGATCTTCCAACTCAATACGGTCAACTAAAAAGAGAATTCGTTTGGCATTGCCAGTTTTCAGGAAAAGCTTGATAACGGCGGCACAGGTTAGAGTCTTACCGGTACCAGTTGCCATTTCAAAAAGATAACGGTCATTGCCATTTTGGGCAGATTCTTGCAAAGCAGTTATGGCCCTAAGTTGATATGGGCGTAGAAACTTCAAATCCTGTTCTTGAATTTGATCGTGTTTAAGTACCTCATCTTGCCAGCGAGGATCTTTTTGGTATGTAGGATTTTGAGTTAAAGCTATGTAATCTTCTGAAACTTTTTCTTCTGTCAATTTCTTAGAGTCTGGCTTGTACGAAACAAAATGTTTGAGAGATTCTTGTGTGGGAAACGAGGAAATAAAAGATGGATTGCCTCGCTCTAAATCCCAGAAGTAATGAACATTACCATTGGAAAGAACAATAAAACGAACGTTTTGTGACTGGGCGTATCTTCTAGCCTGCTCTTTCCCATCTAGAGGATCTTTGTCCTCAGATTTAGCTTCCAGCACTGCATAAGGGAAACACTTTTCATCAAGTAGAAGAAAATCTATGAAACCGTTCTTGGTTTTATCAAAATCATTGCCTAATTCGTCAACTACCTGCTTTGTCAATTTGACATTGTTTTCTAGAACTATATTCGCCGTTCCATGCTCATCATCAAAAAATCTCCAGCCGGACTCCTGAAGAAGATTGTTAATTTTGATCCGTGCTTTTGCTTCTTTTTGCATAATTATTTCTTGTGTATAAACTTTTCAATATCTTCCTTTTTATATCTTCTCACCCTTTTTACCCCAATACGTATAGCTTTCAGAACACCCTTTTTGTCCCATAAACGCAATGTATTCGCATGAACCTTTAAGACTTGTGCCGCTTCTTTGAGAGTTAATAGTTCTTCCATATAGATTTACCTACCAATTGATATCAATATCATACAAAAATCTTTGCCATTTTTCAATAGTTTGAGACGCCAAATAATTATTGCTTTTCCTGAAAAAGTGAAGATGAATCGGGATTAAAAGAAATCTTTTGGGGAAGTTTTGAGTGCTTTTGCAATCTTGTTTAAGACTTCAAGCGAAGGGGATCTCCTACCTTGTTCGATATGTCCCATGTGTGTTCTGCTTAGACTTACTCTGTCTGCGAGTTCTTCCTGGGTTATACCAAGCCCCTGACGTCTCTTTTGAATTCTGTGTCCAAATTTTACTTGATTCTTAGTAATTTTGCCCATGTCCTAATTATTGATAGCCATGAGCTAGAGCACCACTAGCTTAAAGCGAGCATTTAGCCTTGAAATATGCTTAAATGTAAGTTAGTATTACAACATCATTGAAAGGAGGTGAGAATATGAAGAAATTACTATTAATTATCGGAGGAGGACTTCTCTTAATAATCGTCTTGGGACTCGTTGGTAAGGACTCTTCTACCGACCAAGCCAGTATTCAAACCCCGCCTGAAAAACAGGAATTGGTTGCTGAAGCTACTACCAAACCAGCCTTTGAATACGAGATTTTGGCTAGAGTCGAAAATAAAGCTGATGAAAACATTAGCATTTTAATCAAACCCGGAGAGACCAATCCCGAGGGAATAGCAGAGGAAGTCCAAAAGAGCTGTAAGAAAAAATGTAACGTCACTCTATATGACGACAAAAAAGCATTTGATCTCGACGCTGAATATACCAAAATGCTTAGTTACGACTACACAGTTGAACAGCGAGAGACCTGGAAAAAAAAGAATACCGTTTTTCTAGCTGATCATATGGTTGCAACCGTTGGATATGCTTTTGGACCATATAAGGAGTACCCACTTAAGGACTCTTACTACAAAGAACTTAAGGGTGAAAAATAAACCATACAGAAAGATCGAAGGGTCTTTCTGTGGTTGTTAGAAAACCATATTTAGTTTGATGGTTTCAAGATCAAATCCTAAGTCATTCATATGTTCAAGTGACCATGTCAAACCAGGGTGTGGATCTGGTTCTGGTGGCAAATCTGAATGAGTACTTCTGTTCGTTGGGTGGTCTGTTTCAATTATTTTTGACATAAGTAAGGTGAAAGCATCAACTAGATCATCGTATTTTTCCACTCCAAAGTTCAGTAATTGATCAATTAACACTTCAGCTCCTGATCTGGGAAAAAATACTTTGCCTTGCTCAATAAGTGGAGAAATTATCGATAGTCTTGATCTTTTGTCTAACTGTGGAATTCTAACTTCCTCGGCCAGAACATGCTCTACTATTAGTTGTTGGGCAGCCGCACTCTGATACCCCACGCTTTCTATATATACCCTAGGGTGCGGTCTATAACCGACTTTTAGTTTTTCAGTAAGAATTTTAATTGCCTGAATAGTTTGAGGAAAATCCAATCGTTTGTTTAAAATGTAAGGCAAAATATAAACTTGGAGATTGTCTCCGTAACCAACTATGTATGCTGGTACTAAGGCTGTTAAATTTGCTGACGCCAAAAGAGAAATAGCCAAGTCGACTCCTATGGCAATTAATCTTGCCGGATAGCGATCAAAGTCCGGTAGGGTGTCGTAGTATTTAATCCAAGCTCCTTTAACAATTCTGTCTTCGTCCGCAATAATTTTTAGTAAAAATTCTCGATACCAAGCTGCCTCGTCGGCAACATCTTTTCTTTTGGCTTCAATATCCTCCATAGTCGGATATTTTCCAGGCCAGGCAATATTTCCATAACTATCTAACAAAGGAAATTCTTTATAAATACCGTCCATTGCGCCTGCTTGAACGTTTTGCTTAATCCGCATCATTAGCGAGTCCAAATGTAGTAAATTGCCTACGGTAATAATTCTGGTACCACTATCTCCAATAGGCTTTATTTCACCCGAAAACCAATTCCAAAGATTGTCTCTGCTTTCTCTTGTCTTAACCGATTCTAGATCCTCAACATCATCAATAATGATAAGGTCTGGTCGGTACTGCCTATGCCTGAGACCTCTAATTCTTTCACTTTGCGATATGGCTGAAATTCTGGAATTGTAACGTGGTATTACAAGAGAGTTAGATCGCCATTCTTCAGCCACTTCTGAAAATGGTCCAAAATCCCGCATTAGGAGTTCGTTTGATGAAAGCTCCTGTTTTATGTTCGTAAGAATTTGCTTGGCAAGCCCCTGAGTTAAGCTCACTAGTAGAGTATATTTTTTGGTGGGTTTACCGACCATTGCCCAAATGGGTAGTGCCAAAGTTGCAATAGTAGATTTTGCCGACCCGCGAAAGGCTGTGATTGTGATTTTTTGTAATTCCTCATTCTGAATGAGATTGAAGATTTCCTTTTGAAAATCAGCGGTTGGGCAAGTTATATAATGGGGAAAGTAGGTAACAAAAAACCAATAGAAATTCTCCTTCGTTAATACTTTCCGAAAGTCAGGATTTTCCTGAATTTGTTTGATTATTTGTTCTTGGTCATTCATTGCTGTTTTCTTTGGGCGGAATTAATGCCGCCATCTCTATTGCTTTATTTAACAGTTCCTTTTGTTCATCTGTAAGGTTAATTTCTTGGTTGCCATTGGTTGTGGTTACTTCAACTCTATTGCGATAGGCATCATGATGAGTCTTAAGCCAAAAGATTATGGCAGTCATATTCTTGTCTTTGATAGCGCTTATCATTTGACTTTCGGCCATATCATTTATCAGCAAGCTTCCATCTAATAATGCCTGATCACTTGCCTGAGAAAATCCAGAGTTATCTTTACGCCATCGATAATAGGTGGCTCGACTTACTCCAGCCTTTTCACAGGCAATTTGAACTATTGGAGTTTTCTTTAGTATCTCTAACAGCTGTTCTTTATTTTTTGATTGCCTTTTTTCGATAGTGTTATCCATAGATTTTTTTGGCTTTTTGTCCCGTTAAATTTTCCCAGCGTTTTATAATTACCTCTGTATATACAGGAGACTTTTCCATGATGTAACATCGTCGTTTCATTTTGGTGGCCGCAATTAGAGTGCTTCCACTTCCCCCAAATGGCTCGACAATTAAATCGCCACGTTTTGTAAGCATCTTGATATAGGGGATAAGAATCTCTGTAGGCTTACAGCCAAACACAACTCCCTGACCAGAGTGTTTTTCATCCGAAGCATTAAACTCTATAAAATCGGTTGGCTGATTCTTCTTTCCATGTTCATAGCCTTCCCAATGAGGCTTTCCTGAAGTTGCATACAAGGCGGTTTCGTATTCGTTTTGCAGGAGTTCTTCTTCCACCTCTGTATTTATTTGGTTTCCCTCACTTGTTCCAACCATAGCTATATCGTATTTTGAGAAAAATTTATATTTAGCTGAAAACCCCTGGTGTCTGTTTGGTAATCTCCATATCAGCATGTTGCGCACCTTCCAATACTTCTCGATCTCGTCCCACATGGCTCGGGTGTTCTTCCAATTTTCGTACGAGATGATGCTGAAATCTGGTTTTGCTACCTTTGCGATATTTGACATCCAAAGGGATATAAAGTTAGGCGGCAAAACATCGGTTTCAAGATACCTTCTGTTACGTTTGGCACCAAAGCCAGTTGTTGGTTTTCCGTGACGTTTTGCACCAACGTAATCGAGCAAATATGGTTCATCAGTCAGACACATATCTGCTTTTTTACCATCCATGAGTTTTAAGATATCAGCTTCAATAGTAGAATCCCCACACATTAGTTTTGAGTCATCAAGAGAATAGATGTCACCTTTTTGAACATTGATCTTCTGGATATTTAACTTTTTAAGTTCTTTTTCAAGGTCGAATTCTTCTGGGACGTCAATATCAAAAATACCATCGAGTTCACCACTGGAAAAACCAATATCAGCAAGGAATGACTCATCAAACTTAGCAAGTAAATCCCAATCAAATTCACCTGTATTCTTATTGAGACGAATGTTCAACTCTTTTTCCTTTTCCAGATCTGAAATATCTACATAAACGACTGGAACAGTTTTATATCCCAACTCCTTTATGGTTTCCCATCTAAAATTTCCACCGATGATTATATTTTTACGAGTTGGTGCAGAGTTTGCCACAATTGGGTCAACGATCCCAAAGCGTCTGATACTTTCTTTTAATTGTTCCTTTGCCAGATCGTCATGCTTACGAGGATTGTAGTCTGGTGAGACTAGGTCCATTATTGGAACTTCGATCGTTTGGATAGGTATGTTTTTCATAATTAAGATAACAATATCACCCCGTTTTGATATAGCCCGGGTGACACGGAGGGGTGGGTGAAACCCTGGGTTACATGATAAATAGACCGATATATTGGGCTAAATCAACACAGCAATTTATAAACTGTTTGATGAAATTACCCCCTTGACAGGCTTTTTATAATAACTAATCCCCTTGCATAATTACGCTAGTTAGAGTAGAATAGTGCGTATGAGAAAGACTTTAACCTCAAAGCAAAAGATAGTCCTGTCTTCTATTAAGGATCAGGCAAATAAAAATGGTACAACTCCCACACTTGAAGAACTTCGTGTGACCTTGGGTTTAGCTAGTATAAGCTCCGTTCAGCGACACACTGATGCACTGAAAGAAAAGGGGTATCTGGAAAATACTCGAGGATTAGCTTTACCGGACTCATCTGACAAAGTACAAATTCCCCTTGTAGGCAATGTAGCGTGTGGAGTTCCATTCTTAGCTACCGAAAATGTTGAGGCCTACATTCAATTTGATGCTTCGAAGATCAGTGGAACTCCGGACAATTATTTTTTCCTACGGGCAATAGGCGACAGTATGAATAACGCCAGAGTTTCCGGAAAAACAATTGATGATGGAGATTTTGTCCTAATTAAAAAACAGCAAACAGCTGACCCCGGTAGTCGTGTAGTCGCACTTATTGGTGATGAGGCAACAATTAAGAAGATAATTCCTGAAGATGGCTACGTACGTCTTCAACCAGAATCTACTAACCCAAAAAATAAACCAATATTATTATTTGAAGACTTCTCTATTCAAGGCGTTGTCGAGGATGTTATTAAGAAAGGCGGTGATTAATTATGACAAAGAAACCAGCAAATCAAGGAAAACAATGGTCTCCGACTCAGGAATCCCAACTACGAAAACTCGCGAGAGGTAACACCCCTACGAGAGTTATTGGATTAAAGATGAGTAGAACTCCTGGGGCGATACAAGCTAAGGCTCAAGATTTAAATGTTTCACTTATGCCGCACAACAGGCATCCATATAACAGGAGTAAGGCAAAGTGATGAATAAAAAATAACTATCTATGAATATTAGCGATGATCAACTATCTGGCTGGATCAAACCTTGGTTTAACAACGAGGAGGAAAGAGCAGAAAAGACAAAAGATACTGTTAAATCAGCTGTTGATACTCATTTGAGTGACTTGGGTATTAGGGTTTTTGCAAAAGGATCCTATCCAAATAATACTAATGTTAGACATGACTCAGACATTGATATTGCTGTTGAGCTACAAGATATGATCAACCTGAACTATGCTGAAGGCGTTGGATTTTCAAATACTGGTCTTTTCGGCTATACAGGCATTTCAGAAATTGATTTTAAACTTCGCTTACAGAAAGCACTAGAAACTGAGTTCGGGAAGAACTTGGTCGATTCATCAGGTAATAAGGTTTTCAAAATTAGAGGGTCAGATAAGATACTGGATGCTGACATAATTCCATGTACCACATATCGGTATTATTATTCGACTGGATCTACAAATTACAACCAAGGTATACAGTTAATTTTAAACAGACCTGATGGCATTAGACATTTCAATTACCCTGATCAACATCTTGAAAATGGAATTGAGAAAAATACTTCGACCTCGAAGCGATTTAAAAATGTGGCACGTATTCTAAAAAATGTTAACGGTCACCTTTCTGAGAATAACAACACCTCGCCCTTTCCATCATTCATGATTGAAAGTTTGGCATATAACGTCAGCAATCCTATTTACACAAATAATGAGATTTGGCGTGATATTGTTTTGAGAGGATGTGAGGAGGTGTGGACATATTTACTAAAAGACGAGTACACTCTTTCTGAAGATTGTAGGTGGCGTGAGGTAAATGGATGTAAATATTTATTCCACGGACAACAAAACTGGACCAAAGATGATGCTAAACAATTTATAAAGAGTGCCTATAACTTATTAAATAAATAATATGAATCAGCAACGAATAATCAAAACTGCCATTCTCTTATATTCAGTACTTATCTTTGTTTTATCGTTCGTAACGAGACAGTCTATTGACGATAACTTGTTCCGTTGGTTGTCGGGAGCAACTAGTTTGGTGGTTATTATCTGGACTACATATGATAAATGGATTTGGAGAAAGTGGATCTTTAAATATCTAGCTCAATTTTTAGGAGTGCCAATTCTTTATGGAACATGGAAAGGAAAACTAAAATTTGAGAGTGACGAGAAAGGTATGAGCGGCGAGACTGATATTTATGTTGCTATTAATCAGACTTTTACTTCTGTATCAGTCCGCTCATTCTTTAAGAAACCGTCGGCTTCTAAATCTGTCACCGCCAAGATTGAAGAAGAACCAGATAGAAAAAAGCTTGTTTATCTGTATAAGAGTGAAGCACCTTATGGTAAGAGAGATAATAACAGACCGCATGATGGAGCAAGCGTATTTGATATTGTAGGGAATCCAGTCAAGAAATTGCTCGGTAGTTACTTTACAGATAGAAAAGGTGCTGGGACTGTTATCTTGGACAGGTATTCCTGCATGATTGCTGAAAATTTCGAGGATGCTGAACAACTGGAATATAAAACGCTATGACTCCGGATTTAGAAAAAGAATTGGATGATTTTAAACTTTCACACTACGAAAATGCTGATTTCGATAGTTTGACTAAAAAGACAATCCAGCTATATAACAAGTTTGAAAGATTGAAGGATAAGAAAAAACAAAACAGAGTTGTCTTAGATTTATATACGCTTTATTTACAGGCGACAGAGATTTTATTTATTAACTCTCATGCTTTGTCGGTCACGGTTGACAGATTCCCTTCAGCCTTATTTATCGATTCTTTTAATCTTCGCAACTTCATTAGTGAGAATTTCGCTAAGACGACGGAACTTTCATCCTGGTTTTTTAAATTAATCTTTTCTGTTCTCAAAGATAATAGTGGAACAAATGAGAAATATAATCTTTATACAAATTTAATTAAGGAAGTCGCTAAGGATTATTTAGGCGACTACGATCTGCTCAATGCCTATAAACATGGTTATAGGGTTAAAGCCAATCATAGCCAGACAACTCTTTCTATCTCCGTTGGGAATGGACAACATTTTAAGCTGAACGACTCCGATAGTACGATTACTTATTTTTCTAAGGAAACCAGAGATGGAGTTCCAATAGTCTTACAGCATACGTTGAATTTTAAGATTGGCAGAATTTTCGGGAAGTGTCTCTTTGTCTGCTCACTACTGAATAATATGCGAGCAATAATCCTGTTGCATTATAAAAAACCTGTTAGCAGTAAAGACATTTCTAGTTTCTACATAAATGACAAAGATGAATGGAACAGCATGTTCGGTGGATCTCATTTTAAACAGCCAGTATTCAGTTTAAAAGGATTAAACAAAAAGAATGCAATACCTAAATGATGAACAAAATTATGTTGACCGCTACGACCTTCATACCATTGAAGAGTGTCTTGATACGGTAAAAATGTTTCAGGATATTTATAAAACTAGTCTTACTAGCGAAGAGCTTAAGGATATTTCCCAAGAAGTCAAATCGCATGACGCAAACCTTATGCTTCATCGTACCCTTTTTACTATAAAAGGCAAAAGGTATGAAAAGAAACAAGAAACTATCCAGAAGTGGATGGAAGAAGACAAACTAAAACAGGATAAGCAAGATCACACTCCAATCCCAGAAGGAATTGTTTGCCCCCTCTGTGGCGGTTCAATGTCTTTCAATTCTTCAAAACACCTTGATTACTCATACGATAACCCGATCATGCGCATGATGTTTCTTTTTAAATGCAGTAAATGCGAGAAACAACAGTGGGTATATGACGATAATGAGATCCGCTTATCAAAGCCTGACCTTTGCCCAAAGTGCAAAGAAGAAATGGATATAAAAGCTACTCGAAAAGGCAAAGTCATTACTTGGAAACATAAATGCAAAGCCTGTGGTTATACAAAAACTGAAATTGAGGATCTTGCTAAACATGATGAGGAGCATAAGAAATGGGAGGAAGAGCAAAAGAAAAAGGAAGAAGAAGGCAAAAAACTTCTTGAAAAGTATCGAGGAGAGTTTTGTTTAAACGAAAAAGATGGCATAGAACACGTCGAAACACTCGAAGCAATGGAAGTAGGTCATGAAGTGTATGAAGAAGAAAAACAGAAATATGATGACAAAGCCTACCAAACAGCAGTCAATCTAAAAAGATTAACCGTTCTTGAAATCGAGAAATTGCTTACTGAAAAATTGGAAAAGGAGAAATACGTTAAGTTCACGCTGGATAAACCTGATATGGGCAGGTTTGTTACGATTCCTTTTAATGTTTTAGATGCTAACTCAACAAGAAATCCTAATATAAGCGAAGCAACCCTCAAGAAACTCCTGAAAGATACTTTAGAAGACACCAACTGGAGACTTATGAGTGATGGAATCCGCTATCGCCTTGGATATCTGTCTGGCACTCTGAAAGCATATGAGCAAGAAGAAGATTTACTTGAATTGGTTGGAGCCAAAAAAGAAGTTAAAACTCCAAAATCAAACAGTGACTCAGAAAAACGAGCTAAGTATATGAGTCATAACCTGGTTCAACTCGCAAGAATGTCTGGTGAATTTGATGGAATCGAAGCAACACGAAAAAGAAGACTTGAGAAAGAGCCAGAAGGATTCTACCTTGACGACGGTAAAGGTCCATATACTTGTGGAATTTGTGGAGAGTATTACTACGGAAAGGATATCTGGTGGACATTAAACGGTTTATGGTGCAGAGATTGCTGGAACAATATCAAAGAAGGCGTTATTCCACCCCTCAAGCATCGCCATGACGATAAAAGTAACTGGTTTGAAAGATTGCAGATTACATCTAATCACGGAGTCCATCCATCTTCGATTAAAAAACTTAGGAGAGAGGGCTTACTCCACGGCAGAGATTTGAAAAGGAAAGATGGAACTGTTTATTACACCGTATCTTTAGTCAGTGAAAACCAAGAGTTTTTGAAGAAATATCCGAAGCAAAAGTCTAAAATACAGATGAGTATTGCCGATAGCAAGGGAAATAAAATTAACCTATGAATAGAGACCAGACAAAAAGTGTCATTGAAGATTCATTGAGTTTATTTGAACTTAATGATCGTTTATTAACGGCGGCTGGAAAACACTTCAACAGTTTTACGGCACCATCAAAAACACGCAAAACTGATATTCTTCTAGCTTTAATTGCTAAAGCTATTCGCAGTCATTCTGCTACTGTTATTTTGTGTAAGTCTGGATATGGTATGGAGGCGGACAGTATCGTCCGTTCAATGTTTGAGGATTTGGTAAATTTAACCTACATTCTTAATGAAACAAAAAGAGACACTCGAGCTAGGCGATATATTGAGCATATCCAAGTACAACAATTTTTCATGCTCGACTACGCAAAAAATAAAAGAAGGCTTAAGAAAGAGTTTCCGTTGGATATTTACCAAGCAAGACTCAAAGCAAAGATCCAGTTTTACAAGAGGTATAAGAGGCCAGATAAGTATAAATGGTCAGGCTATAGTTTTAAGGAACTCTGTAAGAAGACTGGGTGTAGTTGGGAGTACGATGTTTTCTACAATTTAGCCAGTCAGCACGCTCATTCACAGCCAATTGTATTGAATCAATTAGTGTCTGCAAAAATTGATGATGTCACCACCTTTTCTGCTGGTCCACAAACTAAGGGTCAGGAAAACAACTTGATTGGAGCATTTGATATGTTACGCAGAATAATGGAGGTGGCAGCCAAATATTTTGGAAAACAGGGGTTGTTAACAGAGCTCAGCGTTTTGAAGGACGAGCTAAACAAAAGCGTGGCGCTGGTAAATAAAGAAAAAATAACTAGCTAAGGAGTAGGAACGTCCGACCAACCCTCTTTTCCTTGAGTAAATTCTCGACCATCAGGGGCAACACATCTTCTGATTCCTGTTCTTTGGGCATATTGCTCTGAAGAGAGTTGACCTCCGTCATGACCAATTGCCTTAGTGCAATCTTCGTAAGTTTTGACCCCAGAATACTTTTCTTTCAGAGTAGGAGCTAAATCCCCACCAGGAAGAAGTTCTGGATCAAAATTACTATCAGGACAGCCATGGTCGCATGTACTAAGTTCACCTTGGTTAAGCAGTACGTCTGCTATTTGCCAAGCAGTCATACTCTGAGAGATTTTATATCTAGCTTCTCGGTCGATAGTGTTATTACCAATGGTAAGAGCATTCGCCTTGCCTGGAGTATTGTCCTTTGTGTGCTCTAAAGCGTATTTAAAGGCATCCTCATCCTTAATAAATCCGTAATAGTGAAGATCGCCAACTACCGCCATTAAGGAAGTGTCTTTCTTAATCGTAAACCCAATTAATTGAGTACCTTGTTTCGGAGCCTCAAACTTGCTTTGCCAGTTTTTGTACCAGATTAGAGCACCGAGAGCGAGAATTACTATAAATAGCACTAAATAGATCGGTTTTCGCATGCTCACTAGTTTTGTCTTTTTTGCCATATATTAGTTCAAGTATATTACTTACAGGATGTGAGTTCCAATATCAAGGCTGTCTATATCAAACTACATCACTAGCATTTGAGACACCCCTTTTTATAGTGTCTCATTTGTCTCATTTAGCCTTGATATGATACACTACGAAAGTTACTGGTTATGGGACTAAAGGGTTCCAGACCCGTATGGCTCACCTCGCTCAGCGAGGTGATAGTCCGCTAAGCGGACTCACCTCTATCAAAACGAAGCCAGATTAACGAAAACCGCGATGCACTACGTCTATATTTTATTCTCAAAGAAAGATAGAAAACTTTACACCGGCTATACTCCCGACTTAAAGGCGAGGCTTAAAAAACACAATAACGGCTACGTTAAAGCAACCAAACATCGTTTACCGTTAGAGTTAATTTACTACGAAGCCTACAAAAACAGAGCTGACGCAAAAGGACGAGAGGTCTACTTAAAAGGCGGTAAAGGTAGGGCCGAGTTGAAAATTCAACTGAGAAGAGTTTTTAAGGAAATTATGTATCTGAATCGGTAAAATAACCGCTCGTGGTAAACTAAAACGATGAAAAGGGGAGTGAAGTATTTTTTGATGCTGGCGGTTTACGCCTGGTTAAGATTTGACCTAGCCCTAAGACTGGCTTTTAAAGACGATTGGAATCCCCGCTTTGACTTTATGGCCGGCCTGTTCGGCGAGGCCGACGCCCGAAAATTCTTAAAGTTCCGCGTCAAACTCGCCCGGGAAAGAAAAAAGAGCGTCACCGTCATCCACTCAAAAGCGGTGGAAACCAGAGTAGATAAATTCTTAAAAGCCAATCCGGATACCAAATCGGGAAGGCTCGAACGCCGCCGCCTGGTCAAAAAACTCGTCTTTTGGGCCACCGACAGCCACATCAACGAAAACTACGTCGAGTCTTACAAAACCCGCATGACTATTGCCGACGCGTTACTCTCCACCCTGTTTAGTAACGCCATCCACCCCGAGGTCGATTTGATACTGACCGGCATCGACAAGATGGTTTTTTCCCGCTCCACCAACTTAGGTTTTCGCGGCGAACCCTCACCGCTGGTGCACGACGTCATCATGCGCCATGTTGCCCGGATTCTTTTCTTGCACCTTTCGGAACTAATGAGACTCCGCGACGAAAAACTTGACAAAGCCACCAAGATAAAACTGATCAAGGAGTTGCAAGAGGCCAAAGGTGGCAAAGGTAGCTTAGCCTTTTCGGCAGAGGCAAACCTGAAAGATCAATACCAGCACACTTTTCCTTTGCCGCCAGAGCAAGCTAAGCTGTTACTGGCGATCCTCGACCACTACCGCTTTTCCCCTTGGCCCGACTCCCGGGAAACCGCCGCCAGCTTAAAAAGCCAACTTGACTCGCTCTTGGGCCTGCCGCTGGATAAACTGTTATAACCTTGACACTTTTGCCGCCTGTTGTTATCCTAAAGACGGCCAATAAAGCAAAAAAAATTTAAAGTGGCTGAACTACACATCTCGATATCGGCAGAGCCGATTTTTAATTTAGGACACTTTGAATTCACCAACTCGATGTTGGTGAGCCTTCTGGTATCCGCCGGCTTAAGCTTAGTGGCCATTAGGTTTTACCAGCATTTAAAACAAAACAAAAAGAGTAATTTCGCTCTCTTTGTGGCGACAGTCATCGAGAGCCTCTATGAATTCGTCCAATCCGTCACTCCGCACCACGCGGGGAAATTTTTCCCCCTGTTTACTACTATTTTTCTATTTGTCATTTTTGGCAGCTGGGCCGAGTTACTCCCGGGCCTGGATACCATCGGCCTGATCAAAGTAGTTAACGGCCAGGAGCGTTTTGTGCCGCTTTTGCGGGCGGCCACCGCCGACGTCCACACCACTTTAGCGATAGCCATTTTTGCCATGGCCTCGGTACAAATCTACGGCTACAAATACCAGGGGATCAGTTATTTTAAAAAGTTTTTTAACCTGACCAATCCGATAAACTTTTTTGTCGGCTTTTTAGAAATCATCGCCGAGTTCTCCCGTCTCATCTCTTTTACTTTCAGGCTGTTTGGCAACATTTTTGCCGGCGAGGTCTTGCTCATCGTCATCGCCTTTCTCCTGCCTTTGTTCGGCCCCTTGCCTTTTGTGGCCTTGGAAATCTTTGTCGGCTTCATTCAGGCGCTGGTTTTTGCTATGCTCACCTTAGTCTTTATCAACATCGCCGTTTCAAGCGAGCATCATTAAATTATTTAGTTAGGAGGCAACATGGCAGCAACACCCGGTGATATCGTCGTCGGCGGCACCATTGCCGTCGGCGGTTTGGCTCCGGCTATCGCCATCGGTTTGATCGTGGCCAAGGCTTTAGAGGCCATCGGCCGAAACCCAGAGGCGGCCGGCAAGATCCAAACCGTCATGATCTTGGGAGTAGCTTTCGCCGAAGCGATCGCTATCTACTCCCTGGTCGTGGCCTTGATCCTTAAATTCGTTTAAAAACCAAAAGGAGGCAATTTAAAGTGTCGATTAAGTGGTATCAACTACTGTTTCAGCTGGTTAATTTTGGGGTGCTCCTGTTTATTCTAAACCGGTTCCTTTACCGCCCCATCGTCAAAATCATCAAGCAAAGAAACCAGCGGTTGACCGATAGCCTCAAAGCGGCAGAAAGCAACCTCAAAGAAAAAGAGGTCATCAACCAGTTAAAACTAAAAGCCGCCGAGGAGGCCGAAAAAGAGGCGGTCAAAATTATCGAGGCCGCCAAAGCCAGCGCCAAAGACTCCGGTAAGAAAATCGTCGAGGAGGCTAAAGACGAAGCCCAGAGACAGGTAGACAAAAAATACCAGCTGATGCTCGCGAAGTTGTCCGACCAGGAAGACAAAATCAAAAAGAACGTCGCCGACCTGGTAGTCACCACCACCTCCCAAGTGCTAAAAGACAGCTTGAGCCCGGCGGAGCAAAAATCGATCATCGACAGCCAGATAAAAAAACTTGAAAAAAGACTCAAAAACAAATGAGCCAAGTTGACCAGACCGACCAGATAGTCGAGGGCATCTTAGACTTTCTCAAAAATCAGGACGCCTTAGACCTCCTGCCCCAAATTGCCCGGAAGCTTTCTAAAGTCGGCGCTACCGCCGTCGACCCTAACTTGGCCACAGTCGTTTCTGCGGTCGGACTAACCGACGACCAAAAAAACAAACTCATCAACCTCTTGTCGGAAAAATTTAACCGCCCGATCAAATTAAAAACCAGGATCGACCCGACAATTTTAGGCGGGTTTTTAATCAGCGTCGCCGGCCAATCCATCGACACCACCATCAATTCCCGCCTTAACGAACTAAAAGTCAAAGCCGCCTATGGATGACATCTCTGCCGCGATTAAAAAACGCATCGAAAGTTACACCCCCGAAGTCAGCGCCAAGTCTGTCGGCCGGATCGTCGCTTTGGGAGACGGCGTCGTCACCCTATCAGGATTGGCTGACGCCGTCATGTCCGAAATCATTAAACTGCCCCAAAATACCTTCGGCCTGGTTCTAAACCTGGAAAAACACTCCGTCGGCGGCGTCGTCTTGGGTGACTACCGCCACTTAAAAGAAGGTGATGAAGTTGCCACCACCGGCAGGACTTTAGAACTTCCTGTCGGTGACGCCCTGGTGGGTCGGGTGATCGGGCCCCTGGGCCGGCCCTTAGACGGTAAACCCGCCCCCCCGCTTAAAGAGTTCAACCCCCTGGAAAAAATCGCCCCCGGGGTGGTCAGCCGCGAAAAAGTAAGTTCCCCCGTGGAAACCGGCATCAAAGCCATCGACTCGATGATCCCCATCGGCCGGGGCCAAAGAGAACTTTTAATCGGCGACAGAGGCACCGGCAAGTCAGCGCTGGCCGTCACCACCACCATCAACCAAAAAGGCAAAAATTTAATCGTCGTCTACGTCGTCATCGGCCAAAAGGCAGCCTTTACCGCTCAACTGGTCGACACCTTTGAGCGCTTCGGCGCCATGGACCACACCATCATCGTCTCCGCCAACGCCTCCGACCCGGCGCCTTTGCAGTATCTTGCCCCCTACGCCGGCATGGCGCTAGCCGAACATTTTGCCCAAAAAGGCGGCGACGTCCTGGTCGTCTTTGACGACCTCACCAAACACGCCTGGGCCTACCGCGAGTTATCACTTTTATTGAAACGCCCTTCCGGCAGGGAAGCCTACCCCGGTGACGTTTTTTACCTCCACTCCAGACTGCTCGAACGGGCTTGCCGGCTAAACCGGGCTCACGGCGGCGGCTCGATTACCGCCCTCCCCATCATCGAGACCCAAGCCGGCGACGTCTCTGCCTACATTCCCACCAACGTCATCTCCATCACCGACGGCCAGATTTATCTCGAAACCGATTTGTTCAACGCCGGCATCCGCCCCGCCATCAACGCCGGTCTGTCCGTTTCCCGCGTCGGCGGCGACGCCCAAGTCAAGGCCATGCGCCAGGTAGCCGGAAAGCTTAGGCTCGATCTGGCCCAATACCGGGAACTGGCCGCCTTTGCCCAATTTTCCTCGGACCTTGACCCCGTCACTCGCGCTCAGCTCGACCGGGGCGCCCGCACCACCGAAATTTTAAAACAGGGCTGGGAAAACCCCGCCTCATTACCCGACCAAGTAGCCATCATCTGGGCCGTCACCAATGGATATCTGGACAACACCCCGGTCAATTTGGTCAGCACTTGGGAAAAAGAATACTTAAAGTACATCTTTGCCACCCAACCCAAGTTAAAAAGCGCCATCATTAAAGAAAAAGAGCTTTCTGCCGCCACCATCAGCCAGTTTCAAAAATACACCACGCGCTTCAACGACTCCCACCCGGAGCTGGGTAAAAAGGAAGAGGAGGAGGTCTCATGAGCTCGACCAGGCTGATCAAACGCCGCATCAAATCGGCCCAAAACATTTCCCAAATTACCAAAGCCATGGAAATGGTTTCAGCCTCTAAAATGAAACGGGCCCAACAACAAGCCTTGGCTTCTCGCCCCTACTCGGAAAAAATGGCCGCCATCATCGCTTCAATTGCCGCCGCCGCCCGGGCAAACTACGACCACTTTCTTCTGTCTGACCCGCGGCTCCGCTGGAACACTCAAGAAGAATTTAATACTTTGGTCATAGTCCTCTCCACCGACAAATCCCTCTGCGGCGGTCTAAACACCAACCTCTTTCGGGGCTTGGAAGATTGGCTCAAGTCCGCCCCCACCAACTTGAAACTTCCCGCCAAAAACAAAATTTCTTTTATCACTGTCGGTAAAAAAGCCAAAGAACACATTTTAAAAACCCAAAAAAACCTCCTGGCAGAATTTCCCCAGCTGGGGGACAAACCCCGCTTAACTGACGTCTTACCCCTGACCCAGCTGGTCATGGACGGCTTTGCCTCACACCAATTTCAAATGATCTTTGTCGTCTACATGGAATTTATTTCCACCATCGCCCAAAAATTGGCCGTCAAACAGCTTCTGCCCATCGACCCGCTCACCCTGACGGCTCCGGGCCAAACTCCGGCCCAAGACTACGGCGGCCAGTATCTTTTTGAACCTTCGGCTGGTCAAATTTTTAGCCAGCTTCTGCCCCGTTATATCGAACTCCAACTCTACCACATTGTCATCGAAGCCCTGGCCTCAGAACACTCCGCCCGGATGGTCGCCATGAGTGCCGCCTCCGATAACGCCGCCGACATCGTTTCCGACCTGACTCTGGAATTCAACCAGGCCCGCCAAACCAAAATTACCAACGAGTTACTAGACGTTACCGGAGCCCGCATGGCTCTCGCCTGATATGCCAGCAAAACTACAACACGGCCAGATCTCCCAGATCATTTCCGTCGTCGTCGACGTCGTCTTTGATGGGCACCTGCCCGACATTTACTCGGCTCTGGAGTTGACCCGGGAAAACGGCGACAAACTCATTCTCGAAGTCCAGCAACACTTAGGTGGCGGTGAAGTCCGCAGCGTGGCCATGGGCTCAACCGACGGCCTTAAACGGGGCCTGCCGGTCATCGACACCGGTAAAAAAATCTCCATCCCCGCCGGGGATAAAGCCTTGGGTAGAATCTTTAACGTCACCGGAGAAGTTATCGACGGCCTAAAACCGCCGCCGGCTACCAAGCTCTACCCCATCCACAAGCCCGCGCCTAAATTGACCGACATCGAAGCCAAACCGGCCATGCTTGAAACCGGCATCAAGGTCATCGATCTAATCTGCCCCTTTGCCCGCGGCGGCAAGGTGGCCGCTTTCGGCGGCGCCGGTGTCGGCAAAACCGTCATCATCCAGGAACTGATTAGAAACATCGCCGAAGAGCACTCCGGCCACTCGGTCTTTGCCGGGGTGGGGGAAAGAACCCGCGAAGGCAACGACCTCTACCAAGAAATGAAACACTCCGGAGTCTTGAAAAACACCGTCATGGTTTTTGGCCAAATGAACGAGCCTCCTGGAGCGCGCCTCCGCGTGGCTCTGACCGGTTTGAGTTTTGCCGAGTATTTCCGGGACGTCAAGGGCGAAGACGTTTTACTTTTTATCGACAACATCTTCCGCTTCTCCCAGGCGGGCAGCGAGGTCTCGGCGCTTCTGGGTCGGATTCCCTCGGCCGTCGGCTATCAGCCGACTTTGGCCTCGGAAATGGCGGCGCTCCAGGAAAGAATCACCTCCACCCGCAAAGGCTCGATCACCTCGTTTCAGGCCGTCTACGTTCCGGCCGACGACTATACCGACCCGGCCCCGGTGACCACCTTTGCCCACCTGGACTCGACCATATCGCTCGAGCGGTCCTTGTCCGAGCAAGCCCTCTACCCGGCCGTCGACCCTTTAAGTTCGTCTTCCAAAATTTTAGCCCCCGAAATTGTCGGGGAAGAGCACTATGCTGTCGCCCGCGGAGTCCAAAAGGTTCTCCAGCGCTACAAAGACCTCCAAGACATTATCGCCATCTTGGGCATTGATGAGCTTTCCGACGAAGACAAACTGACCGTTTCCCGCGCCAGAAAGATCCAACGCTTCTTAACCCAACCCTTCTTTGTGGCCGAGCAGTTCACTTCTTATCAAGGGCAGTACGTCAAAATCGAAGACACCATCTCCGGCTTCAAACAAATCCTTGACGGCAGGCACGACTCTCTCCCCGAACAAGCCTTTTACATGGTCGGCGCCATCGACCAAGCGGTCAAGCGCGCCAAAGAAATTAAGTAGGTTTATGGCCGCCAAAAGGTTAAACTTAAACATTCTTACTCAAGAAGAACACGTTTTGTCAGACGAAGTCGATCTGGTTTTGGCCCCTGCCAGCCAGGGTCAAATCGGCATTTTACCCGGCCATGCCAGCTTATTGACCCAGCTGTCGGCAGGGGAGCTGTTTATTTTAAAAGGCCCCAAAATGGAAGTCTTTGCCGTCTCCGGAGGCTTCCTTGACATCCACCGGGACCAATTAACCGTCATGGCCGACTCCGCCACCCGCGCCGACGACTTAAGCCTCGCTGCCGCCGAAGCGGCTAAAAAAAGAGCCGAAGAAACTTTAAAGCAAAACCTCTCCGACCGCGAATTTTCCTTAGCCGAAGCCGATTTGAGAAAAGCCGTTTTAGAGCTTAAAGTGGCCAAGAAACGCCGCAAAGTATATACTGGTTAAAGAAAGGCGGTGAGTGGATCTTGACGGACAAGCCAGTGGGTCAAGTGACCCATTACTACGACAAAATTGGCGTCGCCGTGGTCGATTTGACCGCTCCCTTATCGGTCGGCGATAAGTTGAAGTTCGTCCGGGGCGACGAAGAGGAATTTAACCAAGAGGTTGATTCCATCCAGGTCGAACACCAACCGGTCGAACAGGCTAAAAAAGGCGACTCTATCGGACTCAAGGTCGATCAAAAAGTCAAACCGGGAGCCAAAGTTTTCCTCACGACCTAAGACGCCGAAAGTATATCAAGTTATCCGCCGTAGGTGCGGAAAGTTTAACTTATGGATTTGCAGCTCGCCCCCGACATTAAAAAAAGGTTAAAAAAGATTCATCATAAACTGGATCTGCCCCACGTCAACCCCGACCGCATCGTTTGTTTTAGAAGCTTTCACTCCCGCTCCCGTGCCCGCGCCCGGATTTGGGGTTTTCCCAAAATCTGGCAATTGGCTTTAGGCAAACCGCCCCACTACGTCATCGAAGTTTTGGCGGAAAAATTCGACCACCTATCCGCCGACGACCAAACCCGGGTTTTAATCCACGAACTTTTGCACATCCCTAAAAACTTTTCCGGCGCGTTATTGCCCCACCGCCGCCGCGGCTTTAGCCTGGACCACCGCTCGGTCGAAAACTTGTTTAAGTTGTTTAAATCATGATCACCGTTTTTCACGGCACCGACCAAGTTAAAAGCCGCCTCAACCTAAACCAGGAACTAACCGGCACCGTGATCAAGCTCAACGCCGCCCGCCTTTCGCCTGAAGACTTGACCCAAGCCCTGGAATCATCACTCCTTTTTGAAACCAAGCAAATTATTTTCATCGACAATCTTTTCTCCCTGCCCCAATCCCAAAACAAGTCAAAACTCATCGACATTCTCTTGTCCCACCCGGATTCACCGGTTTTTCTCTGGGAGAAAAAACCCTTAACCCCGGCTGTTGCCAAAAAACTCTCCGGGCAAAAAGCCCGCCTGGTCGAGTCCAAGCTGCCACCGGTCATCTTCAAGTTTTTAGATTCTTTAAAACCCAAAAACTTGCGGCTTAGCCTCAACCTCTTCCATGATAGCCTCAAGGCTTCTGCCCCCGAACAGGTCTTTTATCTGCTGACCCGGCGCCTGGCAAACCTGATCGCCGCCAAAGACGACCCCGCGTCGGTTTCTGGCGCCCCCTGGCAAAAAGCCAACCTCGTCACCCAAGCCAAAGCCTTTGACCTTGCTACTCTATTTGCCTTCCACCGCGGTCTGCTGGCTCTCGACATCGGCACCAAAACCGGCTCCAGTTTACTCCCCCTAAAATTAAGGCTTGAGCTGATGCTGGTTAACCTGCTATGACACTCAACCCGAACGTCTTCAGAGACTACGACATCAGGGCGGTTGTCCCGATTGAGCTTGACGAGGAGGGGATAAAACGCTTAGCCCTGGCCCTGGTTTACCACTTCAAACCTAAATCAGTTGCCGTCGGCCGCGACATGAGGCTGACTTCACCCCAACTCTCAAAGGCTTTTATCAACACGCTTCTTGACGCCGGCGTAAACGTCGTCGACTTGGGGCTAATCGCCACCGACATGCTCTACTACTCGGCCGGAGCCTACCGGGAAGATTTATGCGTCACCATCAGCGCTTCCCACAACCCGCCGGAATACAATGGCGCCAAAATCGTCAAAAGGGGAGCCGTCGCCGTCAGCGGCGACTCCGGCATCTATGATTTACGCGACCTGGCCGTTTCTAAAAAGGATCTTCGCCCCGCGCCCGGCCGGAAGGGTAAATTGACAAAAAGAAACCTCGTTGCCGCCTGGGTCAACCACGTCCTGGGCTTTATCAAACTCAAAAACTTAAAGCCGTTTAAGCTGGTGGTCGACGCCGGCAACGGCATGGCCGGTTACTTTATGCCCGCCTTCGAGAAAATTCTCCCCTTTAAGGTCGACAGGCTCTATTATAAACTCGACGGCCGCTTCCCCAACCATACCCCCAACCCGATCAAACCGGAAAACCTCAAGGTGATTATCGATAAGGTTAAGACAGGCAAATTCGCCGCCGGCCTGGCTTTTGACGGCGACGGCGACCGGGTCTTTTTGATCGACGAAACCGGCCGGATTGTTTCCGGCACCATCATGACCGCCATCATCGCCGAAAACCTGCTTACAAGTCACCCCAACGACAAGATTCTTTACAACGCCGTCGTCGGCCGCGTCGTCCCTCAAGTGGTCAAAAAACTGGGCGGCAAAGCCGTCAGGGTAAGAGTCGGCCACACCTTAATCAAAGAAGCCATGAGGCGGGAAAACGGCCTTTTCTGCGGCGAGCACTCCGGCCACTACTATTTTCGCGACAACTTTTACGCCGATTCGGCCATCATCGCCGCCTTACTGGTTTTGGAATTAATGTCCCAAAAAAACCTCAAGCTCTCCCAATTAGTCAAGGCTTACGACCGTTACCCCTCGTCGGGAGAAATAAACTTCACCGTCCCCGACAAAGACAGAGTTTTAAAAGCCCTGGCAAAAAAACACCAAGACAGCGCCCAAAAAATCGACTGGCTTGACGGGGTATCGATCTGGTATCCTGATTGGTGGGCAAACATCAGGCCTTCAAACACCGAAAGTTTGCTGCGGCTAAACCTCGAAGCCGACGACCAAAAAATACTCGAGGAAAAAACGGCGCTTTTTATCGCCGACATCAAAAAATGACCCGACTTGACGACATCGCCAAACAAAAAACGCTCGACCGCTCAAACGTCTACGGCTCGATCGAAAGCCTGGCTAAACAAACAAAAGACGCTCTTGACCAAGCCGGTCGGGTCAAGCTGCCAAAAAATCCGGTCAAAAACTTAATTCTGTCCGGTATGGGCGGCTCGGGACTGGCCGCCCGGGTGATCGAATCGGCATTTTTCGAAAACCTATCCGTCCCCTTAACCCGGATTCACCACTATCACTTGCCCTCCTGGGCCGGCAAACAAACTCTAGTCATTTGTTCATCCTACTCCGGCACCACCGAAGAAACCGTCTCCACTCTAAAACAAGCCATCGCCAAAAAATGCCCCACGCTGGTCATAACCACTGGGGGCGAGCTGAAAAAACTCGCCTTAAAACACCGGCTGCCCCTCTACCTTATCGACCCGGTCCAAAACCCTTCAGGCGAACCCCGAATGGCCATCGGCTACTCTCTGGTCGGCCAATTAGTTTTAGTTAAAAAAGCCGGCCTGCTTAATTTTACCTCCGAAGAATTCTCTGACGCCACAAAAACCATGGCCCAAGTCCTGGCAGCAAACGGCCGCCAAATCCCCCAAGTAAAAAACCCTGCCAAGAAACTGGCCCTTTCTCTCCACGACAAGCAAGTAATTATGGTCGCCGCCGACCACTTGACCGGCGCTCTCCACGTCGTCAAAAATCAGATGAACGAAAACGCCAAACAGCTATCCCACCGCCACGACCTTCCCGAGTTAAACCACCATTTAATGGAAGGCTTAAAGTTTCCCGCCACCAACAAAAAAGACGTCGTTTTCTGGTTAATCAATTCCGGTCTTTATCTTACCAGAATCCAAACCAGAGCGGTCTTGACCTTAGACGTGGTTAACCGCAACGGCCTCAACGCCTTCGAGTATCTCGCCACCGCCCCAACCCGTCTGGCCCAAGTCTTTGAAGTCATCCAGTTTGGCGCCTTGGTCAACTACTACTTGACCGTTTTAAACGGCCTCGACCCCGCCCCCATCCCTTGGGTCGACTACTTCAAAAAAAACCTCGGCTAACCTACAGGATCTGATCCCGAACCTTCAGGGTTTATCCTTGAAGGTTACGTTTCTTCAAGAACTAGACTTTTAATAAATCTTTCACCTTGACTTTCTATTTCTTCGACAAACTCCGAATACGACTTTTCAGGGTTAGATTTAGAAAAGTAATCCAAAATTACCCCTGGCTGAACCCATATCTGATTGTAAATTCTCAAATAGTTCGGATAACTAGAGTACTTATAACCTTCAAGGTTTATCCCTGAAGGTAAAATTTTCAGGGGATTTCGATGAACATACTTCGTTAGATATATAAACTGGTCTTCCGAAACTACTTCTACCGCCTTATAAGTTCCTTGAAACAACGGCCCCACCCTTTTATATTTCCTGTTAAAAAACATCGAATATCTCGTCGCCAACGATCTCATAAAAAAGTTTATTGACGAGGCGTCTTTTTGGTAAATCACTAGATGAAAATGATTTGGCATTAGACAATAACAAAGAAGATCAACACTATCTGAATAATTTTTCAAGCGCCTTGAAGGGGATATCACGATTTTCTTCTCATCTAAAGCTTCAACTGGAGAAAGATAACTTTTAAGATAAGACAAGAATACCCTGTAGTCCTGATCGTCTAAAAAAATTTCTTGTTTGGCTACTCCGCGATTATAAATGTGGTAGTAAGCTTTCTCTTTATATTCCTTAATAACATTCTTCCCGGGCATTATCTCAATTATACCAACCTTTAAGAACCTTCAAGGATAAACCTTGTAGGTGTGGCGAAACTAGGCTTAATTTGTTATCCTTAACTTAACCTGCCTATGCCAGAAAAATTCGTCATTGACTTTAAAAACGTTGACAAGGAATCCGTCGCCTTAGTCGGCGGCAAGGGCGCCAATTTGGGTGAAATGGCCAAAGCCGGCCTGCCCGTCCCTCCCGGCTTTATCGTCACCGCTCCGGCTTACTTTGAGGTCATCGACCAAAACAACCTCAAAGACAAAATCAAGGCGATTCTAAGTGACGTCGACGTCGATAACCCAAAAAGCCTCAATTCAGCTTCCGTCAGAGTCAAACAGCTAATCCTCACCGCCAAAATCCCCGACGACCTGGCCTTAACCATCATCAAGGCCTACTTGAAGCTGGGTCGGGGAATCAAACACACCCTGGTGGCGGTGCGTTCCTCGGCCACGGCCGAAGACCTGCCCGACGCCTCTTTTGCCGGCCAACAGGAAACCTTCTTAAACGTTTCCGGAGAAGCCAACGTGGTGCAAAAGGTCAGAGCTTGCTGGGCTTCACTCTTTGAGCCCCGGGCCATCTTCTATCGCGAACAAAAGGGCTTTGACCACTTTAGCGTCGGCATCGCCGTCCCGGTGCAAACCATGATTCAAGCACAAGTTTCCGGCATCATGTTTACCGTCAATCCGGTGACCAACGACAAAAACCAAGTAGTCATCGAAGCCATTTGGGGCTTGGGAGAAAAAATCGTCCAGGGCGCCTATACCCCCGACCACTACCTGATTCAAAAACAAACCTGGAAAATCCTCCAAAAACAGGTAAACCCCCAAAAGCGTCAGCTGGTTCTAAGCCGCGGTCAAAACCGGGAAGTCAAAGTCAAGGTTAACTTGCAAAAACAGGCTAAACTCACCGACGACCAAATCGTTAAATTGGCCAAACTTGGCCACCAGATCCAACGCCACTACTTTTTCCCTCAAGACATCGAGTGGGCCATATCGGGCGGCAAAATCTACATTGTCCAATCCCGAGCCGTCACTACCTTCAAGCCTCCGGATAAAAACAAAAAAAAGCTTCCCCCCGGCGATCTCAAACTCATCCTTACCGGCGACCCGGCCAGCCCCGGCCTGGCCACCGGCTACGTCAAAAAACTTAAGAATGCCAAACAAATCGACCGACTCTCCCAGGGGGAAATTCTGGTAAGCGACATGACCACGCCCGATTTTGTCCCGGCCATGAAAAAAGCCGCCGCCATCGTCACCAACCAGGGCGGTCAAACCTCTCACGCCGCCATCGTCTCGCGTGAACTGGGAATTCCCTGTGTCGTCGGCACCGCCACCGCCACCAAGACTCTAAAAACCGGCACCGTGGTTACCGTCGACGGCACTAGCGGTAAAATTTTCGCCGGCGGCAAAATCTCCAAAACCAAAACCCTCGCCCCGCCTAAAACTGCCCCGGTCATGGCCAAAAACCAGTCGGCCTCCGGCCGAAAGAAAGCCTATCAAAAACTTTTTGCCGCCGACCTCACCCAGACCGCTACCAAAATCTACGTCAACCTGGCCGAACCGGATCTGGCCGAATCGGTGGCTCAAAAAAACGTCGACGGCGTCGGCCTGCTCCGGGCCGAATTCATGATCGCCCAAGGAGGCGTCCATCCTAAAAAATTGATCCAAGACCAAAAACAAGAACAGTTCATTGTTAATCTGGTCGAAGGCTTAAAAAAATTCACCCAAGCTTTTTACCCCCGGCCGGTAGTCTACCGGGCTACCGATTTTAAAACCAACGAATACGCCCACCTGACCGGCGGCCAAGCTTTTGAACCCGAGGAAGAAAACCCCATGCTCGGCTACCGCGGCGCCTTCCGCTATTTGGCGGACGAGGCAGTTTTTGACTTGGAACTCGAAGCCATAAAAAGAGTCAGGAATAAATTAGGCTTAACCAACCTTTGGCTGATGATTCCCTTTGTCAGGAGCGTTGCCGAACTGACCCGAGTCAAACGTTTAATCGTCTCCCAAAACTTAATCCGCTCGCCCTCGTTTAAACTCTGGATGATGGTCGAAATTCCTCTAAACGTCATTTTACTCGAGGACTTTATCAAAGTGGGGCTGGACGGTGTTTCTATCGGCACCAACGACTTGACCATGCTCATGCTCGGCGTCGACCGCGACAACGCCGAAGTCGCTTCGCTTTACGACGAAACAAATCCGGCTGTTTTGTGGGCCCTGAAAAAAACCATTGTAACTTGTCAAAAACACCACCTGACCTCGTCCGTCTGCGGCCAAGCGCCGTCGACTTATCCTGATCTAACCGAAAAGCTGGTCTCGTGGGGCGTCACCAGCGTCTCGGTATCCCCGGACGCCATCGAAACCACTCGCCAAATAATTTATCAAGCCGAGTCAAGGGCCGTCAGATGAGCAAAATTGCCAATGTTTTTTCCCGCGAAATCCTTGACTCTCGGGGCTACCCCACCGTCGAAACCACCGTCGTCCTGTCAACCGGCCACCACGGCACCGCCTCTGTTCCTTCCAGCGCCGCCAGCGGCAAATACGAAGCCGTCGAAATTCGCGACCATGACTTGGGTCGCTTTAACGGCTACGGGGTATTAACCGCCGTAGCAAACGTCAACCAAAAAATTGCTCCGGCAGTAAAAAACCTCGACGTTACCAGCCAAACCAAACTAGACCAAAGGTTGATCGATCTTGACGGCACTGCCAACAAAGCTCTACTTGGCGGCAACGCCATCTTGTCGGTGTCATTGGCCGGCCTCAAAGCCGCCGCCAGTTTTTTTAATCTCCCCCTCTACCGCTACATTTTCCAAAAATACCGCTTGACTCCAAAATTGGCCAAACTTCCCAGCCCCACTTTTAATATTATAAACGGCGGCGCCCACGGCGCCGGCAACCTCGACTTCCAGGAATTCCACATTATCCCTTCGGTTAGATTTCCTTACCACACCGCTCTTCAAATCGGTGAAGAAATCTACCAAGCCTTAAAACACACCCTTAAAAACCGCGACGCCATCCACTCCGTCGGCGACGAAGGGGGCTTTGCTCCCAACCTGTTTACTAACATGGACGCCTTAGAAGTGATGATGGAGGCGATCGACTCGACCGCTTATAAGTTTGCCCAAGACGTTTTTTTGGGCCTCGATGTCGCCGCCACCTTTTTTTATCAAAACGGACACTACCAAATCAAAGACCGGGCTCAACCTTTTTCCGGCGGCGAACTGATCGACTACTACAGCCAATTAAACCGCCAATATCGCTTGTTTTCTTTAGAAGACGCGCTGGCGCCCGACGACTGGGACGGCTGGGCCAAACTGACAAACGACCTGGCCGAAGACACCCTCATCGTCGGCGACGATTTACTCTCCACCAACGCTCACCGAGTCAAAAAAGCGATTGAAACTCATGCCTGCAACGCCATCCTAGTCAAACCCAACCAGGCAGGCACCGTTTCCGAAACTATCAGCGTTATCAAATTGGCCAAGACCGCCGGCTGGAAAATCATCGCTTCCCACCGATCAGGCGAAACCAACGACACTTTTATCGCCGATTTTGCCGTTGGCATCGGCGCCGACTACACCAAGTTTGGCGCCCCCGCCCGCGGCGAAAGAGTCGCCAAATACAACCGCCTTTTAGCCATAGAATCAGAAATTAATTTAATTAAATGAACCAACAAATAAGCCCGGTAGTTTTGATTATTTTGGACGGTTGGGGTATCGCCCCTTCCGGCCCGGGCAACGCCATTAAACTGGCCCACACCCCTTTCATCGACCAATTGACCGCCGCTTATCCCAACACCCGGCTCGTGGCTTCGGGCGAGGCCGTCGGCTTGCCCCACGGCGAAGACGGCAACACCGAAGTCGGCCACATCAACATCGGCGCCGGCCAAATCGTTTTTGCCGACTTACCCAGGATAAACACCGCCATCGCTGACGGCAACTTTTTCAAAAATCCCACTTTGCTCGAGGCTCTTGACTTCGTCAAAAAAAACCGCTCTACCCTCCACCTTTTAGGCTTAGTCGGCTCCGGCGGCGTCCACGCCAACAACGAACACCTTTTTGCCCTGATTAAACTCGCCCAACAGCAGGGCGTCCCCAACCTCTCTCTCCATTTAATCACCGACGGCCGGGATTCCCCACCCACCACCTCGCAAACTTATGTCTCCCAAATCGAAAAACATCTGGCCGACGCCGGCATCGGCCAAATCGCCACCGTCATGGGCCGTTACTTTGGTATGGACCGTGATTTCAGATGGGACCGGACCCAAAAAGCCTACCAGTGCTTAACCCAAAACCAAGGCTTAAAAGCCGAAAGCCCCCAAACCGCCATCCGCCAATCTTACGCTGACGGTAAAACCGACGAGTTCATCGAGCCGACTAACATCGTCGACGCCAACGGCACCCCCGTCAGCTTGATCGGCGACAACGACGCCGTCATCTTCTACAACTTCAGAGTCGACCGGCCCCGCCAGTTAACCCGCGCCTTTGTCCTGCCCGATTTTGAGACCAGCGGCAACCGGCCTGCCTACGACCCCCATTCGGACAAATATCTCCATAGCCACTTGGTAGAAAAAATTCCCGTCAACCCCCCATTCAAACGCAACAAAATTCTCCATAATCTCTTTTTTGTCACCATGACCGAGTACCAAAAGAGCCTGCCGGTCAAAGTAGTTATCCCCCCGCTTTCGGTCAAATACCCCTTGTCCCTGATACTCTCCGAACACAATCTTCGTCAACTCCACATGGCCGAAACCGAAAAAGAGCGTTTCGTTACTTACTACTTTAACGGCTTAAGAGAACAGCCATTTCCCGGAGAAGACTGGACGATTATCCCTTCACCTAAAGTTGCCACCTACGACTTAAAACCGGAAATGTCGACGCCCGAGCTTACCCAAACCTTGATAGATAAACTCAAGCAAAACATCTATCACTTTGTCATCGTCAACTTTGCCTGCCCCGACATGGTCGGCCACACCGGCAATATCGATGCCGCCGTCAAAGCTTGCCAGGCTGCCGATCAAGCTTTAGCCCAAATCGTCCCCACCGTCTTAAACTTAAACGGCACCGCTTTGATTACCGCCGACCACGGCAACACCGAAGAAATGATTAACCTAAGCTCCGGCGAGGTCGACACCGAGCATTCGGTCAACCCGGTTCCTTTTATCGCCGCCAGCCGGGTTTTTGAGGGCCAAAACCGATCCATGCCTCCCGGCATCCTGGCCGACGTCGCCCCCACCATCTTAAAAATTCTCAACCTGCCGGTGCCGTCGGCCATGACCGGCAAAAGTTTGTTATAATAAAACCTTATGCCCCAGTACAATTTATCCGACTACCAAAAAACTTACGACAAATTTTCTTACGACCAATACAAAGGCGAGCTCGACTGGTTCTCCGGCAATCGCTTAAACGCCGCCTTCAATGCCGTCGACCGCAACGCGGCTAACTTCCGAAAAAACAAAGTCGCCCTCTACTGGCACGGCCAGGACGACCAAAAGCAAAAATTCACTTTCCGGGAACTGTCGCTTTTATCCAATCAATTCGGCAACTTGTTAAAAAATCTAGACGTCGACAAAGGCGACCGGGTCTTCTTCTTTCTGCCCAGGGTTCCCGAGCTTTACTACGGCTTTTTGGGCACTTTAAAAATCGGCGCCATCGCCGGCACCCTTTTCTCCGCCTTTGGCCACCAGGCTCTTTACGACCGGTTGGAAAATTCCGACGCCAAGGTGCTGGTGACCAACTCCGACCTTTTACCCCGAGTCAAAAAAATCCTGCCTCAACTGCCGGCTTTAAAAACCGTTCTGGTCACCGACCTTAAAACCGCCACCGGCAAATTCAAAAGCTTGAGCCGTGAACTCAAAACCGCCTCTGACGAGCTTAAAGTCGCCCACACCAAACCATCCGACCCGGCCTTCATGCTCTATACTTCCGGCACGACCGGCAAACCCAAGGGAGTGATCCACCAACACTACGCTATCCTCCACGAGCACTTGACCGCCAAGTGGGTACTGGATATTCGCGACAACGACGTCTACTGGTGCACCGCCGACCCCGGCTGGGTCACCGGCATTGCTTACGAAATTTTAGGTTCCTGGTCCAACGGCGCTTCGTCTTTGATCTACGCCGGCCGCTTTGACCCCGCCAAGTGGTACCAGCTGATCGACGAGTACCAAGTCAACGTCTGGTACACCGCCCCCACCGCCATCAGAATGTTGGCCGCCGCTGACCACGACTTAACTAAAAAATTCAACCTCTCCTCGCTCAGGCATTTAGCCAGCGTCGGCGAGCCCTTAAACCCCGAAGCGATCGCTTGGGGTCAGAAAGTCTTTGGGCTCTCCTTCCACGACAACTGGTGGCAAACCGAAACCGGGGGGATTTTGATCGCCAACTTTCCCGGTCTTAAGATCAAACCCGGCTCCATGGGCAAGCCGGTACCGGGCATCACCGCCGCCATCGTCGACGACAACGGCAAAAAAGTCCCCGTCGGCCACGAAGGCAACCTAGCCATCAAACCCGGCTGGCCAAGCCAGATGGTCAAAATCTGGCGCCGGCCGGAAAAATACCAAAGTTATTTTAAAGCCGGTTGGTATATCTCGGGCGACCGGGCCCGGGTTGACCGCGACGGCTATTTTTGGTTTATCGGCCGGGCAGACGACGTCATCAAAACCGCCGGCGAGCGTGTCGGGCCTTTTGAAGTCGAATCAGCCCTAGTTTCCCACCCCAAAATTACCGAAGCGGCCGTCATCGGCAAACCCGACCCGGTCCGCGGCCAAATCATTAAAGCCTTTATCACCCTAAAACAAGGCGTCAAGCCGTCGGAGGCCTTGAAAAAAGACATCGCCTCATATGTCAAAAAGCACTTAGCCGGCCACGCTTACCCCCGGGAAATCGAGTTTAGAGACCATCTCCCCAAAACCCGCTCCGGCAAAATCGTCCGCCGCCTCTTAAAAGCCCAAGAACTGGGTCTGCCCACCGGCGATACTTCAACGCTGGAAGAGTACTGACACCTCGCCCTTGACTTTTTTGCCGGCAAATTCTTCCGCCAACTTTTTAGCGCTGCCGCGGATCACCTCCTCAAACTTCTTGGTCAGTTCCCGGGCGATAACCACCTTTGCCTCCGGAGCCAGCTCCGCCAAAACCGCCAAAGATTTATTAAGCCGGAAAGGCGACTCATAAAAAATCACCGTCTGCGGCACCAACTCAACCGCTTTTAAAGCGCTTTCCAAAAGTTTTTTTCTTTTACCGCTCTTTTTGGGCAAAAAGCCCAAAAACATAAACTTGTCGGTCGGTAGTCCTGAAACCACTAAGGCCGCTAAAGTAGCCGACGCCCCGGGAATAGGGGAGACGGGAATTCCTTCCCTGACGCACTGCCGCACCAGTTTAAACCCGGGGTCGGAAATCAAGGGCGTGCCGGCACTACTCACCAAAGCCACATCTTTTCCCTCCTTAAGCCAACCGATCACCTGGGGAATTCTTGCCTCTTCGTTTTGTTCGTAGAAACTAACCAAATTAAACCTATCAGAGTTTGAGACGATCGTCCCGTTTTCTGATAGGCTTTTAAGCATCTGACCCGTCTTTCTGGTGTCCTCGCATAAAATTACGTCTACCTGCCCCAAAACTTCAATCGCACGCAAACTTATATCCTTCAGGTTGCCAATCGGCGTTGACACTAGGTAAAGCCTGCCCATATAATTTAAGATTGTAACATGCCCGCATTAAACTGGAAAATTGCCGGCGCCGCCGGCGAAGGCATCAAAGTCTCCGGCCTGATCCTTAGTAAGGCCCTCTTTCGCCAAGGCGTCAACATCCACGGTTACACCGAATATCCCTCGCTCATCCGCGGCGGCCACAATACTTTTCAGGTCGCGGCCTCGATTGAAAAGGCCCACGCCCCCAAAGTGGCCCTCGACGTCATGGTGGCCCTAAACGCCAATGCCGTCTTAAACCACCAGGAAGAATTTACCGATCAAACGGCCATCGTCGCCGACCTCAATCTGATCAAAAATGACCTGACCGGCTTTAAGCGGCAAAATCAGATCATCGACATCCCCCTAGCTAAAATTGCCCGGGACTCGGGCGGGGGACTGTTGGTCAAAAACACCGTCGCCTTAGGAGCCAGTGGTTATCTTTTAAATCTACCCCTTGAGTCTTTAAACCAGATTTTAACCGAGACTTTTGCCCGCAAAGGCGAGGAGGTGGTCAAACTAAACCACCAAGCAGCCAGCCTCGGCTACGATTATGTCAAAACCAACTTCCCGGACAAAAAATTAAACTTTGCCTACCCCGGCAAGCCCCCGGCCGACAAAATCTTTCTTACCGGCAACGAAGCCATTGCCTTGGGGGCGGTGGCCGGCGGCCTGAAGTTCTACACCGCTTACCCCATGACCCCAACCACCGCCATCCTCCACTACCTGGCGGCACACGCCGACCAGTTTGGCCTGGTCGTCCGCCACGGCGAAAACGAAATCGGCGTAGTAAACTCGGCTATCGGCGCCGCTTTTGCCGGGGTGCGCTCCATGGTGGCTACCTCCGGCGGCGGCTTTTCTCTAATGACAGAGGGCTTGGGGCTATCAGGCGTCACCGAAACCCCGCTGGTGGTGGTTTTAGGCATGCGGCCGGGCCCGGCCTCGGGCATGCCCACTTGGAGCAGCCAAGGTGATCTTCTTTTTGCCATCAACGCCTCCCAGGATGAATTTCCCCGCTTGGTTTTTACCCCCGGCGATCCGGCCGAGGCCTTTGAGGCGGCGCGCTTGGCTCAAAATCTCTCCGAAAAATACCAAACCCCGGCCCTGGTTTTAACCGACAAATACCTTTCCGAGTCCTACTTTACCGTTGACCGCTTTGCCGACCAACATCTAAACCAGCGCCACTCTCTGGCCGACAGCAAAGCTTTGCCAAACGACCAGCCCTTTCCCCGCTACCAGCTTACCGATAACGGCATCTCCCCCCGGCCGCTGCCCGGTACCCCCGGCGGCGTGCATCTAACCAACAGCTACGAACACGACGAGTTAGGCTACGCCACCGAGGAGTCAAAAGTCAGAACCGCCCAAGTCGACAAAAGGAACCGGAAATTTGCCTCCATGAGCCAAGAAGAAAGCTTGCCCCAGCCGGTGCTTTTCGGTCCCCAAAACGCTGCCACCACCATCGTCTCCTGGGGTTCTAACAAAGGAGTAATTCGCCAAGCCCTAAACTTGCTCCCTGACGTCAACTTCATCCATTTGCCCCTAGTCTGGCCTTTCCCCGAAAAAACCCTGGCCAAGTTACTTGCTTCGGCCAAAAAATTAGTCACTCTCGAGTGCAACTCTACCGGCCAGCTAAACCGCTTGATCAGAGAGCAAACCGGCATCACCATAGACAGAAAACTTTTAAAATACGACGGCCGCCCCTTCTACCCAGAAGAAATCGTCGAAAAATTATGACGACAAACCTACACAGTCCCAAGCGAGTCACGGCTTTGCCGCCCACCTGGTGCCCCGGCTGCGGCAACTTCGGCATTTTAGGCTCAATCAAGGCGGCCCTCGACCAGCTTACAGTCACCCCGGATCAGGCCGTCTTTGTCTACGACGTCGGTTGTTCCGGCAACATGGCCGACTTTGTCTACGCCTACGGCTTCCACAGCTTACACGGCCGGGCCCTGTCTTCCGCCGCCGGCATTAAGCTCGCCAACCACCACTTACCGGTAATCTCGGTAATCGGCGACGGCGGCTGCTTTGGCGAAGGCGTCGACCACTTTATCGGCTTGTCACGCGGCAACCACGATATTACCGTTTTGACCCACGACAACTATTTATACAGCCTTACCACCGGCCAAAAATCTCCCCTTACCCCCAAGGGCACCGTCACCCCCTCGACTCCCGACGGCACCATCGACGAAGCTTTCAACCCCCTGGGGGTAGCCATCTTAAACCAGGCCACTTTCGTCGCCCGCGGCTTTGCCGGCGACATTCCCCACTTGACCAAACTTTTGATCGCCGCCATTTCCCACAGCGGCTTTTCACTACTTGACATCCTCCAGCCTTGCCCCACTTACAAAAAAGACCGCTCTTATGCTTGGTACCGCGACCACATCTACTACCTGGATCAAGAAGCAGGTTACCAAACCAACGACCGGAAACTAGCGCTTCAGAAAACCCTGGAAACCGACAGGCTCCCGGTGGGCATCTTTTTTGAGGAAACTAAACCGGCCTACCACCAGCAGGTCATCAGCCTGAAAGACACCCCACTGGTTTCCCAAACCATCGACTCCATTAATATCGGCCCCGCTTTAAAAGAGTTTATCTAAACCCATGATCCAGGCTTTAATCGAATTCCTTGGTAATATCGCTATCAATCTAATCAGCTCCTTGGGTTACACCGGCGTCGCTCTGGCCATGGCCATCGAGTCGGCTAACATTCCGTTGCCTAGCGAAATCATCATGCCTTTTTCCGGCTTTTTAGTCTCCCAGGGCCGGTTTACTCTTTTGGGGGTGACTCTGGCGGGCTCCATCGGCGGCACTTTGGGGTCGCTTGCCTCCTACGCCTTAGGCTACTACGGCGGCGAAAAAGTGGTCAGAAACCTGATCAAGAAATACGGCAAGTATGTTTTAGTCTTTGAGTATGAACTGGACGAGGCCGAACACTGGTTTGCCCGCCACGGCCAGCTGGTTACCTTTACCTCCCGGCTGCTCCCGGTCATCCGCACCTTTATTTCTCTGCCGGCCGGCATCTCCAGAATGGACGTCAAGAAATTTGCCCTGTTTGCTTTTATCGGCACCTTCGTCTGGTCGCTGCCCTTGGCCTACTTAGGCAAAACCTTAGGTGACAACTGGGATAGTTTGGGCGGGTATTTCCACAAATTTGATCTTGTTATCGTTATTTTTGGCCTTGTCGCCGCCGCTGGCTACGTCTATCATAAATTGAAAAAGCATGCCCGCTACCAAGAAAAAACCCGGTAAACTAAAACGCCTCTTAAACGGTTTTATTATCGGCAACGCCGACAACGACCCGGCCGGCGTTTCTACCTATACCATCACCGGCGCCCAAACCGGCTTTTCCTTGGTTTTATTCCACATTCTCTCCACCCCGCTTTTGATTAACTCTCAAGCTATCTGTGCCCGTATCGGCGACGTCACCAAAAAGGGTTTGGCTTCGGTCATTAGGCTCTACTATGGCCTGCCGCTGGCCGTAAGCGTCACTGTCCTGGTTGCCGTCGCCAACATTTTTACCTTAGGCGCCGATTTTGCCGGCGTCGCCGCCGCCTTGCACCTAATTTTCCCTGGAATTAACATCTGGGTTTTTTTGCCGCTTTTGGCCGGACTATTATGGTACATCATCGTCTTTAAGACTTATCCCGTCCTGGCTCGGGTCTTGGCCGGGATGGGAATAATCTTTCTCTCTTACATCGCCACGGCCGTCCTCGTTCGCCCCGACTGGCTTGAGCTGGCCAAAAACGTCTTTCTGCCCCAAATTGAGTTCACCCCCAACTTCTGGTTGGTGGCCGTCGCCATGCTCGGTACCACCATCACTCCGTTTCTTTTTTACTGGCAGGTAACCGAAGAAGTTGAGGATCACCCTTCGGTCCGCGACGTCAAAACCGAAATCGGTCAAGTTTCCTGGGGGTTAATTTTTTCCAACTTGACCTCAACTTTTATCATCATTACCAGCGCCCTGACCCTGTTTAAATACGGCGTTAAAGTTCAGTCGGCCGCAGACGCCGCCTTAGTCCTTCAACCTTTGGCCGGCAACCTAGCCGCTCTTCTTTTTGCCATCGGTCTCATCGGCTCAGGTATTTTAGCCATTCCGGTTTTAACTTCCACCACGGCTTATACCGTTGCCGAAACATTCAATTGGCGTTCGGGTTTAAACAGAAAAGTCAATCAAGCCAAGGGTTTTTACGCCGTTCTCACTTTGAGCTTTTTTGTCGGCCTGGCGATCGCCCTGATGAAAGTCAACCCGATCAAAATCCTTTTCTACAGTCAGGTGGTCAACGGCGTCATCACTCCGTTTATTTTGGCACTAATTTTGAAACTGGCCAGCAAGGAAGTGATCATGAACCGCCACGTCATCGGCAAGAAACAAAAATTCTTGGGTTGGCTCACCGTCCTGGTTATGCTAGCGGCTGCCATCGGCAGCCTCGTTTCCCCGAGCTAAAATTCAAACAAACCGCCTGATCACTCCCACCACCCGGCCTTGGATCTTGACGTTGGTGGCGTAAATCGGACTCATTTGAGAATTTGCCGGCTCCAGCCTCACCCGGGTTGCTTCCTTGAAAAACCGCTTCAAAGTCGCCAGACCGTTTTCAAGCAGTGCCACCACGATATCGCCGTTAGTCACTTCGTCCTGCTCTTCAATCACTACGTAGTCGCCGTCAAGAATGCCTTCTTCCACCATCGAGTCGCCTTTGACCTGTAAGACAAACGACCGTTTTTTGCCGGAAACTAAAGTCGGGGAGATGGTAAACGCCGCATCAGGATCGGTATAGGGTTCGATCGGTTTGCCCGCGGCAATGTAACCCAAAATCGGCAGCTCCAAACCGTCGCTGCCGGAAACATATCGGTCATCGGCTATCTCCAGGCCCCGAACCGACCCTTCGTATTTTTTCAAAACCCCTTTTCTCACCAAGGTGGCGATGTGTTCGTGAACCGTCGCCAGACTGGATAGCCCCATGGCGTCGGCAATCTCTTGGAGCGTTGGCGAGTTACCATTCCTCTGAATATACTGGGAAATAAAATCGACTATCTGTTTTTGACGTCTGTAAAGTGTTACCGGCATAGGGTTTTATTAGTATTATCTTTGTCTCATCTTAGCCCGACCAAAAACCGAATGTCAAGGGCCAATTCACTCCCGGAGTGTAGAAAAACCATCAAGCCGAGAAAATAGATCTTCATAAGGATAAACTCCATTCTCCATTAGGTGGAGTTTATCTGGCATGATTTTTCCGTCGTTAAAGTAGAAATTTAGTCTTTTAAAGCCAAGCTCGGAGGACAAATCAACTCCAGAAGCTGATAAATGGTGAAGCCTAGAAGCAAGGTGCGCCACCTTTGAATCGGGAAAAATAATTACACTAGTAAATCTAATAATGGCTTTTTCGTCATAGCGGTTTTTATCAAAAAATCTTCTCCCGGTATCATCCTTTCCTGCTGCTCTCATTAATTCTAAATCAAAATCGTCGTTAATTTTTGCCATGCTCACGGTTATATGTTCTTCAATTCCGATTTGTTCATAGTGAAAAATTCTTGGAAGAATCAGCGCGCCATCACCAGCTGTTATATAAGCTTGCCGATCCTCATCATGGACATCTTCTTCATAATTCTCCGGGAAAACACTTTCTAATAAATATTCACGGAATTGATTTAAACCTTCTACCGCATAGGTTGGAGTCGAAGGGGCTAAGATTAATTTTCCAGTAGTTAGCGGCTCTACCCGACTGACACCGAAAAATAAACCGCCAACAGAAATCTCCGAATCAGCCAGTAACTTCTGCACTTTTCTCCCCAACTCGTTCTCAGCCACCCTTGCTTGTTCTATGGCTCCAATTGGGCCAAATTCCATATTCTGTCCCATTTGGCTGAATTTTATCGTAAAATGCCCTTATCAACAAGTTTATCCGCCACAAAATAGTTTCTATAATCACTCATGATTAAAAAATTTCTGTCTCTACTTTTTAGCTTCCTATTCCTCTTAGCCTTGCCCCCATCGACTCTCGCCCAACAGGAGTTTGCCACCAGCTACACCGTCGCTTACACCGTTTCCGACAGCGGCACCACCCACACCAAATTTGACATCACCTTAACCAACAAACTTTCCAACATCTACGCCACCGAGTTTTCCTTGTCGATCGGCTCCACCAAACTAGAAAACATCAGCGCCAAAAACTCTTCCGGCAGCCTGCCCCTCAAGGTCGCCAGCGGGGAAAAAACCACCAACCTCAATCTTACCTTTCCCGACAAAGTTCTGGGCAAAGACAAGTCCCAAATTTTTACCATCGAGTTTGACAGCCTGGATTTTGCCAATAAGCTGGGCAGCGTCTGGGAAATCTCCATCCCTAAACTCGCCCGGTCAGAAGACCTATCCAGCTACCAGCTGACCCTGTCTATCCCTCAAGCTTTCGGCCGCCCCGCTTCGATCACCCCCAAGCCCATCAGCCAAACCGCCCAAGGAACTAACACCGTCTACCGCTTTGACCCAGCCGACCTAGAGATAAGCGGCATCAGCGCCACCTTCGGCGAAAGCCAGCACTTCGACTTTTCCCTCACCTACGAGCTGGCAAATAGCCGCGTCTACCCGGTTAAAACCGAAATCGCCCTTCCTCCCGACACTGCCTGGCAACAAATCCTTTACCAAAAACTCGACCCCGCTCCCGATAGCGTTAGCACTGATGCCGACGGCAACTGGCTGGCCAGCTATAACCTTTCTCCCCGTCAAAATCTCATCGTCACCGCCACCGGCTCGGCCAGTCTCTTTTTAAAACCCCGCTCTGATTTTCCCCAAACTCCCTTAGAAAATCCCGGCGCCTACTTAACCGCCCAAAAATACTGGGAAACCGACAACCCCAATCTCAACAAGCTGGCCCTCGACTTGAAAACCCCCCAAGCCATCTATCAATACGTCGTCGATAACCTCATCTACGATTACGGTCGGCTATCAAACTCCACCACCAGATTCGGCGCCGCCAACGCCCTGGACAAACCCGACTCGGCCATCTGTATGGAATTCACCGACCTGTTTATCGCCCTGGCTCGTGCCGCCGGCATCCCTGCCCGGGCCATCAACGGCTTTGCCTACACCACCAACCCCGCCCTAAAACCTCTAAGCCTCAAACAAGACGTCCTCCACGCCTGGCCCGAGTACTACGACTCCTCCCGCAGCCTCTGGGTGCCGGTCGACCCCACCTGGGGCAATACTACCGGGGGAGTCGACTACTTCAACCAGCTCGATCTAAACCACTTTGCTTTTGCCATCCTCGGCCAAGACTCCACCTACCCTGTCCCTGCCGGAGCCTACAAAACCGCCGCCAGCCAGGAAAAAAGTATTGCCGTAGACTTCGGCCGGCCATTAAAACCCCAACCAAAACTATTTCTGGATATCAAGCTGCCCCAGCAGGCCATCGCCGGCGTCGATTTGACCGGCTCCATCGTGGTTGCCAATGTCGGCAACGCCGCCCTCTACGACCAGGTGGTCACCTTAACCTCCCAGCATTTTACTCCGGAAAAAAATCAATGGCTGGTAGCCAGCCTCCCCCCGTTTGCCAAAATCACCATTCCCATCAGCCTCCCCGCCACCGGCTTTGCCCAAAGTTTTTCTGACCAGGTGAGCGTCAAAGTAGACGGCACTTCCCAAACTCACCAGATCGATTTAGTCCCGGCTTTCAGCTTTATTTTTCGTAACCCAAAATTTCTTTTTGGCCTGGCCGGCCTCTTTAGCGCTATCTTGGCCCTCATCGGCCTCAAGCGCTTTGTGTTAAAATGAGCTTATGAGAAGATTTCTGCGCTTGGCTTTACTAAACAGCATCAGCCTCTTTGTCGTTTCCGCCTTTTATCCCGGCTTAATCGTCACCCCACTGCTCACCGGCATCGTCTACGCCGGCGCCGTTTTTACCCTGATAAACTACCTGGTCAAACCCATCGTCAAGCTCTTACTTCTGCCCATCAACCTGGTCACCTTGGGTCTTTTCCGCTGGCTGTCAAACGTCCTTATTCTCCTGACTCTCACCCGCTTGCTCTCCACCGTCAGCGTCGTTCCTGCCGTCATCCCGTCGCTGGCTTACCAAGGCTTCGTCGTTCCCCAAATCGCCATGGGTTTCCCTGCCTCTCTTATCATCAGCTCGTTTTTATTAAGCTTTGTCTTCACCCTATTAAATTGGCTACTGACTAAATGATTTTAAAACTTATCCAAATCCTCGTGTCCGTTTTTCTCATCGCCGTCATCCTGCTTCAAGCCAAAGGCACCGGCCTGGGTTCTGCTTTCGGCGGCAGCGGGCAAATGTACCACTCCAAAAGGGGCGTCGAAAAAATCGTCTTCTACCTTACCATTATCTTGGCCGTTATCTTCGTCCTCCTGTCTCTAGTTAACCTCAAACTATGATCATCACTCGGCCCTTTCGAAAGCCGGTCTGGATTTTATTCTCGTTCATTAAAAAACACCAACGTCTGATCTTAGTCGCTACTGCCGTCGGCATCGTGATTTTTCTTTTCACCAAAAATCTGCTGCCTTTTTTACCCCAACCCAAACCCAAGGTAAAAGTCGGCATCGTCGGCCAGTACGCCTTGGCCACTTTACCCAGGCAGCTGGCCGCTTCCATCTCCCGCGGTTTAACCCAAGTCGACGACCAAGGTCAAGCTGCCCCGGATCTGGCCGAAAGCTGGGAGACTAGCGATGACGGCACCGTTTATTTAGTCAAACTCAAACCGGGGCAGCGCTGGAGCGACGGCACCCCCCTGGTCGCCTCCGACATCAACCTGGACATACCCGACGTTACCGTTACCACTCCCGACCCTCTAACCCTAAAATTTGAGCTCCAAGAACCTTTTGCTCCCTTTTTAGTTACCCTGTCCCGACCCTTGTTTAAAAAGGGCCAAATCGGCGCCCGCTCCTTTATCGTCAAAAACATCGACTGGCAAGGCTCCTTTATTAAAACTCTGGACCTGGTCGGAAGCCAGGACGTGACTTACCGCTTCTACCAATCAAATCAGGCCGCCTGGACCGGCTTTCGCTTAGGTGAAGTCGATAGATTAGAAAACCTCCTGGTCAATCCCTTAAGCGATACTTGGACCAAACACGTCGCCGTAGACCAAATCACCAACTTCCAGCAATACGTCGCCATCGTTTTCAACCTTAATGACCAATACCTTTCCGCCAAACCCTTGCGCCAAGCCCTGGCCTACGCCATCGAAAACAAAAACCCGGAGGGCCAGCGAGCTTTATCGCCGCTAAGCCCTCTGTCCTGGGCCTACAACTCCCAAGTTAAACCTTACAATTACAACTCGGCTCAAGCCCAGGAGCTTTTCGATTCCTTTGCTCAGGAGGCGACTTTTTCCGGCAAGCTCGAACTCACCTTAGGCACCAGCCAATCGTTTTTAAAATTAGCCGATGCCATCGCCCAATCCTGGGAAGAAACTCTGGGCGTCGAAATCGACGTCAGAATCGTCAACACTCTCTCCGATGACTTCCAAGCCTTACTCATCACCCAAGAAATCCCCCTGGATCCGGATCAACACGCCCTGTGGCACTCGACTCAACCGACTAACATCTCCCGCTACTCCAGCCTCCAGGTGGACAAACTCTTAGAAGACGGCCGCACCATTTTGAGTCAACCCCAGCGCCGCGACATCTACCAGGACTTCCAACGCTTCTTAGTCGAAGACTCTCCCGCCATTTTCTTAATGCACCCGACGACTTATACTATCTCCCGCCGCTAACCCGACTGCCTGCCTTGGCCTTTTTGTCCGCCTTTGACATGCTCAACTGCAGCCTCTACCAACTCTTTCGGCATACCAGAAAGCTCCAAGTCACGTGCCCGCGCTTCGCTGTCAGTGAATTCGCTCTCAATGAAACTAGCCAACTCTTCTAAGACCTCTTCCGGAGGCTTTCTACCCGGAGGCTTCAAATGTCCCGCCCCCCAGTAGGGAGTAACTTTTTTCTTGTCGCCACCAACTTTCTCCATAATTGTGAGCCCGGAAGGATTCGAACCTTCGGCCAACCGATTAAGAGTCGGTTGCTCTACCGCTGAGCTACGGGCCCATGTTTTAATATTATAACAAAGTCTGTTATAGTCGGCTTATGAAAAAAATCGCGGTTGTCGGCACCGGCATTATGGGCCACGGCATAGCCCAAAACTTTTTAAAACACAAATACCCGGTTATAGTTTGGAACCGGAGCGCCACGAAACTCCAAACCCTTAAGAAAAAAGGCGCTCAAATTGCCAAAACTCCTCAAGACGCCGCCTCCCAAGCCGACATTGTTTTTGAAGTCACCGCCAACGACCAGTCGTCTCGAACGGTATGGTTGGGGCAAAAGGGAATTCTGGCCGGAGCCGATAAAACGAAAGCCCTCATCACCTGCGCCACTCTCTCGGTTGCCTGGACTGATAGGCTGGCTAAAATCTGCGCCAAAAAGGGGTTAACTTTTTTCGACATGCCCATGACCGGCGGCCGCATCGGGGCAGAAACCGGCAATTTGTCGTTGCTGGTAGGCGGCAGTAAGCAAAAGTTGAACCAACTAAAAGCAACACTCAAAGCTATTGCAACAAGATTCACTTATTTCGGCCCGGCCGGTTCGGGTATGAAATTTAAATTAATTCTAAACTCTATTCAAGCATTACACCTTCAAGCATTTGGTGAAGCCATGAAGCTGGCTAAAAAAATGAAACTTAATTTAAAAACTGTCGGTAATTCTTTTTCCCAAGAACGGCCCGGAGGAGCGATTACGGCTAAGGCATGGCGTGACTACCAAAAAACTCCCAAGCCTATAAACTTTTCGGTGGAATGGATTACTAAAGATCTAACTTACGCCAAACAAATGGCCGGCCAACTAAAAACCCCACTGCTCGATAAAACTTTACAAAAATATTGCCTGGCAATGAAAAAGAAAATGGCTCAAAAAGACTGGACTGAAGTAAACAAAATGTGAGCTTGCCACGTAGCGAAGCTTTACGTGGTGCCCCTGGAGGGAATCGAACCCCCATCACATCGTCCGAAGCGACGCGTTTTATCCATTAAACTACAGGGGCATCAATATCTTCAGCATATTATATCAGGCTTGCCCGCTCTGCAGTTTTACGTCTATGACAGTTAGCGCATCTCACCTCGCATTTAGCTATTTCAAGCTTAACCTTTTCAAGGGTACCATTACGTCTTAAGCTGGAAACAGGAGCTATCTTATCTGATAAATGGTCGAACTCGAGAACAACTGGATCAGATTCTCCGCAATCAACACAAGGATGACTCGACAAGTAATTCCTGACGTACTCTTTCGTTATTTGCCTCAACCAATCGTTACGTTTCCTAGCTTTTTGTAAGTAATACGACCTGTTTGCCACATAATGGCGTCTTATCAGTTTCTTACTGCAAGAGCGACAATGATATTGTCTAATACCTCTATCTTTATACTTATAATTAAATTCTTCTTCTGGCTTCTCCAGTTTACACTTGGAACAAACTTTCACTCAATCAGCGTATTCGAAATCAAAATAAATTTCAAGTCCTATGAGCTACAGGCGCTTGAGAATAATTATAACAAATCACTGCCTGGAATGAACCACCAGGAGGATACCGCGGCGGACGGAAAGAGAAACCTTTTTCGCGGTCATCACATTGCTCACCCCCCGGCCATAGCCAAACTTCAAGGTTGATCCTTGAAGTTTCCATTTTAATCCTCTAGTAGTCACTTTTACATTGCTTTTAAGGGGAGTAAGCGAAACTATATCTCCGGGATTGCCTTCAAGGTTTATCCTTGAAGATAAAAAGTAGAGCCTTTGCTTGCCTTCGACCGCCTCGACCTTTATACCTTTGGCGGCCAAGGTCGCGGCCAACATCAAGTTTGATGCCAGATGATCGAATCTGCGGCCCAAAAGGCCGACGATTACCAACCTTTTGACTTTTTGTTTTAAAGCATAGTCTATGGCCAACTCCGAGTCGGTAAAATCCTTGTCTTTAGGGTAGGGGATCGTTTTAATTTTTTTGCTGCCTGTATAAGAATCCAAGTCGCCGACAACAAGGTCGGGCGTGATGCCAAGCTTTTGGGCCAGCTTGCTGCCGCCGTCGGCCGCAATCACCAAATCAGTTTTTTTTATCTCCTGCTTCACTCCAGATGCATCAGCCAAATCGCCGTTTAAAAATATTATCGCCTGCTTCATCGTCCCTTCATTATAGACTACCAACACGAAGGGGGAGTGGGGTATAATTAAAGGTTTATGCCATTTAGACTCAAAGCCGACTTTAAACCGACCGGCGACCAGCCCCAGGCAATAGACAAGCTGGTGGCCGGTCTCAAAAAAGGCCAACCCCAGCAAACTTTGCTCGGGGTCACCGGCAGCGGCAAAACCTTCACCATCGCCAACGTTGTTGCCAAAACCCAAGCGCCCACGCTGGTCATTTCCCACAACAAGACTCTCGCCGCCCAACTCTATCAGGAGTTTAGAGATTTTTTCCCCGATGCGGCAGTGTCTTACTTTGTCTCCTACTACGACTACTACCAGCCCGAAGCGTACTTACCCGCCACCGACACCTACATCGAAAAAGAAACCGACATCAACGAGGAGATCGACAAACTCCGGCTGTCGGCCACCACCAATTTACTCACCCGCCCCGACGTCATCGTCGTCGCCTCTGTCTCGGCCATCTACAACCTGGGCTCGCCCGTAGAATACGGCCGCTACACCCTGGAGCTAATCCAAGGGCAGCTGGTCGACCGCGACACCATCATTGACAGACTCACCGACCTGCAATACCAAAGAAATGACCTGGCGCCTTCACGAGGCAACTTCCAAGTTAGGGGGGAGCAAATCACCATCTGGCCTAGCTACGCCGACTACTTGGTGCGCCTGGTCATGCTTGATAACCAGATAGAAACCCTTGCCCGGATTAATCCGGTTACCGCCGCGCCCTTGCCCCGGCCCAACCAGGGTGCTCCCCGCGACGTCATTTATCCGGCTAAACACTACCTTACCAATCCAATCACCCAAAAAGCAGCGATTCAATTAATTAAATTGGATCTGAAAACCCGCCTGGAACAATTTAAAGTCGCCGGTAAAATCGTCGAAGCCTACCGCCTAAAACAAAAAGTCGAACACGACTTGGAGATGATTAACGAGGTCGGCTACGTCAACGGCATCGAGAACTACTCCAGATACTTCGACGGCCGCGACCCCGGCCAACCTCCCTATACCCTGATCGACTACTTTCACTTAAACTCCCAAAAATTCGGCCGCCGGTTTTTGACCGTCATCGACGAGTCCCACATGACCATTCCCCAAATCCGCGGCATGTTCCGAGGCGACCAAGCCCGGAAAAAGACTCTCATCGACTACGGCTTCAGGCTCCCTTCGGCTCTGGACAACCGCCCCTTACGCTTCCCCGAGTTTTTAAACCGAGTACCGCAAACCATCTATACCTCGGCTACTCCTTCAGACTGGGAAATTTCGGTTAGCGGGGAAACCGTTGAGCAGTTAATCCGCCCTACAGGACTCACCGACCCGATAGTTACCATTCTTCCCACCGCTGGCCAGGTCAAAGACTTGACTCAAAGAGTCAACCAAAGAAAAAAACTGGGCCAAAGAGTCTTAGTTACCACTCTCACCAAAAAAATGGCCGAAGCCTTAACCGAGTACTTAAACGAACACTCCCGGAGTGGTGTTGCGCCTGCGGCACACTCCGGGAGTGAAAGACTCCGAGTCCAATACCTTCACGCCGACGTCGCCACGCTGGACCGCTCCGACATTCTGGACTCACTCCGCTCCGGCGAGTACGACGTCGTCGTCGGCATCAACCTCCTCCGCGAGGGCCTCGATTTACCCGAAGTCAGCTTGGTGGCCATTTTGGACGCCGACAAAGAAGGTTTCTTAAGAAGCAAAACGTCTCTGATTCAAACCATGGGCCGGGCCGCCCGCCACGTTGCCGGCGAAGTGGTCATGTACGCCGATGCCAAAACCGATTCGATGCGCGCCGCCCTCAAAGAAGTCGGCCGCCGCCGGAAAATTCAGCTTGACTACAACCGCCGCCACCGGATTACCCCCCGGTCGGTCACCAAACCGGTGAGAAAAAAACTCATCGACCGGCCTCAACCGCTGACCATCACCCCGACAATAATTCAAATCGGGAGTAAAGAGATCCTCAACTTAAAAACTTTAAATCCCGACAGCTTAACCCCAGAAGACAAAAAAAGATATCTCCGCGGTTTAACCCGGCAGATGAACCAGGCGGCAGCGGTCTTGGACTTTGAACAAGCTGCCATTTTAAGAGACGCCATCAAGAAACTAACATGAACCACATCGCTATCCAAGGCGCTCGCCAACACAACCTCAAAAACATCGCGGTTAAAATTCCCAAAGGAAAGCTCGTGGTCTTCTCCGGGCTGTCCGGGTCGGGTAAATCATCTTTGGCCTTTGACACCATCTACGCCGAAGGTCAACGCCGCTACGTCGAATCATTATCGTCATATGCCCGGCAGTTTTTAGGGCTGATGACCAAGCCCGACGTCGACCAGATCGACGGCTTATCACCGGCTATTGCCATCGATCAGAAAACCACCTCAAGTAACCCCCGATCAACCGTCGGTACCATCACCGAAGTCTATGATTACTTAAGACTACTTTACGCCCGTATCGGCCACCCCCACTGCGCCAACTGCGGCCGAGAGATTGCCAAGCAGTCGCTCGACCAAATCGCCGGCCTGGTCAAAGACTTGATTCTAACTAGCCTCACCGCCACCAAACCCTCTCGATTTATCATCCTGTCTCCAGTGGTCCGCGACAAAAAAGGCGAATTTAGCCAGCTTTTCAATAATCTCGCCAAAAAGGGTTTTGTCAGAGTGAGAATTGATGGTAAGTTTTTTGACTTGGACAGCCCGCCGGCTTTAATCAAAACCAACCGCCACACCATCGACGCTGTAGTCGAGCGCTTAAGCTTCACCAAAAAACAAGCTAAAGACGCTAGCGAGGTGGACAAACTTAAAAAACGCCTCTCGGAAAGCTTAGAAGCTGCCCTTAAATTGTCCGACGGGTTGGCTTTGGCCGTTGAGATTAAAGACGCTTCGTTAAACTTTCCCGACCACCCCCAGAAGCTGACCGACCATCTTTTTTCCGAACACTTTGCCTGCCACCACTGTAACTTAAGTCTACCCGAAATCGAACCGAGAATCTTCTCCTTCAACTCACCCCACGGTGCCTGCCCTACCTGTAGCGGTTTAGGCCATTTACAAAAAATCGACCCCGACAAAATCATCGCCCCAAGTCTCACTCTTGCCGAAGGAGCGATCATTCCCTTTGCCAAACAATTATCTGCCGATTCCTGGTTAGCCCGCACCGTCAAAGAGGTGGTCCACGCCCACCGGGCGAATACGCAAACCCGTTGGGACAACCTGTCTGATGATCTCCAACACATCTTGCTTTATGGCACCAAAGAGATTTTTGAGGTCACCGGCACCAACCGTTTTGGCAGAATCACCACTATCCATACCGACTTTGAAGGCGCCATCCCCGCCTTAGAGCGCCGTTTCCAAGAAACCCAGTCCGACTTTATCAGAAACGAAATGCAAAAGTTTATGAGTCTCGAAACTTGCCCCGACTGTAATGGCGACAGACTCAAACCCGAGTCCTTATCGGTCAGCATCGACAACTTAAACATCGCCGATTTGACCAAACTATCCATTAAAGACACCTTTAGCTTTATTGCCAATCTTACCCAAAAAGGCAGCCCTTTGTCGGACAAAGAACGCCAAATCGGTCAGCTCATTTTAAAAGAGCTAGCTACCAGGTTAAAATTCCTCCTCTCGGTTGGCCTCGACTACCTCACCTTGTCGCGCGCAGCCGGCACTCTTGCCGGCGGCGAGGCTCAAAGGATTAGGCTCGCCTCGCAAATCGGCACCGGTTTAACCGGCGTTTTATACATCCTCGACGAACCCTCGATCGGCCTCCACCAGCGAGATAACCGGCGGTTAATCACTACCCTCAAAAATCTGCGCGACCTCGATAACAGCGTTATCGTCGTCGAACACGACCGGGAGATCATTGAGTCGGCCGACTATCTGATCGACTTTGGACCGCTTGCCGGTAAACATGGCGGAGAAGTGGTCGCCGCCGGCACTCCTAAACAAGTCGCCGCCAACCCCAAGTCTTTAACCGGAAAATACTTAAACGGCAAAAAGAAAGTTTCCCTGTCTCTGCCCGCTTCGCTTCCCCTGGAAAAAAACCAGAAAATGCTCACCCTTGCCGGCTGTACCCAAAACAACCTTAAAAATATTAAAATCGATTTCCCTCTGAGCCAGTTTATCGTCATTACCGGCGTCTCCGGTTCGGGTAAGTCGAGCTTAATCCACGACACTCTCTACCCGGCAGTTAAAGACAACCTCAAATCACCTCACAGCCCCACTCCGCAAAACTACCACCATCTTTCCGGCCTCGAACACCTTACCCGAGTGTCTTTAATTGATCAAAGTCCTATCGGCCGCACCCCCAGAAGCAATCCCGCTACCTACACCAAAGCCTTTGATCATATCAGAACCCTTTTTAGCCTGACTCGCGACGCCAAAGTGGCCGGTTTCAAACCGGGACGGTTTTCTTTTAACGTCAAGGGCGGCCGCTGCGAGTCCTGCCAGGGCGAAGGCCAAGTCAAAATCGAAATGCAGTTCATGCCCGACGTCTACATCACCTGCGAAGTCTGCCACGGCGCCCGCTACAACCAGCAGACGCTGGCGGTAAAATACCACGACCAAGACATCTCTCAAATTCTTCACTTGACCGTCGACGAAGCCTTGGAATTTTTCCCCAGTCACCAGGCTTTACATCTCAAATTAAAAACTCTCAAAGACGTCGGCCTGGGCTACATCGAGTTGGGGCAACCGGCTCCGACGCTTTCCGGCGGCGAAGCCCAAAGGGTCAAACTGGCCAAAGAACTGTCCGTCAAAAGCCAGGGGCATACGCTTTATCTTCTGGATGAGCCTACCACCGGCCTCCACTTTGAAGATTTAAAGAAACTGCTTTTTGTTTTAAAACAACTGGTTAATCAAAACAACACCGTGGTGGTCATCGAGCATAATCTGGATGTGGTTAAAAACGCCGACTGGGTGATTGACCTTGGCCCCGAAGGGGGAGAGGCGGGCGGCCAGGTGGTCGCCACCGGCACCCCGCAACAGCTAGCCAAAATCACCACCTCCTACACCGGCCACTTTTTAAAAAAGATTCTATGAACTCAAAAATAACCGCTTCCCTCAAAGCCACTCCCAAAGCCCCCGGCGTCTATTGGTTTACCGACCGCTCGGGCCAAGTCCTCTACGTCGGCAAGGCCAAAAACTTGAAAGCTAGATTATCTAGCTACCGGCACCTGACTGCCGCTGACGCCAAAACCCGGCAAATGCTCGCCGCCGCCCAAACGGTTAAGTGGCAAGCCGCCGACTCCGAGTTTGAAGCCTTGCTTGTTGAGGCCGAACTGGTAAAACTCCACCAGCCCCGCTTCAACGTCCTTTTAAAAGACGACAAATCTCCCTTATATATTGTCATCACCAAAGACGTCTATCCGGCGGTCTTGACCGCCCGCAAAAACCAAATTAGAAATTCGAAATTAGAAATTAGAAATTGTTATGGTCCTTATCCTTCTGGCTACAAGGCCGGACAAGTATTAAGGTTTGTCCGCCGCATCTTTCCCTTCTGCAACCAAGCCCAACCTCCCGCCAAAAATAAGCATGCTTGCTTTTACTTTCACTTAGGTCTTTGTCCCGGCGCCTGCTGCGGTAAGATCTCCCCAAACGACTACCAAAAAAACCTGGTTAACTTAAAACTTTTTTTACGGGGGAAAAAGGCAAGAGTTATCACCCGGCTCAAAAAACGCATGCGGCTTCTTTCCGCTTCAGAAAAATTCGAAGCCGCCGCCAAGGTTCGCGACCAGATTGAACTTCTCGAAAACCTCCGTCGTCTCCCCGCCCGCCCCGAGCTCGAACTGCCGCGATTAATCGAAGACACCACCAAAGAAAAACTTCTTGAGCTTCGCCGTATCTTGCGCCGCTACCAAAACCTACCCTCCACCTACCCGTTAAACCGCATCGAGGCCTACGACATCAGCAATATCTCGGGAAAAGACGCCACCGGCTCCATGGTGGTGTTTGTCAAGGGTCTGCCCCAACCGAACCTCTACCGCCACTTCAAAATTAAAACTCTGGCTACCCCCAACGATCCGCAAATGTTAAAAGAAATCCTCTCGCGCCGTGCCAAACATTCTGACTGGCCCGCCCCTGACTTAATCGTCATCGACGGCGGCAAAACCCAACTCAAATCCGCCCTCAAAGTTGTCCCTTGGTCGACCCCGGTCATCGCCATCGTCAAACACCCCGACCGCTTACTCATTCCCTCACGAGATCATGCCACCTTCCACCAAGCCGAAATAGGCCGCGCCAACCAAGCCTTAAAATTAATCCAGCACTTAAGAAACGAGTCCCACCGCTTCGCCCGCCGCCTCCACCACCACCTCCGCCTCAAACACCTACGGGATCAGATCCTGTAGGTCGCAATTTCTCCATCAGTATCGAGTAAAACCTCAAGTTGTGAATTGTGGCCAGCCGCAACGCCGTCAGCTCCTCGATGCGAAAAAGATGGTTAAGATATGCCCGGGAGTAGTTTTTACACAAAAGACAATCACAAGCCAAACTGATAGGGGAGTCGTCAACGTAATGAATCTGCTTTTGCGGCGAAAAGAATTCATAAAAATTATCTGCTCTAACGTCAATTTGATTAATTGAAGCGGAATCAAAAACATAAAGCCTCTTGTGCCTGGCGTCGCGGGTGGGCAAGACACAATCAAAAATCTGAAAGCCCATGTCCACCAGATTGACAACCTCTTCCGGCTTACCAATTCCCAAACCGTAAAGAAAACTCTCCTTGGGAGTAAATCGGGCAATGGTGCGGGCGACGTCATAGTTAAACTCGCCGTTGTCCAAAATCGGCCAGCCGCCGTAGCCGTAACCGTCAAAACCAATTTCCGCTAAGCGTTCGGCGCAGAGGCGCCTCAACTTCAAATTTTCACCCCCTTGGACTACAGCTAAAAGGTAAGGCCTTTTACCCTCGGTCAGCCCTTGCTGGTCGCAAATTTCCTCAAATTTCTTTTTGCTTCTTTCGGCCCAAAGGATAGTTCTTTCCACCGACTCTTCCGCCTGACTGCGAGTAGAATTAGGCAAGGTAAAATCATCCAAAACAACCGCCATGTCAGGCTTTAAGGCCATCTGAAACTCGATCGAAGTCTCCGGCGTCAATTCCAGCGTCTTTTTTCCCGACAACTTAAACTTGACTCCCTTGTCGGTCACCCCGCCCCGCTTGCCGGCCCGTTTGGCTAAACTCATTACCTGAAACCCGCCCGAGTCAGAAATCACCGCCCCCTTCCAACCCATAAATTCCCTGATGCCCCCGAAGCGCTCCAAAATTTTTCTGCCCAGATCTAGGTAAAGGTGATAGGTGTTGACCAAAACTCCGGGAGTACCGGTCGCTTTGATATCCTGGCTGTCCACCGTCCGCACCACCGCCCGGGTCGCGTCCGGAAAAAACACCGGCAAGGGTAGCTTACCTCCCTGGTATTTAAAATACTGTTTCATCTTACGCAGTATAGCAAATTTGATTTTTTACCTATAACAATGGCATAATTAGTCTATGGGAACTGGCGTTGTTTCTCCTGAAAATACAACCGTAGACAGAAAAGATTTTCTCAACGTCCTGAAGTTGGTCGCAGCCATAGGAGGAGCTGCCGTATTGGGAAAGGCCGCTATTCACGCCCTCGCTTCAAAAGATAAAACCGGTGAAACAGAAAAAGAAACCCACATTCTCCCGCTGGAAGACGGTACTACTTTAATGTTAGAAAATGGTCAATTCATAATTCAATATAACGATCTTGTCCCAGATAATGTCCCTGAGCATAAAAGACGCCTTTGGCGTCTTTATGCTCGCAGTAACAAAAATCGAGCGCCAGCGGTTGTCGATTTGCTTCTCGACCGACCGACTCGCCTTAACACCGATGAAAACACTAAGCTTAACAGACAATTTGGTGAAATTCTTTATCCTCGGGCTTTCGAGATAACCCCCCTTGAAGGACTTTCAGGCGTTGGAGCCTGGGAGGCTCCCAACACAAAATCTAGACACACCTTAGACAACTTCGGCAACGACCGTTATATTAAGCCTGGAGAAAAAGTTATTGGAATTCCCGTCTTAACTAGATACGACAATTGGCTGGATGACAAAGTAAATCTAGAAAAAGAAGTCGCCTATATCGGGGGTAAAGAAACTGACTGCACTTTCGGTTGGGCCATTTGCAGACAAGTTAATTTAAAAGACAAACCAGGCGCCGGCCTAGTAATTGAAGGCTATGTTTTTGACGCCAGGACTCTAGTACCAACTAATGTATAACCGTTAAGCTAACTCCAAATACTGAAATACTTGTAGGATCAATTAATGGACCAGCCGGAGTCAACCCAGGAAAGCCAAACCAGCCAGGAGTCGCCTCAAGATCAATCGGACTTAAACCAAGAAATCGCCGCCGGCGAGTGGACCACTCTTTCCCAACACGCAACTTACCGAAAAAGATCCCGCCAGGGCCGGATTTTAGCGGTTTATCAGGCCTTGTCCAACCGCCTCGACCAACTGGTTAAAGTTTTTTATGAGCTCGCTGCCCAGGAAAAATCCTTGCCCGCCGCCGAAAAAATGCTCAAAGAAATTAATCGCCTAAGAGAACTAAGAGACAGCCTTTTATTATGGCTCACCTGGACCGAAGACGCCAAACCCCAAATCCCCGACGAAGTCGAAAAAGTTGTGGCTTAACCTAGTAACCCCAAACTTGCCTTCATATCTTATAATATAGTCTTATGAGAGAAAAAGCTTTGTGGCAAAATTATCAACAACTTCACCAAAAAAACCCTGCTCCCGATTCCGAAGCCAAGGTAGATTTTTATAATCAAAACAGCCAAAACATCAAAACCGTCAACCACGCCCCCAACCCAGAGGCGGCCATCATCATTCCGGCGCACAACGAGTCGATCCTTTTACCTCGGGCTTTAGCCGCTATCAACCAAGCTCTTACTTTCTCTCAAACTTCATTATCAGTTATTGTCGTCGACAACGCTTCCGCCGATGCTACTCCGGAGATCGCCCATGCATTCGGAACCAAAGTAGTTTCACAACCAAAAAAAGGCGTCGCCTGGGCCCGCCAAGCCGGTCTATACGCTGTGGAACCGTCAACCCGGTTCATCCTCACCACAGACGCCGATACTGTCGTTTCTGAAAACTGGCTTTCCCCCCACCTTAAAGAACTCGCCGATACCGCCAACCAGACTGTTTTCACCCACGGCCCAATTTCATATGAATGCGACTTTAAAGATGACTTAGTTAAATGGTTTCTATATGAAATCTACAAACGGGCCGCCTTCCAGGTGCAAAAAACCAAACCCGAAGAATTAAAAATTGGTATCGGTGGTGGCAACTCCGGATTTATCAAGTCAGTTGCCCTAAAAGAAAACGGCTATAACACCACTCTTCACACCGGAGAAGATATCGACTTAATGAAACGTATCCTCAACAATGGCCAAGATAAAAGAGTCGACGCCAGCGTCATCACCTCAAACAGAAGAATTATTCATCAAGACGGCATTGTCTACCACTCGTTAAGAAAACTCTACTGCAATGTAGTTTATTTTGCCACTGGCGGTCACTGGCCCGGCAAAACCACCCGCAAGCCTTAAGTTGTGCTATAATTAACTATCTTCTTCTCAATGAGGACGGTCAAAGGATAGGGTATGATAAGTAAATTAAATTTAACAGTCGGCGACTTAGTTGTCCGCTATGGCAAAGTCTTAAAAGTCTTTCAAATTAAAAAAGACGCTGTCAGCCTCCGCCCATTTTTCAATTCCCAATCCAGCCACGGCCTCACTTTTACCCTAAAACAAAAAAGCGTTAGCCAGGGCCACGTCCGCCGCCTGGTCTCTAAAACCAAACTCAAAGATTTGCTTAATTTAATCATCAAAAAATCCATCGCCAAAGACCGCTGCCCCGCTTTCGACTCCGATACAGCCTTAAACCGTAACCGGCTCACCGACGCTCTCTGGGTGTTAAAAACCCTCTGGCTGGAAAAGCAAGAAAGGTCAGATACCCTGGCGACAGGCAAGTCAAACATTTTCCAGCGGGTCCTGCTTCAGACCGCGGAGGAAATCGCCGCCGTTAACCGCACTTCACCGGAACGAGCCAAATTACAGCTTCTGTCGGGTCTAAAAGCCAGCCTAAAAACCAACTCCTAATCCTATGTTCCGTCGTCCCCACCACCGCTCCTTCCGGGTAAGAAGGCAACCCCGATCATTTAATCCGTCCTGGTTCATTCAAAAAACCAAGAGCCAATCAAAGCTGGACGTCGTGGCCATTAAAAATGATTTCGCCGACTTTCCGGTTTCAAATCAGGTTAAAGCAAACGCTAAGGCCAAAGGGTATTTAATCCCCACGCCGATCCAGGACCAAGTGATCCCACTGGTTTCTTCCGGTAAAGACGTGGTCGGTGTTGCCAACACCGGCACGGGCAAAACCGCAGCTTTTTTAATTCCTCTAATCGACAAAGCCGCCAAAAATCGCCGCGAGAAAGTCTTGGTCATCACCCCCACCAGGGAACTGGCGGCACAAATCGAGGCGGAATTTATTGAACTTGCCGCCAGCCTTAACCTTTATTCGGCGCTTTGTATCGGCGGCGCCGGGATAAACCGCCAAATCAGCCGCTTGCGTCAAAAACCGCCTTTTGTCATCGGCACTCCCGGCCGGTTAAAAGATTTGGTAAAAAGACGGATTTTAGATTTAACCGGTTTTACCACCATCGTCCTTGACGAGGTGGACCGGATGCTGGACATGGGCTTTATAAACGACGTCAAGCAGCTAATTTCGCTTTTGCCCAAAGTGAGACAGTCTCTGTTTTTTTCCGCCACCGTCGAAGGCAAAGTCAGGCAGCTCATGGCCGGCTTTTTAAGAAACCCGGTGATCATTTCGGTTAAAAGAGGGGATATCGCCGACAACGTTGACCAAGAAGTTGTCAAAGTTAGCGGCAGAAACAAAATCGACGTGCTTTGCGAGCTGTTAACCAAACCGGGTTTTGACCGGGTGCTGGTCTTTGGCCGCACTAAGTGGGGCATGGAAAAACTGGCGCAAGCCTTAATCCAAAAAGGCCTTAAAGCCACCGCCATCCACGGCAATAAAAGCCAAAATCAGCGCCAACGGGCTTTAGCCCAATTTAAAACCGGTGGCGTCAAGGTGCTTTTGGCCACCGACGTCGCCCAAAGGGGTTTAGATATTGAGGGCGTTACCCACGTGATTAATTTTGACTTGCCCGAAACAGAAGATGATTATATCCACCGCATCGGCCGCACCGCCCGGGCCGACAAAAAAGGCGTCGCCATCTCCTTGGTCCCGTAGATTCCCACTTCTGACCTTTACCATTAACTTTACAATAACCTTTACAATTTTCTTAAGTAAAATTTCCCAGTAAACTCGTCAACTCTGGCCAAATTTACTCCGCTAAAACCAACCCAGCTTACCAAAGAAAAATACCTTCAGTCAAAAAAAATGGGCAGGCCGGCTTTGACTCTCACATCACTTCAAAATCAATACTCCCAACGGTACCATCACCTACAAAATACTAGAAGTTGAATAAAAAACCGCTGGGTGACCCGCCTGCAAAAGCTATCCAACCTGCAAGAGCTAATGCTCTAGCATTTGCTGGCAGGCAGGTCTGAAGGGACATTGGAACCTATTCCGAAAGTTTATGAGAGGAAATCTTCAAGAATTTTTTTAATATCTTCAAAAGTATTGTAGGTTTTGTTAGTTAATTTTGGCGAGCCGCTGATCATGGCTGAAAGTTTTTTATCTTTATCCTCTTTAAATAGAGTCAAAATTTTCTTGTTTTGTTGCGTTGCAATGCCAATTTCATAACCAACACCTAAGCTAGGAGTGGTAACTTCTGCTACTAAAACGTCTGCTCCATCAAGGCGCTTACTATCACGATTATATATATGCTCATCCCCTAGACCCCCTTTTAAGTTAGAAAGAATTACTTCATCAGCATGTTCGCCACCAACAACTTCTCCATATTTTCTTAATTGATCAATAATTTGCTTAAACAAAGCTTTATTTCCCTCACCGCCACGAATCGATCCAGCAAAATAAATCTTCATAAAGCAATTCTACCATTCCTTGAGCAACAGGTTCGAGCCGACCTAATGGATTAGAAAATCTCTTGAGAAAAAACGATGGGTGACCGACGGGAGTCGAACCCGCGACCTCCTGCTCCACAGGCAGGCGCTCTACCATTGAGCTACGGTCACCAAGTAAAGTTCGCTTCGCTCACCACTTGGTAAACCAAAGTTAGTGAACAAGGCTATTTTACCTTATCTGTAAAATAATTTCTAAGTTGTTTATTCAAAAACTTCCTCCCTGAACCGCTCTTCAAATATCTTTCTCTGCCCAAAGCGTCTTTTCGATTCAAATAAGCTTCAAAATAAATAAGTTTCCATGGTTTATATGTTTTAGTGGAAAGAACTAATCCTGAATTGTGTTTGGCTAAACGTCTATTAACGTCGTCTGGAGTGAAACCAATATATAATCTGGAGAATTTTAAGCTTTGCAGCAGGTAAACAAAATACATAGTGCTTGCGGCGTGTACTATTTTTACGCGTGCTTGCCGCGTGGTCCCGCTAAGCGGGACTTTACGCGGTGCGCCTGACAGGATTCGAACCTGTGGCCTACTGTTTAGAAGACAGTTGCTCTATCCCCTGAGCTACAGGCGCTCAAATTTCCTCAAGCCTATCAAAGTATATCACACCAAAGGCAACCCCATGGCTTACTTTTAAAAAGAGTGTATAATAAAAAAATGTTGGCAAAAACGCTGACCGATTTGAAAAAACAAGCCGAGCAGTCTTTTTTGGCCGGAGCCCAATTTAGGGTTTTAAAAGCCCTCACCCAAATCGCCCGGGACGACAAAAAGATTAAACTTAACCAGGCCGTCACTTCCCGCATTCTCTACCCCTCCTTCACCGCCGAACTTAGTTTTCCGGTTACTTTCAAAGGTGTCACTTACATGATCATGGGTTTGCGCTCCTGGTTTGACGACGCCAAACCATTTAAGCCCGGCCAAATCGTCAAAGGCGGCATCCGTTACCTTGGCGTCGAGGGGCTGGGCGACAAAGTCAAAACCATCAAAGACATCGACGCCGCCCGCCAACTGGCGCTCGACGACGTCTTTGCCCTGGGCCTGGAAATGCTGGTCAAAAACTCCGGCGTCAACTTTTCTAAGGTTCTAAAACACTCCGGCTTTACCAAAAAACATCCCCGCGCCAAAGGCTTGGCCGTCCGCGGCGGCTCCAAAGGCGTGCTTATCGGCCCCAGATCAAGTTACTTACCCGATCACAATCAGTTTGTCTGGAAGGTTTTGGCAGAGTTTGGTTATCAACTGGGCCTAAAAGGCGTCGTCGGCTGGGACCGCGACGTCCCCGCCGGAGACATCGCCACCACCGGCAAGGTCGCCGGTCATTCTGTCATGGACGGCTTTGTCGACGGCTACGCTAGAGCGGTTAAAGATCTGAAATTGAAAATGCCCCGGAACCTGGTCGTCGGCGTCATCACCGGCAAAACCCCTGACAGAAAATACTTAGGCAATAAAGCTCGCGCAGCGGCTACCGGCTTCGGCACCGCCGTAGCTTTAAAAGCCTGGATGGAAGACAAAAAAATCAAACCGTCCGAACTAAAAGTAGTCTTCGACGGCGCCGGCAATGCCGCCCTGCCTGCCGCCAGCCTGCTAGTTAGTCAAGGCATCCAGGTTTTAGGCCTCACCGATAGCCGCTCGGTCATCTTAAAACCAGACGGCTTAACCGTTAAGGATTTGGCCCAAATCGGCCAAACCAAAGCCAAAAGAGGCTCGCTATCAGACTGGGCCAAAACTCAAAAGGGTAAAGTCAAGGTCTTAGCCGGCAAGGAAAAATTGTGGAGCCAGTCGGGCATGAATGTTTTGTTCGTTTCTTCCCAAGAGCGGGTGGTAAATCGCCACAACGTCAAATTTTTGCCCCGGAATCTTCTTATCGTCGACGGCGCCAACGGCCCGGTCACTCCTTTGGCCGAAGAAATCTTGCCCAAAATGGGTATCGACCATTTGACCGGTTCGTTTGCCAATTCCGGCGGCGTCGCCGGCTCTTTAATCGAGTGGGCCGCCAACGTCGCCCGCACCAGCGTCAACCAAAAAGACTCCCAGACGATGATCGAGTGGTCAATAAGAACCACCTATAAACAAATGCGCCAACTGATCAAAAAAGGTACGGTTAACTCACTGGCAGACGCCTTCTACTACTTGGCAGTCAAAAGAATCATCGAGCGTTATTGAGCGGGATAGGGGAGTCGAACCCCTTTCTTCACCTTGGAAGGGTGACGTTGAGCCGATCAACTAATCCCGCAACGTAAAATTTTCGCTTAGCTCAAATCACGTCGCAAGCTTACGGCTTGCCGCGTGGCGAGCATCGCGAGCTTTACGCGGTCGGGGTGCTCGGATTCGAACCGAGGACCTCCTCGTCCCAAACGAGGCGCGCTGCCAACTGCGCTACACCCCGTAGCTTTAGCGGAGGGGTGCCGAGGGTGGGACTCGAACCCACACGGGATATACTCCCACGAGATTTTAAGTCTCGAGCGTCTACCGGTTCCGCCACCACGGCTTACCCTTATATTCTACCAAACTCTTGCGGCCGCCCGCCACTTCCCCTAAAATGTTGACTATGCCCGCCAAAGTCCACCCCGAATACCAATACCTCAATTTATTAAAAGACATCCTTGATCACGGCACTTGGAAAATAAGCCACTCCACCGGCGTCAAGTTAAAATCCGTCTTTGGCCGCCAGATGCACTTTGACCTGTCTCAAGGCTTTCCCTTACTCACCACCAAAAAAGTTTTCTTGCGCGGCATCATCCACGAGCTGATCTGGTTTTTATCGGGAGAATCAAACATCCGCTACTTGGTCGAAAACGACGTCCACATCTGGGACGACTGGGCCTACAAACCTTATAAAAAACTCATGGATCAGGGCAAGGTTAAAAAAATGAATCTTATCCAGTTCATCGACCAAGCCAAAAAAGACAAAAAGTTTATGGCCCGCTGGTGCGACATCGGCCCGGTCTACGGCGTCCAGTGGCGCCGCTGGCCGACAGAAAGTGGCCGCACCATCGATCAATTGGCCTGGGTCATCGACAAGATCAAGAAATTCCCTCAAAAAAAACATTACCTGGTTTCCGCCTGGAACCCGGCCAACATCTACGAGATGGCCAAGACTAGAGAAGACTCCATGGCCATCGCTCCCTGCCACACCCTTTATCATGTAAACATCACCGCCGGTAAGCTTTCTTTACAACTCTACCAGCGCTCGGCCGACATGTTCTTGGGCGTGCCTTTCAATATCGCCTCCTACTCGCTTCTGACCCTGATTTTAGCCCAAGTCACCGGCTACAAGCCCGGCGAGTTCGTCCATACTTTTGGCGATGCCCACATTTACCAAAACCACTTTGACCAGGTCAAGTTACAGCTCAAAAGAAAACCCCGGCCTTTCCCGAAAATTAAAATTAATCCTAAAGTCAAATCCATCGACGACTTTAAATTTGAGGACTTTGAAGTCGCAGGCTACCACCCCCACCCGCCGATTAAGGGAAAAATCACCGTCGTCGGCGGTTTTTAACATGTCCGCCGAACTTTCCCTCATTGTCGCCCACGATGACAAGCTTGGTATCGCCAAAAACGGCCTTATTCCCTGGCATATCAGCGCCGACTTAAAACACTTCAAAAAAATCACCTACGGTTACCCCATCATCATGGGCCGCAAAACCCACCAAACCATCGGCCAGCCCTTGCCCGGAAGAACCAATATTGTTGTCACCCGCGACTCAAACTATTCCGCCCCGGGCTGCCTGATAACCCATTCGCTAGACGAGGCTATTAATCTAGCCCAAAGCCACGACGATCGGGAATTGTTTGTCATCGGCGGGGGAGAGCTCTACCGCCAGACGATAGATCAGGCCGACCGCCTCTACGTCACCAAAATCGAAGGCGACTTTGGCTGCGACACTTTCTTCCCCGACTATTCCCGTTTTAAGCTAACCTCACAAACCAAAAGCCAGGAAGGGGACTACCATTTCTCCTTTATTACCCTTGAAAATCCAAGTTTTGATTCAGCGCCTGGTTCAACCTAGACACCAAGCCTCGATGCACCGGCCCGGAAACAACTGCCAGGCTGTTTTCCCCCGCCACCACCCATTCCTTAAGACCATTAAGCTTGCCGGTATCAACCGCCGTCACTCGGGCAAATACGGCATCAATCCGGGTCACGCCCCGGTACAACTCCTCTTCGCCTAAATACCTGACAGCCGTTTCACTCCTTCGCAGTTTATCCTCTAAATATCTTAACTCCTTGGAAATGGCATCACCTGCCTCCTTTTGGCTCACCGGGGCCCTGACCGCTTCGCTGACCAAATAGGCCATGGTTTGTTCGGTATTGACCGGCAAAGTTTCGGCCTGCAATATCAAAAAACCGCCGTCGGCCACCAACCAAGCGTAAGCACTCGGTTGATAGGACCAACCGTTCTCCAGCACTAAACTTTTATACACCCTCTCGTTTAAAACATTACTCAAAACCTCAATCCCCGCGTGCTCTGGACTGGACTCTCCGTATGCTCCGGTAGAAAAAGCTAGGGTAATATAGCTCAAATTCGTACCCGTCTCTTCCACCCTCACTCTCAAGGCCGGATTGAATTGAGGCGGCTCTGTACCGGGGAACAAACCAGCTTCTCCGGCTTGGCCCTTCCCAAACACCTTTGACGCCAAAGCCGTAACATGACTAACATTAACCGGCCCGGCAACGGTTAAAATAGACCGGTCGGGCCTAAAATGACTTTGGTAAAAATCTGATAAATTCTCCGGGGTAATTCGATAGATCGACTCCGGGGTGCCATGCATGCTTTTCCCCAAAGCGTGATCCCGCCAAGCCATGCTTCTTACCAGGCTCATATTCATAAGCCATGGCTTGTCGTGGTTGACCCCCCGCTCCACTCTGACTATCCCTTGCTGAATAGACCTGTTACCGTCTAGGTTTTCAATGCCGCCAAAAACCAGTCTTTCCATCCGCTCCATCTCTGCTTCAATTCTGTCGGCAGGAAACGTGGCCGTAAACGACACATAATCCGCGTTGGTTTCCGAGTCGTCTTCACTTTGATTCCGAGGCACCCTTTTCTCTTCCTCGTGGTAAAAAAGGTGCTCTAAGAATTGGGCCGTTCCCGCCGGAGCACCGTCGGTATATCTGTTTCCGGCCGCCACTACTAGATTCAAGGATGCCCTGTAGGTCTCGGGCCGATCCAATACTACCACCCTTAAGCCATTCGGCAGAGTCTCTCGACTAAGAGTATGTTCGCCAATTGAAATTTCCCCAAATTCTCGCGGCATGGCCAGGATTATAGCAAAAACTACCCCAAAGTCACCCAATTAGCGGCGCTTCGATCAAATGCTCCCAGCCGGCCGGATCCTCTGTAACCGGCACCATGGTCAAAACTTCCGCCCGAAAATCTCTCTCTTGGGGCAAAATCACCTTGCCCATCATCTCTTCGCGGGTTTGGGGCGCAAAATCACCATACGCCAGGCTGATGTGGGGCATAAACACGTCATTTTCTAGTTTGAAAATTTCCTTGGCCTTAAGGTTAGCTTCAATCAGTTTCGCCGTCGGCCTCACCCGGACAAAAACGCATTGGTAATAAGTAGTGCTCATGGCCACCTCCCCCAAAGACAGGTCAAACGGGCTCAATTCCGCCGCCAGCTTTTTAGCCTTGTCTATCATCTCCTCTTTTTCTCCCTCAACCTGGGACAAAAGCGTCAGGTGCGGCTCAAACTTGGGACTCTTATACTCCTCGGCCAACCGGTCGATTGTCGCCTTCAGCGGCCGGCTTAATTCCCGCGGCACGATCCAGACGGAATAAAGTTGACTCATTTCTCTGCCGGTTTTTCTTCTACTGGCTGGCTGCGTTTTGGCCTCACCCGACTCAAATCCGTAGCCTTAGGCTCAAATTTTAAACTCCCACCAGAACGGCCAAAAATTGGCAAAACCCTAGAAAGCAACTCTCTAGCAGTAGGAGGCTTTTTAGGAGGCTCTTCCGAAGCCACACCGGTTAAATTCTCCCTCATCTTTCATCACCGCCCTTCCTCTTATTATACCAAACCATTGTTGCCAGCTTACAAAAGTTATATAAACATTTTGACACTTTACTAATGTAAATTCACTGAAAAATAAATAAATATTTAATGAGTAATATAGTTAATGCCATCATTCATTGTTAAAAAGTAGATCAAAAGAATGTTTTCCTATATACCATGCGCCAGCGTTAAACAACAGCGGAGAAACTCCTTCACTCAAGGTTGCTGAGATTATCTTTTCCTTAATGGTGTCTGCGTTATTTTCTCTCTCGTCAATAATTTTCAATCTTTCAGCAACTTGGCGTACCCATGTATCAATTGGCTGGAAGTAAATATAATCTTGCTCGTCAATTTTGCCTTCAAGACCGAAAACAATTGCCAAATCTCTCAAGAAAAAAGTCGCTATTTTGTCAGCCACTCCGTAAATTTTACACAACTCATCATAAACACCTGCAACCTCGTCTTTTTTAATCTGTTCAACGGAGTAAGAAACAATATTCAAACCACCTTTTCCCTTTATTAGCTCAATAGACTGACAAATCATCCGCCTATCCACCCGGTTATTTACTCTATTCTGTTTAAGAAGTTTGTTAAACTCTGAAGGCTTAAATTTACGAATATTATTTCTTAAATCAAATTCTTGAATCACCTCTAACGCTCTTTCTCTGAAAACATCAGATATTTCGTCCTTACGCCCACGGTAAAATGATTTTCTGAAAAAGAAGTTCAAACCCTCATGCCAATCACCAAGAAGTTGAGCTTTTACTCCCAAGTCGCTGATCAAAAATTCATCTTTATATCTTTGCCCGTATTCTCCAACCCGTTTTATATTCATTTTATTTCCTTCAAGGGCTTCTTCACCCCCTCCCGCGGCACAAACCAAATGGAATACGCCTGTTTCACAAACTTAATCTATATTTTAAACCGTATGGAATACAAATAGGATTCTCGATATGGCCAATGTCAGCATTAATCAAAATGGGAAACTTGTAGTCCTTAAAAATAATTTTTAGAATATCTTTGAATTTGGCACCCCTGTTAAATTTGGTTTTCTTAGAAACTTTGCCCAAAACAAGTCCGCTAATATTTTCAAAATATTCAGCCTGTTTAAGATGGGCTAAATACATTTGCCAGTAATAACCATTAGTTTCTTCGTCGTCTTCTAAAAAAAGAATTTCTTTTTCCGGGACTCTAAGTTGATAGGGTGTCCCCAGTAACCAACATAAAACCGCTAAGCAACCACCAACCAATCTTCCCTCCATCACCCCTGGCCGATAGACTTGCTTTTTATTAATTTTCTTTCTAGTAAAACCATTAAACCCGTTTATGTCATTAATAACATTTACAAATTGAGCATAGTTTTCAGTTTCATTAAGGTCAAATTTAGTTAAAGTGTGACCGTAAATCGTTTGAATATTTGCTTTCTGCCAAAGATTAACTCCAAGGGTAGTCATGTCAGAAAAACCAACAAACAGCTTGGGATTATCTTTTACTAATTTATAGTCTAAGAAGGGCAAAATTTCATTTGAATTCCAGCCGCCGCATAAAGCCATGACCACGTCATACTTAGAATTCTTAAACCCCTCGTGTAGATCGCTAACTCTATCTGTTATATTAGCCGAGGTATTCCCATGATAATCAAGGGCGTGTTTAGAAACAGTCACTTCAAAGCCCAACTTTTTGAGATTTCTAATGTTACTTTTAATAGTTGCCGGAAAATCCTTAGGGTCGTAAGGAGCAGATGGCGAGCAGATATAAATATGTTTCTTATTCATAGGGTTGAACAGGCCGGTCTAGGCCCTTTCTGTCATTATAACCGATGTCTCACCACGAGGTTAAAAGAGACAAATGAGACAGTATAAAAAAAGAAGTGGGATATCTGTCTTAGTTCTACTGTATAACGCAAATTGACTTAATTTTGGTAGTGCTTGGAATCCTAGAGGGATCTAAGTTACCCGCTAACTCTTTTGAGCGCGGGTACCATAAAGTAACATTAAACTCCATTGGTAAATCTGGAATTGGAGTTGGATTCCAAAGTGTTCTTTGGTGAATAATTTGTCCATCCACAAGCCAAGAGAGCATATTCGCTTTCCATTCAATCTCGTATGTATGAAAGTCTTTAGCTGCATCGAATCCAAGTTCTATTAAAGTGGGGGTTCCCCGATATCCATATTCAAGTTTTGTACCGTTGATCCCAGGATTATAGAATACATTTATAAGCATCCTTGTTGTGTCTTTACCTAGAAATTCAATATCGATCTCTTGATGGGGACTGTTTCTATGAAGAAAAACCCCAGTAACCAACCCAGCGATATTGGATGGACGGATTTTTACAGAAAACTTTCCGTATAGATAAGTTTGGCGGGTAACTATTGCTCCTGAACTAAAAGCTCTAACTGGAGAACCTTGATTTCGCAAAGTGAGATTTAATATTCCAGAGTTATCTATATTTAGATTGTTTGGAGAGAAAAGCGCTAAGTTGCTTGGAAACGTATCATCGCGTAACTTCCAATACTTGTCATTAATCCTGTGATTATCAATACCCACAATTACTTTTTTATCAAAGTGATTATTTTGCTGTGTCTCGTTAATAAAAATGCCTTGCCAATCTTTTGATGGCGCAATCCAAGGAGATGAGTCAAACTTTAGATTCCTAAAAGGTAAACTGTTTTTAATTGGATTGCGGGAAAACTCTATGCCACGTTGACCTATATCATCACAAACGGGATACGAAAATGAGGGATACTCACAATTAAGAAACTTGCTTAGGATTTCCCATTTATCCTTATAATCATTTGGCAAATGAATCTCTCTATTCTGGAAGACGGATGAAACTTGATGCTTGGGATATGTTGTAAAGATAAATCGTGCTTTAGGGTAAGTTTTTGCTAATTTGGTAAGCAGGTCAAGATTAAGCGATCCTACGTTTACATATGCATTGAAAGTAGTGGTTCGTTTTCCATTGAGTAGTTTATTTTGTTCACTAGACGGTAACTGTACTATATCGCTACAACATGTATAACCCAACATTGAAAGAGCTTTAGCTAGAGCGGTTAAGCCTGTTCCTGGATTTCCAAACGCAAACACAGGACCAACAAGTTTCTTCGATTGGGGAACAAACGGTTTCTCCGCAGTATATATCCCAATCTGAGATAATACGGGCATCACAGAATAGTAATTAGTTGAAGGAACATCGACTTGTTGTTCAATGATCGATTGATGAGCAATAAGAACATCTAGTTTCTCAAATTGTAAATTTAGCCATAGATCAATTGGCCCATAAGCTGGCAATAATTTAATGAGTTTCTCTGCTCCACGCTGAGAAAGAACATAACCCGATGCTTGCCATATTCCCCAATCTGGTTTATGCGCTGATTTAGCTGGTACTCTATTGGGTGAAGATGAAACGCCAACTTCTTGAAAGGACAAAAAAAGCAAATCAAAAACCATTTCTTTTGGGGATTGACCAACAACTTGACTCCATAATTTATCAATACTCCTAGAGAAATTTCTCCGGAAATATACGTCATCTTCTAATACCAAGGTATATGGAACCTTACTAGAAGCTATTAATTTCCAAATCTGGATATGAGAAAGGGCAATTGCAATTTCTTGGGGCGACATGGATATACGATGCACCTGGGATTTGGCATCTATATCTACGCGTGGGTTTGGTTCAACTTGCAATTGATCTGCGAGTGAATACTCTGGTTTTAAAACATCATTGTAGGATTCTTTGGTAAGATACCGAGCATCAATGGCTGAAAATCTTCTAGTGATCGAAAACAATGCCTCTCCTGACCAACTCCGAATCCGTTTCAGCTCACGACTGATCTGCTTCCATCTGTCCGGTTTTCTATCAAGATTTATGACATAAATTCGTTGAATTGAATTACTTGGGTTTTGTGTCGCAAAGGAGTTAGATTTTGTATTTATCTCTAGAACTCTCGTGTAAAACAATAGTTTATGTTGTAAACGAGTGTAAAGATCGGAAAATGATCTCGTATTCATGTTTATTTAACGTCCGCCTTTCTTTTATTAATTTCTTTTTCAAGTCCATCCCATAACCTCCAGTTTCTTTTATCAAATCTATATTCTAGTGGCCACTGGCTAAGTGCAATTTCATCCCAGTCAGCAAGGAACATAAAGTCTAAGTCCATATTATCTTGATCTGTTTCAATTTCGTGTCGAGCTAGACTAATGGTCAAATTTCCAGGTCCAGTCGTTGACTGCACATCTTGTTTATCTCCCTTAAATTGATTTAGTAACGTTTGAGTAGCTCTTTCAAGAGCCATATAAATAACTGGGTTGTTAGGTGGCGCAATAATGGGATTATTGTTAACGTAAAATATTAGTTCTTTTGAATCGCAGGGAGCCAATACGGAATCAGAAATTTTAATCATCGAATTAGTCAACAGATTGTAACAGAGTGGTTGAAGCTTTAGTCTTTCATCGTAAAAATATGACTTGAAATCACTACCTTTATAAACATCATCGGCATCGGAATAAAAACCTCCATTAACCAATATGAAGCATAAGCGAAAATAATCAGATCTCATCGCGGGATGATTACACCTTCTAAATGCCTTTAAATAGTGTATGCTAAGATTCTCTTCGATAAACTTTTGTGCGCTCTTGTCATCAAACAGAAGATGTCTAAAACCAAATTTTTCTAAAAGCTTCCAGCTATCAATACATTTTTGAACATCGGAAGGAATTGCGGATGAATCATTCCAATATTGAACTAATAAGTAAGGAATAACCGGTGCATCACTTTTAGGAACATTTCTATTACCTCTCCGAATTATTCTATGTATGTATTGAGACCTTAATTGATCATTCTCGAGGATATCATTAGTAGTTAGTTTGTTTGAAAAATCTGTCATGTTTGGTTTTTTACATATTGCGTCTAGATTAAGTATTCTTATTGTTCGAATCTCGGAGAAACAATTGGGGTTTTAGCAAGCCCTTTCGGGCTTTTTAGGAACCCCGGTCACTCCGGGGTGCACGTGTTGGTTGACAGTTTACCGAAAAGTTCGAACTTCTTTCCAGCAAATTGTTAAATGATTGGCTCGGCCGCTGCGTGGCCTCGCCTTTTTGGCACTCGCTTCGCTCGTGCCTTTACATTATTTTTTGCGCGCATTGCTCGCCCTTACGGGCGAGTTTTCTGATCGCTTTATTACTAATAAAGTTATTATAACATTCAAATCTAATGCCTATAACCAAGATCTACTCTAACAAACTCTCATCAATCCCTGTTTTAATATTGCCAATTACTTTATATGCTCCGGATAATTTTTGTCGGTAATTTCTATCTGTACTACTCATTGATCCTTTGTAAAATACAATTTCGTAATCGTTTTTACCTTTTACAACTTTAAAAATGTTTATTTTATCAATTTCATTTTTGAGGGGAGATGCTAATGTAACTAGATCTCCAACATAAATTTTTTGTCCAGAATCATCACAATAATTTGTAAAATCCTTTGTCATAAAAGTTTATAATTAATTCAAGCTTGTATACATTGTAAAATATTTTAATTCAACTCCATTTTTTTCATAGATACTTTGAGTAAACGCAAACTCTTTCCCGAAAATATCTTTACATCCTTCCGGGTAATCTTTATTGGTAGTAACTTTAAATCCCAACTGTTTCATTTTTTGTTCATCATGGTTTTCATAAAGTGGAAATTCAAACAGTATGTCAATTTGGTCATTTTTCTTTTCTAAATCAAGCATATTTTCACGATATTCAAGACATGGAGCTAATACCCATTTATAGTTATTTTTACCCTCTTTCACTAATCTTTCATAAACTGAAAATTCAATGACAGGTGATTCAATTGTATTTTCGTCTCCAATTACAAATGAAGAGTATATTAACGTACTTATTTCATCTCTTAACACAATATTAGTTTTATGCCCATCATTTATAAAATAAGCGTTTTCTGAAGCTAAATAGGTAATATCAACGATACTTTTATCAAGTGATTTTTTGTAAATTTTTCTTAACTTACTTTTTTCAGTTTCAGTCCAGCTACTGTAATCTTTTCCTTTTATTGCGCTTTGAATATTTGTAAGCTTGCCAAGCATTTTGTGTTTTATAACCGCATTATGAGCATCTATTCGAAAACGAACAGAATATCCTGGGCCTTTGCTTTTTTCAAGAAAATTAACCCTTTTTTCTAATTTGTAATAGAAGTAATAAAGGATAATGGCAATTACAAGTATTGTTACCCACATATCAATCTATTATACTACTTAATGTATTCAAATTGATCTAGCTCTTTAAAAATTTTGCGTTTTCTTTTAGCAGATAGTAATCTGCTTCGAGCTGACAGTTTTCAAGGCACGAGCGAAGCGAGTGCCAAAAAGGCGAGGCCACGCAGCGGCCGAGCCAATCATTTAACAATTTGCTGGAAAGAAGTTCGAACTTTTCGGTAAACTGTCAACAGATTGGAATTTTTTTCAGAATTTTTCGCGTCGGTGGGGCGCGACGCGAATACATTCCAGCCTGGTGAAACGTAATTAAAAGGAAATAAAAACAGGAAAAGAAAACGCAATATTTTAAAAAACTATGAATAAAGAAATTCCGATAGACGAGCGTTTAAAGAAAATCAAAGACTTTCCTTTTGAAGAAATTCTCAAACTTGCCCAAGATGTGCGCACAAACGCTGGGCTTAAAAGTAACACACCAGAGGGTTGGCAAGTTTTCAGTTTTATCACAAATATAGGATTGATGTTAAAGCTAGACATTAAACTTCGGAGATTAAACTCAACAATAAAAAGTCTTAATGAACAAAGTCAAAAACTAGAAAAAACAAATATTAGTTTACAAAGAACCACACTTTCACTAAGTTTTATTGCCATATTTTTTACTTTATTACAAACATTACAGACGGTATTTAATCTGATACCAATATGTAATATTTTAATCTCAATATCATTAACAATTCTAATTGGGATAATATTGTCTAGTTGGATTAAAAAAAATGATTAAATACATCGCCTACTGTCGAAAAAGTACCGACGAAAAAGATAAACAGGTGCTATCAATCGAAAGCCAGATTGAAGAATTAAAAGAGTTCGCCCAACGGGAAAACTTACAGATTGTTAAATTTATCACCGAATCAAAAACCGCCAAAATTCCTGGTAGAGTGGAATTTAACCAACTAATTCAATTAATTGAAGCGGGGGAGATCCAAGGAATTTTAGCCTGGCATCCCGATCGGCTGGCCAGAAACTCGATTGACGGCGGCCAGATTATTTACCTTCTGGATACCGGCAAGTTACTTGACCTAAAGTTTCCCACCTTCTGGTTTGACAATACACCGCAGGGCAAATTCATGATCTCCATGGCCTTTTCCGAAGCCAAGTATTATGTGGATAATCTTTCCGAAAATGTTAAGCGGGGGAATCGGCAAAAACTTAGGCGCGGCGACTGGCCTAACAAAGCCCCACTTGGCTACCTAAACAACAAAGCGGATAAAACTATCGTGGTTGACCCCAACCGCGCCAAGTTTATAGCCAAAGCCTTCAGGCTATTTGCTACCGGCCGCTATACTTACGTGGATATGCGGCGATTTTTGAGCCAAAACAAGGTTTTCAGCCGGGCGGGAAAACCGATCCATTTGGATAGCATTTCCCGGCGGATTTTATCTAACCCCTTTTATTATGGCTTGATGAATTTTGGCGGCGAACTCTTTGCCGGAAACCACCTGCCGTTAATTTCTAAGAAACTTTTTGACCGCTGTCAAAAAATCGTCAAACAGCATTCACGGCAGGAAAATTCCATTAAATCCGGGTTTGACTTTTTAGGATTGATTAAATGCCGAGAATGCGGTTCATCAATCACCGCTGAAACCCATACCAAGTTTTACCCTCGGACAAACAATACCGTTACTTATACTTATTACCGTTGTTCTAAAAAGAAAGGTAAATGTAACCAGCGGTATACTCCTAAAAAAGAGCTGGAAACTCAAATGAGGCAGATTATCCAAAAAGTCAGTTTAGCCCCGACCGCCTACAAAAAGTTTCTTGCCTGGCTGGAAAAAGACCGCCAAACTGCCAAGCTCAAAAGCGTGGCGGAAATTAACGGTTTAAATAATGAATTGAAGACAATCGAAACCAAGCTTGACCGGTTGCTCAATGCCTACTTAGACCAGCTGATTGATCCCCAAAGCTACCAGGACAAGAAAAACGAACTAATCCAAGCCAAGGCCGGCTTACAAGAAAAACTCAAGGAGATTAACATCACAGGCAACTCTTGGCTCGAACCTTTTTCTAATTGGACAGACCAGGCGCTTCACGCCTGGAAAACAATGCGCGCAAAAAATAATGGCCCTGAATTAGCATTCATGGCAAAAACTGTCAGCTCGAACCTGTTTTTAGACAATCAAAAACTCTTGGTAAATTACGTCTCACCAGGCTGGAATGTATTCGCGTCGCGCCCCACCGACGCGAAAAATTCTGAAAAAAATTCCAATCTGTTGCCGGACCAGGATTCGAACCTAGAATAAAGGCTTCAAAGGCCTCTGTGATGCCATTTCACCATCCGGCAGTGGGATAATTATAACAAAATCTTAACCTTAAGGTTTCTTCACCGGCACCTCGCCGTGCATATTGCCCATCTGAAACTTAAGCTCATTATCAGCAGTCCAAGCGATCTCTTTTAAAGACAACGGTGACGGCGCCGAAGACTTTTTAATCTGCTTCTCGGGCGCTTCCGGGCTCTGCCCGTCGCCTCCCGGCCTGGACTCCGGACTTTTACCTAACACCATAGGCTAATTTTACCACAAGAAATCAGTTTTGAGCGGGAGACGGGATTCGAACCCGCGACCTTCTCGTTGGCAACGAGACGCTCTACCAGCTGAGCTACTCCCGCACTTTAAACTCACTAATTAGCTTAGGCATTATATCATCGCTTAAGCGCTTTGATAAACAACAAACAACCCTTCTTTGAGAATAAATCACCATAAAAACCTTGAAAATATTTAAACAGAATCACCTTTATCAATTTCTTTGGCATAAACCTTTTAAAACGATCGTCGCTCAAATAAGACCACAACTCCCTTTTATTTGGCTTAAAAGTGACTAGCCGAAAAAATCTATACCAAACATTGACCATTCTCTCCGGGAAAAAATACTTAAATTCAACTGTTTGAAAACCGGTCCTTTTTAAAATTACTCTCCAGTCCTTTAAACTGTGATAGTGATAATGTGCCAGCCTTTGATTAATTCTGGCTAAATTCTTCTCTGTTCTGGCTAACCTGGCAACGGCTGCTTCAAACTTATCCGTCGGCACAGTCAAATACAAATAACCGCCAGGCTCTAAGACTCGATAAGCTTCTTTGACCGCTTGCACATCGTCGTTAATGTGTTCAAAGGTGCTGTTGCTGACCACTGTTTGATAGCTGTTGTTTTTAAAGGGCAATTTGGTCGCATCGGCCGCTCTCGTCTTTTTATAAACATCGCTGTCAGCCGCTGTCTCAATGGCTTTCTGATTTAAATCTATCCCCATGTCAATTACTTTACCTTTAAAAATCAACTCACCAATACTGCCATCACCGCAGCCAATGTCTAAAACTGGTTTTTTAAAACTGCGTTCCTGCCAAACCAAGGCCTCAGCTAGTCTAGCCACTATATCAGAAGGCACATACCAGAAACGGTTAACGAATTCATTCAATGTTTGGTGGTCTTTACTCATTCCGTCTGTGGCAGGGACTGGAATCGAACCAGTATCTGACGTTTTTCAGACGCCCGCCGTGACCGCCTTGGCTACCCTGCCTCGGCTTCTAGTATACCAGATTGTGCTAAAATATCTTTAAGTTTGGTTTGGGCCACGGTGCTGGAACTGGCAGACAGGCACGCTTCAGGAGCGTGTGGGCCTTTGGCTCGTGTGAGTTCGACTCTCACCCGTGGCACTTTAACATGCCGAGGTGCTGGAACTGGTAGACAGGCTACGTTGAGGACGTAGTGGGCTTTGCCCGTGCAGGTTCAACTCCTGTCCTCGGCACAAAAGGAGATCGGAAGGGTAGGCGCTGGCCGCGCCCGCCCTCACGGCCAGCGCCGCAGAGGCTTCGGACAGGGAAAATTCGAGCCGCTTGTCATTTAAGAAGTAGTTCGAGCCGACTTTTTTTGCAAAGATCGCCAGATCTTTGCAATTATTTTTTGCGCGCGCGATTTTAGCCGCATCAGCGGCCTCTTTTATAAATTCTTTGAGTGGTTCGAGCCAACTCGAACCTTTGGTCTTAATTTCCTCGATTTCCTCTTGCAAAAGTTTTTTAATTTGAAGCAACTCGTCTTTTTTCCTTTGATAACTTTCAGTGTCAACAATCTCTTCCAAATAGCTTTCGAGAAGTTTATCCAGTTTCTTTTCAATTTCAGTTAGAGAAAATGAGAGTTTTTGGAGTTCGCCAACGGCGAACTGCTTTTCTTTCTCTCCGTCCTTTTCTGCCATCGCCAAAAGTTTGTTTGCCAATACTTCGGAGAGAGAAACACTGCCAATTAAATCTCGTAATTGTTTCTCAAGTTCTGATTCTGGTAAATACGGTTGTGAGCAAACACCTTTTTTCTTTACACAACGGTAATAGGTGTACCAAACTTCGCCTCTGGTTTTGGGATAAAACTTTTTGTGTTTTTCAGCGGTGAAGAAACTGTCGCACTCTTTACATTTGATAAAGCCAGTAAACGCAAAATCGTGTTTCTGCGGTTTCCTGTTATATTTCTTCTCCAAAACTTTCTGCACTTCATCAAAAAGTTTTTTGGTTATGAGTGGCCTGTGTTTTCCTTCGTAGGTTTCTCCGCGATACGTCATCAAACCATAATAAAAGGTCCGCTGAAGCATTTCTCTAATTTGGTTAAAATGTAAAGGCTTTCCATTTCTACGAGTTATCTCGTTTTTGAAAAATAGATCACGAATATCTTTCATTGAAGAAAATTCGCCCGAGGCAAAGTTTTTGAATGCCTCTTTTACTAGCCGCGCAGAGCGCGGTTCTATCATCACGCTCCTTGTGTTTCTATCGTTTTTGTATCCTAATGGCGCGTAAGACGGCCAATCTCCACGGCGAAGTTTGAAATACAATCCTCGTTTAACATTTTCGGAAAGATTATCCACATAATACTTTGACTGACCAAAAGCAATTGAAAGCATAAATTTTCCTTGCGGGGTATTCTCAAACCAAAAAGACGGGAATTTTAGGGCTTGTAATTTTCCAGTATCGACTAGATAAATTATTTTTCCGCCATCAATTGAATTTCTAGCTAGTCTGTCCGGGTGCCAACTGATAATTCCGTTGATAAGTCCTTTTTCAATTAAGGTAATAAGAGAATTGAAAATTGGTCGTCCGGGAACTTTCGCGGTTTCCGCTTCTGTCAGAAATTGTGAAATTTCCAAATTCTCTCTTTGAGCAAATGCTTTCAATTCCTCCATTTGTTGTTCAATAGACATGATTTGTTTGTCTTTTTCATCAGTTGATTTTCGGCAGTAAGCGATGTATTTGATCATATTTATTGTCTTGTTCTTTTGTTTTAAATTTTCGCGCTTTTTCACTTACTTCTTTTTCTTTTCCGGCTCGAATTTTCCCTGTCCGAAGCCTCTGCGGCGCTGGCCGTGAGGGCGGGCGCGGCCAGCGCCTACCCTTCCGATCTCCTTTTGTGCTCTATTTACGAACAACTTCGAACTATTTTCAAAAAGGTAAGATCCGGCGCGGCTGACGCCGCGCCTCCGAAAAAGTCGGCTCGAAATTCCGCCGAAGGCGGAAAAGAAAAAGCGCGAAAATTTTTAAAGAACAAAACTTAAATGCCCTCACTGGTTGTGCTCGAATCTGTGAGGATCCGTCCAATGAGGGCATTAAAAATCCCCACAATTATCGAGCACAGTTTTATGTTAGCATAATTTGTCAATTTTTGGTATACTTCAAACCAATTAGTAGGCTATAACGCAGAAAGAAATGGAGGTGATATTTAAATGGCAGAAAAACAACAAGATTTAGGAAAAACTCCTAAGCGGGGGCAACCGCAAGAGGGGGGGGCAACATGAAGTTAATTTAGTGGTGAACGGTTTAGATGGTGATCAGGCGGCGTTGTTAGAACTTTTGAATAGAGACCAAATAATTATAATTGAACAGCCAGCTCCGGGGAAAACGATTGCTGATAAAGGTGCCAAAGCAACAGTGGTACCAATTATCAGAGAGTAAAATGCTCGCGAAGCGAGTACAAAATCGCGCGCGAAAAAAATAGCGGAGGCGCGGCGTCAGCCGCGCCGGAGCTTGGCGAGGGGCGTTAGCACCGAGCCTGCTGTTTAAAAATAGTTCGAAGTTGTTCGTAAATAGAGCACACTGGATCCTTAGCTCAGCCGGTTAGAGCGTCCGGTTTACATCCGGAAGGTCGTAGGTTCGAGTCCTACAGGATCCACTATCTGATATACTCTAGAATATGAAACGACTCTTGGGAATATTTGGCTGGCTGGCTATGGCCCTGGTCACTTTGTTCTTGTCTTTGGGTTATTACCTCAACCTAGCCCAGCTAAAAACCGTTTCTTTCCGCCCCCGGATTGCCTTCTCCTCGGTCGACCCCGTCGGCTCCCACGCAGTCTTGCCCGAAGTTTTAGGCGCCTTCACCTTCTCGGTCAAACCCGCCGACGCCATTCCCGAAATCGTCAAAAATTATTTGAAAAAATATTCTTCTCCGCTGTACCCCCAAGCCGACTTTTTGGTCGAAACGGCCAGAAATAATAACCTGGACCCCCGCCTTTTGGTCGCCATCGCCCAGCAGGAATCAAATCTTTGCAAAAAAATCCCCGACGACTCTTTTAACTGTTGGGGCTGGGGAATTCACTCCCGGGGGACTTTGCGCTTTGCCTCTTACCAGGAAGCCATCGAGGCCGTCGCCCAAGGTTTATCACAAAACTACTTTGGCCAGGGGTTGACTACTCCGGAAGAAATCCAAGGCATTTACACCCCCTTATCCGACGGTTCCTGGTCCAAAGCTGTCCAGCAATTCTTAGACGAAATGAATTAGAGTGAATATTATAGGGATAAAAAAATCCATCAGTATGCCCGGTGAGGCGCTACCGACGGATCTAAAAGAGATACTAACATATAACTTATAGTATGTCAAGTTCGGATATAAAACTGGCTTTGGCTTTACTTGCCGGCAAGCTGGCTAAATTTTTTTGCCGGCTGCTGCCATCGCTTGGCGGCACCGCCCTGCCCGGGCTGATCGCCATAAGTCTTGATAAAAACTGGGTCAAAAAGATGGTGGTCAAAAACCGGCTTCGGTCAATCATCATCACCGGCACCAACGGCAAGACCACCACTGCCTATCTTTTGGGCAATGTTTTAAAAAAGATTAAAGTCGACTTTATCAGAAACAGTGCCGGTTCCAACCTGATGCGGGGAGTGGCATCAAAACTGATTGACCAGGCTGATTTATGGGGAAGACTCCCGGCAGATTTAGGGATTTGGGAAGTTGACGAAGCGGTCGTGCCCGATGCCATCAAACAGTTAAAACCGGAAATTTTGCTGATTATGAATTTATCCCGGGACCAGCTAGACCGCTACGGCGAACTGGATACCGTGATCGATCGCTGGCAGGAGAGTTTCAAAAACTTGCCCCAAAAAGCCAGGGTGATCGTCAACGGCGCCGACCCAAGGTTGGCAGTCTTAAGCTGGTCCAATCTTTCCCGGTTTGGCGGTGGGCGCTTTCTCGACCGCCGCCTTGATAGCTTCCGGGCACTCCAGGCATTGCTTAAAGCTTTAAACCTTAAAGTCAAAAAGCTCAAACCTCTGCTAAAAAGCTTGCCTCCGCCTTTTGGCAGGGGAGAGATTTTTAAAATTAACGGCAAAAGCTACCAATTAAATCTGGTTAAGAACCCGGCTAGTTTCAACACCCACTGGCAAAATTTGCTCCGTCGCGGCCGCCTGAACCAGCCTTTATTAATTCAGCTTAACGATAAAGTTGCCGACGGCACCGACGTTTCCTGGATCTGGGACGTTGACTTCGAGGCTTTACGAAACCGAAAAATCCCCATAATCGTTTCTGGCTTAAGAGCCCACGACTTGGCTTTGCGTTTAAAATATGCCGGACTGAAACCGCAACTTATAAAGCTAAATCCCAATCCCGACCACGCCTTTAATTATTTAAAGCGGCAAAAGGGAGCAAAAAAATATCTTTTGGCAACATACACGGCCATGCGCCAGTTACGCCGGATGCTGGCTAACTAAAAATGAAACTAACCTTAGTCCATCTTTATCCGAAACTTTTAAACATTTACGGTGACTACGGCAATATTATCGCCTTAAAATACCGCGCAGAAAAAAGGGGAATTAAGTTAACCGTTCGACCGGTTGAGGTTGGTGAGCCTCTTAAAAACGGCAGCTTTGAACTTTTATTTGCCGGGGGAGGGCAAGACCAGCAACAAGTGACCGCCAGCAGGGATTTGCAAAAGAAAAAAATGGTCTTACGAGCCGCGTCTGACGCAGGAGTACCAATGCTAACCATTTGCGGCAGTTTCCAGCTCTTCGGTGATTTTTTTAAGCCCTTTGCCGGGCCGAAATTAAAAGGGGTTGGGCTTCTTCCGGCCTATACGGTCGCCGACAAGGTTAGAAAGATCGGCAATTTAGTGATCAAACTCAATCCCAGTCTACGATCTACCATCGACAATCTAAAATCTGACCTTCTCGTTGGTTTCGAAAACCACTCCGGCAATACTTGGCTGAAAGATAAATCATCGGCTTTGGGTAAAGTAGTCATCGGTCACGGCAATAACGGGAAAGACCACACCGAAGGTTGTCGGATTAATAATGTCTTTGGCTGCTATCTTCACGGTAGCTTGCTGCCCAAAAACCCTCACTTTGCCGACCACTTGATCAAATTGGCTTTGACCAACAAATACGGACCAGTCAAATTAAAGCCCTTAAACGACCGCTTGGAATGGCAGGCCCACCGCCAAGCTGTAGCCCGGGCTAAAAAATTAGCTCACCCTCTGCTAAAATATATTTGAGCCAGGGTGCTGGAATCGGTAGACAGGCACGGCTTAGGACCGTGTGCCGCTTGCGGCATGTGGGTTCGACTCCCACCCCTGGCACCCCTCGATTTCACTCGGGGTTATAACCTTTATGTTTAAATTTTTACAAAACCTCAATACCAAAATAAACCTGGTTAGCTCCCTGTCAAAAAAGGCTAAAAGCCTAACCGTTTGGCTTAAAAAAAGAAAACTTCTCACTCTCTTTCTGGCAGTTTTTTTGGGTCTGGGAGGTTTTTTCAGCTGGCAACGCCTCCGCCCCAAATCGCCCCAAGAACTTTATCGTTTGGCCACAGTCAACCGGGGCAACCTCACCCAAACCGTCGCCGCTTCGGGCGTGGTCAAGTCGGAGACTCAAGTTGACTTAAAGTTTCAAACTTCGGGCCAACTCGCCTGGGTCGGAGTGAGAGTTGGGGACCGGGTGCAAAAATGGCAGGCGCTGGCCTCCTTGGACCAAAGGCAATTAAAAAAGCAGCTAGCTCAGGAGTTAATCGACTACTCCAAAGAAAGAAATGACTTTGAAGAAGATCGTCGAGTTACCTACCAGGATACCCTGGTTACCGACACCCTCAAAAGGGTTTTGGCGAAAAACCAATGGGACCTGGAGCGGGCGGTTTTGGATGTCGAGATTTCCGACCTGGCCGTCAAGCTGTCGACGATTGTATCTCCCATCGCCGGCGTCGTCACCCACATCGACGTGCCCGTTCCCGGCGTCAACATCACCCCCGCCACCGCCGTTTTTACCGTCGCCGACCCCGACCACCTCGTCTTTGAGGCCGAGATCGACGAAACCGACATCGGCCAAGTTAAACAGGACCAAAAAGCCATTCTGACGCTCGACGCCTTTCCCGACGAACCTGTCTATCTCACCGTCGACTCCATTGATTTTGCTTCATCGCTTGATTCGTCCGGCAGCACCGTCTATCTAGCCAAACTAAACCTGTTAAATTCTCCCGACTCCAAATTTCGCTTAGGGCTAAACGGCGAGGTGGTCATTACCACCGCCGAAAAGGAGGACGTTTTAACTATTCCCTTTCTTTCCCTAATAGAAGACGACAACCAAACCAGCGTCAAGCTCGTGGAAAAAGGTCAGGTTATAACCCAACCGGTCACCGTCGGCATTCAAGGAGACGAGCAGGTCGAGATCACCTCCGGGCTTAAACCAGGCCAAACCATAGTTGTCGCTCCCAAATGAAGCCGCTCATTGACTTAAGAAACGTCTCCAAAACCTACTGGCTAGGCGAAACCGAAGTCAAAGCCGTCTCCGGTATTTCTTTGCCGATCTACCGGCAAGAGTATTTGAGCATCTTGGGCGCTTCAGGCAGCGGCAAATCCACCCTGATGTATTTAATCGGCTTACTCGAGATCCCAAGCCGCGGCAAAATATCTTTTAACGGCCGCGATGTTTCTAAGCTTGCCGACGCTAAACTCTCCCATTTAAGAAACGGGTCTATCGGCTTTGTTTTCCAGCAGTTTAACCTAATTAATAAATTCACCGTTTTAGAAAACGTAATCCTACCTACCAGATACTCCAAAACCCGGTTGAAGTTTAACCCCAAAAACAAAGCCCGACAACTTTTAAAAGATTTCGGTATCTTAGACCGGCAAGACTTTTTCCCCAACAAAATCTCCGGCGGCCAACAGCAACGCGTCGCCATCGCCCGGGCCCTGATCATGAATCCGGCAGTTTTACTGGCCGACGAACCCACCGGCAACCTCGACTCCAAAACCGGCCCGGAAATTTTGCGCCTGATCGAATCCCTCCGCAAAAAATTCAAAACCACCATCATCATGGTCACCCACGAAAAGGAAGTGGCCAACCGGGCTGACAAAAAAATCTACATCAAAGACGGCCGCTTAGTTAAAAAGTATCTATGAAGCCAGACACCCTATCCGATATCTTCACCACCGCTATCGCCAGCTTTAAAAGAAACAAAATCAGGACCGTCTTGACCTCGCTGGGGATTACCATCGGCGTCATGTCAGTGGTTTTATTAATCGGCCTAGGCGTCGGCTTAAAAAACTATTTGAGCGATCAGTTTGAAAGCTTGGGTTCAAACCTGGTCATCGTCTTTCCAGGAAACGTTTTCAGCGATGAAGGCGGCCTCGGCGGCGGTTTCGGCCCCGGTTTTGCCGGCGGCGCTACTTTTGACGAAAAAGATTACTTGAACCTTAAAAAAATTCCCCAGGCCGACTACGTCGTCCCCCAATTTTTCCGAAGCCTGCCCGTCACCGCCAATGGCGAGTCCCAACTAGGCTACGTCGAAGGCGTTACCGCCGACGCCTTCAAAATCTTAAACTTAAGCCAAGCTTACGGCCAGGCATTTGAGGCTACCGACGTCAACCGCAAAACCAAAGTGGCTGTTTTGGGTTTTGCCATCGCCGAAAAGCTTTTTTCCTCCCCGGAAAAAGCCGTCGGCAAAACCATCATCACCGGCAACCAGCGCCTCAAGGTAATCGGCGTCAACGCCAAAAAAGGCGACCGGGAAATGGACAACATCGTTTTACTCCCTTACACTACCACCTTCGGCCGTTTAAACCCCAATAAAACATTCTTTACTATCTTTTTCGGCGTCAACGACGAGGCTAACATCGCCAGCGTCATCAATCAAGCCGAAAAAATTCTGGCAAAACGCTACGACGAAGACAGCTTTTCCGTCACCGAACAAACCGAAATTCTCTCCACCGTCAACCAAGTTTTTGGCATCGTCAACGCCATCCTGGTAGCCATCGGCTCCATCTCCTTGCTCGTCGGCGGCATCGGCATCATGAACATCATGTACGCCACCGTCACCGAGCGCACCAAGGAGGTCGGCATCAGGCGGGCCATCGGCGCCACCCGCCAGGACATTTTGTCCCAGTTTCTATCAGAGTCGGTCGTCTTATCGGTCTTGGGTGGTTTAATCGGCCTCGCCTTGGCGAGCCTGATCATCTTGGTCATCCGCCAATTCTTCCCGGCCGCCATCAACCTTTTATCGGTCGTGATTGCTTTTTCCGTCTCCACCGCCATCGGCGTCTTTTTTGGCGTCTTTCCGGCCAAACGGGCCGCCAACTTGCCCCCGATTGAAGCCATTCGCTACGAGTAAGTTATAATCAAATCATGGAAGTTAACCCCCGGCTTAAATTTGCCGCCAAAAAACTCATCGCCGTTTCCCTGATCGTCTCGCCTTTAGTCCAAATCTACTTGTCCTTCCGGGATATTCTTTTTGTCCTGCCTAAAATCCAGACCCTGGTCAGCCCCGCAAACACCCAAGTTATCTACATTGATCTTTTCAACAAAGCTATCATCATCTCCACCGGCCTGTTTATCGACTCCTTCTACGGCTTTAGCCTCCTCTTAAAACCCCTTGAAGCTACCCGCTACCTCCACTTGGTTTTTGGCGTCTTGCTTTTGGCCGCATCCATTTTAATCTACCGCTCCACTGTCCTCACCGATGTCTTATCCCACCTCTACTATTTACCTCTCACTTAAAAATCAGCTCAATTAGAAATTTTGTTATGCTATAATCCGCCCATGACCAAAACAGCTCCCGACGCCAAAATCACCTGGCTGCCCAAAAAAACCTTCGAGCTGGAATTTTCCATCCCTTGGACCAAAGTTAAGGCTACCTATACCCACGTTTTGGAGGATTTTCAAAAAACCGCCGAAATCAAAGGCTTTAGAGTTGGCAAAGCTCCCATCTCGGTAGTGGAAAAATCTCTCGACCGCGGCACCATTTACGGCGAGGTCGTCAACCACTTACTCCCCGGCTCTTACGCCGAAGCGGTTAAAAAACACAATCTCAAACCGGCTTTGGCTCCCAAAATCACCATCGTCTCCGCCAAAGAAGGGGAGTCGTGGCAGTTTAAAGCCACGGCCTGCGAACTGCCCGAGGTAGTCGTAGGCGACTACGCCAAAGTTGCCCGCGGCGCTTTAGCCGCTGACAAAATCTGGACTCCTGGCAAAGGTTCATCCAAAAACGAAAAAAAAGAATTAACCCAAACCCAAAAATTTGATTTGGTCGCCCAGGCCCTGATCAAAGACATCAACCTCGAACTGCCCGACTTGTTAATCGAGGCCGAAAGAGACCGCGCCTTGTCAAGGCTCCTGGACCAGGTCCAAAAATTGGGCCTGACCATTGACCAATACGCCGCCTCCATCAACAAAACCGTGGAAAGGTTAAGGCAAGAATACCGCCAGTCGGCCGAAAACACCCTCAAGCTCGAGCTTATTCTTCAGGCCATCGCTGAAGATAAAAACTTTAAAGCTTCCGACGGTGAAGTGGACAAAATGATCGCCGCCGCCGGAGACGAAAAATTAAAGAGTCAACTAAACACCCCTCAAGAAAGAGCCTATCTGGCTTCAATCATCAAAAAGCGCCAAACGATTGACTATCTTACTAACTTATAGTAAAATACCCCCAAATGGATCCTTTCAACACCAAAACCAAACCCACAACTAATAAAAAGCCTTCGCAAAACTTCATTGAGGCTTTAAAAGACGGCGGCGATCAACCGGCAGCCCCGGCAGAAAACTTTAACTTTGAAGAATTCTTGAAACTTAGAGAAAAGCAAATCCGCCACCAAGAACAGGCCCGCTTCGAAGCTTTCCGCCGCGAAGAAAAAATCGTTTTTTCCCGCGAGAAACAACGCGTCAAAATTGAAATTCAAACCCTCCAAACAGAAATCAAAAAATTGGCCCAAGAAAGCGTTGGCCTGGTCGCCGAGGTCGAAAAAGCCGCCTTTCAAGCAGTCGTCGACCCGGGCGTTTATCACCAAAACTTCTTTGAGAGACTGCTTTCCTTAATCAAACTGGCCCGCAAGAAAATCGCCGAGTCCAAAACCTGGCTGGGTCTCCACAACCAACGCTCGCAACAAAGGGCCTACTACTGGGGCCAGGTGAAAAGCTCCGGCACCAGCTTTATGCTCTCCGGCGAACGCACCGTCTCCACCCAAGCTGGGTAACTAGCCCTTGACAAAAAACTATTGATTTGTAAAAATAACCCCAACATGAAATCAAGCCAAAGCCTTATCAAGTTTGCCATTCTCTTTGTCGGTGACGGCAAGGGAGGTTGCTGCTGTTAAGGCTTTAAATAAGACTTAATTACCAACCTCCCAGCCGGGAGGTTTTTTTGTGGTTTTATGACCGCAGTTGTAGAGCTAAAAGTTAACCACGACCAGCAACCGGTTACCGCGTTGCCTCGCTCCATGGAGACGGTTTTAGGCGGCCAGTTTCCGGTGACCGCACGCCTCTTTACCGAACTGGCTGTTGTCGACACAATCACCGCCATGCACTCGGCTATAGCGGTTGATGCCCGAGACCACTTATTTCACCAATTAGTGGCGCTTATCCCTGGTCTTGACGCTGCGCAACGCCGCTGGCTTGAAGCCAGGCACCGACGGGCTCAAGCTGGTACGGCAACTCACGACATCGGCAAGGTCGGCATTGCCAGCACCATTCCAGAAGCAGTCGCCATCGTTAACTCTAGATCGAAACCAGGGGCCGTCTTGTCACTAAACGGCGACCATCGCCATGCCGACGACCAGGCACGCCATCTGGCCCATCCGCCAATCGGTATGTTCATGTTGGCAGATCTGGCCCAAGACGAGCCGGAAATCGGCCCACCCTGGCTGGCAGCGGCTCTTTACCACGACACGCCTTTCACCGCCGTCTTTCCTAAGCGGCGCGACTGGCCGGCCTTCGAGGTATTGCTAACCCAACTGGCAGACACCGTTGCCGCCTCGATGCCCCGGCCGCACAACCCCGTAGGCTTTTCTATAGAAAAAACCAAAACCCATCTTTACCAAGATATGGTTGGTCTCGAGCCGGCTCAGACAGCGCTTATGGTCGATTTATCGCTTCACACCATGAACTATCTAACCGCCAACTATAGCCACGAGAAATGTCTAAATCCGGGAGTGCTGACCCTATCTGGTCGTCCCCTAAACTATAACCAGACACAAACCCCGCTTCTTGAATCCTTGGTAGCAAAAACTTGGCAGAAACACGGAGCTGCCATCATGAGACAAATTGAAGCTTTTTCGCCTTGGTAGTCAGGTTTATGTTAAAATATTCTCTAGGGACGGTTAGCTCAGCTGGTTAGAGCGCTACATTGACATTGTAGAGGTCATAGGTTCGAGTCCTATACCGTCCACCAAATTGCCAGGTAAAAGCCTAGCTAAAACCATCATAAAATGAACCAAGCAGTCTCCCTCGCAAAAGAGTTAATCAAAATCCCATCAACGGCAGAAAAACCTCAAGCTTTGACTCGGGTGCTCCAAGTTGCCCAACTCCGGCTTAAAGGTTTTGGGGTCAGAAAATTTATCTCTGATAAAACACCCAGCCTGCTGTTTTATCCAGGCAAAACTCAACCTAAAAAATTTAAGCTTCTGCTCAATGCCCATTTAGACGTAGTTCCCGGAAAACCTGGTCAATTTAACCCTTCTGTCAAAAACGGCCGACTTTACGGTAGGGGAGCCCAAGACATGAAAGGCGGCGCTGCCTCACTCATTTTGGTATTTAAAACTCTGGCTAAAACTCTCAACTACCCTGTAGGTCTTCAACTGGTTACCGACGAAGAAATCGGCGGCACCAACGGAGCCAAACATCAACTTAAAAACGGCCTTACCGCCGAGTTTGTTATCGCCGGCGAACCCACCGAGTTTAGAATCAACAACCAATCCAAAGGTATAGTCAGGGTTGATCTTGTCGCTCACGGCAAAACCGCCCACGGCGCTTATCCCTGGAGAGGGAAAAACGCCGTCAGCCTGGTTACCAAAACGGTTGACAATATTTTAAAAAAATATCCCGTCCCCCAAAAAGAGGCCTGGCGCACCACCGCTAACCTCTCTTGGATCAAAACCGACAACCAAACTACCAATAAAGTCCCGGATCAAGCCGAAGCCCGCCTTGACATCCGCTACCTGCCCCAGGAAATAAAAACCATCAAAGCCAGTTTAAAAGACCTGGTCGCTCTACCGGTCAAACTCAAGTTTGTCGCTTTCGAGCCAGCCCAATTTACCAAATCTACCAACCCTTTTATCAAGAAACTAATCCAGGCAACTCATAAAATAACCGGCAAAAAACCAAAAATTTACTCTACCCACGGCGGCTCTGATATTCGCCTCTTCAACGCCAGGGGCATCGGCGGCATTACCTTTGGCCCCATCGGCGGTGGACTCCACTCCGATCAAGAATGGGTGGATATTAAAAGCCTGAACACTTACCAAAAAATTCTCACCCGGTTCTTAATCAGCTATACTTAAACCATGGCTAAAAACCAAGAAGACCTAGACAAACTCCGCCACTCGGCGGCGCATTTGTTGGCGGCGGCGGTGATAGAACTTTACCCAAAGGCCAAACGGGCCATCGGCCCGGCGATCAAAGACGGCTTTTACTACGACTTTGACTTCGGTCAAATAAAAATCTCCAAAGAAGAGCTGCCCAAAATCGAAGCCAAAATGCGCCGGATCGTCGCCGGGTGGGACAAGTTTGCCAAGAAAATGTTGACTGCCGCCGAGGCTAAAAAACAGCACCCCCAAAACCCCTACAAACACGAACTAATCGACGAGTTTTCCCAGGGCGGTAAGAAAAAAGTCAGCTTTTATCAAGCTGGTGACTTTGCCGACCTTTGCCGCGGCGGCCACGTCGACAATCCCGCCAGCCAGCTTAAACACTTTAAGCTTTTATCCGTCGCCGGCGCCTACTGGCGCGGCGATGAGAAAAATCCCATGTTAACCCGCATCTACGGCACCATCTTCCCGACTCAAAAAGAACTCGACGACTATCTTGAACAACAAGAGGAGGCCAAAAAGAGAGACCACCGCATCCTCGGTCAAGAGCTTGGCCTTTTTGCCTTTTCCGACCTGGTCGGTAAAGGCCTGCCTCTTTTTACCCAAAAGGGCGCCACCATTTGGCGGGTGTTAGAAAGATTTGTCGTCGACGAGGAAATTAGTCGCGGCTACCAGCACGTCAGAACCCCCAATTTAGCCAAAACCGACCTTTATAAAAAATCCGGCCACTACCCCTACTACAAAGACACTATGTATCCGCCCATGGTCATCGACCACGAAGAGCTGATTCTCCGCCCCATGACCTGCCCCCACCACTTCGCCCTCTACCAATCAAAACCCCGAAGCTACAAAGACTTACCCTTGAGGTTTGCCGAAATGGCCTCACTCTACCGCTACGAAAAATCAGGCGAGCTCACCGGTTTAATCCGGGTGCGCGAATTTACCTTAGCCGACTCGCACAACTTCGTCAGAAAGTCCCAGGCCGAAGACGAAGTCAACCTGGTTTTAGACCTGATCGAATTCATCTCCCAAACCCTCGGCTTAAAAAAGGGCCAAGACTTCTACTACCGCCTTTCCTTGGGCGACAGAAAAAACAAAACCAAGTACTTTGACTCACCCCAGGACTGGGACGAGGCGGAAAAACTTTTAAAAAAGGTCCTTGACGACAGACACGCCCCCTACGAAACCGCCCTGGACGAAGCCGCCTTCTACGGCCCCAAGGTGGACGTCCAGATGAAAAACGTCTCCGGCAAAGAAGACACCGCCTTTACCGTCCAGTATGATTTTTGCCTGCCGGCTCGCTTTAACCTTGAATACACCAACGAAAAAGGGGAAAGCGAACAACCCGTAGTCATCCACCGCTCATCTGTCGGCGCCATGGAAAGATCAATCGGCTTCTTAATCGAGCACTACGCCGGCGCTTTTCCCGTCTGGCTCGCGCCTATCCAGGCCGTGGTTTTGCCCGTAGGCCGCGACCACCAAGCTTACGCTCAAAAGGTCGCCGCCGGCCTGACTCAAGCCGGCATCAGGGTCGAACTCGACGACAGAAACGCCACCCTCAACGCCAAAGTCAGAGACGCATCGGGCCAAAAAATTCCCTATATCTTAGTCGTCGGCGACAAAGAGAAACAAGCCAACTCGGTGGCAGTCAGAACCAGAAACAACCAAAACTTGGGCCCTATGCCTCTGGCTAAGTTTTCTGCCCAAGTAGTTCGCGCGATTGAAGAAAAAAGCCTCAGCTGATAGAATAGCCGAAAAGAGATGAGAAAGTTCTACAAAGTTAACCACTATATCCCTTACGACCAAGTCCGCGTCATCGGCGCCGACGAAGGCCAGGTCGGCGTCATGACCAAAGCCGAGGCCTTGGCTTTGGCCCAAAAAGCCGGCAGCGACTTAGTCCTGGTGGCCGAAACAGCCAAGCCCCCGGTAGTCAAAATCATCGACTTTAACAAATTCAAATACCAACAAACTCAAAAAGAAAAAGGCAGCAAGAAAAAAACCAAAGCCACCGACCAAAAAGAAATTCGCTTCACCCCCTTTATCGCCCAAAACGATTTTGACACCAGGATCGAGCGCTTAAAAGAATTTTTGGAGTTGGGTCACAAGGTCAAACTCACCGTCAAATTCACCGGCCGCCAAATCACCAGGAAAGATTTTGGTGACAAAATCTTAAATCGCGCCATCGCCGGCCTTTCCGAATACGGCACCCAGGAGTCACCACCGAAACTCCAGGGAAAACTCCTCTGGACCACCATGGCTCCCAGAAAGAAAGACAACGACAAAAATGGCTAAAAAAAATAAGCGGGTCAAGCTCAAAACCAGAAAGTCCGTAGTCAAACGCTTCCGGGTCACCAGGACCGGCAAAGTCATCCGCCGTGGCGCCCAAAACCGCCACCTTAAGGCCAACCGCAGCAAAAGAAACATTCGCCGCGGTAAAGTCCCCCAAAAAGTTTCCGGCAAAACCGCCAAAAAAATAAAAATCATGCTCGGAGTATGAGAGTCAAAACCGGCACCGTAAGACGCGCCCGCCACAAGAAAATCTTGAAACAGACTAAAGGTTATCGGATGACCCGCTCGCGGCTTTATAAAGTCGCCAAGGAAGCCACCCTCCACGCCGGCCAGTACGCCTATCACGGCCGGAAACTAAGAAAGCGCGATTTTCGCCGCCTTTGGATCCAAAGAATAAACGCCGCCTTGACCGACTCTGATCTTTCCTACTCTCGCTTCATCTCCGGCTTAAAAAAGGCTAAAATCGACCTCAATCGCAAAATTTTGGCAGAGCTGGCCGTCTCCGACCCCGACACTTTCAAAGCCGTAGTTGACAAGGTCAAAAAGTGACACTGATGGACGCCGGTAACCTTTTAAACCTCAAAAACCAAGCCCTGGCCGTTATCAGCGAGGCCGAAACCAAAAAGGAGCTTAGTGAGCTTAAAGTCAAGTTTTTAGGCAGAAAAGGCGAGGTTAACCAACTGTTAAAAAACCTCTCGGATTTGGATCCGGACCAAAAAGCCCAAACCGGCAGACTACTAAACGAGGCCAAAACCGCCATCACCCAGGCTTTAAGACAAAAAACCCTGAAGCTCTCTCCCGCTCCCAGAGATTGGCTCGACGTCACCGCCCCGGGCAAAACCTTTCCTTCAGGTCATTTACACCCCATCACCCAGGCTATCGAAGAAGTCAGCCGCATCTTTGAACGTCTCGGTTTCACCCGAGTCCGCTACCCCGAAGTCGACTGGGACTGGTACGTTTTTGAGGCTTTAAACATGCCCGAAGACCACCCCGCCCGGGATGAATGGGAAACCATTTTTATCGACGCTGAAGAAAATAAAAAAATGGGCAAAATGGTCCTGACTACCCACACCTCAAACGGCCAAGTCAGGGAAATGGAGCGGGCGGGAAAAACCCTGCCCGGAAAGACGCCCATCAGGATGCTCAACATCGGTAAATGTTATCGGCGTCAGCAAGACCGAACCCACACCGTCATGTTCCACCAGTTTGAAGGCCTGGTGGTCGATCGTCACATCGGCATTCCCGACCTTAAAGGCACCTTAAACCACTTTGCCCGCGAGTTTTACGGGCCAAAAGCCCGCTCCCGCATCCGCCCCTTTAACTTTAGATTTACCGAACCGTCTTTCGAGGTCGACTTCTCCTGCGTCCACTGCTTGGGCCGCGGCTGCCGGTTTTGCAAATCAGGCTGGCACGAAGTCGGCGGTGCCGGCCTGGTCCACCCCAACGTTTTGAAGGCCGGAGGACTAAATCCTAAGGTTTACTCCGGCTTTGCTTTTGGCTGGGGTATCGAACGCTGCTACACCTTAAAACCGGGCCTCAATCTTGACGACATCCGCCTGCTTTACTCCAGCAACTTAGAATTTTTGAATCAATTTTAAATTTCATGAACATTTCCATTCCCCACTCCTGGCTCAAAGAATACCTCAAGACTTCGGCCGGTTCCGAAAAAATTGGTGAGCTTCTGTCCCTGTGCGGCCCGTCGGTGGAAAAGATAAGATCCGTCGCCGGCGACGCCATTTACGATATCGAGGTCACCACCAATCGGGTCGATATGATGTCTGTCTTGGGCATCGCCCGGGAAGCCGCCGCCATTTTGCCCCAATTTGGCTTCAAGGCCGCTTTTTTACCCCCAAAACTTGATCCCATTTCTCCGCCCCAAACCCCGCTTCCCCTTACGGTCAAAGACCCTAATGGGCTTTGTCCCAGAATTTTAGCCGTGGTTTTAGACCAGGTAAGCTTAGGCCCGTCACCCCAAAAAATTAAATCACGCCTCGAGGCCGCTGGTTTAAGATCGCTAAACAACGTCGTCGACGTCACCAACTATGTCATGACCGAAGTCGGCCACCCCACCCACGTTTTCGACTACGACCGGGTAAGCTCCCACAGCCTCCTTTTAAGAAAGGCCAAACCGGGGGAAAAGATTACTTCTCTGGAAGACAAAACCTACGCCTTGCCCGGGGGAGATATCGTTATTGACGACGGCTCGGGCGAAATCATCGATCTGCCCGGTATCATCGGTACAGCCAACAGTGTCGTCACCCCCGACACTAAAAGAATTATCTTCTTCCTTGAAGCCAACAACCCGGTTAAGATCCGCCGCACCTCAATGACCTTAGGAATAAGAACCGTCGCCGCTACCTTAAACGAAAAAGGCGTCGACCCGGAACTCGGCTCAACCGCCTTGAAAAGGGGAGTCATGCTTCTCAAAGAGTTAACCGGAGCTAAAGTCGCTTCCAAAATCTTTGATTTGTATCCCCAAAAACCCACAATTCAAACAATTAAACTACCTCTTCAATTAATTAAAGATCGCCTTGGCGTTGACATTTCCGGCAGAAAGGTCAAACAAATTCTTGAAAATTTAGGCTTTTTCTTTTCAATCGACAAAAACGAGCAACTTAGCGTCAAACCAGCGTCGTTTAGAACAAAAGACATTGCCATTCCCGAGGACATAGTCGAAGAAGTGGCCCGAATTTACGGCTACCACAAACTGCCGTCTAAACTACCCTTAACCCAAATTCCTACCAATTACCCCGACGAAAACTTTCACCTCGAGTACCGCTTAAAAAACATTTTAGCCGACTCCGGCTTAAACGAAATCTACACTAACTCCATGGTTAGTCGAGCCCTGACCAGCCAATCCGGTTTTTCCATTAATAATCACCTCAAGATCAAAAACGCCTTGTCGGCAGACTGGCAATATTTAAGACGCTCGTTGATTCCCTCGCATCTTGAGGCAATCGGCCAAAATCCCCAGGCCAAAAGCGTCTCCTTTTTTGAGCTGGCCAATACCTATCAGCTAAGACCAGGCAAACTGCCGGAGGAGAAGCTGACGCTTTTGCTTTCCACCACCAACGATTTTCGCTATCTAAAAGGCGTCGTTGACTTGACTTTGCAAAAACTCCATCTTGCCCCTACCTTCAAACCCCAAAACGCCGTCAAAACCCCCTGGCTCGACGGCCACACCGCCGCTATCATCTTAAAAAATCAAACCCTGGGCTGCCTAGGCCAAGTCCTCACCCCCGAAGGCTTTCCCCATAAACAAGTCAACGTTGCCCTATTTGACTTTAGAGCTTTAAGCCAAGCCTCCCGCGCCTACCCGGCCTACCAACCGCTGTCTCCCCACCCGCCGATCATCGAAGACCTCACCTTTACCTTGCCTGAAAAAACCTACCTCGGACCGGTGATTGCCGCCATTGCCTCCTGCCACCGGCTGGTAAAAGCAGTCGCCCTCACCAAAACCTACCGGCAAAACTACACTTTTAACGTCACTTATCAATCGCCAACCCAACCCCTAACTGACAAAGCCGTCGCCCCGGTAAGAAAGAAAATCGTCGTCAGCCTCAAACAAAAATTCTCCGCCGACCTGGTAGGCAATCTCCGATAGCGCTCCGGGGGCGATTTACGGACTAGGTGAGGGGGTCGGGGAGGCTTCAAAATCCCAAGGGGTGTTGATGCCTATTTTTATTTCCCGGTCGGCCGCGTTGCCTTTGTTGTCCTCGGCCCGAACTTTGATCGTGTGCGGACCGTCATCAAGGCTCAAAGTTACCTCGTAAGGTTTATCGGTTAGGGTTTTCTTCTTTGACCCGTCGACAAAGAACTCAACTTTAGAAACCTGATTATCCGCCACCACTTTTGCCTTGACCGTCACCTCGTTTGAGTTGACTTGGCTCTTGTCACCCGGGCTGTCAATTTCGACGTAAATTGCTTCTCCCTCGCGGCAGTACTCGGTTGGAGCTCGGTAGCGCTCATCAGCCTGCCCCGCAATCCAGGCGTCAATCGCTTCCTGCCACCGATTTCTTCCCCCTCCGGCCGGATCGTCAGCTTTAAGCACGATGTACTCCTTCTTGTCGTAGTCGCCTCTGGCCACCATGGCGTCGGTCGCGAGCTTCCCTGGTTCGCCTTTACACACTTCAAGCATCGGGTGGATCGGATCTTCGCCCACCGGCTCTGTTCCCTTGATAAAGTACTCTATCCTTGAAGGAAAACCATCGTGGGCTTTGTAGCCGGATATGGTATCTACTTCAACCGTGGTGATTCCATTGGGCACCGCCCATTCTTTGATCGGCTGCTGACTCAAAGCCTCAAGCATTATCCGCCTCCAGATCGGCGTCGCCCCGGACACTCCCGAAGCTACCTGTTTCATCGGGCTGTTATCATTATTTCCCACCCAGGCCCCGACGATCACCCCCGGGCTCCAACCCACGGCCCAGTTGTCCCGTTGGTCGTTGGTAGTACCGGTTTTAACCGCCACCTGCCTGCCGGAGATGTTAAGCAAGCTGTTCTCGCCGAACGTCCTCAAACGCGCTTGGCTGTCCGACAAAATGTCAGAAATCATAAACGCCTCTTCCTCTGACAATACCCGGGGGCCTTTTACTGGCCTAAACTCTTCCAAAACCTTACCGTCTTTATCCTCCACCTTCAAAATGCTCACTGGCTCCACTTTCAAACCCCCGTTGGCAAACGCCGAGTAGGCCGCCGCCATGTCAATTAAGCGTACCTCGCCGCCGCCCAAAGTCACCGATAGCCCTAAACGGTTGACGTTGGCCGTCGTCGGCTCAAGGCTGTCAAAACCCATGTCGTAGGCCGTTTCCAGCATGTTTTTTACTCCTACCAGCTGTAAAAGTTTCACCGAGGCAATGTTCAAAGAGTTGCCCAAAGCAAACCTCAATTGCACCGGCCCGGAAACTTTGTTGTCATAGTTTAGCGGTTTGTAGACCGGATTGTTGGCCCCGCCGGGAAACTCGGTGACCGCGTCCACAATCATCGTCGACGCCGTATAACCCTGCTTGAGGGCAGTGACGTAATTGACCGGCTTGATCGCCGACCCAGGTTGCCTTAAGGACAAAGTCACGTTCACCTTGCCGTCATAGTCTTCGGCCTCGTAGTTTTTCGACCCGACCATAGCCAAAATCTCGCCCGTGGTCGTGTCCATCGCCATCGCCGCCCCGTTGGTAATGTCGATGCTCTCCACCCTGGCAATTTCGCTGCCGACAATTTCCTGGGCCTGACTTTGCAAATCCCAATCAAGAGTCGTCGTCACTTTAAGCCCCCCTTGCTCCACCAGCCGCTCGCCATAGCGCTCAATTAGTTGCTGCTTGACGTACAAAACAAAGTGGGGCGCCTTGAAACTGGCTCCTTCGGGGATAAACTCGACCGCTTCCAGGTCTTTGACTGCCGTCTCTTCCTGGTCGCGGGTGATATAGCCATCCTCGCGCATCCGCCGCAACACGTCCAAAGTCCTGGTCTTGTAGGCGTCGCCACCAATAAAGGGGGAGTAGCGCGAGGGTGACTGGGGCAGCCCGGCTAGTACCGCCGACTCGATTAAATTAAGCTCGGCTACTTTTTTGCCAAAATAAGTTTCTGCCGCCGCCTCGACCCCCCAAGCCGTCCCGCCGTAAGGGGCCTCATTAAGATACATCTGTAAAATCTCGTCTTTGGAGTACTTGTTTTCAATTTGCACCGCCAAAACAAACTCTTTGATTTTCCGGCCGATGGTCCGTTGCGGGGTCAGCAGCACATTTTTGACCAACTGTTGGGTTAAGGTCGACCCTCCTTGGAGCCGACCGCGGAAGATGGTGTTAAAAACCGCCCGAACGTATCCGGTCGGGTCAAAACCGCCATGCTTGTAGAAATTTTTATCCTCGATGGCAACGGTGGCTTTTTCCAAGATATCCGGCACCTGATCCAGAGTCACCGGCGTCCGCCTCTGGTCGGCAAAAACGTCGTAGAGTAGCTCTTCCTCCCGGTCATAAATCTTAGTAGAAAAACCTTCTCTTCTGACCACCCGGTCCGGCCGGGGCAAATCCTTGGCGTACCAGGCAAAAAGCAGCGAACCAATCAAAAAAGCCCCCAACAGCCCAAAAAACCCCAGAAAAGCCACCAGCCGCAGCAAATCCGCCCGGCTTCTCACCCGATAGTTTTTAGAAAAAGCTTTAAGCTTTAAAAGCCTTCTTCGCCAAGTTCTGTTCCAACCTGCCATAGTAAAAGTCTAGCAAACCCTGGCAAAGAAAAGCAAACCTGCTATAATACCCCTCATGGGTAAAACCCAAAAACTCGATCTGTTACTGGCAATTTATGTCGCTGCGGTGATTGCCGCCGAACTTTTAGGCAGCAAAATCTTCACCGTGGCTGACGTCATCAACGCCTCCGTAGCTATCTTTGTTTTTCCCTTAACCTTTTCCATCAATGACGTCGTTTCCGAGGTCTACGGCAAAGCTCGAGCCAGAAGCTTTGTCCGCTCCACCTTTTATGTGCTTTTGGGCTTGGCCGCTTTTACCTTACTGGCTATTCTCCTACCACCCGCCAGTCGCTACCACGACAATGATCCCTACCGGCTGATTTTCGGCAAATCTCTACGCATCATCTTCGCCTCCCTCACCGCTTTTTTCATTTCAGAGCAACTCGACATCTACATCTTTTCAAAAATTCGTCAAAAACTGGGCAAAAAGCGCCTCTGGCTTAGAAACAATCTGTCAAACTTTTCAGGCCAGTTGTTTGACACCACTATTTTTATGTTTTTAGCCTTTTACGCCCCTGACAACTTTACTTTCATTCTCTCTCTTATCTGGCCATATTGGCTGCTTAAATGCTTCATGTCGGTGGTAGAAACCCCGCTGACCTACCTCGGAGTCAAATGGTTAAAACAGTAATTAGAAACTACCAGCCGTCTGATTATCAGGCTGTCAAATCAATATTGATTGAAGCTGGTCTATTTAGCCCTAGATCAGATACAAAACAAAGGCTTGATAGAAAAATTACCCATCAACCCGACTCAATTTTAGTCGCCGACATCAACAAGCAAATCATTGGCTGTATCTACCTGATTAAAGACCATTGGGTAAGTTTATTGTTTAGATTTGCCATTAGTAAAAAATTCCGCCAACAAAGCCATGGTTCAAAACTCCTAAAAAAAGCTGAAACCTTACTCAAAAAACAAGGCTTTAAAACTGTTATTCTTTTTGTTGAGAATGACGATAAAGTTTTGGTTAGCTTTTACAAAAAAAGAGGCTATCGTCTCGGCGGCATCAACCGTTGCCTGATAAAACCCCTTGAGAAAAACTGAATTCTGTGGTATAATTGGGGCTACTTTGACAAGCTAACAAAGCGACGAAGGAGAATTTTTACACTCCGGAGCAGCGCTGACAAAATCAGCGACGGGAGTTCCCGTCATAGAACTAGCGTGTGTCAGTCCGGCCGCAGCGTCGGACCATAACAGAGCACGTCAACAATGAGGTCCGACGTAACGTCGGACGAAACAAGGTGGTACCGTCCTCGATCTAACCATCGGGAGCCCTTGAATACATCCAAAGTTTTGGGTGTATTCAAGGGCTTTTTTGTTAGCTGAGGTGCCGGAGCCTGGAAAACGGAGCTGTCTGTAAAACAGCTGCTCGCTCGAGCTACGGGGGTTCAAATCCCTCCCTCAGCACTATGAAAAATCAACTAGATCAACTAGTAATACCAGAAAAAAAGCTAGACGAAAACCCTCTATTCTTCTCAGGGCAGGGGAGTGTTGAAGTAAAAAAAGGTAAAAACAATATCTTTATTGGATGCGGCATATGTACCCCTTCTCAATTGTCTCTGGCTGTTCCTTTTGACATAATCGGTTTTATTCTCTCTGCAGAACTTATAAAAACACTTATTTCGAATTCAAAAGTGTTTTTGTTAGTTGCCGATCAACACGCCTGGTTAGCTAATCATCTCTCAAAAACCAAGGCCGAAAGAATAGCTAAAATCCAAACCGAAACCATAATGAAAATCATAAAAAATTTCAAGCTCAAAAACTGGCAAGTGACACTTGCTTCACAGCTCTTTCTCGAAAATCGCGAGCTATCTTATGAACAATTGGAACTCAGAGATATTAATCACTTCTTCAACATACTTAATACTGGCATCAAAGTCGGCTGGAAATTCTCATCTGGCCAAAAACACCACAAAAGCGATGAGGCACACTTCGACAATCTAATCAAACTACCGATAAAGTCACTTTTCATCAAGCCCGGTCTAACTCTCGATATAAAAAAACCACACGAAAGCCCATACATTTGTACCGACCCAAAAACCAGAATTACTCTTTGGCCTAAAGAAGACATGCCAAGAAAGATCAGCCAATCTCAATTTGATCCGCGCCAAGTTTCAGCAGTGAAAAACCATCTAAAACGTATTACAATATTATTTGAGAAGTTAGTTGAACCTTTTCAGAGTAAAGTACCATTAGAAGAAAAAATACAGTCTATAATTGATTCAATACATGAGAAATAACTCTTCCGATATCCTAGAAAGACGAGTAGCCAAAATCCTCCCTAATAAAGATGGCTTAGAAAGGCTGATGTCAAAAAAGAAAATAAGGGTGTACTTTGGAGTTGATCCTACTTCTACCAAACTGCATCTTGGGCATACAATAGGGCTAAGAACCCTTCAGGATTTCGCCGATGCTGGTCATGAGGCTATTCTTCTTTTTGGCACTGGCACTGTCTTAGTCGGCGACCCATCATTAAGAAAAGAGGCTAGAAAGACCATTTCTCAAAAAATCATAGAACAAAATATCAAAACCTGGGAACAGCAAGTAAAGCCAATTATCGATTTCAACAAAATTGAAATTAAACAAAATGGCGACTGGCTCACAAAGCTGACCTTAAAAGACATCGTTAACATCGCCTCAAAAGTGACTGCGGTTCAACTATTTAAGCGCGAATCATTCCAAAGAAGAATTGAACAAGGAAGTACTGTCTGGTACCACGAAACCATGTACCCTTTGCTTCAAGGCTACGATTCTGTCGCTATGGATGTGGATTTGGAAATCGGCGGTACTGATCAAGAATTTAACATGCTCATGGGACGAGAGTTACAAAAAAAGATAAATCACCGAGAAAAGTTCGTTTTAATAACTCATATGATAACGGGAACTGACGGTAAGCCCATGAGTAAAACCTCAGGCAATTGTATCTGGCTAACTGATTCTGCCAATGACATGTTCGGGAAGATAATGAAAATTAGAGACGATCTCATGCCTAATTATTTCGAATTTTTTACAGATAAACCCACGGAAGAAATCAAACAACTAAAACAAAATTTAAAACAAGGCAGATCCGACCCGATTTCGGTAAAAAAGAATCTTGCTCACGCTATCGCTTCCCAATTCCACGGACAAATAAAGGCAAACGAAGCTTTACATTATTTCGAGACAGTCACTCAAAAAAAACAAGCTCCAGAAAACACTGTACTATTTTATCCATCTAGACCTACTCTGACTTCGCTAGGAACGGTAACTCAGGCTGAGCTGGCTGAAAGTAACTCTCAAGCTAAAAGAATTATTCAACAAGGAGGATTTTCTGTAGACAATAAAAAAATTACCAACCCCAAACAACAAATAAAGTACAAGGGCGGGGAAGTAATTAAATTTGGAAAAAGAGATTTTAGAAAAGTTAAGATTGAGAAAACATGAGGCTGACCAAAAAACAGCGCCTGCTTTGGACCATTTTGGTGGCCATCGCCAGCGTCGGCCTGCTTTTAACCTCGCTTCTACCCCTGTTTTACGGCCTGTGATGCCAAAACTCACCCTGAAGACTCCGACCGACCAAATCTTCATGATCGGGCCGGCCTACGCCAGCAGATTAAAAAAATTGAACATTTTTACCGCCGAAAACTTACTCCACCACTATCCGGTTCGCTATCTAGACCGCAGCCTGGTAACTAAAATTTCTAAAGTTCAAGAAGGTGCCAGCGTCACCGTCAGAGGCCAAGTAGTTTCTGCCGCCAACCTCGTAACTCCTCGCGGCAAAAAAATCCAAAAGGTAAAACTAGAGGACGACAGCGGCACCATCGAAGCCACCTGGTTCAACCAGCCTTTTATCCCTCAAAGCCTAAAACCGGGAATGGCTGTCGCCCTCTCCGGCCCGGTCGACCGCTTCGGCGCTAAGTTAACTTTAAAGTCACCTGAATATGAGCTCATCAAACCACCCCCCAGGAGTCCATTAATCCATACCGGCCGCCTGGTACCCGTCTACCCGGAAACCACTGGCGTCTCGTCCAAATGGTTAAGATCAAGAATCAAGTTTTTGCTCGACAACCTCTTACCCACACCAGACTTCCTGCCGGAAAAAATTACCGTCAAAAACCGCCTCACCGGCTTAACCACTGCGCTAAAAAACATCCACTTCCCCAAAAGCAGCCAAGAGCTTGAGTCTGCCCAAAACCGGCTTAAGTTCGACGAACTTTTTCTGCTTCAACTTGAGGCCTTAATTACCAAAAAGCGTTGGCAGGAAAAAAAACTGGCCCACAGTCTGTCAATCGACCAGGAAAAGGTGCTCTCGCTTATTGCCCGCCTTCCCTTCAAACTCACCCTGGCTCAAAACCGTACCTTAAAAGAAATCTTGTCAGACCTTGAAAAAGACAAGCCCGCCAACCGCTTGCTCGCCGGCGACGTCGGCTCCGGCAAAACAGTCGTAGCCGCCGCCGCCATCTATGTCAGCTTTTTAAACGGCTTTAAATCGGTGCTTCTAGCCCCGACCGAGATTTTAGCCAACCAGCATTTTGATACTCTGAAGACCGTCTTCGCCCATACCCCGGTCAAACTTGTCCTGGTCACCTCCGCCAGCAAAACATCGCCCCAGGCACTTAGAGACTCTGACCTTCTCATCGGCACCCACGCCCTGCTGTTTAAAAAATTAAATTTTGTTAAGCTCGGCCTGGTGGTCATCGACGAACAACACCGCTTTGGCGTCAAACAAAGAAGCCAACTTTTGCTAAACTCTAAAGTTACCCCTCATCTTTTGACCATGACCGCCACTCCCATTCCCCGCACCGTGGCTCTGACTTTTTACTCCGACCTAGATTTATCACTTCTAGACGAGATGCCTCCGGGGAGAATGCCTGTCAAAACCTGGGTGGTTCCGCCCCAAAAGAGACCGGCCGCCTACCGCTGGATTGACGGTCAAATTACCGCTGGTAAGGCCCAGGCCTTCGTCGTCTGCCCCTTAATCGAAGAATCAAGCAAAGAAAAATTATCCGACATCAAAAACGTCACTGCCGAGTATAACCAACTAAGCCAGGTCTTTAGCCGGTTGCGTTTGGGTCTGCTTCACGGCCGGTTAAAATCTCTTGAGAAAAAACGGGTGATTGCTGACTTCTCCCAAGGCAAGACCGACATTTTAGTCACCACCCCGGTCATCGAAGTCGGCCTCGATATACCGGGCGCAACCATTATGCTGGTCGAAGACGCCGACCGCTTCGGTCTGGCCCAACTCCACCAACTACGTGGCCGCGTCGGCCGGGGCCAAAAACCTTCCTACTGCTTACTCTTCACCTCCGCCAAAAATCCCACTACCATCAAACGCTTAAAATACTTAGAGTCCGTGGACTCCGGCCTGAAACTGGCAGAGATCGACTTGAAACTTCGCGGCCCCGGCCAACTTTACGGCGTCAAACAACATGGGCATTTAGAACTGAAGTTAGCCTCGCTTTCAGACACAAAACTTATCCTCAAAACCTTGCGGGCCGCCGAAACCGTAGCCAAAAAACTTCCCTCCGCCTTGCGGACCAAGCTCAAAAGCCGTAAAATAACCACTGTAGCCCCAAACTAATATGCCACCACTACCAAAAAGAAGAATTTCATCCCGAAGACGCGGCAAGCGCCGCCGATCCCAAAAGCAATCTTTACCCAACCTGGTAAAGTGTCCCCATTGCGGCCAAATGAAGTCTACTCACGTGGCTTGTCCCAACTGCCACCGCTACTAAATGAAAGCCGCCACCGACCCTAGGCACCTCAAGCGCATCAAACGTTTCAAAAAACTTTTTCCTCTGGGTTTTAAAAACAACAAGGCAAAATCCGCCATCATCAGAAAAATCACCGCCCACCAAGATAAAATCGACCGCATGATAATTGACTCTGCTCCCGACTGGCCCGTCGACAAATTAAACAAAGTCGACCTGGCAATTTTAAGGCTGGCCATTTTTGAGCTGACCGTAGAAAGTTCTACTCCCCCCAAGGTCGTCGTCGATGAAGCCGTCGAACTCGCCAAACTTTTTGGCACGGATAAAACCCCCAAGTTCGTCAACGGCGTTTTGGGCTCCGTCTTAAAAAAACTATGATCAACCAAGTCGGCTCGGTCACTTTTAAAAACGCTGACCTCATAAAACTAGCCTTGACCCACCGATCTGCCCTAAACGAGCACCCGGAAATAGCCTCATCCAACGAACGCCTGGAGTTTTTGGGCGACGCCGTCCTGGAAATCGTTGTCTCAAACTTCCTTTACCACCAGTTTCCCCAAAAAGAAGAGGGGGAATTGACCCACCTTCGGGCCAAAATTGTCCAAACCAAAACCTTGGCCGCGGCCGCCAAAAACTTAAAACTCCAAGACCGCTTAATTCTTTCCAAAGGCGAGGCCAGGGCCCAAGGCCGCTCAAAACCTTCGATTCTGGCCAATACTTTTGAGGCCGTCGTTGGCGCCATTTACCTGGACCAAGGGCTAAACTTAGCCCGTCAGTTTATCACCGACCATTTGCTGGTTAAATTAGACAAAATCGTCAAAGATGCCAAAGTCACCGACTACAAAAGCCGGCTCCAGGAAATCTGGCAAAAGAGTCACCACCGGGCCCCCCGTTATCAAGTAGTTAAAACCCGCGGCCCCGACCACCTGAAAAGCTTCACCGTCAAAGTCATTTTGGGCCAAAGTTTCGCTTTGGGCTCCGGACCTTCCAAACAGGCCGCCGAACAAACCGCCGCCCAAAAAGCCCTTGAGAAAAACCCATTGATTTGATATGATGATTGATTCTCGAATGAAATAATATGCTCAAAATAAAATTGTCAAGGGCGGGCAAAAAAAATCTGCCCCACTACAAAATCGTCGTCAACGAAGCCCGCTCCAAACGAGACGGGAAGTTTGTCGAAGAATTAGGAGTCTATAACCCCACCACCACACCCAAAACCTTCAAGCTTGACCAAAAAAGGCTGGATTTTTGGCTCGCCCGCGGCGCCAAAGCCACCCCCACCGTCAAACGCCTTTTAAACTTCCATGCAAAATCTAGTTAAATTCTTAGTCACCGCTCTGGTCGACCACCCCGATCAAGTGGCCGTAGACGAAACTACCGACGACACCAACCTGATTACCGTCAACGTCAGCGTCGCCGACGAAGACATGGGTAAAATCATCGGCAAAGGCGGTAAAATCATCTCCGCTATCAGAACCCTGGCCAAAGTCAAAGGCGTCAAAACCGGCCAAAAAGTCAAAGTTATCCTTACGGAGCCGCAAACAGATCAGTCTTTCCCGTCTGCGCCACCGGCAGAACCGTCTCAAAGCTAGTAAAGTTAAACAACCGGTTAAGGAACGCCTCGTCTCTGACCGAAAGTAAAGACACCGGCGTCAAAATCGAACCCAAAGATTCAGGCGGCGCCTGATAAAAAGCCGAAACCTCGATCGCGGCTTCGACCGCCACCACCTGGCGTTTGACTACCGGATCGGTTTTAATCGTCAACCCTACCCCCTCTACCTTCATCAACGGCGCCACGCTTTCGAGTTCTTTTAAAAAGTTCGAAATGCCGTCAAAAGTCCCTCCCACCTCAAAACCAAACCTCAAATCAGCCAAGTCTTCCGCCTTGGCCTTTGACGCTTCGCCCTCACCCTGAAGCGACCCCGGCTTCAAGCTGACTCCGCCAAAAGCTAAATTATGCTTGCCTGCCAACTGCGATAGGGTAGAAATGAGTTCCACTACCGGTTTTTTTGAAGGAAACACCCTCTCCATCCTTTTTACCCTCTCGTCCACCAGTAGCGGATCCACTCCCGACAACACTGCCAGTTTTTCCTCCAACACCGCTAACCTCTCGGACAGCTTGTCTCTGGTGGCCCGGTTCTTCTTCACTTGCGATACCGCCGGCCCAAACACCAAGATTAAAAGCACCACCACCATCGCCGCCGCCGCCCAAAGCTGCTTTTCTTTTAAAATTACCTGGCCGAGTTTACCCACCGGTGAAACCATTGGCTATTTTCCTCCACCCCCTAAATTTAACGCCAACTTAAAATTAACCTCACCATCTTCTCCGAAACTCACTTGGGCTATCGTCGCCGACACGATCGGCAACCGGTAATCCCTTCCCTGTCTCACTCGATCAAAAAGTTGATTTAAGACAAAAAAGTCCGGCACCGACCCGTTCAAGTTAATCACCCCGCCCTCATCCACCTCAAAACCTTTAAGCGAAGTCCCGTCAGGTAAAATCGCAAACACCGTTTCGGTAATTGCCTGGTGGCGTTCGTGGGTTAAAAGCAACCCCTCAAACGACTCTAGCTTTCCCAAAAGATACACCTGCTTGGTCTCAATCTCCCGCAAATCCTCAATTTGGGACGTTACCTTTTTAACTTGCTGGTCTAATTTGGTGTTGAGCCGATTTAGATAAATCGAGTAGCTCGATAAACCAATCATCGTCCCTCCTAAAACCGCCACTAAAAATATTAAGCTTTCCCAAGTAAAATACTTCCACCGCTGACTCCGGCGAACGCGGGCGATAAACCGGGGAAATAGGTTTATCTCCGCGCTCATACCAAACCCTTGATGGCCAAACCCACCACCGTCGCCAGGTCCGGGTTGGCTTCAGAGGTAACCAGCTTGCTAAAATCATCATCCTTGACAAAACCGATAAACGGATCAGCCACCACTACTTCAAGATTGAGCTTTTCTACCAGATAACCGGTGAGTCCAGGCAATAAGGCTCCACCCCCGGCCATTACCACCTGCTCGGGTTGACTATACTTACCCTGCTGCTGGACGTAAACCAAAGCTTTGTTAATTTGGGTCACCACCTCATCGATCAAAGGAACCAAGGCTTTGGCTACCTTGCCTTCCAAAAGCTCTTCTCTTAAACCATAAGTTCTTTTATATTGCTCCGCCTGCTCGTCACTCAAAGATAATTCATTCACCAAGGCGCGGGTCAGGGCCAAACCGCCACTGGAAAAAGAGTGTAAAAACACCGGCCGGCTTTTGTTTAAAACCATCATGTCAGTCGTCTTGTATCCAAAAGACACCACCAATTGGCTTTTTCCTGGGTTGCCCACCACCCGGTGCAGGGAAAAAAGCTCCGTCTCCAGGCTTCTGGGAATCAAACCGGCAACGTCAAGCAGGCTGGTCAATTGCTTTAACCTGGTTTTGGTGACCGCGATTAAAAGTACGTCCATGCTGGTCTGATCTGGCTCATCGCCGCCCGAAATTATCTGGTGGTAAAGCTCTACTTCTTCCAAAGGCACCGGCACATACTGCTCCGCCTCAAATTGGATCGAGCTGGACAGCTCCGTCGTCGACAGCTTGGGCGTAGTAATAATCCTGGCATAAACATCACTCTCCGGCAAAGCCACGTTGACTTCGACACTGCCTTTTATCTTCGCCTCTTTCATCGCCGCCTTGATCGCCTCCGGCTCGACCCCGGAAGACACCCCCGTTCTGGCAAAATGTTTGATTTTAAAGCCGGTTTTCTCCTTTTCTGCCTGGAGCACCCTGACCTCCGACGTTCCCAAGTCTAAACCAAAAAAGTTATGCATGGGCAGGCCTTCTTATTTACTAATACTTGAACCGGAGAACAAGACATAATCGAATATGGCTGGTGTGGCCGGCTCGGTTCGAGTCACCTTAATTGCTCTGGCCTCCAGAGTCGGCGCCTGCGCTTCAGAATCAATTTTATAAGCCTGGGTAGGCAAATCTACATTACCAAAAATGCGCAAGCTTGTCTGGTTGTAAAGCGGCCTAATTCTCACCAAAATATCTGTCCCGCCGTCGACGGCAAAACTTACTTGCCGAAGGTAATTTCCCGACCCTGAATCAGTCACATTAGTTAAATTGTTTTCCGCGCTAAGATCGCAGGCGTTATAGCCCAAACGCCTGATCTGGTTGGCAGAATCGGTAAGAGTAATCTCCAGGCTCGCCGGCGCCCCACCGCTTTGGTTTAGACAACTGCCGGGGTTTTCTAAACTACTGTCGCTGTCGACCCACTCCACCGTCAATTGAGTCAGCCCTCCGGAGGCTCCGGAAAGCGACACTTGAGCCGACTCGTTTTCGGCAAACACCCCTTCAAGCGTCGACTGGGAAGCGACCGAGTAATTCACATTCAGGTCATCAACGTTTAAGCTATAGTCACCCACGGCAATATTTTTTAAAGCTTCTTCTATTCCGGCTTCGGCCGCGTTAAAAGCCCTGGCTGCTTCTTGATCCTGAAAGGAAATTTTCAGTTCGGTATTCGATTGGGAAATAATCGACAAGCCGAAAGCCAAGGCCACCGCCACTACCACCAACACCAACAAAACGGCTTGGCCTGAGTTCCGAAGGGCTTGACCTGAGTTCTTCATAAAATTATTCTATCATTTGTACTGCCGAGTGGCTACCGAGGTAGTAAATGTTTGGCTGGCTTTTTCTTGAACCTGGGCTCCCGCCTCGGTCCCAATCGCCAGAGTAAAATTAATCGTCACCACTTGGTTGCCTAACTCCCCTTGATAACAAGCAAACGTCAGCCCCGAGGCCTCCATAGTCGAAGCGGTCAAAAACTGGCTGCTGTTTGAAGCCACCCGGTTTACCCCGCCGTCGCTAACTTGCGAAAAAACGCTTTCACCCCCGTCTGGGTTTTCCAAAGTCAAGCTGCCCGCCCCGCAAGTAACCGTCTCTGCCGCCCGCACCATCCGGGCCATCGTTTCCTGGGCAAAATCGCCGTTTTGCCTCACCCTCTGAACCACTCTTGCTTTAGTCCCGCCCCTGACCGAAGCCAAAAAAACGCTGATTATCGTCAAGGAAAACAGGGCCATGATTCCCGACACCGTCAACACTTCAATCAGAGTGAAGCCTTTACTCCTCATATCTGCCACGAGGATAACCTGGTAGTTTGCTCCGTTGCGTTAAGCTTATTACCTTCCTGCCAATAAACCGTCACCGCCACCTCTACCTGGCTTGGTTCCACCATAATTACCCTAACACAACGACTAAAGTAATCGGTTTCGTCCATAAAACTTGTCTCGTCGCAACCGGCAGTCACCAAACCATCCTCCACCGCCCAGTTGGCGGCAAGTACGTAAGTTTCTCCGGCCGCCGCGGCCAGTAAAGTGTAGCTGTAATCTCGATAGGTCCTCATCAACTCTACCCCTTGCTGGGCTAAAGCCACCGCCTTGCTCCTGTCCCTTGCCACCCGGCTGTTTTTCACCGACAGACTCACCAAGGCGAGTAAGGCCATGAGTAACAAACTCATCACCCCGATAGCCACCACCACTTCCACCAACGATTGTCCGGCACTTGTCTTTTTCACAGCATCTCTCCGCGAATCAAACCGCTGGTGTCCACCGTCACCTGATAGGTATTAGCCCCAGCGGTCAAACTGATAGTCACCGGCGCCCCAGATACGCCGCTTTTTAACACCGGAAAAGAAAACTGACTGAAACTGCCGCTAAAGGTCACTCGGTCGGGAAGAGTCATCGCCTTGGCCTCCGGCGTCCCTACCAAACACTCTGCCTCTATTTGATAGCTTGATTCGTCAACGTAGCTGACTTTGTATCCGGCAAGCTTGTCGTCGGCGTCACAAGCGGCCGGCTTTTCTCCCGCCAAAGACTTCTGTTGGACCGAGCGCAAGTTGGTCACCAGTGTACTCCCGGCCTGCCTCAACTGTTCTCTGTCGCCGTAACCCCTAAAGGCGGCCAGAGACACTGAAGTCAATATCGCCCCGATCGCCACCGCCACCAAAAGCTCTATCAAAGTAAAACCGAGAAATTTATTTTGGGCAGGCATTAGGCTACAAGGGATTTTCTACCTGGTAATTACACGTTATCCCCGTTCCACAACTGGCGCCGGCACACGTGCCCGTAGTGTCAAGTTCAAGTGAGGCGCACAGGCCATAGCTTGCCCCGTCAGAAGAATAATAATAAGTATAATCATCCAACGGGTCGTTGGGCACCTCTTCCATATAGGTCGTGCCCCCCTGGCTCAAACTGCCGCCAAAGGTTAAGCTTAAAGGGTAAGAGCCGACTTCGGTGCGATAAAGTTCCAAGGCGGCTCTCACCTCCTCCAAGTCTCCCTGGCGCTTGCCGTCTCTGGCCTTCTGGTTGGCGGTCCTGAAGTTGACCGCCCCCACCGCCATCAACACCGCGATGATCGTCGTTACCACCAAAATTTCGATAAAAGTGAAGCCCCCTCGACTAGCTCGGGGTAAACTATTTTTCTTCATTGTTGGTTACTAACACAAAAGTAATCTTTAGTCCCCGAGCCGGAAAAACTGCAATCCCCGCCGCCAGCGGAGCCGTCGCTATAAGCGTTGCCGCTGTCGACAGTTTCCAACTCGGCACAGAGGCAGTAACTTAAAATAGTTGCCCCGTCGGGAGTATAAGTGTAGCTTTGCGAGGGGAGGGGATCCTCTGGCACTAGCTCCATGGTCGTTTGCCCCCCTCCACAATCAAGAGAACTGCCAAAAGAAACCGCCGGGTACTCGCTGTCCACCGCATAACACTGCTCCAGGGCCTGGCCAATCCCTTTCATGTCCGCCTCTCTTCTTGAATCCCGGCCCCGTTTTTGCGCCGTGGTGAAACTCACCGACCCGACTGCCAGTAAAATGCCGATGATCGAAATAGTTACCAAAAGCTCAAGCAAGGTGAAGCCTTTTTTCATAAAAAGCCGATGTACCACTTAATGATATTCAGGCCCCAAAGCTTGGCGATAATCGTGCCCAAAATCAAAAACGGCCCAAAGGCAATTTTTGATTTAAGCTTTTTCTTGCCTGTTATAATCAGTATTACACCCGCCGCTGCCCCTGTCAAGAAAGCCACAAAGTAAGCCAAAGCTACCAAAGGCCAGCCCAAAACCAGCCCCATCAAAAACGCCAGCTTGACGTCTCCTAGGCCCATGCCCCGGCCCCGGGTAATAAGATACAAAGCCCCCAAAAAAGCGCTGCTGACCAGCCCCGCCGGCACCACCTGCCACTGATGAGAAAAAAACAAGCGTAAAAAGGCGACCAGTGTCACCGGCCACAAGATCTCGTCCGGAATGATCATATACTTTAAGTCATAAACCGCCATGGCGATAAGACCGGAAAAAAGTATCAACCAGTAGGCAAGTAATCCCAAGCTATAAAATCCTTCCACCTGGCCAAAAAAATTAAAGTTGGTAGTCAGTAGCCAATAAACCCAAACAAACTCCAGCCCCACCAAAAACTCTATCGCCGGGTAAGCGGCCGAGATTTTCTTTTGACAATTCCGGCACTTGCCGCCTAAAAGAACAAAAGAGAGGAGGGGAATGTTGTCATACCAGGGAATTTTTTTATGACAATGGTCACAATAAGACCGGCCGCGAAAAGGCGAGTCGCCAAACCGGAGCCGGAAAATAACGACGTTAAGAAAGCTGCCAACAGTAAGCCCCAACAAAAAAAGCCACCCATAAATCATAGGCTAGCGAGGTTTACTCTTCGGGAATACACACAAAACAGGCGTCGGTGATATCAGACCAATCTGGTTCAGTAGCGCTATCACACACCGCCACCTGGGTCGGAATCCCGCCCGTCACCGCCAAATCCTTCAAGGCCGTGTCGGCAGCCTCCCAGGTGTCTCTGGTGGCCTTGGAGGAGGGGATAAAGCAAATCGATACCGACGGGTCGTTGACCGCCTTATAAACATACAAAAGATCAGCCGCCACCGTAGTGGCGTCGAAATAGTCGCGCTTGCCAAATTGAGACTTTAATTCTTGACTCGAAATGAGATATCCCGGAGTAGTGGACAGGCTATCACAGCCTCCTGCCCCAGCCCCGGACGAATTGGCGTCGGTGGTCGTCCCGTCGCCGCAAACGCCTACCCCCAAAAGGTCGGCCGTACCGGCAAAAGCCAAATCGACGCTCGTAGTATAGTCTTCGCTCGTTCCGGTAAAGTTATTCCAGGGAAACTTTTCGTTAGAAGCAAAGTAGCGGTCCATCGCCGCCAGTAGTTGGGAAGCATCGGCTCTTTTGCTGGCGTCTCTGGCTTTGTTGATCTGCTCGATCGGATTTAAGGCAGAAAGCACCGCTACCGCCAAAATCCCAATCAAAGTAATTACTACCAAAAGTTCGATCAAGGTAAAGCCTTTTTTCATCACCCTCCTAAAACTGAGCGGTTAAATTATAAATGGGCAGGATGATGGCAATTACCAAAAAGGCCACCCCCACGCCTAATAAAATCATCATAAGTGGCTCTATCGCCGTTGTCAAGCCTTTGATCTCCTGCTCGGCCTCGGACTCAAAGTAGCCGGAAAGGTTGTACAAAACATCGTCCATCTTACCCGTCTCCTCGCCCACGGCAATCATTTGCGACACGATCGGCGGAAAGTGCTCGTAGCGGCCGATAGCCGCCGCCAAAGGTATCCCTTTCTCCACCTCCTTGGCCCCCTGCTTTATCGACCGGGAGAAAACTACGTTGTCCGCCGCCCCGGCTACGATGTTTAAAGCCTCGATAATCGGGATGCCCGACTGAATCAATAAAGCCAAAGTTCTGGTCAGCTCGGTCAGGATCACGCGGGTTTTAAGTTTCCCCATAATCGGCATTTTTAAAACATACTTATCCACCGTCGCCCGGCCCGAGGGTGTTTTTTTCCACCGCCAAAAACTATACCCCCCCGCCACCAACAACAACCCCATCAGATACCAGGTCTTGGCGACAAAATTGGATATGCCGATCAAAGCCCGGGTCATAAACGGCAGCTCGGCGTCAAACTCTTCATAAAGGGTGGTTAATTTCGGAATCACAAACACCATCATGATCACTGCCACCACGATCATGGCAATGGTAATTATCGCCGGGTAGATGAGCGCGTTTTTGGTCTTGCTTCTAAACTCGGCCTGCTTTTCCAAGTTGACTGCCAGGCGCTCCAAGACCTTCTCCAGCACCCCCGCCGCCTCACCCGACTCAATCAAAGACAGGTAAACCGGACTAAACACCTTCTCATATTTTTGCAAAGACTTGTAAAACGACCCGCCTCCTTCAACGTCGGTCAAGATCTCATCCACCATCTTGGCCACCGGCAGTTTCGACTGGAATTTGAGGATCGACAAAGACGTCGTCAAAGGCAAACCAGCATTGATCATCGTCGCCAGTTGGCGGGTAAAATGAACCACGTCCTCGCGCTTGACTCGGGCAAAACCGGAAAAAAGCTTCATCCAGCCCGGCATCACTTCTATACGGGTTAATTTGACGATATAAAGCTTTTTACTTCTTAAGATGCTCGCCGCCTGAGTCTCACTTACCGCCTCAATCTGGCCTTTTACCTTCTTTCCTTCTTTAGTGGTCGCTTGATAATCAAATTTATCCATTTCTGGTTTAGCCTTTGACTAGCCGATTGAGTTCGTCGGGAGCCAAAGCAAACCCCCGAGCAGTGTTAAGCTCCACCGTGCCGCTGTTGACCAACCGGGCTAAATCTCTTTCCAGAGTCTGCATTCCCAGCTCCGCCGAAGTCTGAATTACGTTGTTAATTAGGTGCGATTTGCCTTCGCGAATCGAAGTTTTCACCGCCGCCGTCCCGACCAAAACTTCCACCGCCGGCACCCTTCCTCCGCCCACGGCCGGGATCAGCCTCTGGGCGATCACCGCCTCCAAGGTATTAGATAGCTGCATTCTGATTTGAGCCTGCTGGTGTTCGGGAAAAACATCCACCACCCGGTCAACCGTCTGGGAGGCGTTGTTAGTATGTAGCGTCGCCAAAACCAAGTGTCCCGTCTCGGCTACGGTCAAAACCGCCGCAATCGTTTCGTAATCCCGCATCTCTCCTACTAAAACCACGTCCGGGTCTTCTCTTAAAACCGACCTTAAGGCCACCGACCAAGAGTGAGTATCCTGATGCATCTCCCGCTGGGAAATGATGCTCTTTTTCGCCTGATAAACATACTCAATCGGATCCTCAATCGTCACCACGTGTTCGGCCCGATTTTGGTTGATCTCCTCAATAATCGCCGCCAGAGTCGAGCTCTTGCCATGACCCGTCGGCCCGGTCACCAATACCAAACCCTGCCTTAATTCCGCCAGTTGATGGCAAATCTTGGGCAAGTTTAATTCCTCGATGGTTTTAATTCTCTCCGGAATCAATCGCAACGCCGCCGACAGGCCCCCTTTTTGAAAATAAGCGTTTACCCGGAAACGCCCTAAATTGCCAAAAGCAAAAGAAAAGTCAATTTCTTTATTGACTAAAAGCTGGTCTTTTTGCTCTGGGTTTAACAGGGGAAAAATTAAATCTTTAGCTTGAGCCTCATTGACCACTCCTTCGCCTTCAACCGGGCCAAGCTTCCCGTCGATCCTGATATGGGGCGGTACCCCCACCAAAATATGCAGGTCAGAAGCCTGCTTGGCAATCACCAAATTGAGCCAAGCTTTAATATTCATAAATTTCAAGCCTCCGCCGCCACCCGCAACACTTCCTCGAGCGTGGTCGTCCCCTCAAGGGTTTTTAAATAACCATCTTGCATCATTAAAACCATTCCTTCAGCAACCGCTGCTGCCTCGACGTGGCTTGCCGGCGATCGTTCCAGTATCAGCCTACCGATTTTTTCGCTTATAGGCAAGACCTCAAAAATACCCACCCTGCCGGAATAACCTGTTCCATTACACTCCTCGCACTTTTCCCCTTTATAAAGCTTGGGTTCGGTCGCTTTTTGGCTGGTCAAAAAACCATTATACAAGGGCCCCAGCACTTTTTTAATATCCTCCATTATTTCCGGGGGAGGGGAGTAGCTGGTCTTGCAGTGTTGGCATATCTTTCTCACCACCCTTTGCCCCACGACACAGGTCATGGTCGATGCCAGCAAAAACGGCTCTGCTTCCATGTCCAACAGCCGCGGCAAAGCCCCGGAGGCAGAGTTAGTATGAAGCGTCGAAAACACCAGGTGGCCGGTGAGTGATGCTTGTACCGCCAACTCCGCCGTCTCCTTGTCCCTAATTTCTCCCACCATGATGATGTCCGGGTCTTGCCGCAAAAAGCTCCTCAAACCCGAGGCAAAGGTCAGCCCCGCTTGAGGGTTGACCTGAACCTGGCTGATGCCTTCAATCTGATACTCCACCGGGTCTTCCAGGGTGATCACGTTTACCTTCGGAGTAGAGATCTTCGACAAAACCGAGTACAGCGTCGTCGTCTTGCCCGACCCCGTCGGCCCGGTCACCAGAATAATTCCGTGCGGCACCCTGATTGATTGCTGTAAGTTAGTCAAAGCCCTGCCCCGCAAACCCAACTCAGGCAAATCCGGCACATTAAAGGCCTTTTTTAACAGGCGCATGACGATTTTCTCCCCATGGATCGACGGCAGGCTCGACACCCGCAAATCAACTTCTTCCTCGCCGGCCCGGAAACTGAACCGGCCGTCCTGGGGCAGCCTTTTTTCGTCGATCTTCATGTGGCATAGAATCTTGATCCTACTCACCACCGAATCGTGGACATTCTTGGGCAGCACCAACTTTTCGTACAAAATGCCGTCGATCCGGTAACGGACTCTGGTTTTGTTGTCTAAAGGTTCTATGTGAACGTCCGAGGCTCTCGCCTTAATGGCAAACTCTAAAATAGTCGACACGATCTTGGCAATCGGCGCTTCCCGAATCACTCCGCCGACCTCTTCGGTCACTTTGTTAAAGTCACTCTTCTTGGCGGCTCCGCTATCTTTTAGGGCTTCTGTTACCTCGCTTGATAAGCTTTGGGCATAGCGTTCCTTAATTTCAAGATTTAATCTGCCCGCTTCTGCCAGTTGTGGCTTTACCTTCATGCCCGTCTTTTTCTCGATAAACTCCAAGGCGTTAAGATCGGCCGGGTTGGCCATCGCCAAATTCAATAAGTTGTTCGCCTTGTCTATCGACAACGGCAAGGCCAAATACTTAGTCGCCACCGCTTCGGGTAAAATGTTCAAAGCCTCCGGCGACGCGCTGGCAGCCGCTACATCAACGTAAGGGACTTTTAGCATCGCCGCTTTGGAGCGGGCCAACGCCTCTTTATCCACCAGGTTATGCTTTAAAAGCAACTCCTCAACCGCCAAGTTGGCGCTCAAAGCCTCTTTCTTAACCTTAGCCGCCGCCGCTTCATCAATCGCCTTCAGCTTTAAAAGTATGTCTAGAAGTTGAGTGTCCTGGGCAGGCATGTTAAATTCAGTATACCATGCTCCACTCGATTCTTGTCACCGGCGGCACCCCTACCGATAGGCAAAAAAGAATAAAAGACCTTTTAAAACTCCCTCTTGTCTCCGGACCGGACATCATGATCATCGAACCAGAAACAGTCATCGGCATCGCCAAAGTCCGCCAGCTGACCAGTTTCTTAACCCGTAAAGCCTTGGGCCAAAATAAAGCTGTCTTTATTTTAAGCGCCGACCGCCTCACCCTGCCCGCCCAAAACGCCCTCTTAAAAACCCTCGAGGAACCCCCGGCCCACTCGACCATCGTTTTGTCAGCCCCAAACTCCCAAAGTTTACTTGCTACCATCGTCTCTCGCTGCCAAGTGATCCACTTAGGATCAAACCTTAAACCCTCCGCCGAAAACTTAAAAACCGCCAAAAAATTGGCTCTTGATGTTTGCCGCGCTTCGCTCTCCCAAAGGCTAAAACTAGCCCAAAAATACTCCAATCGCAAAGACTTGGCTTCGGCCACCCTCACCAACCAACTTGTGTTTTGGCGCCAACTTTTAACCGCCAACACCGGTCTTGACCCAGTAAAACTTTTTCGCCTGGTGGAAAATATCGACAAAACCCGCGCCGCCATTGACCAAAACATCAACCCCCAACTAGCCTTAGAAAGCCTGTTTTTACACTATCCTGAAAGCAACTTTTCTGCTAAAATTGACATCAGGTAAGACTCCCTGCTAAGGTATAACCTTACCCTTCTATGGTCAAAAATACATCTAAATACACCGCCAAAGACATCACCGTTCTCGAAGGACTTGAGCCGGTAAGAAAACGTCCCGGCATGTACATCGGCTCCACCGATGAAAAAGGCCTCCACCACCTGGTTACCGAGATCATCGACAACTCCGTCGACGAAGCCATCCCCGGTTTTGCTAAAAACATCTGGATCAGCGTGACCCGCGACGGCAGGGCAACGGTCGCCGACGACGGCCGCGGTATCCCGATAGACAAACACAAATCAGGCCTGTCGGCTCTCGAAGTGTCAATGACCAAGCTCCACGCCGGAGGCAAATTTGGTTCCTCCGCCTACCAGGCTTCAGCCGGCCTCCACGGAGTCGGCTCTTCGGCCGTCAACGCCCTCTCAAGCTTCATGCGGGTCATCGTCAGAAGAGACGGCAAAACCGTCTATCAGGACTACGTCCGCGGCCAAGCCACCACCACAGTTAAACCCCTCAAAGAGACCGAATTCAAAAAGCTCCTGCCCGCCAACCACTTTCCCGTCCCCAAAAGCACCAGTTTCACCATCTCTTCCTTTATCCCCGACAGCCAAATCTTCAAAAAAACCACCGAGTGGAATTTTGACACCATCAAAAATCTCTGCCGCGAGAGGGCATTTTTAATCGGCGGTCTAACCTTTCACCTTTACGACGAAAGGGCCGACGAAGAAGCCCACTTTTACTTTGACGGCGGCATCAAATCCCTCGTCAAACACTTAAATAAAAATAAAAAACCCCTTCACCCCATCATCTACTTTGACGGCCAAATCGACGAGTTTGAGTTTCCCATTGGCGTCGAAGTGGCTCTCCAGTACACCGACTCCTTTGCCGAAAACGTGTCTACTTTTGCCAATGTCATCAACACCCACGACGGCGGTACCCACCTGACCGGCTTTCGCATGGCCTTAAACCGGGTAGTCAAACGTTACGGCAAGAAAAACGGCTATTTCAAAGACTTAAAAGCCAAAAACCACAAAATTACCTCCGATGACCTCAAAGAAGGTTTGACCGCCGTCATTTTTATCAAAATGCCAAGTAACGACATCCAATTCGAATCACAGACCAAAACCAAGCTAAACAACCCCGAAGCCCAATCAGCCGTCTTTACTGCCGCCAAAAACGGCTTGACCAACTACTTCGAAGAACACCCGGCCGAATCAAGAAAAATCTTAGAAAAGGTACTGTTGGCCGCCAAAGCCAGGCTGGCAGCCCGCGCCGCCAAAGACGCCGTCATCAGAAAAGGGGCGCTTGAAGGTTCCACCCTGCCGGGAAAACTGGCCGACTGCCAAGAGTCAGACCCGGAAAAGGCGGAGCTTTTTATCGTCGAGGGCGACTCGGCCGGCGGCAGCGCCAAGCAAGGCAGGGACCGTAAATTCCAAGCCATTTTGCCTTTAGGCGGGAAAATTTTAAACACCGAAAGGGCTCGCTTGGACAAAATCATCGAGTTTGCCGAACTCAAAGACCTAATTATCGCTTTAGGCATCGGCATCGGTGACACCTTAAACCCGGAAAAGCTAAGATACAACCGGGTGGTGATCATGTGCGACGCCGACGTCGACGGCGAACACATCGCCACTCTGCTTCTGACTTTCTTTTATCGCCACCTAAAACCGATCATCGACCGCGGCCACCTCTACATCGCCCTGCCGCCGCTTTTTAAAATCACCCACGGCAATGACCACAACTACGCCTACACCGAACAAGAAAAAAATCAACACCTGCGATCGTTTAAAACAAAATCATATTCCATCCAACGCTACAAGGGCTTGGGGGAAATGAACCCCGATCAACTCTGGGAAACTACCATGAATCCTAAAAATCGCATTTTAAAACAAGTGACTGTCGATGACGCTCAAAAAGCCGACGAGGTCTTCAACATGCTCATGGGCAAAGAAGTTCCCCCCCGAAAACGCTTTATCCAAACCCACGCCAAAATGGCAACTCTCGATATATGAACAGCCTTTGGTTTATTATTCTGTCCTCCCTGGCCGCTATCTTCTACAGCCTCTACTTAATCCGTTGGGTTCTTTCTTTACCCCAAGGCACTCCCAAGATGACCGCCATCGCCCAAGCCATTGCCGAGGGTTCAAACGCCTATCTTGCCCGTCAAACCAAAAACGTCGCCTTTTTAAGCCTTCCCCTGGCTTCCGCCTTGTGGTATTTTCTTGGTTTAAACACCGCCGTCGGCTTCCTTCTCGGGGCCGCCGCCTCGGCTTTGGCGGGATTTTTAGGCATGAGCATCGCCGTGCACGCCAACGTCAGAACTGCTCAAGCCGCCAAAAAAGGTTTAAAACCTGCGCTTGATACCGCTTTCAAAGGCGGCAGCGTTACCGGCATGCTGGTAGTCGGTCTCGGTTTACTGGTCGTCAGCTTATTCTATTTTATTACCCAAGACCTTAATGCCTTAATCGGCCTCGGCTTCGGTGGCTCTTTAATCTCTGTTTTTGCTCGATTAGGCGGCGGCATCTATACTAAGGGGGCCGACGTCGGTGCCGACCTGGTCGGCAAAATCGAAAAAGGCATTCCCGAAGACGATCTCAGAAACCCCGGCGTCATCGCCGATCTGGTAGGGGACAACGTCGGCGACTGCGCCGGCATGGCCGCCGACCTTTTTGAAACCTACGCCGTTACCCTGATCGCCGCCATGTTACTGGCAAAAATCGTCTTCAACCAAGAAAGCTTTATCACTTATCCACTGGCGTTAGGCGCCATCGCCATTTTAAGCTCCATTATCGGCAGCCGCTTTGTTTTCCTGCCTAAAAACAAAAACATCATGACCGCTCTTTACCAAGGTCTGGTTTCAAGCGGCGTTTTAGCTCTGATCCTGTTTTACCCGGTGACTGTCGGTTTGGCTTCTTTGAATCTTTATCTTACTGCCGTCGTCGGCCTAGTCACCACTGGCCTGTTTGTCATCATCACCGAGTACTATACTTCAAGAAACTTCTCCCCGGTCCGCTCCATCGCGACAGCTTCCACCACCGGCCACGGCACCAACATCATCGCCGGGCTCAGCGTTTCCCTCAAGGCCACCTTTCTGCCGGTTCTGGTCATCGCTCTGGCTTCGCTGGCCGCCTATTTACTCGCCGGGATTTTCGGCGTGGCTATTGCCGCCACCAGCATGCTGAGCTTAACCGGCATTATCGTCGCCATCGACTCTTTCGGTCCCATTACCGACAACGCCGGCGGCATTGTCGAGATGACCCACCAGCCACAAAAAATCCGCCTGGTGACCGATCGCTTGGACGCCGTCGGTAACACCACCAAGGCCGTCACCAAAGGCTACGCCATCGGTTCGGCCGGATTGGCTGCCCTGGTTTTATTTGCCGCCTATACCCAGGAATTGGGTTCCGCTGGTCACGCCATCAACTTTAGCCTGGACAATCCTTATATTATCTCCGGCTTGTTTATCGGCGGCAGTTTGAGCTATCTTTTTGCCGCCTTGTCCATGGAAGCGGTCGGCACCGCCGCCCAAGCCGTAGTCAAAGAGGTCAGGCGCCAATTCAAAGAAATCAAAGGCATCATGGAAAGACGCGCCCAGCCGGAATACGGCCGGGCAGTCGACATCGTCACCCGCGCCGCCTTAAAGCAAATGGTTGTTCCTGCCTTAATTCCCGTGGTCGCCCCCATCGTCGTCGGCTTTACTCTGGGACCAACGGCTCTGGGGGGAATGTTAATCGGTTCCATTTTAACCGGCATCTTCGTCGGGCTATCCATGACTACCGGGGGCGCCGCCTGGGACAACGCCAAAAAATACATCGAGGCAGGCCGCTTTGGCGGCAAAGGCAGCCCCGCCCACCAGGCCGCCGTCACCGGCGACACCGTCGGTGATCCCTACAAAGACACCGCCGGGCCGGCCATTAATCCGATGATCAAGATCTTAAACGTGGTTGCCTTACTCTTGGCAGGCTTTCTAGCCTAAAGATATGGATTCAATCGGTCAAATCAAACCAGTAAAAATCGTGGACGAAATGCAAAGGTCTTACCTGGATTACGCTATGTCTGTTATCGTCGCTCGGGCCTTGCCCGACGTTCGCGACGGCTTAAAACCCGTCCACCGGCGCATCCTCTACGCCATGGACCAGCAAGGCATCAACCATAAATCTCCCCATAAAAAATCGGCCCGGGTCGTCGGCGAAGTTTTAGGCAAATTCCACCCCCACGGCGACATGGCTGTCTACGACGCCCTGGTGCGCATGGCCCAAGATTTTTCCCTGCGCTATCCTTTAATCGACGGCCACGGCAACTTCGGTTCAGTCGACGGCGATTCTCCCGCCGCCATGCGCTACACCGAAGCCCGACTGGCTAAAATTTCCCAGGAACTGTTAGAAGATATCGACAAAGATACAGTCAAGTTTATCGACAACTTCGACGGCTCCCAAAAAGAGCCGACGGTCTTACCGGCTAACCTTCCCAACTTACTCCTGATGGGTGCCGATGGCATCGCCGTCGGTATGGCTACCAAAATTCCTCCCCACAACTTATCAGAAGTTATCACCGCCATAAAAATTCTCATCAAAAAGACTAAAGTCACCCCCGACCCCAAAGCCCCGGAGATTAAAGGCAAAAAATTTCCCCAAAATATCGCCCCAGAAGAAATCAAACCCCAAGTTTTGGCCGGCAGTCTCACCAGCCAAGCCGAAATAGAAGAATTGATGCAGGTTCTTCCCGGACCGGATTTTCCTACCGGCGGCATCATCTACAACGCCGAAAACTTGAAAGAACTCTACACCACCGGTAAGGGCAGCATCACCACTCGGGCCAAAACCAACATCGTCGAATCAAAAGGCGGTGCCTACAAAATCTTAGTCACTCAGCTTCCTTACCAAGTCAACAAAGCTAGACTCATCGCCAAAATTGCCGACCTGGTCAAAAACAAGAAATTGAACGGCATCAGAGACATCCGCGACGAGTCAGACAGAACCGGCCTCCAAATAGCGATCGAATTAAAAAGAGACGCCAAACCCAAAGCGGTTTTAAACAACCTTTTCAAACATACCGAACTGCAAACCAACTTTCCCGCCAACATGGTCGCTTTGGTAGACGACACCCCACAGCTTCTAAACCTCAAACAAATTCTTTTGGAGTATTTAAAACACCGCCAGCTGGTTTTAATCCGCCGCAGCCAATTCAATCTCAAGGCCGCCAAATTAAGGGCCCACATCCTCGAGGGCCTGAAAATCGCCCTGGACCACTTAGACGCGGTGATTAGCACCATCAAAAAGTCCCGCGACGCCGACACCGCCAAGTTAAACTTGATGAAAAATTTTAAGCTTTCTGACATCCAAGCCCAGGCCATCTTAGACATGCAGTTGAGACGTTTGGCCGCCTTGGAAAGAAAAAAAATTGAAGACGAATACCAAGAAGTGAAAATTGCTATCGACCAGCTTGTTGCCCTGCTTCTAAGCCCCCAAAAAGTGTTTTCCGCCATCGAGGCTGAAATCGATCACTTAGACAAAACCTACGGTGACGATAGGCGCACCAAAATAATCAAGTCCTCGCTTATTAGCTTTTCCGAAGAAGACCTCGAACCCGAAGAAGAATGCCTGGTCACCATGACCAAATCAGGCTACATCAAAAGAATCCCGGTGGCTACCTATCGTTCCCAGCGCCGCGGCGGCAAGGGTGTTTCCGGCATGACCACCAAAGAGCAGGACGAAATCAGCCGCATTTTCTCGGCCAACACCCACGACACCTTACTCATCTTTACCAATAAAGGCAGGGTGTTCAAACTCAAAGTCTTCGAACTACCCCAAGGCTCCCGCCAAGCTAAGGGCCAGGCCATCATCAACCTGATCAGTATCGACAGCGACGAAACCATCCAGTCGATATTAAACCTGGACAAAAATAAAACCAGTCAAGGCTTTTTGCTTATGGTCACTAGAGGCGGAACCATCAAAAAAACCCCCACGCTGGATTACGCCAACATCCGTTCTTCTGGCATCATCGCTTTAAACCTCACTCGCGGCGACGAATTAGTCTGGGTCAAACAAACTTCAGGCTCAGACGACATCGTTCTTATCTCTCACCTGGGTCAATCGATCCGCTTTAAAGAAACCGACGCCCGGCCCATGGGCCGGGCCGCCAAGGGGGTCCGCGGCATCAGACTCACTCTTAAAGATTTTGTCGTGGGCATGGCCGTCTATCCTACTGGCCGCCAAAAAGAAAAAGGCAAACGCAAATTCTTTCACGACTTGCTCGTCGTCACCCAGAAGGGGATTGGTAAAAGGACCGCTATCGCCAGTTTCCCCGTTCAAAAAAGAGGCGGCAAAGGCGTCAGGGTGGCGCGCCTCACCGAAAAAACCGGCAAAATCGTCTCCGCCCATTTGGTCACCGAAAAAATCGAAGCCGCCATCTTAACCAGCAAAAAAGCCCAGGTGATCAGGTTGCCTCTAAAAAACATCAAACGCCTGGGCCGCACCACTCAAGGCGTCATCCTGATGCGTTTTGCCAAAGCGGCCGACCAAGTAGCCGCCGTGGCTCTGGTCGACAAAGACGAAGCTTAACCTATTTATTCCCCTTTATTTCCCGAGTGAGCCCGCTGATAGATCTGTTTCAGTTGCCTGTCGGTAACGTGAGTGTAAATTTGGGTGGTGGCAATATTTTTGTGTCCCAGCATCTCCTGGACCGCCCTGATGTCAGCCCCTCCCCGGAGTAAGTCGGTGGCGTAGCTATGGCGCAGACCATGCGGCGTAATTTTAACCGGTAGCCTTGCCCGGTTGGCGTATTTTTTGACGATCCTTTGCACCGACCGGACCGTCAGCCTCATTTTGTTGCCCTGGCTGGTTTCGTCGGCCTTGCCAGATAACCTGACAAACAACGGCTCCCAGTCGTCTTCCCGTTTATTCAGGTATTTCTTCAACCAATCAGCCGCCTGGTTAGATAAAAACACCACCCTGGGCCTCCCCCCCTTGCCCACCACCCCAAATTCGCGCCGCTTAAGATTTATCTCCTCCCGATTTAACCTGACCATCTCGCTCACGCGCAAACCGGTCGAAAACAAAGTCTCTAAAATCGCTTTGTCCCGCAAGCCGGACAAAGTTGACACGCTCGGGGAGGCCAGAAGTCGCTCAACCTGCTCCTCGTCCAAAAACTTCAAGCTATGACTCTCTGTTTTGGGCAGCTCGATCTTCTCCGGCGCCAAGGTGACAACGTCTCTTTTGATCAAATACTTTAAAAAAGATCTTAAGCCGATAATATGGTAGCTTTGGGTCACCCGACTCAAGGTTAAACCATCTTTTGTTGTCAGTTTTGCCAAAAACAAACGATAGTCTCCTACCTGGCCAAGCGTCAACTGCTCGATTTTGAAAGACGGGTAGCGCTTAACCATAAATTTGATAAATCTGGTCAGATAATGTCGGTAGTTTCGCCTGGTCAACGGAGAACAATTCCGCTCCACTGCCAGATAGTTGAGAAAGTCCACCAGCTGATGAACCAGCCTTTTTTCGCTTTTTGTTTGTTTTTTTGTTTTAGCAGCCATAGTCTTGAGGTGCCAAGATGTGGATAAGTAGTAAAAGGGTTAATATAACAAGCTTTTTTAATACCTTAGAATTTCAAACTATAGGGAAACGTGTGGATAAGTAGTTTATTCTATCAAACTAGCGCCAACCAGTCAATATTGTGCGACATTCAAATTGTCGGCCGAACTTTGTACCCTAAACCACCCTTTTTTACTCAAGGCGAGGCCGCCAAATCGCCTCTAACGCGAGTTTTTCTTATTTCCGCAGGTAGTTGTCCTACAATGATAACGTGTAGGGGAGTTTGATGTTTTCGGTAGAGGTTCGCGCCGCCCAAAAAGGGCAAGGCGGGCTAGTTGGGGAATAATTAAACTTAAACCTGTCATCTTTAACCGCTGCCAAAAAATTTTTCGCCGGCAAAGCTTAAATCTTGCTTTTCTTCCGCCCCTCCACTCCGCCGCCAAGGCTATAGTCGCAAAAGATACATTGTGCGACGTAATGCCAACCCGAAGAAAGCCCTTACCTACTAATTTGGGGGTCTTTAAAAAAGAGAGAAGCCAAACACTTCCGGTTTATTTAACCGTCCACCGCGTCCCTTTCCCTCTCTAAACTAATCACTCTATCAATTAGTTACTTAAAAAATAGTTATCCACACCTACTCTCCTCTGAATAAACTGTATCAAACCCTTACAGCAAAAAGGGTTGGTATATTAATCTATTTTACTTCATTACTCGAAGTTAAAGTCTGACAAATTTCGTGAAAAGAGTCCTATAATTATGTGAAAAGTATTGCTATTACTATAGGCTCCCCTCTCCTCTACTTCGCCTTGGTGTCTCTAAAATTTTTCCCCCCAGGATGCCAACCAAAACGTTATCAAAAACACCGCCAGGCCCACCCAAAGATATTCCCTTATGGTTCTCTTGAACAACCGCCCGCTCAAATAGTTCTGAACCAGCCCCAAGCCAACGTATAGAGCCGTTACCACGAACAAGGCTGCCGCCGTTATCGTTACCGGCCAAAAACTAACTAGCAGGCTCAATCCAAAAAGCGCCCAGCTCAAGGCCGCCGAGTAATAAACCACCTCGGCAGTCAACTTTTCCTCAAGATTTACGCTCCACAACGCCTGTAAAATCAATGGAAACGAGCTGACTAAAACCAAGATAGCATTCCACCAACCGTAAAGCCGGAAAGAAAAAATCGTGTCCCAGAGAAAAAAAGCCACCATCAAAGTCAGTAAAAACCCCACCGCGTGAGCCGCCCGCAACAGTTGAATCGTTCTGATTGCCGCCACGTTAAAAATGTTTTCGGTCAAAAGTAGCGCATACATACCGATGCCAAAAAAACCTAAAATCATCGTCCGGGTCAAAAACCTCTCCGGCAACAAAAAGTAGAAAAGCGCTACCGCCACCGGGTACATCACCGGCAAGATTAAAACCGTCAACCATTCCACCCCGCGCAAATCCTCAAACATCGCCCAAGCCGACAGCCCGTAAGCCACTCCGGCCAGTAAGCCGATGGCTTGATACCTGGCCTCTATCTCTACCGACTGGATACTCAAAATCCCCAAGGTTAAAAGCAGCGAAGCCGCCACCAGCTTTTGTCTTTTGCTCATAGGTCGGCGTTTGTGTATACGTTTTGGACGTCGTCGTGGTCAACCAGTTTAGCCAAAAAACCCTTCACCCTCTCTTTGACCTTATCCTCCACCGGCAACAAGGAAAGCGGCGCATAAATAAGTTCTGCCAGCTTTACCTTAAACCCCGCCGCCTCGATTCTCCCCTTAGACTCCGTCAATTTCTCCGCCTCCACCGCCACCTCCAACCCCCCTTCAACCGGCTCCACCTCCTCGACCCCCAGATCGATAAGCTTAAGCATTTCTGCCTCACCGCCGCCTTCTACTTCTATCCTCCCCTTCCTTTTAAACTGAAAAGCCACCGACCCAGGCTCACCTAAGTTTCCCCCACTCATCTCAAATATCTTTTTAAGCTCAGACACGGTTCGGTTTTTGTTATCGGTTACCACCTCGACCATTACCGCCACTTTTTCCTGACCATAACCTTCATAAATCACCTCTGTCAGCTCTCCGCCGCCGCCCGACCCACTCCCCTTTTCTATCGCCCGCTTAATATTTTCCTTGGGCATGTTAGCCTCTCTGGCTTTATCCATCGCCAACCTCAGCTTAAAGTTTGAGTCCGAGTCCTCCCCGTCTTTGGCCGCCACGGTAATCGCCCGCGCCAGCTTAGTAAACAACTGGCCGCGTCTCGCGTCGGCCACTCCTTTCTGGTGTTTTATCGTCGCCCACTTGCTATGTCCTGACATAGAGAGATTTTATCACCTTGAAGCTCAAAAATCCTCACCCACCACTACCGCCAAATCTGCCCTAAACTCATTCCCCGGCCTGATTTCGACTTTAGCTATCCCCAGGGCTTGGGAGAGCCTCTGGTAAGTTCGACTCTCTACCACTCCCGTTTCAGCCACTACCAGCATCGAGGTTCCTATAGACTGATAGTTTTTGATGCTCACCACTTCCGCCCCTAAATTGGCCGCCAGACGCGACACCGTTTTAGCCATACCAGTCACCCCGCTGCCGTTTAATATCGCCACCGTCAGGTTTTCCTCAGCCAGTCTATCGTCAAAGTACTCCCGGTTAACTAGATCGTCCACCAAAATCTGGCTTACCCGATAGATTCGACTACCGTCTTTAAGCTCAAGCGGCTGAAAAGACGCAAGCTGCCCCAAGTTGATCTCTTTTTTTCGACTGCCGTTTAAATTTCCTTGCCACCACAGCCTCAACCTGTCCCACCAACTAAGGTTGGTTTTTCCTTCCACCCGCCAGCCGTCCACCGGCACCGCCAACAAATCCTGTACCGACCGGGCTAAAAGTTGCCCCCCTCTTCCGTCGAGCTCGCCTAATTTATAAACGCTTCTCAACTGATATTGGCCGAAGCCTCCGGGCACCTCTACCAGGGTGTTGCCCGGTAGTTTAAGCTCCAGCCAGCGGTTTTCTTCCGGAAAAAAACTTTTGAGCCACAACTGCTCCCCTTGGCTTTCCACCACGCTCATCGGCAGCCGCCCATCCCACAGGCTATTTTTTTTCAGCTTGATAAGAAAACTTAATCCCAGCAACCCTGCCAACGACACCAAAAAAACCAACCCCCAAAAAACTGACAGGCTTAGTGATTTTCTTCTCTTAGGCATTTTTCTACCGCCTCCTTAAGGTCGTTAGATAATTCAACTCTAAATTCCATTCTCTTACCGCTTTCCGGGTGGTTAAACTCAAGCCTTTCCGCGTGCAGAAACAACCTCGGGCACCAGCTTAAATCTTTTTTGACGCTTTTTCTGCCGCCGTACTTGGTGTCGGAAACCAACGGATGACCCAAAAATTTCAAGTGCACCCGGATCTGGTGAGTCCGCCCCGTCTTGGGATAAACCCGAAGCAAAGAAAACTTCTCTTCTCCTCTGCCTGACTTCAAAACATAACTGCCAACCCGAACAAAACCAGTCTCCGCTCTTCTTCCTCCGACAAAGACACCAAACTTTTGCCGACTAAACGGGCTTCTTTTTATCGGCGCCGTTACCCTCCCCTCTTTGAGTGTTTGACCGTGAACCAAAGTCAAATAGGTTTTCTTAACCCGCCGCTTTTTAAACTGCTCTTTAAGCTTTCTCACTGCCTTACCGGTTTTCCCCACCGCCAACACCCCGCTGGTCTCCTTGTCCAGCCGGTGAACGATCCCCTTCCTTTCCGCCTTAATTCCCCTACTCTCAAGCCAGGCTTCAAGTGTCGGTCTGCCCCCGCTTGTGGCCGACTCGTCCACTACTAAACCCGAGGGCTTATCGACCACTAAAATCTGCCCGTCCTCGTAAACCACTTTTGGCCTAAAGACAATACTCACTGCTTCTTGTTTGGAAGTTTTTTGGCACAATCAATACACAGGCTTGCCGTCGGGTCCACCGCCAACCTATCGGTATCAATCATCTTGCCGCAAGACTCACACTGGCCGTATCTGCCCAAGTTTATTCTGGTTAAAGTCTTTCTCACCCGAATTAGCGTCCGATCGATCTCGCTTTTTAAAGCCGTCACCCGTTCGTGACCGGCCTCCTCGGCCGCGTCGGTGTCAATCGAGGCGTTGTCATTGACTCGATCCTGGTCTTCGTAAGGATCTTCCTTCTTTAGCTCTTGCTTTCGCTTTTTCAGCTTTTTTTCTTCAAGATGCAAGTGATCCAAAATCGGTTTTAGGACTGCCAAAGGAAATTTTATTTTGCTCATAAAACCTACTATTTAAAATCAAATCCCTGCTTTTTTCTAAATTGCCTCTCCCGTTTTCTGTCTCGTTTTACCCCTTGATCAGCAGCGACTTTGAGTTTTTCAGTTTGAGTTTTGACATGTATCGTTATACCCGATCGCCAAATTAAAAGCAATCCAGAAAAAATTAACAGACCCAAGTCAAACTGCCAGTGTCTCTCCACCGCCAAAAACCCTAACCCCAAGCGGATCCCGCCCAAACCGGCTAAATAGGCCGCCACCATAAACCCCGGCCTCGCCTCACCCTTGTCCGTTTGGTACCAGCCAAAACTACGGTATTCCTTTTCCCAGTGGGCCATCAACCTATACCAGATATATAAAAGCAAAACCGCCGCCAGCTGGACCGGAAACCTGGCGCCTTCCACTCCGGGGAAATTTATTCCCCAGGCAAACTCGGTCACTTTCCCTAGGTTGCTTCCGGCAAGAAATGCTCCCAGCCAACCGGCCATCTCCACCACCAAAAGCGCTGGTACCGCCGTCTCCAAAAAGCGCCAGACGTTCCATTTTTGCTTTAAGCCAAAAACCGCCAAGGTAATTACCGCCCCCAAAAGTACTCCCTCGTAGGCGAGACCAGGAAACTTGGTAAAAAACAGCATCCGGTAGATACTGCCGCTAAACTCTCCCCAGTTTAAAAGCACCTCGCCGATTCTGCCGGTAATCAAACCCACTATTCCCGCCACCAGCCAACCATCCATCAAGGCCACTTCTTCAAACCCTTCTTCCCTACCCTTCTGCCACAAAACAAAACCGCCCCAAAACACCCCCAACCCCAAAACCACTCCAAACGAATGGAATGCCAGCGGTCCGATGGCAACTAAAGTCGGCCACATACTCTATTAGTATACTAGATACCCACCACTGGATACTATATACTTACCTTTATGCTCGACGCCTCACACGCTTTAATCGGCGCCTCACTGGCCAAACTCATCCCCAATCCCTATTTGGGCTTGCCGGCAAGCCTGGCAGTTCATTTTTTAGCCGACCTTACTCCCCACTGGGACTTTAGGACCAGAAAAGTCAAAAGGAGTAAAGCAAAAATTATCTTTCTCTCCCTGTCCGACGCCGCCGCCGGCATGAGCTTAGGTTACATCATCTTCGCCGACCAAGTCCCCCTGGCTTACCTGGTACTGATGATGTTTACCGCCCAGCTGCCCGATTGGATCGAGGCCCCCTACCACGTTTTTGACGCCAACTTTCCCCCTTTTTCGTGGGTTAAACGCCTCCAAAGCCGCCTCCATAATAAACTCGATCTTCCCTGGGGCCTGGTGTGGCAGGTTGTCATCGTGGCGATAATCGTCATTTGGTCATTAGGTTAATTAGGTCAATTAGAAATTCTCTCAATGTACTCCCCTGTCCTGGTATCCACCCTAATTTTGTCTCCGGTTTTGACAAACAGCGGCACCTTGACTTTAAAGCCGTTGGCGAGCACGGCCGGCTTGTAAAGGTTAGTAGCGCTATCGCCCTTCTCTCCCGGGCCGGTTTCTTTGATCTCGTACTCGATTTTAACCGGCAGTTGAATCGACAACGGCTTCTCTTCCCAAAACAACACTTCTACTACCAAGCCCTCTGTCAGATAGGCCCTCTCTTCCTTAATCAGTTCCGCCTCCAGTTCCACCTGGTCAAAAGTGGTAGCATCCATAAACACCGCTTGGTCTCCCGCTTGGTACAAAAACTGCATTTTTTTTCTGGTCAAATTAATCTCTTCCACCTTGTTGCCGGTAATAAAGGTCTTGGTGGTCACCGCCCCGGTGTTAAGATTTTTTACCTTGACTTTGATGTTGCCGGTGCCGCGGCCCATCTTGGTAAACTCGTACTTTAGCACCAGAAACGGCGTTCCCTCCACTTCAAAAGCCGTGCCGTTTCGCAATTGGTTGACGTTAATCATATCTGTCCCGGCTCCACCCGTCTCACTCCCAACTTATCAAAATCCTTATCGTAAGACACCACCACCCATTTCTTTTCCTGAATTTTATCTGTGGCCGCAATTAAAGCGTCGACGTATTTAACTCCCGAGTCCCTGTAAATATCCACGGCTAGCTTAATACTATCGGTTCTGACTATTTTTAATCCTCTTAAGCTGGTGATAGCCTCGACCACTTCAGCGATGCTAGGCCTGGTCAATTTATAGTAAGAAGCAAGTACCCAAACCACTTCCGCCACCACTACGCTTGATGTTAACCCTCTTACTTTATTCAGTTTTACTTTTTCTAAAAATTTTTTACAATCATGAGACACTTGATCGTCTTCTACTACTACTGTCCTTAGAAAAACATTCGCGTCAATAAAATGAGGTTTCATTTCTTAAACCCTGGTGTACTCTCTCTCCATCAATTCTCTAGCTTTCAAGGCTGACTGACCCTTTTTAGCCCGGTACTTTCCTGCCAAATCTAAAATATCCTTTGTCGGCTCTACCCTCAAATATCCTTTGCCAAGTTTCACTATGACTTTGTCGAACAAATCGATATTAACCAATTCTCTCAACGACTTGGGCAAGGTTATTTGGCCTTTTTGAGTTACTGTAGTTATTGCCTGCATATTAAAGTAATAATCACTATTAATTATTACTAATCCTATCAGTATTACTAAATCCTGTCAAGACTTGGAAAATTCTTTGTGGTAGAATTATACACATAAGCCAGGGTGTTGGAACCGGTAGACAAGCACGACTCAAAATCGTGTGGGCCATTGACCCATGAGGGTTCGATTCCCTCCCCTGGCACTAACTTAACCCCAACTTCTTTTCAAGCTCCTCGTTAGTCGGCTCGACCAGAGTCGAACCGTCGTCAAAGACTATCGTCGGCACGCTCCTATTACCGTGGTTGACTTTTTCGACAAACTTGGCCGCCCTAGCGTCTTTCTCAATATCCACCTCGTCATAGTCCACCCCTTTCTCGTCCAAAAATGCCTTGGAGCGCTTACAATCCCCGCACCAGGAAGTGGTGTACATGGTGATCATTTCTGCCTTCTTTTTTCCACCCCATAAAACCTAATCCGGTCGCCGCGGAATCTCAAATCAATCGTCGATAGCGGCCCGTTTCTGTGTTTGGCGACATATAGCTTTAAATTTTCCAGGTCTTCCTCGTCTTCCCGGTAAAGAAACATCACCACGTCGGCGTCCTGCTCGATTCCTCCCGATTCTCTTAAATCTGCCAGCTGTGGCCGCCTGCTTCCCCGATGCTCTACCGCCCGCGACAGCTGCGAGATTGCCAAAATCGGCACTTTAAGCTCCCGGGCCAGGTTTTTTAAACCCATCGATACCTCGGAAATCTCCTGGACCCGATTTTCCAAATTGCGGCTGTGGGCCAGCTGTAAATAGTCAACCACCAAAAGTTTGACCCCTTGCTCCACCTGAAGCCTCCTGGCTTTGGTGCGCATCTCGTTGATGCTCATTCCCGGCGTGTCGTCGATATAAAACGGCGCCTCTGCCAGCTCCCCCATGGCGTCGGACAACTGGGAAAAGTCTTTTTCATTCAACTTGCCGGTTTTAAGCCTCCAGGCGTCAATGTCGGCTTGGGCCACCAAGAGTCTATCCACCAATTCCTCTTGGCTCATCTCCAAAGAAAAAAATCCTGTCGGGATCTTCTCCTCTACCGTAGCGTATTGGGCAATGTTTAAAGCCAAGCTGGTCTTGCCTATCCCCGGCCGCGCCGCCAGAATCAGTAAGTTGCTCTGCTGCAGCCCCGCCAAAACGTCGTCCAGGTCAGAAAAACCCGACGGCACTCCCCGCAAACCTCCGGCTTGCTTGTGCAGCTCGTCAAGCCTGTCAAACGACTCGGCCAAAGCGTCTTTGACCGGCACAAAATGGCGGGTTAATCGCTCCTGGCTTAGGCCAAAAATAATCTTTTCTGCTTGATTTAAGACCTCTTCTGTCGACTGAACCTCGTCAAAAGAGGCTTCTACCAGCTTAGACGCTTCGGAAATAAGATCCCTTTTGGTCGACAAATCTTTGACAATCCGGCCGTAGTTTTCTGCGTGGGCGCTGGTCGGCACCTGGTTGACCAGCTCGGTCAAATACGCCGCTCCGCCGGCTTGCTTTAAACTCTTGGCTTTTTTGAGCTTTTCCGACACCGTCACCACGTCCACCGGCTCCCTTTGTTCATAAAGCGCCAACACCGCTTCAAAAATCCGGCCGTGACTCTCCCGGTAAAAATGGTTCGGCTTTAAAAACTGGGCCACCGCCACCACTGCGTCTTTATCAATCAACACCGCTCCCAGAACCGATTTCTCGGCCTCGTCGCTGTGAGGTGGTACTCGCGGCGCTTTCGCCATAAGTTTTTTCTGGCAGGCTTTTTTAACTCTTCCTCTCCATCACCACGAATTCTGTTTCTTCCGGTACATCCGTCTTAGTCAATTTTATTTTACTTGCCTTTTTAAAACTGCCGCCCACCTCATCTAAAAACTCTTTCACTCCGAAAAACTTGGCAAAAGCATTGCCGTGCTCGCGGGTTTTATAGTGCATCGGTATCACCAATCCCGGACTCACCTGCTTGACCACGTCGCTGGCCTCCGCTGGACCAATAGTTACCTCCCCGCCGACCGGTATCAATAAAACGTCCACTCCGTCGATAAGATCCAATTGCTTGTCGGTCAGTTTATGCCCCAAATCTCCCAAATGACACAACCTGACGTCGCCCATGTCGATAACGTAAATGGTATTTTTACCCCTATTTTCTCCATTTTTGTCATCGTGCCAAGCAGCCACCCCGATAATACTCACCCCGGAAACCTCGTACTCGCCCGGGCCATTGATTACTCTCGGCCCGCCTCCTTTGATGCGACTTAAATCGCTGTGGTCTCGATGATTATGAGAAATAGTCACGATATCCGCCGCCGCCTGACGCTGTTTAAACCCCACGGCTTCCCCAAAAGGATCGGTCACCAATTTTACCTGTTTGTAGTTTAAAAGGAAGCAAGAATGTCCCAAATAGATTATATCCATGGGCCTCATGGTAACACAATCGGCTTTGCTTGACAATCAATCTCCCCTGATGCTATAGTGCCCGCACCTCATATGAAAAAGGAAGTTCTAATCGCGGTCGTTTCCGGGTTAATTTTAGGCCTGATCATCACTTTCGGCATCTACACCGCCAACAAATCATTAGAGCAGCAAAAGTTAAAACAATCCCAGGGAGAAATCAGCGTCACCCCGCCGCCCTCCTCAGATTTGTCTCAAAAAACCCTCACCATTACCTCACACCAAACCAACGATTTAGTTAATCAAAGTGACATTACCCTTTCCGGGATCGCTTGGCCGGGGGCGATTATCGCCGTCATCTCCGAGACCGACCAGGTCTTGCTTCAGGCGGACGAGGAGGGCATCTTTGCCACCGACGTCACCCTAATCAAAGGCTTCAACGAGTTAACCATAGTCGCCTCTGACGAAACCAACACCACCCAAACCCAAAACTTAATTATCACCTACTCCACTACCGAACTTATCCCGCCTCAAACTGAAGAAAGCCAGGATCAATGAAAAAACTCGTCACGGCGATTGTCGTCGCTCTAATTTTCAATTTTCAATTTTCAATTTTCAATTGGGTTTCAGCCCAGGGGACATCCCCTTCTCCTGACGACGAGCTGACCCAAAAAATTAAAGAGCGCCTCCAGCAAACCGCCGAAACCGGACTTCAACAAATTAAACTGGAGCTCGAAGCCCAATCCAACTTGCCTCAGAAAAAAGCTTTTGTCGGCAAAGTTACCGACATCACCGACTCCGGCTTTACCCTGGAATACAAATCTCAAACCAATAAAATTACGGTCAATGACGACACCGATTATGCCGGGAATCCCGGCAGCTTTGCCAAGATCGCCACCGACGACTTTCTCATCGCCATGGGCTATGTCTACCCAGAGAAAGATTACTTAGAAGCCCAACGCGTCTCTCAAGTCACCGCCCCCAAGACCCCGCCGGCCAGGCAACTAATCTCCGGCAAGATCGAAGAAATCGACGGCAACACCGTCAGCCTCGACGGCAAAACTTTAACCATCTCTTCCTCGACCGACTTTACCGTTCCCGGCTTAGAAGACCCCGCAGTCGAAGATTTAGCTCTGGACGATTCACTTTTTGCCATCGTCGTCCTAGACCAAAACGGGGGCATCGACGAAGTTAACTCCATCCTGGTCATCCCCGGCAAAAACAACCCCGCCTCTCTTACCCCCACCAACGCTCCCACCGCCACCGACTCAGCCCAGCCCCCTGCCGAAGATGACGAGTAAGCTAACTTCGATTGCCGCCTCCTGTCGGCTTCTGGACCAAGCGCTTTACTTTATCAAACCACTCCTTACTCCAGGTAAAACCGAGCAACAAATTAAACGCCAAATCAATCGCTTTTTAAAAAAGTCTGGCGCCCAAGGCTTTGCCTTTCCCACCATCGTCGCTTTCGGAAACCACACGGCTAACATTCACCACCGCCCCACCAACCGCAAACTCACTACAAACCAAATTGTCATGATCGACATTGGCGTCAAAGTAGGCGGCTATTGTAGCGACGCCACCAGAATGTTCTTTGCCGGCAAAACCCAGCCAAGCTGGGCTATAGCCTACCGCCAGGTGCTCCACGCTCAGCAAATTGCCCTAAATCACCTCCGACACTCCGGGAGTGGCCGCAAGGACTCTCCCGGAGTGAACGGGGCTGAAGTCGACCAAACGGTTAGGCATTATTTTAAAAAGCTTAACCTTGACCGCCACTTTATCCATGGTCTGGGTCACGGCATCGGCCGAGCCATTCACCAATTCCCCCGTTTAAACCCTAAAGCCAAACACCAAGTAGTCAAACCAGGCGATGTGATTACCGTCGAACCCGGTCTTTATTTTAAAAACCGCTTCGGCATCCGCATTGAAGACACGGTTTTAAAAACCCGCTCCGGTTACCGACTCTTAACCAAATTCCCCAAAGACCTTAGGTCTGCTACCATTAAACTATGAATCCTTTATCGCCCGACACCAAAATTCTTTACCAGGCAATTCTCAAGCTCAAAAACCTCGCCGAGACCAAAGCCTTTTTCAGGGACCTTCTTACCCCGCAGGAAATCGACACTTTCTCTAGCCGTTTTAAGGTTGTCCGGTTACTGCACCAAGGTAAACCTTACCAAGAAATCGCTCGCCTTGCCAAAACTTCCACCACTACCGTTACCCGCGTGGCCTACTGGCTCCACCGTGGTCGCGGCGGCTACCGCCTCATCTTAAACCGTCTTTTCCCAAACAAAAGATAAATTGACGCTTGACAACTCCAAACTTTCCTGTATATTAGCGTGTTAACATGATAAAACAAGGTTTTTCTACCAAAGTTCATCACGCCCCTCCCGACTGTGGCTGTGGGCGGTATAGCTAATTCCCTAATAATTAAATAGTTATCCCCTCCCCCGCAGCCGCGGGGTTTTTTACTGGAGAAAATATGGAAAAGTTAAAAACCTATTCAAAGTTAACATCTACTCCTGAAGCTCTTTGGGCCGGTGGGGCTTTCGTGCTTACTCAAGATACCCTTGGCGCCATTACTAAAATACCCAGTTTAACTGAAGCTGACATTCCCAACGATGCCATTGAAGCTTTCAACCTATCTATCTTAGATGCCCTAACCGCTGCCTTCCAAAAACAAAAAGTTCCCATTGTGTCTGTTGCCGAGAAGCCCTTCTACCAACAACTCTCCTTTTTGCTTGACCAGGCTGTCGCTGATGCTAAACAACAAAACGCCAGAGTTGTTGTTCTTGATAGGTTCATCTCTTCTCCCAACCAACAGTCTGGGAAAGATTACTCTATTTTAAGCATCGGTAGAATAATCAATTCAGCCGGAGAAGTCATCGGCCCCCGACCAGGCGAGCCCTCTTTAGAAAAACAAATCAAGATACTGGCAGAAGAAATAACCCAAACGGGTACCGACAGCAAAATTATCCTTGTTGACGACGGTTGGTGGCCAGGCTGCCTTAATGCATATCTTCAAATCTTTCAGAATCAAAGTCTAGAAGTTGTGGGCTTTTATGGTGGTATAGGACCATACGACCGAGAAACTGAAACTGGCTCTCCAGGTATTACTCCCGGCTATCAAGCAGTTATGCCCGTTAGGAACATATTCGATTGGGTCTGCTGTCGAGATTTAAGATTTGATGGCGGCAAACTTTTCCTAGAGACAAAAAACGAAAAAGCCATTTACTATACTATTCCCTACTTTGCCCCTTTCTCTGACGGTTCGGGAGCTAGTATCCCTCCAGAAACATTAATTCCTTTCAGTCGAGGCGTGATCTGGGCAAACCTCAAACTCTTAGAATCTATCCAAAAAAAATCTGGCAGGATCCTTACTTTTCAAGATATCTCCGACGCCGGCTACGGTTTGTTGGCCAGCATTACAAATCAAATCAGGGCGGCTGAAAAAGAGGAAAACGTTATTGACTATCTAACAGAAGCATTAATCACTCTCCAGTCAGGCACAGAAATTCTTTTCAGTCTCGAGGGCTTTGAGCAACTACCGCAAACGCCTACAGAGCTCCCAGAAGAACTTAACCAAAAAGCCGGACAAGTCATTATTCTCTTCGGTAGCTCTGGGGTAGGTAAAACTACCTTAACCCAAATAGTTATCAATCAGGCACCAGGTTCAACTCAGATTAAAAGGGTAACTACTCGACCTTCTAGAAATACTGCAGAAATTTTAGGAATTCAACCGACAACCAAAGAGTATTTCTTAAAACAAGTGAGAAACGGAGAAATGCTTACCGCTGGAATCTACCGGGCCAATGGCGAACTCTATGGAGTTACAAAAAGAGAAATCATCACCCAACTAACTAATACTCCGAACGACGCTTTCTGCGTTTTTGAAGGCACCGATAACGCTATCCAGCTTAAAAAACTCCTTCCTCAAGCCAAGCTGGTACTTGTTCTCCCCCCATCACTCAGAGAACTCAAAAATAGACTAATTACTAGAAATCAAGGAAACGTTGACACACGATTGAAGCGTTCCCTTCAAGAACTAGACATAACTACCTCAAAAGCTCAAGCCATGCTTGAGGCTGGAATCATCGATATGGTAGTTGTCAACGACAACTCAGATAGAGCCGCATCTCTAATAATTCAGGCCTCAAAAAATAACGATCAGCCATTTGAGCAAATGAAGAAAATATGAAAAAACCCATCTATATAGACACCGATGTAGGCAACGACGATCTAATTGCTATCTTAATGCTACAACTTTCTAAAAAATTTAACATAAAAGCATTTAGTACAGTTTATGGTGTTTCTGAAACCAACTTGGGTACCAGTAACTTAGCCAGAATTCTCACTTTTATAAACAACCCCATCCCTATCATAAAAGGTAAAACTAGAGCCATGAATAGAAACTGGCAGGCTGTATTTCCAAAAATCGACCGTGTCAGAGCCAATAAGCTGACACTATTGGAAAAAATTCCCCTCCCTCAAGACCCTTCTCCAAAAATCTTGGTTTATAACTCTCTCGATAAACTTGCCGACTTAATTAAAAGCGAACGCCAGAAAATTACCTTAGTCTGCCTAGGCCCCCTCACCAATATTGCCACACTTATAGAAAAGTGCCGTGACACATTAATTGTTAAAGTCGATCAAATAATTTTAATGGGAGGCGCATTTAAATCCATGCCCGGCCCTCCGCTTTCCCAAGACATTCTTGACTATAATCTTTACCTTGATCCAGAGGCTGCCGATATTATCTTTAACTCATCAATACCTACCACAATAATTCCAATAAACGCCACTCTTTACGTACCAGCCATGGTTCCCCTCGTTAAAAACCAACTCAAAAAAACATTAGAGCAGTTTAATCAAAACCTTAAACAAAAACGGCTGACCAAAAAAAATAGCCTAGTGATAAGAGAGTTAATTCTTAAAAATAACTACGACTTCAACTGTTACTATGACCCTTTAGTCAGCGCCGCAATGATTGATCCAAACATCGTCACTAAAACCTACCGGGGAAGAATTCAAGTCAACTTGGCTGGTAAAAATAGAGGGCAAACAAAACTTATTCCCTCCAAAACTAAAGCTGTCAAAATTATTTCAGGAGTAAAAGCAGAAAAGTTCTACCGCCTGCTACTAAATCTGTTAACTTAGTATGTTGCCAGCAGAGTCTCGCCGTGAGGTACTCACTCGAATTACTTACCGAAAAGGTTTAGAAGATTTTTTTCAACAAGGCCCTAGCGAGGAGGTGCTCAACAATCATCCTCCCATCGGAGCCAGCTTGGCCACCGTTGCTAACATACCCCTGGTGTCTGAGAAACTCAGAAACCGCTTCACAGTCCCTATATCAGTAACCATGTTAGGAACCGGCACGCCTGAAGAACCAGACCAAGTGATCAGTTTTATATCCAACAGCCTAGACGTCCCCTGCCGAGACCTAAGAGTAGTTGATTTTGATAACCAGATAATCACCAGTTTAAGAGAAAGAAAATCTCCATCAATTACTCCTCTTCTTACAAACGCGACGAATACCGAAATTAAAGATAATAGTCAAGACTTGGTAGTCTTAGACTATCTACTAAACTATAACCCTCTAGCTATCAGCCCCTTAATTCTCAAGGAAGCTAGCACGATTTTAAGAAAAGGCGGTATTGCCATAATCACCCTAGCCTCAAGTGAAAACATCCAAACCTCAGACTTAAGACTAATTCCATACCAAGAGCTGCTCGACTTAATTAATAACAAAGTATCAATAAATGATTTACGGAAAGTCTACCGACTGGCCGAACTGAAAGATAGGCTAACTTCTGAGGCGCTACAAAGCATAAAGAATACGATTTTGGAAATTCTGCCAGAGGGACTGGGTTATGCTTTCTTTGGACAGGACGATTCAGAAACTGGAAGTTGGTTCACCCCTTTTAACCAATCTCTATCACTATTACAAACCTACGGTCTCTCTATGATCTTTTGCTTCAGCTACCAAAGTCGCCAAAACACCGGTCTTACCTGCCAAAAAAATATTCTAATCCTAGAACAAGCCCGCCTTTAGAAAACATAAAACAAATATGACAAAAGAAACATTAATTTTAACAGCCGTACACGGCGACGAAGCTTTTTCTATTCCAATCGTGGAAAAGTTAAAGTCGAAATTTAATTTCGATTCGATTGTTGCCAATCCTCAAGCCCTGACAGAAAACCAGCGCTACCTTGAGGCTGATCTTAACCGATCTGGTCCGGGCAATCCCGATTCTAAATTACTGGAAGAAAGACTCGCTTTCCGCCTCATCCAAACTGGCAGTGAATACCAGCAAGTAATTGACATTCATGGGGCGGAATCTGACTGTGGTATTTTTATCATTCTAGGCGACCCTAACTGGAAAAATATTGAACTGGCAAAAAATCTTGATATCGGTAAAGTGGTTTTGTGGCCGGGGCTTTTACCGACCGGGCCACTGTGTCAATTCATCCCTAACTCTTTAGAAATTCAATGCGGACCAAAAAATTCACCTCAAGTGGCTCAAGATCTAGAAAAAGTTTTAAACTCTTTCTTTGAAGGAGAAACCAGACAAGAACCTCAGCAGTTTTTCATTGTCACCGGCAGATTATCAGGGCTTGACCCCAAAGGATTCAAAGATTTTGAAGAAGCCTCCGTTGACGGCATCAAGTTTTTCCCCTTGTTTCCCGGACTTTATCCAGGAATAGCCTGCTGCATGATGCAAAAACTTAATAATGATCTCTCTTTTTAAAATTTAATGATAAAATAACTCTATGGCTAAACTAAACCTGCCCCAGACTCTAAAAGGTTTTCGGGACTTTTTACCCAATGAAAAAAGAAAGCGGGATTTCGTGCTGGAAAAAATTAAACAAACCTTTGAACTTTTTGGCTTTGAACCCCTAGAGACTCCCACTCTGGAATACGCCGATTTATTACTTGGAAAATATGGCAAGGAAGCTGATAAGTTGATTTACATCTTTAAAGATCGGGGAAACAGAGAAGTTGGCCTCCGTTATGACCAAACCGTACCCACTGCCAGAGTTTTAACCCAGTACAAAAATCAATTACCCAAATATTTCCGTCGCTATCAATTCCAAAATGTTTACCGGGCGGATAAACCACAAAAAGGTAGATATCGGGAATTTACTCAGTGCGACATTGATATCTTTGGCACCACTTCACCGTTGGCCGATACCGAAATCATCGCTTGTACCTATTTCGCTTTTAAAAATGTCGGTTTTCCCAACGTGACGCTACGTATCAACGACCGGCAAATTCTTTTTGATGTTATCAAAAAGTCTGGGATAACCGAACAAAAATCACTTTCAGTGATTCAATCTCTTGACAAACTGGATAAAAAAACTGTTGACCAGGTACAAATGGAGTTAAAAAAGAAAGGAGTAACCCTAGAGCAGTTTCAAAAAATAAACAACCTATTAAAACAAGCTCGGCCGACAAAACAACTAGAAAAAATTATTGGGTTTAGCATCTCTTCTGGCGTACCTGAGGATAGAATCGAATTCATCCCCTATCTGGCCCGAGGACTTGATTATTATACCGGCATGATTTTTGAAGTTATTATTCCGGAATTTGAATCGGGATCGCTAGGCGGTGGCGGTCGCTACGATAAGCTGATTGATCAACTAAGTGGAACAAACACGCCGGCGGTAGGTATTGCTTTCGGATTTGATCGAATGGTTGAAGCCGCCTCTGAAATGAATCTAATCCCTAAAGCAACTTCGGTAATAAAAGCGCTGATTACCATATTTCCGGGATACGAAGGAAAATCTTTAAACTTGGCCAACACATTGAGAACTGCTGACATTAAAACGGAAATATTTCCTCAGGATGAAAATCTTGATAAACAACTAAAATATGCTGCCGCCAAAAATATTCCTTTTGTGTTGATGATCGGCCCCGACGAGGCTAAAGCCGACAAAGTTACTCTCAAAGACATGACCACCGGTGAACAACAAAGCCTCACCCTGGATCAAGTCGTCGTCAGGCTCAAATAAACCCATGACTCCTGCCCGGAAAAAAGCCTACTTACTCCTTTTGGTCAACGCTGTCATTTGGGGCGCGGCTTTACCCCTGGTCAAACCCTCGCTTAACTTCGTCTCCCCATTTCAGTTTCTTTACCTTCGCTACCTCATCGCCTCCATCCTCATTTTCCCCTTTTTGATAATCCTCCTGGTAAAACATCGACCATCACTTAAAACTATCCTTTATTCTGTCGCCCTCGAGCTTCTGGCCACCCCCATCTCTTTGGGCCTACTCTACTCCGGCCTCAAACAAACTTCGGCCATCGAAGCGTCGCTGATTGCCGCCACTTATCCGTTACTGATCACCGTTGGCGGCATCTATTTTCTCAAAGAGAAACAGGAAAGACGGGAGTGGCTCGGCCTGGCTTTAGCCCTAATTGGTACCGGCCTTTTGGTCGTCGAGCCGCTTTTAACTAACAGGATAGGAAAAATTAATTTTTCTTTTTTAGGCAACCTCTTGGTGCTGGCTCACAACCTGCTTATCGCCGTCTACTACCTTGTGGCCAAGAAATTCTATCAGGGCAAGCCCAAATTCATGGTCACCGGCTTGGGCTACTTGGCCTCGGCGATAGTCTTGTTTTTCATGCTCAACCAAGCCGGCCTGTCTACTTCGGTCACTTTGCTCAAAGCCCCCTCGGTGGCTTTGGCTTCAGGCTACATGGCCCTTTTCGGCTCCATTATTGCCCTCACCTTTTACATCAAAGGCCAGGATTTAATTGAGGCTTCCGAAGCCTCTCTGTTTATTTATCTCACCGGAGTCTTTGCCATCCCCGTTTCATTCTTACTTCTAAAAGAATCAGTCACCTGGCCCCAAATTCTAGCAATGGTCATCATTTTTCTTGGGGTGTTCTTAGGCGAATCTCGCCCCCGCCGCCTTGCCAAACCAAAGGCTTGAAGATATAATCATAGCTCATGAAATCAGCCATCCACCCCAAATACTATTCTGACGCCAAGGTCACCTGTGCCTGCGGCAACGAGTTTACCACCGGCTCCACCAAGCCGGAAATCCGTGTGGAAATCTGCGCCGCCTGCCATCCTTTTTTCACCGGACAGATGAAGTACGTCGACACCATGGGCCGGGTCGAACGCTTTGAAAAACTCCGCCAAAAAGCCGCCAAGTCCGGCTACACCAAAAAAGCCAAAAACCAGAACCAACCTCAAAAAGAGGAAAGGCCTCAAACCTTAAGAGAGATGATCGAGCAGCAAAAAAAAGCTAAATGACCGACTACCTAAAACAGGAAATAGACAGACTCGATCAAAAAATTGCCGCCGTCAAAAAGTCACTTGCCGACCGAGAGCTGGCACCTCTGGCTGAAGAAGAGCTGGCTAAACTTCAGGCCCAAAAACAAGTCCTGCTTGCCGCCGAACAAACTCCTCAAATAAACCAGGAAGATTCCATCGACTCAACTACCCGCTCTGGCAACGTCATTATAGAAATCCGCCCCGGTACTGGCGGCGAAGAAGCTAAAATCTGGGCGGCTGATTTAGAAGACATGTACACCCGCTTTGCCAACTCCCAGGGTCTTGCCGTAGTCAAGCTTGATCAAGGCATCATCAAGATCAAAGGCAAACAGACCGCTACTTTATTCCAGTTTGAAGCCGGCGTCCACCGGGTCCAACGCATCCCGGAAACCGAAGCCCACGGTCGCTTACATACCTCAACCGCCACGGTAGCGGTACTGCCGGAAATAAGCGAAAAAGAGGTCGTCATCCACCCGGGCGACTTAACCATTCAATTCACCCACGCCTCTTCCCAGGGCGGGCAAAACGTCCAAAAGGTTTCCACCGCTGTCAGAATCACCCACAAGCCCACCGGCATTATTACTTCCTGCCAAACCCAAAGGTTTCAGGAACAAAATAGAAAAATTGCCTTGGACTTGTTGAGAAGCAAACTCTACCAACGTGAGCTACAAAAAATTGCCGCCCAAAAATCCGCCGCCAGGGCAATTATCGGTCGGGGGATGCGGGCCGAAAAAATAAGGACCTACAACTTTCCCCAAAACCGGGTTACCGATCATAGAATCGCCAAATCCTGGAAGGCTCTCGATAAAATTATCGCCGGCGACCTTGAGCCAGTCGTCTCTACCCTCACTCGCCAGCTTCCGCCAGCTTCGCCGTCAGCTTAAACGTTTCCCCGTCCCGATAAACAGTCAGCTCCACCGTTTCGTCTACTTTTTTCCCGTTTACCACTGTCGCCAAGGTGCTTTCATCGGTCAAATTCTCGCCGTTGATCTCAATAATAATGTCATTCTCTTTTACCCCGGCTTTTTCCGCCGGTGAATCCACCACCACTTCGACGACATAGGCTCCTTGGGGCACGTTGTTTAAAATCGCCATCCTTGAAGACAACATCTGATAGCGTACCCCCAAAAACGGCCGGGAAAACTTACCCGTAGCGTTAAAGTTGTCAATCGAGTCGCGCACCACGTTGATCGGCAAAGCAAAGCCGATATTCTCTCCGGCTTGGGAGACGGCGACGTTGACCCCGATGACTTGCCCCAGAGAGTTTAAAAGCGGCCCGCCGGAATTACCCGGGTTGATGGCCGCGTCGGTTTGGATGACGTTATCCAACCTTTCGGTTAAATTACCTAAGGGCGATCCGGCGTTAATTCCCCGGCCCAGACCCGAAATCACTCCTGTGGTCACGGTCGAACGAAACTCGCCCAGAGCCGTACCGATGGCAATCACCACTTGGCCGACCCTAAGTTGGTCTGAATCCCCCAGTTCGACGGACTTTAACCCTGCCGAAGGGTCTACCTGTAAAATCGCCAAATCGTTAGCCGGGTCTCGGTAAATTTTCGTCACCGAGAGTTCCCGATCGTCAGCGGTAACCACTTGGTACTCGGCGGTCGGGTCGTCCACCACGTGGCGGTTGGTCACCACCAAACCCGCCTCATCGATGATAAAGCCGGAACCGACATCTTGTTTAACCCGCACCGTCACCACCGAGGGCGTCACTTTATCCACCACCGCCACCACCGCGTTTTCTTCTTTTAACACTTCCCTGACTACCTCACGGTCGGTTTGCTTTTGCCTGGGAAACCAGCGATCAAGCAGGCTATAGCCCAAGAGTCTGTCGCCGATCGCCCCGCCCAAAATCGACACCGCCACCACTACGATTGCCGCCAACCATAAAAGTTTCCTTCTCATTTAATCTTTTACCTTGACTTTTACTTTAGCGACTGACTTTCCAAAGGCAAGTTTAACTTCATACTCTCCTGGCTTCTTGATCGCTTTACCTAAAACCACGTAATTTTTATCAATCTTTAATTTATCGGCGATGTCTTTTTTGCTAATACTCCCCTGTTCAAACTCTACCACTTTGCCGTCGATTTTTTCCGCCTGGCGACGCAGGTCAACTTTGTCAACTTGCTTAGCTTTCCTTTCCGCTTCCCGGTTCGACTCAAGCTCTTTGAGTTTCTTTTTTGTCGCCACTAGCGCCAACCCTTGAGGAAGCAGAAAATTAACGGCATGACCCAACGACACCTCTTTGACTTCGCCGGTTTTTTTAATAATTACTTTCATTTTAATTCCCCCACCGCCTGGTTAAGTTGTTCGTCAACGTCTTCTGTTTCCGGATCGTCTTTGGCTTCCACTTGCGGCGCCAACCCTTCCTGGCTAATGTTTTCCCCAGAGGGCAACAACCATTGAGCCGTGGTGACGTGTAAACCCGCGCCTCCCGACAACTCCAAAGCTTCCTGAATCGTCCCCTTGCCAAAAGTGTTTTCTCCTACCAGTTTCGCCCGGTTATGGTCTCGCAAAGCACCCGCCATAATCTCGGAAGACGAAGCGCTGCCTCCATTTACCAACACCACCAAAGGGACACCGCTAAGCTTTCCTTGAGTCTGAACGCTGTAGCTTTCAATCGAACCGGCAGCGTCTTCTTGTTTAACCACTACCAAGCCTCTGTCTAAAAACTCCCCCGAATAGCGAATCGCTCCGTCCAAAAATCCTCCCGGATTGTTTCTCAAATCCAAAACCACTCCGCGGATTTGATTTTGTCGCGCCGCAATTTGCGCCACCACCTCGTCCCACTCGCTGTCGGTATTGCCGCCAAAGCGCATCAGTTTAAGATGAGCCACCGACTCGCCCTCAAGCCAATCAAGCTCGACGCTGGCAATCAAAATTGTGTCTCTAACGATGGCAATCTCCACCGGATCAACCTTACCTTGATGAAGCAGCGTCAAGATCACCGCCGTACCCTTGGGGCCGCGAATCGTATCCACTGCTTTGGGTAAAGACATATCCAGAGTATCAGTATCCACTCCGCGATTTTCATCCTTAATGTGTAGAATCAAATCTCCCGCTTTAACCCCCGCCGCCTCGGCCGGCATCCCCGACAAGGGTGCGATCACTGCCAACACCTCATCTTTAAAACCCAATTGAATCCCCACACCCTCAAAGGTTCCGTTTAATTCCTCTTGACTGGCTTCCTGTTCCTTGGGCGGTAAAAATACGGTGTAGGGATCACCCAAAGCCTTAGTCATGCCGGCGATTGCCCCCCAGACCATCTCTTGCGGCTTGATATCCTCGTCGTTTAGGTATTTTTGTTCCAACGTGTCCCACACCTGCCAGAAAAGCAGCATGTCAATTTGGGCCCGACTCTCTGGCTGCGTCCGGTCGACCAAAACCTCTTTGACCCCTTGCAGGCTCGGCTTCCCCCCGACGCTCCCCACCCTCCAGCCTAACCAGAAAGACAAAAGCACCAAGGCAACGCCTAAAATCAAACCTCTTAACTTGGTCAAAGGTACTCTAAAACGCATCTTAAACCACAAACGGTAACAAGGCTAAATGTCGTGCCCTTTTAATCTCGGCGACCAGCCGGCGTTGATGCTTAGCGCAAGCTCCGCTTCGGATTCGAGCCACAATCTTGCCTCGATCGCTGGTAAACTTTGCCAAAACTTCAAACTCCCGATAGTTGGGAGCCGTCTTGTTTTGGCAAAAATAGCACTTTAATTTTTTAATCGGCATGGCTTAATCAGTTACCTTTAAAAAGGAATGTCGTCGGGGTTGACCTCCTCGTCTTTGGTATCATCAGCCTTTGGCTGGGCTTTTTTGACCGGTGGCTTAGCTGACTTTCCCTGGGCCGGTTTGGCCTTTTCCTCGGCCGCCGCCTCCCCCTGTTCCAGGTCGTCGTAGGGCACGTCGTCACCCTGGGGCGGGCTGGATGCCGCCGCCTGCTCGTCGGCGTAATCGCCGTCACCCTGGGCGTAACCCTGACCGTCTTTCCGCTTGGAGTCCAAGACAATCATGTTGTCGATGACTATCTCCACCGTCGTCCGCTCGGTGCCGTCGGCCGCCTGCCAGTTTCTGGTCTGTAATCTTCCGGCCACAAACACTTTTCGGCCTTTAAACAACAACTCGGCGCAGAGTTCTGCCAGCTTGTTCCAAGCCACGATCCGGTGAAACTCTGTCTCCTCCTGTCGCTCGCCGCCGCTTGACGGCTGCCAACTTCTGTTGGTGGCCAAACCAAAGGTGCACACCGGCGTCCCTTGGGGGGTATATCGCAGTTCTGGATCTCGGGTCAGATTACCAATCAACGTCACCCGATTTAAAGATCTTGAGGACATAAACCTAGTCCCTCCTTATTAGTAAATATCTTAATATGTCATCTTTCAATTTAATCGCTTTATCAAGCTCATTTATTTTATCCTCTTCGACTGAAATTTCCCCAAAGCCATACCAGCCGCGGGTCTTGCCTTTAATCGGATAAGCCAAGTCCCGTAAACCGACCACCTCGAATTTTTCTAGCTTGCCTTTTATTGGAGTCAAAAGCTCGGTGAGAAATTTTTTGCGACTGCTTTGACTCCCTGCCGTGTCGTTAAACACCAAGGCTAGTTCATACTTTCTCATGTAAAGAATTCTACTACTTCACCGTCTTTTAGTATATACCCTTTTCCCGCCGCTTTTACCAGCCCTTTTTTTCTGGCAGTCACCCAACCGCCGGACCTGACCAAATCCTGCCATAAAATCACTCCGGCCTTGATAAAATTCTTGGCAAAATCAGTGTGCACCACCTCGGCCGCCTCCAGGGCCGTCCCGTCACGCTTCAGGGGCCAGGCCTGGGCTTGTTTACCGCCTTTGACCGTAAAAAAGGTGATTAAATCAAGTAAACTGTAGCAACGCTTAATCAGCCTGTCTAAAAAGGGTTCGTCTTGCTTCAGCTCTTTTAAATACTCGTCCCGCTCTTTCTCAGCTAATTCATTGATCTCCGCTTCAAGCTTAGCCGAAATCAGCATCACCTCCGGTAAACCCTTAACTTCCGCTCCGCCCTCTACCGCTGCCTCGTCGAGGTTCAAAACATAAAGCACCGGCTTTAGGGTTAACAGATTCAGGTCGGCTACGGCAACCTGCTCTTCGTCGGTTAAATCCGCCTCCCGGGCTAGCTTGCCTTGCTTTAATGCCCCGTAAAGCTTTTCCAAAACCGCCAGTCTATCTTTGTCCCCCCTGGTTTCATTCACCGCTCTAGAGACGATTTCAAAATCTGCCAAAGTCAACTCCAAGTTTACCGTGGCCAAGTCATGGACCGGGTCTACCCGGCCGGAAACGTGGGGCACTTTCTCCGCCGAAAATCCCCGCACCAGGTGCAAAATCGCGTCCACTTGCCTGATGTGCCCCAAAAACTGGTTGCCCAGGCCTTCGCCCTCGTGGGCTCCCTTGACCAAACCGGCAATGTCATAAAACTTCACCGCCGCCGGCACCCGTTTCTCGATTTTCAAAGCATCTGCCAGTTTAGTTAGCCTTTCATCGGGCACTTCCACTACGCCGGTGTTGGGCTCGACCGTGGTAAAAGGGTAGTCCCCGACGTCGGCAACCGCCCTTTTCAAAAGCGCGTTGAAAAGCGTGGATTTCCCCACGTTCGGCAAACCGACAATCCCAATCGATAGCGACATACTAAACTATTCTAGCAGTCTTGAACAATATTAAAAACCATGCAGAAAAAGTATTAACCATTTTTCAAGACTTCCTTCAAACATGTTCCGGTGTGAGATTGGTTGCTACCACTTATCTTAACCGGTTTCCCTTGGGCTACAACCCGACCTCCTTTTTCCCCTCCTTCTGGACCCAGATCAATAACCCAATCGGCATTTTTAATCACGTCGAGATTGTGTTCAACTACCAAGACAGTGTTGCCACTATCAACAAGCCTATTTAAAAGATTTAGCAATTTTTCAACATCAGCAAAATGTAAACCAGAAGTAGGTTCGTCTAAGATATAAAACTCTCCTTTTGCTTGCAACTTGCTGGCTAATTTTAACCTTTGCGATTCTCCTCCTGATAAAGTGTCTAGAGTTTGTCCCATCTCCATATAATCCAACCCGACTTCGTCAAGCAAGCCCATTTGTTCTTTTATTTCTTGGCTATCAAAAAAATCTCTTATTTCAGCAGCTGTCATAGACAAAACTTCAGCTATGTTCTTACCCTTATATTTGTATCTCAAAACTTTTTCTTTATATCTTGAACCACCACAACTTTCGCACCTTATCTTGACGTCTCCTAAAAAATTCATATCCATCTCGATAAAGCCTAAACCTTTACAGAGCTCACAACGTCCCTGAGAGTTAAAGCTAAAAAAACTTGGGCGCATTCTGTGCTCGTCAGCAAAATACTTTCTAATTCTGTCAAATCCTCCCACATAAGTGGCAATACAACCTCTCTTATTAGCTCCAACTTGACCCTGATCAATTAAAATGACCTTACTCCTGTGCTGATTTAGAACCTCTTCAACCAGTGAGCTCTTGCCCGAACCTGATACTCCCGTCAGGGCTACTAAGACACCTGTAGGGATATCTATATTCAAATTCTTTAAATTGTGTCTAGTCGCATTCGTTACTTTTAAGTAGCCCAAAGCTTTTCTGTAGCCTCTCTTTGCTTCAATTTTCTTATCTCCCTCTAGATACTTTCCCGTCAATGACCTAGGGCTGGCTATCAAATTGCCAATTTTCCCTTCCGCTACAATTTCCCCACCTTTTTTGCCTCCGCCTGGTCCAATTTCCACTAAATGATCTGCGTTTCTTATTACCGCTTCATCATGTTCAACCACTATGACACTATTACCATTGTCTCGTAGTCTTTTTAGATTCTGAACCACTTTGGCTACATCTCGCGGATGAAGACCGGCTGTTGGCTCATCAAGAACATATACACTCTCAATCAAATCACAGCTCAATTGCCTTGCCATTTTTACTCTCTGAGCTTCACCCCCTGATAATGTGTCTGCAGATCTATTTAAGGACAAATAACCAACACCAATGTTGATCAAACTTTGAAGTTGCTCTTCCAATCTTGGCTTTATAACTCTAGCATTTATATGATCAATGCTTCTAACAAATGTAAAACATTCCTCTAATGGCATGTTGCCTGCCTCACTTATACTCTTGCCATTTATTCGAACAGCTAAAGCCTTCTCATTAAGACGACCACCATGGCATTCTGGGCAATCGACAAAATCAAAATACTGCAAGTCCCGCTTGGATGGTCCGCGGTGGACTTTGGTATTTCTATGTTGGATCCGGTAGACAATCCCCTGAAAGGTCCATCGGTCAACAATATACTCGCCGTCCGATTCCAGCATTTCCGGCGGCGCAAACAACAGTTTATCCAACTCATAATCACTGAAGTCTTTCAATTTTTCGTCCATGTCAAAGTAACGACTGGCCCTAATAATACTCCATTGCCTACCACCCACATACCATTCTTTGGGGATTAAGGCGCCCTCGTTAAGACTTTTATTTTTGTCCAAAATTTTATCGACATTAGCTTCAACCGCCCGACCTAAACCTTTGCATTTCTTACAGGCACCGTAAGGGTGATTAAAAGAATAGTAGAACGAGTCCATCGAAGGCAAACCGACCCGCGAGTACAATAAGCGCAAATAGGTATAAGCCTCCGTAAGCGTTCCAACAGTTGATCTCGGATTACCCCTTACTCGATCTTGACTTATCACAATCGAAGCTGAAACTCCCTTAATATCGTCAACTTCTGGTCTATTGCTCTTATGGAGATATCTTCTAGCGTAGGAAGGTAAGGATTCAAAATACTGCCTTTCTCCCTCTCTGGCGATGATGTCAAAAGCGATAGTAGACTTTCCCGACCCAGATACACCTACCAGACATACAATCTTGTTTCTAGGAATGGTGACGTCTATACCTTTGAGATTATTCTCTCGAGCGCCTTTTATATTTATTGAGTTCATCATATTTGACACTTAGTAAGTTATAGGCTATCATAAAGTATAACGTTACGTTATTGTCAAATAATGAACAATTTAATCACTACAGGCGAACTCGCCAAGCTAGCTAGCACGACTAAGAGGACTATCCACTTTTATGACGAGAAAGGGGTTCTTAAGCCTGTCAAAATCAACCAATCTAACTATCGTCTGTATCAAGAGCGGCAAGTCCTGGACTACCAAATGATATTACTCCTCTCAACTTTAGGAATATCCCTGGAAGAAATTAAAAGATATTTGAAAAACAAAGGAAACTTATCAAACCTGTTCAGTGAAAAAAAGCATCTTATCAAAAATGAGATCGAGCGTCTTAAATTTAGTCTTAATAACATAGAACAATACCTTTCTAATCTTCAGAGCAATGGGACATTAGTAGATCCTGAAATTAAGACGATAGATCCTTTTGAAGTTTATTACATCAATAAAGTCGGACCATACGCTAAAATTGACAGTTATTGTCAGGAACTTAGTAAAATGTTTACCAATAAAAGAAATAATTTTATAACCCTCTCTATTTTTGAAGACCAGGGATATCGACCCAAAGAAAGCCGTATCAAAATCTGTGCTTTTGCTAATGAAGGGGTGAAGGTCAAAAACGAATTCAAGAGCATCGTTAAGCGAATGACATTCAGTCCTGGGAAGGTAATAACTTACACATATCGTGGCTCTGGTAACATGCTCTCACTTTTCTGGAAAGAGCTTGAGAAATACTGTCGATTAAAAGGATATAAGGTGAGAGCGGGCATTCGAGATTACGAGGTGTATTGGAAAATCAACCCTAACCCTATCAAACAAAGGTTTGAGATATTTTTGCCAATCAACTAGCGTAATTGTAACATCTTCAGCCCCTATACCGCGCCAAAGCCAACCTCAAAAGCTCACAAGACCGGGTCAGGTCTCTGGTCTTTAAGACATAAGCGATCCTGACTTGGTTCACCCCCAGGCTGGGAGTAACGTAAAAGCCCTCGGCCGGCGCCAGCATCACCGTTTCCCGCTTGTCACTAAAATCGGTCAGCAAAAACTTACAAAAGTCCTCGGCGTTTTTGACCGGTAGCTCGGCGATTAAATAAAAGGCCCCGTCGGGATGGCTCACTTTCAGCCCCGGAATTTTTTCCAGGCCGGCGATTAAAGTATCCCGCCTTTTTTGGTACTCTCTTTTTACCCTGGAAAAATATTTAAGCGGCACCCGATGAAGCTTGCTGGCCGCCGCCTGCTCTATCGTCGGGCTGGCTAACCTAGCCTGGGCCAGCTTGGTCGCCGCTTCCACCACTTGTCTGTTTTTAGTGACAATCATCCCCAAACGCGCCCCGCACAAAGAATAGCGCTTGGACAGGCTGTCGGTTAACACCACCCAGTCGGCGGCTTTTTTGAAACTCAAAAGCGAGACAAATTTAGTTTTACCGTAAACAAACTCCCGGTAAGTCTCGTCGGCGATGATAAAAAGTTTTCGCCTGACGCAAAAATCCACCAACTCGCTTAAAACCCTTTGAGGATAAACCGCCCCGGTCGGATTAGAGGGGTTGGTAATGATAATTCCCCGGGTTTTTTTGGTCACCGCTTTTTTGATGCTGTCGGTTTTGGGCAAAGCAAAGTTGTTATCAATTTTAGTCACTACCGCCTTGAGCTTGACACCGGCGTAAGCGGCAAAAGTCAGGTAGTTGGTATAAGTCGGGTCCAGAGTCAAACACTCATCACCCGAAGAAAACAAAATAAAAAAAGCCATCGCCAGGGCCTCGCTGCCGCCGGTGGTCACCACCAAATCGTCGCTTACTACCGACAGCCCCAAACGCCGGTAGTACTTGACCAAACTCTCTTTTAGGGCTTGACTGCCGTCCGACTTTTCGTAAGCCACCACCTTCTCTTTGAAACTCCTAATTCCTTTTAAAAAAATTGGCGGCGAGGCAATGTCCGGCTGGCCGATGTTAAGATGATAAATCGTCACCCCGCGCTTTTTGGCCACTTGAGCCAGCGGCACTAATTTGCGAATCGGCGAAAACTCTAAGTTTTCGGCGCGGCTAGAAATCATCGCCTCTTATCAATCAGCTTTTGGGCTGCCGCAAAGCTGCTGATGCCTCCAAGGTTTAACGCCGAAGCTACCACCCCCCGCCAGTCGACATTAACGTAGAGGGCGTCTTTGGCGCTTTGGCTCGCTCGATACTTTCTCTTGAAACTAGCTGCCAACCACTCACCCAAGTCTTTAACCTTGATTTTTTGCTTTTCCAGGCTGGCGATCAATTCTTTAGTTTTCAAGTACCGATCCGGCACCACCGAAGCCGAGGTAATCCCGGCGATCGACACCAAACCGGCAATAATCACGCTGTCCGACACTCCTTGGCCGCAAAAACCCACTTTCTTGCCTTGTTTTAAACCGGCAAATATCGTCGCCAAAATAGCCTTGACCACCGCCGGGTCGTGCTCGTCGTAGGTGGCTGCCAACTTCTGGTTGTCTCTGTCGGTACCCAAAACCAGCTGGGTCATATCGTTACTCCCCAAGGAAAAACCGTCAAACACTTTGATAAACTCTGTGGCAATAAGAGCATTGGACGGAATTTCCGACATGGCAATCACTTTGAGCTTGCCTGTTTTCGCTTTGGCCTTGATAAACTTCAGCGCTTCTTGGGCTTCAAACAGCGTCCTGACAAACGGCAGCATTAGCTCTAAGTTGTCGCCTTCGAATTTTGACCGGGCAATATCTAAGGCTTCAAGCTCCCAGCCTAAATATTTCAAATTCTCATCCTGTAAATACCTACCCGTTCCCCGGTTGCCCAGCATCGGGTTATCCTCATCTGGCTCATAAAGCTCGCCGCCGACTAACTGTGCCTTATATTCGTTGGTTTTAAAATCCGTCGTCCGGTAAATCACCGGCCGGCCAAAAAAAGCCTGGGCAAACGCCCCCATGCCGCTAGCCAACCCGTCGACAAAATACTTCTTGCCCGAGGTAAAGCCGGAACTTACCAGCTTGTCTTTTATCGCTTGAGACACTTTTGGGGCGGTGCGCGCCAGTTTACCTTGGTCAAACTCATCCAAAGCTTTGGGGTGGATGCCGATCCGGCCCAAAATAAACTCAGCCCGAAGTAGTCCCACCTCAAAATCATTTTCGGAGAGCTTTGAAAGTTTAAACGCCTGGTTAACGTCGGCCAAAATCAACCCCACTCGGGTCCGGGTCTTGGGAACGTTTCCGGTATCAATGTCCGCAGACCGCTTTTTTAAAGGCAAGAGCCCGCGGTAAACCAACCCGGTGTCGCCATCGATCGTCAGGTCTTGCCCGTCCAGACGCTTCAGTTGACCCAAATTTTCCGTGCCCACCACTGCCGGCAGGGTCAATTCTCGAGAAACTATAGCTGCGTGCGAGGTTCTGCCGCCCACCGCCGTCACTACCCCACCGCAAACCTGCATCGCCGGCACCATGTCCGGGTCAGTCCTTTTGGTAAGCAAAATGTTCCCCGGTTTCACCTTTAAAAGCGACTCTCCCTCCCCTAAAAACACCGCACGGCCGGCGGCGGCTCCGGGCGACACTCCCAAACCGGTCAAAGTTGGCTTCCTGGCTACTTCGGCATCCAATCTGGCTTGGCTCAAAGGAATTAAGCTGGGATTTTTATCAGCCAATGCCTGCCACTTAGTTTCCGGCCGCACTTGGAGCAACCAAATCTTGCCCTTTGAGTCGACCGCGTACTCGACGTCGACAAAATGGCCGTAATAGCTCTCGATCTCTTTTACCGTTTCTGCCAGGCGCAAAACTTGCCCGTCGGTCAGGGTCCAACTCCTCGCTTGCTTTTTTGACGTGGCGACGATCTTAGTCCCCCGCCCCGCCGCTTTGACCACCTGCTTTTCTTTAGCCCCCATGTCGCGTGCCAGCATCACGCCGCTTTTGGTCACCAAAAAAGTATCCGGGGTTACCAGCCCCTGAACAATGCCCTCGCCCAGTCCAAAGGCGGCTTCAATCCTCACTACCCTGGCAAAACCCGTCGTCGGCTCCACCGAAAAAGCCACCCCGGAAACTACTGGTTTAACCATTTTCTGCACCACCACGCTCAACGCCGCCCGCTTTTGACTAACTTTCTGTCGCCTGCGGTACATCACCGCCCTGGTGGTAAAGAGCGACGCCAAACACTTCTTGACGCTGGTAAGAAGCTGCCTGTCTCCGGAAACATTAAGATAGGTGTCCTGCTGGCCGGCAAACGAAGCCTCGGCTAAGTCTTCAGTCGTCGCCGAGGACCTGACCGCCACTAAGGGTTTGATCCCGTCTAAATTTTGGTAGGCGGTAATGATTTCTTTTTCCGCCGCAGTGGGCAAAGTCACCTTGCCAAAATAGCCGCGGATCTTTTCAGTCAACTCCTCCACTTGGGGCAATTTCAAACCGTCGTTCAACCGCCCCACCATCTGCGCCAAGGCTTTGTCTTCCTTCAAAAGCAACCGGTACAAATCTGCCGAAACCACAAAAAAAGGCGGCACCGCCACCTTGTTAAACGCGGCCATCTTAAAAAGATTAAAAGCCTTGCCGCCAAAAGACTCGATTGTCAAACTTAGTCTTTTTGGATTTTTACCCGAATAGACTAACAGATAGACTAAATCTACCGATCATCTTCCTTCCTGTCAAGCCTTAATTTTGTCATCCTCAACCTTAAAACCCTTTTCCTCAATTTCCTCTCTTAGCTTATCCGCCTTAGAAAAGTCACCGGCTTGCCGCAGCCTTTCCCGCTCGGCCATAAGCTTTTCAACCTCTTCCGGCACCTTTACCTTCTGCGGCGGCTCGGTTAACTTTAACCCCAATACTTGATCCCAATCAGTCATAAGCTCACTCTTGTCCTGCTCCGGAAGGTTGCTTTTGGCCATCTCCCATACCACCGCTAAAGCTTCGGGAAAGTTCAAATCATTCTCTACCGCCTGCCTAAACTTCAAGGATAAACCCTGAAGTTTTTCGAGCTTTTCTTGGCTCAAACTGGTTCTGCCTTTTTGCCCCAGCCATGAACCAGCCACCTGTCTTAGTTTTTTATAAGCCTCACTGGCCGCACCCAAAGCCTCAAAAGTAAAGTTTAATTGCTTTCTGTAGTGGCCGGTCAAATAAAAGTAGCGCAAAGCCAAGGGTTCAAAGCCGCGCTTGGTTAAATCCGCCAAAGTGTAGGCGTTACCTAGGCTTTTACCCATCCTGCCCCCTTCAACCAAAAGGTGGGCCCCGTGCAGCCAATATTTGACAAACGGCTTCTTACCGGTTGCCGCCTCTGACTGGGCGATTTCATTGGGGTGGTGGGTGCTTCTTAAGTCCTCTCCGCCGATATGGATATCAAACTGTTCCCCTAAATAGCCCATGCTCATCGCCGAACATTCAACGTGCCAACCGGGAAATCCCACGCCCCAGGGGCTATCCCACTCCATCTCCCGCTTGGGAACTACAGCCCCGAGCGCAGTCGAGGGGGAAAATTTCCACAAAGCAAAGTCCCGCCGGTCTTTTTTGTCGGGGTTAGGCTCAATCCTTGCCCCCGCCTCCCGCTGGTCCAGGGTCGATAACGCCCCGTAGGTATTACCCGCCGCTTCATAAGCCTGGATGTCAAAGTAAATGCCGTCTTCGATCTTGTAGGTGAATCCTGCCGCCTCAATTTTTTTCACCAGTTCTATTTGCTCGGCTATATGTTCCGTGGCCTTGGTAAACTGTTTCGGCTTGATTAAATTAAGCTTGTCGTAGCCAGCCAAAAAATCCTGGGTATAAAACTTGGCTATCTCCCAAGCCGTTTTACCCTCGCGTTCCGCCGCCTTCTCCATCCTATCCTCACCCGTATCCGCGTCTCCCGCATTGTCGCCGGTCAAGTGCCCCACATCGGTAATGTTCATAATGTAATCAATTTTAAATCCATTCCAGGTTAGCGTCCTGACTAACAAATCTCCCAGCACGTAGGTACGCCAGTTACCGATGTGAATGTAGTCGTAAACCGTCGGCCCGCAGGTATACACCCCCGCTTTGCCCGACACAATCGGTTTAAACTCCTCAAGCTTTCGGGTTAGGCTGTTGTAGAGCTTCATCCCGACACCCCTCTTTGTATTTCTCCCGTGCCCATGCCCTTTTTCGAAGTCCAGGGCAAAAACTTTTCCTTTGCTTTGGCCGCCTTTTTCTTCATCTTCTCCATAAACCCTTCCGGGTCCTCGACTTGCTCTTGGTCAAAAGTCGGAGCAGCCGTGACATACTTTCTCGGCTGGCTGGCTTTTATTTTTTGATAGTGTCTTATCTGCTGCTGGATTTCCTCGTAGGCCTTTCTCGATCGATCCTTATCCATCTGTTTCAACTTTTCGATCTGCTTCTTTCTCGTCTCTTCCTCTCCCTGCTCCCTTTGCTGTTGCTGCTGCCTTTGCTGACGCAGGCTTTCCATTCTGTCAATGGCCGCAGACGGCGCCGGAGGCCGCTGGCCTCCAGTTTGTCCCTGGCCCAAAAACGTTTTGGCCGTTTGCTTAGCCACATCGCCTGCCGCCTTGCCGCCGGCTTTAACCGTTTGTTTATCGGTCTCCAATAACTCGCCGAAAACGTCTCGCACCACTGTCTTGGGCATCAAAACTCCTTTCTGCCTTCAAAGGCGCGGTTCAAAGTCTCTTCGTCAGCATACTCCAAATCGGCCCCGGTCGGCAGTCCCCGCCCGATCCGGGTAATCTTAAGAGTTTTGCGTTTGCCAATTAACTTGGCGATGTACATCGCCGTGGCTTCTCCTTCCATACTCGGGTTAGTAGCAATAATCACTTCGCTTACTTTACCGTTTTTAATCCTGGGCGTTAGCTCTCTCAAATGAAGCTCTTCCGGCCCAATGTTATTTAAAGGCGAAATCGCCCCTCCCAGAGCGTGGTATAAACCGCTGTAAAACCCACCCCGCTCGATAGCTAAAATATCCAAGACGCTCTCCACCACGCAAATTTTACTTTGATCCCGGTTTCTATCGGTGCAAATTTCACACGGGTCTTTTTCCCCCACGTTAAAGCACAAACCGCACTCTTTGGTATCCAGTTTCAACCGGCTGACCGCCTCGCCAAACTCGGTTAGCTGGCTCTGCGGGTTATGAAGCAGATAAAAAGTTAAGCGTTGGGCGGTTTTGGGACCAATACCCGGTAAGCGCTCAAAAGCGTCGATTAAACGTCTTGCCCCCCTTGCCAACTTCATCTTCCCAGTATAACATAGCCCCGTGGCCGCAAAAGTTCCCTTCATCCATATCGTCGCTGACTACGGCACCGGTGATTTAGCCTTCGCCGAAGTTATTCAAAGATTTAAACAGCTGCTACCCCAAGCCGAAGTTTTTGCCACCTCGACTCCGCCTTTTTCCACGCTCAACACTGGCTTTTGTCTAGCCCAACTAACCCTTTACAACCCCAGCCAAAACTTATTTATCTACTCCAACACCGCTCCCCGGAAGGACAACCCCCAAAAGCGCCTTCAAAATGAAGGCGAAAAATTCGTTTACCTCAAGCTTGAAAACGGCGTGGAAATCTGCGCCGTCAACGCCGGCTACTGTTTAAGCTTTATAAAATCCCATATCAAAAAACTCCAATTAGTCAACGTCAAACACAGCGGCTCCCAGTTTCGCTCCCGCGACTTCTGGCCCCAAGCCGCCGTCGGCATTTTAAGCGGCAAAAAATTAAAGTACTTAGGTCCGCCAATTTCTAAAACCACCATACCGGAAGTTCCCCCAAACCGGCTAATGCACATCGACTCCTACGGCAACCTCAAAACCACCGTCAGAAGCTCTAAGGTTAAATTCAAGCCCGGAGAAAAACTAAGAATCACCATCAACCACTTGACCCATACCGCCTACTACGCCAACGGCAACTTTGCCGTCAAGGCCGGCGACCTGGCTTTTGCCCCCGGCAGTTCCGGCGGCCCCGACCCTTTCATCGAGGTCTTTTTGCGCTCCGGCAACGCTTACCTTCACTTCGGCAAACCCCCGGTTGAATCCGAAATCGACTTTGAAAGATTTAGTTAAACTTACTCGCCTGCCCCCATCGGCCCTTGGCCTTTTAGCAGCCCCGTTAAGCCCCCGCTCATCTCGGCCAATTTACGCGCTGCCAACTCTTGAGACTTTTTTACCGCTTTGTTGACTACTGCCATCACCCGCTCGTTGGCCATACCATCTATGGCTAGACTCACCAGTTTTTGGTCACCCGAAATCACCACCTTGACTCCGTCCTCATCAAGTTCGATCGTTTCTGCTGCCAGCTGTTTCTGAATCTTTAGGGCCTGATCGCGCATTTTTTTCAACTGGCCCAACTGTTTGACTTTATCAAACATTTATCCTTCACCTCCCCCCAAAAACTTCCTGAGCAGTTTTAATAATATCATCGTCGTTGCTTTTCTTCCCCTTCTCGCTTAAATAATACCTCACCCCCACCGGGCTTTTAAGCACTTTTGAAGCCACCGTCTCTACCAACTCGCGGTAGCGGGCTATCTCCAAACGCTCTTTGTGAAACCGATAAAACACTTCTAAAACCAGGTTCTTACCGTCAAAACCGGTCGGTTTGGTCGCCCGCAGCAGTGCCTCTAAACTATGGTTGTGGGGCCGCAAGGCTTTTAGCACCTCGTCCCACCTATCCTCCACCGCCTTCAAGCTAAGCTTTCCCGACTTGGTTTTTAAATCAGGCTCTGGGCTGGGTGGGCTGGGGTTACCCCCTTTATCCTCCGAAGCTTTAGCAGAGGCGGACCACTCCACCACCGCCAACTCCAAAGGCAAACTTTCTATTACCGCTCCTTTAATTTTTTCGGCCGCCGCCGCCAAAAGCGCCAGCAATTTTTTAACTTCATCTTTGTCTTTTAGCTCGTCGATGTCGCTTGCCTCCTCCTCAACGCCCAAGCGCAAAAACAACACTTGCCTCAACCGCTCCACCAGGTTAATCGCCAACTGCTTCACGTCGATGCCTTGTTCGCCCGCTTTTCTTAACCACTCCAAAGCTTTATTAACCTCTTTTTGGTAAACCAGTACCAACCAGTCATCAAGCTCCTCACCCATCAACTTTGTCTTTAACACCTCACCAACTTTGGCCGAACTGATCTTTTTCCCCGCCGCCGCCAACTGCTCCAAAATTTTGACCGCGTCCCTGAAGCTTCCTCCGGCCTGTTTGGCAATAAGCCTTAAATCATTGAGGCTAATTTTAAGCTTCTCTCCCTTGACCACCCGGGTCAACGCCCTGATAATTTCTTCTAAGTTAGCCTTTCTAAAATTAACCTGCCAACAGCGCGAGGCAATCGTCCCCGGTATCTTCTCGGCTTGAGTGGTGCAAAGCACAAACACAGCGTGCTCTGGAGGCTCTTCCAGGGTTTTCAGTAACGCGTTAAAGGCCTCCTTGGTCAGCATGTGGGCTTCGTCAATGATGTAGACTTTTTTGCTTAAATTTGCCGGCGCCAGCCTGATCTTTTCCCGTAAATCCCGGATATCGTCAATTCCCCGATTTGAGGCCGCGTCGATCTCGATCAAATCTAAAGCGTTCCCTCGGCTCAAACTCAAACACGCCTCACACTTGTTACACGGCTCTCCGCCGGCTGGCGGATTACCCCTTTTAGCCGTGCAGTTTACCGCCTTGGCTACGATCCTGGCCGCCGACGTCTTACCCGTACCTTTAGGCCCCACAAACAAAAAGGCGTGGGGCACGTCTTTGGCTGCCAAAATCTCGCCCAAAGCAGAGCTAACCTCCTTAATATCCAAATCAGAAATTTTTTGCGGCCGGTATTTTAAATAGTACGCCATACTTTTTATTTATTAGTCATTGTGTCATTGGTCATTGATTAGGTCAATTAGAAATTAGGTCAATTTAGTCATGATGTACTCCGAGAAGATGGAGCACCCCGTGCTCGGTCAAAAACCGCAAACTTTCGTCAACCCCCACCCCACGTTCGTTTGCCTGCCTGGTGGCCTCGGGAAAACTTACCACCACGTCTCCCAATCTCACCACCCCATCCGGCCCTGGCTCTTTATCGAGAGGGAAACTCAAAACATCCGTCGTCCCAAGCTTTCCCATGTATTTTCGGTTGAGCTGAGTCATCTTTTTGTCGTCAACCAAGCTCACCGAAACCTCGACATTACCGGTCAAACCGTGGCCTTTGATCACCCTGGCGACCGCTTGCTCCAGCAGTTCTTTTTTGACCCGGTAGCGTGAGGCCAGCCTCACCGACAACCTCATAACTCTTGCTTTACAATTCTGGCTACCACCGCCCCGTCTGCCTTACCGGCAAGCCTAACCATCGCTAGCTTCATCGCCTGGCCAAAATCTCCTTTAGCCTCGGCGAGAACTGCCTTCACCGCCTGCCTTATTTCCTCCTCGCCCATTTCTTGGGGTAAATACGCTTTAATTATTTTAAGCTCGCTTGTTTCCTTGTCCGCCAATTCCGGCCTCCCACCTTTCCTGTAGGCTTCGATCGATTCCTGCCTTTTTTTGGCCTCTTGTTTTAACACCCTCAACACATCTTGACTTTCAAGTCCGCCCTTTTTTTCAATCTCGGCGTTATGAAGCGCCGCCAACAACATTCTCAAGGTCGACACCTTGTCGGCGTCCTTGGCTTTAACTGCCTGGTTTAGATCAGTTCGGATCTTATCAACTGAAATCATTTATTTTTCTTTTTCCTCAAACGCTTGCGCCGCTTGCTTCTTCTTTTAAACTCCGCCAGTTTTTCTTTTTTCTTCACCGACGGTTTCTTGTAATACTGCCGATCCCGAATCTTGGTTAAAAGCTGACTTGCCAGCACTTTCTTTTTAAACTTCTTGATTATTTGATCAGTCGATTCACCAGGTTGTGATTTAACCACCACCGGCATTTAAAAAATCCACCCCCTTTAATAGGTCTACTAGCTCCTTTAGGTTCAGGCTCGAGGCCTTCACCTTTTGATTGTGTCTGGAGCCATTTAAGATTATATGACGGCTGGGATGAAAAAACCAGTCTGCTTTTGGATCAGCTTGTTTTAGCGCCTGGTAGGCAGCAGTCAAATCAAGACTTTTCTTCGGTTGGCACTTGACCGACACAAAACCCGTTCCCGGCTCTTTTCTCACTATCAGGGCAAAACCCATTTTCTGTCCTAGTTTAGAAACCCGGCTCATTTTTGTTTCCGTTCCTAAAGATTTGCCCCAGGGAGAAATAAACTCAATCCCGCTTCTAATCTCCTTCTCCGCCAAATCTTTCTGATGAAGGCCATACAAAACCGCTTCAAGGAGTAACTCCCCTTGAGCCACCAGTTCTCTGTCGTTTAGCCGGCCCGACATTTTCAGGTGGTCAAGAAGATGGTGGAGGCTTAGATCATAAATATCGGCCGCCGCATCGTTCCAGAAAAAATCCTCAAAATGATCTATCTGAATTACTAAGTCTATTAAGCGTTCCAGCGCACTTTGATATTTTAAAGTAATGTTTTTTTCACTCTTTAAATAATTAAAGACAAGGTCGGCCGCGCAGGTTCGTGCGTTGCTGTCGTGGTGGTCAAACCTGCCCAGACCGGTGTCAACGTGAACTACATCAGGGTCGCTGTCAACCGCTTTGTCATCTAAGGTCGTCCCCGCCGGCACAAACTTTACCTTGGCTCCCTCAAATTCGTGATCAAAACGCTTCAATAACCATACCGCGCACACCGCATCCAGGTCGGGAAAAATATGGGTGACGATAGTTTTCATTTTAACCGCTTGACCGCTTCATCTAAACTCACCAATTCGGTTTTATCGCTACTTCTTGCCTTCCACTCTAACTTATCTTTCGACTTGGCCGACGCCACCAATCTTACCGGAATGCCGATTAAATCGGCGTCGGCAAACTTAACTCCGGCGGACACCTCCCGATCATCCCACAACACCTCCACTCCTACCTCCTTAAGCTGGCCATAGGCTTCTTTGGTTTGCTTTTCTGCCCCGGGAAGCGACACTAAATGCACCGCAAACGGCGCCACTACTTCCGGCCAGATAATGCCCCGCTCGTCGTGATTGACTTCTACCAACGCCCCCATCACCCTGGTCGGGCCGATGCCGTAACTGCCAAACCAAACCGGCTTTTTCTGGCCCTGGCTGTCGGTAAAATACATCCCCATCTTCTCCGCGTACCAGGTCCCCAAAGGAAAAACGTTACCCACCTCGATCGCTTTTGTCTTAACTACCTGACCCTTACCACACTCGGAGCATTTATCCCCCTGGCTGCCCTTAAAAATTTCCTGGTTGGCTCCCCAGTCGCAGCTGTCGCAATAAAAAATCGTGTCCTCGCCGCCCGCTGATAGCACCTGGAACTCGTGGGTATTTTTGTCGGTAAACACGCCGCCGCCGGCCTCGGTCACCCGATAGTCAAACCCCAAGCGCTCAAACACTTTCACATAAGCCCCCTTAACCTTCTCGTAATACTCCATCAAATCTTTCTCCGAGGTATGCGCCGAATAAAGATCTTTCATCATAAACTCGCGGCCGCGCAAAATCCCTGACCTGGCTCTCGGTTCGTTTCTGAACTTGGTCGAAAAATGATACACTGCCACCGGCAAATCTTTAAAGCTCACTATGTTTTTGCGCAACAAATCCATGACAATCTCTTCATGGGTAAAGGAAAGCACATATTCCCGGTCCCGGGCGTCTTTTAATTTGTACATTATCTCGTCGGCTTTGTCCCACCGCCCGGTCTCGTTCCAAATCTCTTTAGGGTGAAGCAACGGCATCAGCATTTCCTGGCCGCCGACGGCGTTCATTTCTTCTCTTATAATCTGGTTAATATTATTGACCACCCGCCAGCCTAAAGGAAGTAACGTCCAGCTCCCCGCCATCAGTTGGTCGATAAAACCGCCCCGCACCAACAGCTTATGGTTGACGCTCTCGGCGCCCTTAGGCGCTTCCTTTTTAGTCTTGGGAAAAAGCTGACTATAACGCATGAGTTTACTCTATCAAAATTCCCCCTAAAATCCCAGCCCCAAGCTCCGACGTCACTTCCCGCCAGGTGAACTTACGGTTCTTGTCTGCCGATCCAATCCACCTTGTCAAAATCTTGATCATAAGAATAAATGTTTTTTATCTGCTCGCTCTTCATTCGCGCCACGGTTAAAGCGTCTTCAAAATCAATTTTGTATTCTACAAAAATATCCAAAGCCATTAATATTTCAACTCTAAAGTTAAGCTTTAGCCCTTTAAGCCCGATTAAAGGCTGGAGTTTATCCCTAACCTCTTCTCTCGAAAGCCCATACAGCGCCTTAGATGTCAAAATATAAACCGTTTCTGCCAGAATAGCCTCGGAGGTAGTTAAAATGACTTTTTTCTCTCTGGCCTTTTTAAACAATAACCAGCACTTAGCCGCTTTTTTAGAGTCATCTTTAGTAATAAAGCGAATAAAAATGTTGGTGTCAACAAAAGTGGGTTTCATTAGCCGCTTGTCCGCAACGCTCTCTCCTGTCGGACAATTTGCCTCATTTCTTTAAAATTCCTGGCAATCGGCTTAACTGAGCCGTAAACATCTTCAAGGGTAAATTTAATCGGTTTTAAGATCACTTTATCTTTAGAAATTACTTCCGCTGTTACCCTTTGAGTTTTATCAAGCTTAAGTAGGCGTCTAATGCTAACAGGGATAGTCACCTGCCCCTTAGCGCTTACCGGTAAAGTAATAGAATAATTTACATTCATAATAAGTAAAGAATATACTAAATGTAAAGATTTGTCAAGAAGTAATCCTACGGCGCCACTTCTTCCCAGCGGTACTTGGAACGGGTCAGGTACTGGTAAGCGTTGACCTGTAAATCCGGCCGGTAGATAAAGTACTCGGCCGCCTCGTTGTTGTTGCCGCTGTCAAGATCCCGCTCCAAATTAAACCCGCCCCAACCGGTGAAAATGCCTTCGGCGATAAGCTGCTCGTCACCTGTCCCCGTTGTCCCAGTGGCAATTACTCCGTCCGCAATATACACCCCCTCGACGTTAGTGACCGCCGAGTTAACCGAAATATTCCCCGAAGCAATGATGGCCAAAAAGCCGCCCTCGTCAACGTTGATGTTTTGGGCTATGGTGACGTCGCCGTCAACCAGGATCACCGCCGCCGTACCCGAGCCGATACTCCAATCACCACCAAAGGTAGCCGTCGACCCGCTGGCGGCATAGACCCCGGAGGCTCCCGGCTCGCTCCCGTCCCAAACACTTGCCTCTTCCGGGTCGTCCTCCAAAATCCGGGCAAAATAGGCATATTTGGTTTCCAGCCCCTTGTATTGGGTCTTGGCATTCCAGTCGTTGCCGTCCTGACTAATGTCGCCGCTGCCGGTAACCAAAGACCCGGTGTAACTCACCAGACCGGTAGTGCCGGACGCATCCTCGGTAACAAGATAAGGCGAACACAGCCCGGCGCAGCTTGCCGGAATGTTAGACGAGACACTGCCGCCGTCGGCATGAAGATTACCCCCTTCTGCCTGCCACCAGGCATCGGCTAAATCTGTCAGATAAAAATCCACTCCTGCTTGGGGAGAACTGACTCCCCCATACTGGCAGGTCCCCGAGGGACAGGCGCAAGTGTAGGTAGAAGGATCCAAAGTCACCGTGTACGCTCCCCCGGCAGGAACATCTGCCACCGTGTAGTTGCCGCCCCCGCCCACCGTTCCGGTGTAGTTTCCCGGGTTGCTAACCGTTACATTGGTACCTAAATTTAATGGACTAGCGCTACTACCAGGATCAAGCTGGCAAAATCCCACCTGGCTAGCGGTACTCCCGTCACCCAGTAAATAGACCGTGCCGGATATATCTCCTAAAGGCTCGCCGACAAAAAAGGTGGTTGATGACCACGGCCCGGGCTGAATACTGCAGGAAACGTTGACTCCCTGAACCCGGGCAAAGTAAGTGTCGGCGGCAGAAGTAAAGGTTTTAGACCGGTTGTCCCGGCCCACCAACTGACTGCAATAGGCCAAAGGGTTAGAACAACTGGTGCCGGCAGGGTAAATCTCATAATTCCACACGTCAGCCTTGCCATTGGAGTCAGAGCTCCACGACACGGTAATGTTGCCGTCCCCGTCCGGCTCTGTCGTCGAGCCGTTTGAGGGGCTAATGGTCAAGCTCCCCGGCACCCCCGCCGCCGCCGGGCAACTACCACCACTACCCCCACCAGGATCATTACTACAACAACTACCTGCCTGCATCTCAAAAGTCGTCCCATCACACTCAGGGTTAATACTGATATCCTCCGAAATACACTTAACGTTTGGGCCTAGGCTAAACTTGGAATACCTACAAGTTAAGGCACCGCAAGTAACTGTATCTCTGGCATAGTATTGCACACACCAGTTTTCTGACTGGTGTGCCTTACAATAGTCATACACGTCCAATACCGACTCCCCCAAACAAGTGCCTCCGGGGCAAAGTTCGTCAGCCAAAACCCTGTCTTTTGCCACCAGTAAACTCAAACCAAAGATGGCCCCTAAGACGACCAAAAACAACTTACTCTTCATATAAGTCGGTGTAAATAGCCGTGGCCACCAAAAAAGTAGCCCCTTCTGCCTCCTGCGACTTTTCTTCCATAATGTCCGCCAAAAGGCATAAATGTCCCAACTTAGCACAAACCTGCTCCGTTCTAAAAAATTTGGGAAAGGGCTTGGCTAAATACTCTATCCCCACCTGCTGGCCGGGCTTGATTTTAGTTTTAAGTTCAGCAAAATCAATCAAGCCCGAATCGGTTCCGTCACCGTAGCCTATACCATCTACAGCTTCACTCTTAAACCCACCGGAAATAAATAGCTTAATATTATGCCTCTTGTTATCGGTGTCATAATAGAAAACTTCAAGATAATTAACTCCGTCTTGAGAGAAAAAGTTTTTTAAGAAAGGCTGAATATACTCAAAGCGCCATTCGTCGCTTACCCCTACGGTCGCATATTTGGAAGACAGTACCGGGAAAGGAGTTAAATCTGATCGCTTGGGAAAAACATAGTATTTAACAAACCAGTAGTAACCCAGAAAACCAAGAAACAGACTAATCAGGACAATGTAGCTAACCAAAATCAACTTCCTGTTATCCATAACCTAATGGTAGCATGAAGCTCTGGTTAAAAGTCAACCGGTTTGACAGCCTATCTTAAGACATATACCCAGTTGGTGTGCGCGGAGATAATCAAACCGTCTTCGGGCCAGTCGTAGGCTTGGCCAGAAAACATCGCCTCAAGCACCCTAGTCGAGCCAGTCGTCTGATCTAAGTCATAAAACCAACCGACCCTGTTTGGTTTAACGCCCCAACTGGGAAGAATTGAAGGGAAATGGAACCAATAACTGATGCCTAACTGGTCACCGGCTATCATGCCAGAAAAATCACTTAAAAAACCACCATCACCATCAAGACTATTAAGGCGCACTTTTTCTGTCCCTGGCTCAAAAATCGGTCTGTATCCACCTGAGGCTGCGGGAGAGATGCTAGCAAGCTCTGTGCCGTTCGAGTCGGTCATTTTTTCAAGAATGAGGGCAGTTCGTATAATTTCTGGGTTGGTCGGGTCTGCAATTAATGCCACTAAAACATCCAAAGTTACTTGAGTACCAGAAATGAGCTCCATTTCCATGGTTCTTGTTTCTCCGGTAAACACCGGCCAAGCATCTCGATTGATAATACCACCATCTCCAGTCTCTCGATTCTCCCAAAAATTCTTGGTGGGCGCGTTGTCAATCAACTCTTGGTAAAAATCTACCCAGTCGCCGGCCTCGTTTTGGTAAAGCCTCTTCTCGTCATAGCTATTAACGTAAGTGTTGGTCTCATCGTCATAAGTTAACCCTTTTTCCTCGACTAGCACTTGCAACTCCTCGGGCAAAGTCGTCGGTAGCGACACCGAAGATTCAAGCACTGTGGTCAGCTCGTGGCGGCTAACTTGGCCGTCGCCTTCGTCAACTGTCAAAATTATCTTGCCTTCGGCGGTGGTGATATCGATCTTGTCGTCCTTCTCCCAAATGGCCCTGACCGCCGAGATTACCTCGTTAGTATTCTTGTCTACAGTGGCAATTATTACCGTCCCTGTCTTAAACTCGCCTAAGTGATCCGGTAGTTTATCCGGATCGGTAACGATCATGGCCGCTATGCCCACGTTGTCACCCAAGCCTTCGCTAGGCAAGGTGATTATTGCCTGGTCCAGTTCATCACCATACTCGGCCATGCCAGCGTCATTAATGCCGATAAACTTGTCTTCCGGCCCATTGACGTCATAAGGGTCATATAGTTGATCGGCGTAGCTGACGAAGGCTTCGCCGTTTTTAGTAATGCTCAAAGCATTAAAACTGCTGCCGTCGCCGTTGTTGACGGTAACCACCGCCGGCGACAAACCTTGGTCGTTTAGGGCGTCTTGCAACTCAAACGAGTTAGCCCAATATTCTTGACCGTTAACCTCTACCGGCAAACCGGTTAAGGCCACGATTTCCGGGTTAAAACCCACAAACGCCGGCGTCCCTGCCAGCTCGTTTTCTGCGTCAACAATGTCGTGCACCTGGTCGACCAAAAAAGCAGCAGCCAATGCATCGGTCAAATTTTCTTCGACCAGAACCACCTTTCCGCCATCCGGACCTTCCAGCTCATAAGTAAACTCTCCAGCCTCATTAACCCTTACCACCATAGGCGTTGCTGCTTCGACCGGCTCAAAATCCTCTGATTCCGGATTAAAAACAAGCTGGTGCAAAGGAATCGTCAGACTACCATTGCTTCTGGTAATCATATCCGGGCCAACCTGGCTTAAATCCGGCCAAATAAACCCAAGGCCGACAGAGTCGCCCGCTTCGCAAACCGGCACTGCCCAAACAGACTGCAGCCGGCCGGTACTATCAGGCTCTGCCAGCCCCAAAACCGGAAAATCTCCCGCACCGCCAACCAAACCCCTGACTAAGGCGCCGGGAATATCCGCCTGGAAGTCAGCCTGAAGCGCGCCCAGCTCACCGGAGTCTAAAGAGTTAGCGTCAACAAAAGCAAAATCTACCTGGTCGGGATTTAACCCGTGAATCGCTCCTATCAAACCAGCACACTCGCTCCCCAGCCAGTCGTCATCACCGTCTTGGGTTGGAGTGACTCGTTCAGGATCTTGAGCACAGGCGGACACTAAACCTCCAATTACCACACCGGTGAAAGCTAGTTTTATCGTGTTCCAAATTCCTGTCCTGTTCCAGCCGCCGTCTGGGTTCCGCCACGAAAAATCCGCTTCTTTCAAACCGGCAATCATCTCACCAAAAACTCTGGCGTCCTGGGGTAGCTGCTTAATAAACTCCAAGCCAAACCGACCCACCTCTTTTAAATCAGCCAAAAGCAGGGCCGGCTCCCTACTATATCTGCTCACTGCTTCCCCCATTACTGCCTGATATAAGTCTTGGGCGTCGTGGGTCAAATCAGTCAACATCTCCCCCACTGTCAACGGCGGTAATTCCGAAGAGTCTATCGACCTAACTTCTGGCACGCCTTGTTTGGCGCGCGGCAAAGGTAAAGCTAATTCACCTGTAGCTATAGTCATATATCACTCTATTTTATCATCCTGATCAAATTTTTGGGGCTGGCTGGGGTGAGCGGCTTCCATCACGCTGGCCGCCTCGCGCGCCAAAATGAACTTAACGTACTTGGTCAGGTCGTAGCCAAGTTCGGCGCCTTTGAGTTCGAGTAACTGGGCTTCCTGGCGGGTGAGCGATAACTGCAGCTTTTTCATTGACTTAAGTTAAGCACAAACTAACTACTTTGTCAATACCTAATCAATGAAGACTAAATGAGTTATAAATTAATCAGCCGTATAACTGGCTGTGAGTGCCCAAAGCCACAAAAATAACCAAATTGCTTCTGGTACTCTCAATAAACACCGCCCGCCAATCTCCTGATATGTTGATACTCCTATAACCTCGCCACTGTCCGCTTAAAGCGTGATTGTTTAAAAGCGGAGAAAATTTGTCTTTTTCAAAAAGTGTCAACCTTTGGTAGAATGCTTTTCTGATTTTTAGCGGTGCCTTGCCATGTTGTTTTTTAAACTTCCGGCTAAATCTGATTGACATACTTTCTGTCTTTATCCTCTAACCAGGCAATGGCGTCCTTGACATTGTCAAAAGCCGGAGAAACCCTACCAGCTTTAATATCCTCTTCGGACTCTTTAAGTGACTCAATCAAATAAGGGCTAGGCGTCTCGTTTAAGTCAAACTCCAACTTTTTTGTCTTTACTACTGTTCTAATTAAAAAGTTAATCAAGCCGCTCAAAGTCAAACCGGCTTCCTTGGCCACTCTTTGGGCTTGAGCCTTTATCCGAGCATCGGTTCTGATGTTGATTACCGCTGTGTCACTCATATACACAAAGTATATACAATGTATGTAAAAATGTCAAACCTACCCCGCCAGCCGCCTGATATCGGCAATGGTCACCAGGGCCATCAGGCCCAAGAGTAAGACCATACCGACAAGATGAACCCACTGCTCTACTTCCGGCTTGACCCGTTTGCCGGTGACCGCCTCCACCACCACAAAAGCCAGCCTGCCTCCGTCAAGCGCCGGCAGGGGGAGTAAATTGAGAATAGCCAGGTTGACCGACAACACCGCCATAAACTGTAGCACCGCCAAAATGCCTTCCTGGGACACGCTTTTACTGATCTCGTAAATCCCCACCGGCCCGGCGACATCCTTGGGTACCACCCCTTGAGCCAGTCGGGCCACCATCAGCCCCAAAGAGGCCAAAATCTCCCTGCCCCACGAAAGCGCTTCTTTCAAACCCACGACCGCGCCCCTGAATGGTCTTTGCCACATCGGATACTGGATCAAATCAACGTTGGTGATCACCACTCCCAAAGCCCCTTGGTTTGCCGGAGTGGCTTCTTCGGTTCTAGGAACTAGCCTCACCTGCCGGCCATCCTTAAGCTGTAAAATAATTTCTTCTCCCCGGTGAGCGTTAACATGGTCGATAAACGCCTGGTCCACTTCTCCGTCTTCAAAGCTAAGGCCGGTTACCCCGACAATCCTATCGTCTGCTTTGACTCCGGCCGCCTCTGCCGGCGACCCGGCCGCCACCCCGGTCACCGTCAGATAATCGGTTTCCTCGGGAATGCCGATTTTGGTATAAATGGCGCTAAACAGAATCACTCCCAGTAAAAAGTTCATCGCCACCCCGGCCGTCAAAACCGCCGTCCTGACTCTTTTTTTCTGGCTGAAAAACGTTCTCTTTCTATCAACGCCTGCCCCGCGTAACTCTTCGAGCGAAGTGGGGTTTTCTCCCAGAAGCCGGACAAAACCACCAAAGGGAAGAAAGTTGATACTATAGATAGTCTCGCCGACCTTTTTACCCCAAACCTTGGGCGGATAGCCCAAACCAAATTCCTCCACTTTAATGCCAAAAATTCTCGCTGCCACAAAATGCCCCAGCTCATGGATCAAAACCAAGACGGACAAGATAATCAGGAATATAATGATTTGCATTAGGTTAATTTACTTTACAGCTCCATCAATTCTTTGGCCTTGGCTTCCTCGAGAGAATCAAGCTTGCCGTTGTAATCGTCAATTAAACTTTGCAGCCGGTCATACATGGCGTGAACGTCGTCCTCCGACACCCCTGGGTCGTCTTCGTGTTCGTCGATTTCATGCTTTACCTCGTTTCTTATCTGTCTCAACATCGCCTTACCACTCTCGACTCTTTGACCAACCTGTTTGACCAACTCTTCCCGGCGCTCCTGGCTTAAGGGCTGAATCGTCAACCTCACCTGCTCTCCTTCGACTACCGGACTTGCCCCTAAATCAGCTTTCAGAAGCGCTTTTTCCAAAGACTTTAAAACGTTGGTATCCCACGGCTTGATAATCAACGAATGCGGGTCGGGGGCGGCAATCGCCGCCACTTCCCGTACCTCCATCGTCGTCCCCTCATAGGCTTCGACTTTAACCCGTTCCACCAAGGCCGGCTTGGCTCTGCCGGTTCTGACTTGATCCAATTCTTGACTCACCAGCTCGACTACCTGGTCCATCTTGGCTTTACCCGAGGCAAATATCGACTCGTCCATATTATTTCTTATAGTCTAACACACTAAGGTTCAATTCTTTTAATGCCTTTAATTTTGTCAAAATCCTTGTCAAAAGAAAGTATTTTCCCATCATTTTCCAGCAAACTATATGCTGACGCGTAAGCATCAACAAAACTAATCTTATATCTTTTTAATTGCGCCATCGTTGATAACAGCAAAACTTTATTACATACGATATTGTTATAGCTCACCAGTGATTCAAGACTGATAATTATTCTTTTTTGAGAAAAACCGTAAAAAGACTTAAGCACCCAATAGGTTTCGGCAACCGTAACATCAGACAGGAGAATTTTTTTGTTTTTTTTCAGCCAAACTTGAAATTTTTTCGCCTTTTGGTTATCGTCTTGGGTTATAAATCGAATAATAATATCCGTATCAATAACCATTAGATTTTACCAGCAATTAAATCCTTAACGTAAGCTGCTCTAGCAGCCTTTTTATTGTATTTAATTTTAGTTTTAAAGTAACCCATCATATCCGCAAAATCAGGTACAGGTTTAAGCTTAATTGCTCCTGACCCGCCTTTGGAAAATTGTACTTTTTGGCCTGGTTTAATGTTCAGCATTTGTCTAAACTCTTGGGGAATAGTCACCTGGCCCTTGGTGGTTACGGTAGAAAGAATCGTCATAGTAATACTACTATAAATAAGTATTACTATATTGTCAAGTATTACTTTAAAGCTAATCTCGCGATATCGTCCACCTTAATGTTCTCTTTGAGTTTGGCCGCGGCCGCGGCCACTAAATCGGCAATCTTGGTTTTGTTGTCCCTGATATACTCCTGCTTTAAAAGCGCCTCAACGTTTTTTGGCTCCATGCTGGCAATTTGCAGCGCCAGTTCAGCTCCCAATTTTTGAAACTGACTCGATCTGGCCACAAAGTCAGTCTCACAAAGCAGCTTGACCATGGCTCCGATCCTGCCCTGGTGGACGTAGGTGAAAATAAAACCCTCATCGGTGGCTTTGTCGCCGCGTTTGGCTGCTTTTTTGACCCCCAGCTTTTTCAAAATCTCTTTAGCCTTTTTAGCCTTGCCTCCCGCCTCCTCAAGGGCTACTCTCACCTCCATCAACCCCGCCCCGGTCTCGTCTCTTAGTTTTTTGATGTCTTTTAAAGAAATTTTACTCATGATTTTGCCTTGGGCTTTTTGCCTTTTAAGCCCTTGCCGTCACTGTAAGCTTGGGCCATTTTGGCTACCACTAATTTGATCGACCGGACCGCGTCGTCGTTGGCCGGAATCACATCGGTCACCACGTCGGGGTCAGCGTTTGAGTCGACCATGGCGATCAACTCCAGGCCGCGGATCTTGGCTTCCTTTACCGCTGCCACCTCTTTTTTGATATCCACCACAAAAATCGCCTCCGGAATCTGGGTTAAAGTCTTCAACCCCCCTAAAAACCGGTCTAGCTTTTCCATCTCCCTGGCGATCAATAAATTTTCTTTTTTGGTATATTTTTTAAACTCGCCTTTGGCTTTTTTTTCTTCATACTCATTCAACTTGTCGATTCCCTTTTTAATCTGCTCCCAATTAGTCACCGTTCCTCCCAGCCAGCGGATGGCCACATAAGGCGCCCCCACTTTTTTGGCTTCCTCTTCCACGATCGAAGAGGCTTGTCTTTTGGTGCCGACAAACACCACCTCTTTGCCCTCGGCTACCAAATCCCGCACCTTTTCCATCGCCGCCGAGAGGTGGGCAGCCGTTTTTTCAAGATCAAAAATGTGCACCCCGTCGCGCTTGACATAAATGTACTGCTTCATCTTCGGGTTCCACCGCCTGGCCTGGTGGCCAAAATGGCACCCGGCATCGAGTAACTCCTTCAGGTCGATTTTGTAGTCTGTTTTTTTGGTCGTTTTTTTGGTCATTAGATCAGTTACTATACCCCGCCTCGACTAAATTTTCAAGTAAGCTAACCACAGTCACCGGCCCCACCCCTCCCGGCACCGGCGTAATTACTGCCGCTTGGCGTTTTACCGCCTCAAAATCCACATCGCCTTTGGGCCAACCCACGTCAATTACCACTGCCCCGTCTTTGACCATTTCGACCGTGATCAAATTGGGCTGCCCCGCAGCCGAAATCAGAACGTCAGCTTCTAGAGTAATCGCTCCCAGATCTTTTGTTTCAATGTCAACTCCGGTCGCTCCAAGTTTTTTCACCAAGGCCCGCCCCACCAAGCCCAAACTCCCCACCACGACCACTTTTCCGTCCCGGGACGGCAGCGAGTTAAGGATCGCCTCGACTGCTTTGACCGTAGCCGGCACAAAGCGACTCCCCTGCCTTAAACCATCAACATCCTTCCCTGGTACAATTGTTTTAACCAATTGTACCCACCAGGCCTCAAACCCAACTCTATCCATTCCCCGGCTTTTCCCCCAAGATACCCCCGGCCGCTGAATCATTATCCCGGTCACTTTCGGGTCGCGGTTTAACCTGCCTATCAGTTTAATCACCGGCTCTAGGTCAATGTCACTAAAGTTAAATTCCTCAAACTCTATCCCCACCCTTTCGGCTGCCGCCTGCTTCAAGTCGCTATAAAGCTTGCCCGCCGCATCGTCTGAAAAAACTATCACCGCCAGCTTCGCGCCTTTGCCCTGCTTTTTGAGCCGCTCTATCTTTGTTTTAAGCTCGCCTTCTTTTTTCTTAGCCAAAGCCTCGCCGTCAAACACTCGCGCCATTATATTCCCGGCAAAGGGTATTTCTTGGCAAAAGCCGTCACTTCTCGGTTCAGTTTCTTAAGCCAGGGGTCGCGGTCTACTGCTTGTCTAAACTTTTTGGCAAAGCGGTTAACCGCTTTTTTACCTTCAGGCATCTTTTCTTTTTTGACGTGGTCTATTACTGCCAAAATCCAAACGGCGATTTTTTTCATCTCCGGCACCTTCATTCCCCGGCTGGTCAACGCCGGCGTCCCCAGTCTTAGTCCCGAAGGATAATAGGGCGAGGCGGTGTCGTAGGGCACGGTGTTTCTATTGGCAATAATTCCCGCTTTATCCAAAGCCCAGGCTACCGTCCACCCGGAAAGCTTAAGGTTTCTTAAATCAACCAGCACCAAGTGTTTATCCGTTCCTCCGGAGACAATATCCAGTCCTCCTTTTTTCAGTTCCGCCGCCAGTGTTTGGGCGTTTTTGACCACTTGCCTCGCGTAGCGGCGGAAACTTGCCGTGGTAAGCTCACCGGCCGCCACCGCAATCCCGGCGATGGTATGAAGATGCGGCCCTCCCTGAAGCCCGGGAAAAACCGAAAAATTAATCTTGTCAATCAAGTCGCGTCTGGCCACAATTACCGCTCCCCGGGGACCGCGAAATGTCTTGTGGGTGGTAAAAGTGACCACATCGGCATAAGGAAACGGCGACGGGTTGGCGCCGCCGGCAACCAGTCCCGCCTCGTGGGCAATGTCGGCCAGGTAGTAAGCCCCGACTTTTTTGGCAATACCGGCCAGCTTTTTATGGTTGATGTTTCTCGGGTAAGCCGTGCCGCCGGAAATAATAATTTTCGGCCGGTACTTTTTGGCCTGTTTGGCAATGGCCGCGTAGTTAAAGACGCGGGTTTTACGATCCACATGGTAAAACTCGGAGCGGTAAAACTTTGAAGTAATGCTGATCGGCCGACTATCAAGCCGCCAACCGTGGGTTAGGTGCCCGCCGTCTGGCAAGTACATGCCCATCATCTTGTCGCCCGGGGCAAGCAGCGCATTGTAAACCGCCAAGTTAGCCGGCGAACCCGAATAGGGCTGGACGTTAACCCCCCACCTTGCCTCATTCAAACCAAAAACTTTAAGAATCCGCTCTTGAGCTAAACTCTCCACCAGGTCCATGTTGACGTTGCCCTGGTAATAGCGTTTCCTGGGATAACCCTCGGCGTACTTGTTCATCAAGGACGATCCCACCGCCCGCATCACCGCCTCGGAGGCAAAGTTCTCCGAGGGAATCATCGCCAGCTCTTCCCGCTGCCGCTTTTTTTCTTTTTTAATAATCTCAAATATTTTGTCCATCACCATAGAGTATTCTAACCTCAAAGTTCTTTTTTCACCAGCCGCACCAGTTGTTTCTTGCCCCGCTCGGTGGCGGCAAAATCCATAATCTTACCTTCGTTGACGCTGATTAATTTAACTTTCTTTTCTTGTCTTAACTTCCGCTTCAACGCCGTCAAGCCCTTATTAATATTGTTAAGATACTTTTTTTGGTAATATTTAATCTCAAACCGCCTTTCCTCTTCAACTCTACCCCTTTTGACCACCCTTTTTCTCAAGGTCGCCACCGGACAGCTTAAGGCCACCACCACCGTGCCGGCCAAAAAATCATCGGTCAACCGCCGGTAAATCACCTCAAACAAACGCCACTCGTCCTCGGTCAAATTGCCGGCCAAAAAATGACTGTGGGTAAAAGCCCAACTCATCAATATCCCGCTGTCGATCACTTGCCAGCGACGCTTAGCATCCTTAAGGTGGGTTTTCAATAAATTCACCCTCTCCACCGCCAGCCACAACTCGTTGGCTAAAGCCCAACGCTTGATGTCAACTAAAAACCTATCCCGAAACGGGTCCACGGTTTGGAACAGCTCGTCGGCAAATACTGCCTGGCCGCCCAAAGCCTCTGCCAGAATCGGCACCGCCGTCGACTTACCCGAAGCAATGTTGCCGATTACGGTAATGACGCCGCTTTTGCGCATAACTTACTCCCACTCCATGGTCGCCGGAGGCTTAGTAGTAATATCATATACTACCCGGTTTATTCCCGGTACCTCGTTGACGATACGAGCCGACACCCGGGCTAAAAAGCCAGGAGGCCACCTGGTCCAGTTCGCCGTCATCGCGTCTGTCGAGTCAACCGAACGGATGGCAATCATCTCTTCAAAACTCCTGGAGTCGCCTTTGACGCCGGTGGTGGCAACCGGCACATAAACACAAAAGGCCATCCATAGATCTTTCGGCCGGGTAATTTTTTCCATCTCCTCTTTTAAAATCCCCTCTGCCTGTCGCAAGCGGGCAAGCCTGGCTAAAGTCACCTCGCCCCTGATTCTCACCGCCAAACCCGGCCCCGGAAACGGTTGTCGCTCGATAACGCTTTGGGGCAAACCAAGTTTTTTTGCCACCGCTTTGACCTCATCCTTATAAAGATCTCGCAAGGGTTCAATCAGCTGCAAACGCATTTTCTTGGGCAAGCCGCCGACGTTGTGGTGGGTTTTGATGCTAGCGGCGGCATCGTGCATTCGGGCGCTTTCAATCACATCAGGGTAAATCGTTCCCTGAACCAAGTAACTTGCCCCAACTTTTTTAGCCTCTGCCTCAAACAGCCGGATATAAAGCCTGCCAATGATCTTTCTTTTTTTCTCCGGATCGGTTACCCCTTTTAAGGCGGCTAGAAACTCCCTTTGGGCTCTAACCACTACCAAATTATCTCCAAAAAACTCCTTAAAATCTTTTTTGACCTGCCCGGCTTCACCCAGCCTCATCAAGCCGTTGTCGACAAAAACACAGGTTAAATTTTTGCCTATCGCCCGAAAAACCATCGCCGCCGCCGTGGTCGAGTCTATTCCGCCGGACAAACCGCAAATGGCTCTTTTGACTCCCGCTTCTTTTCTAATCGCCGCGAGCTTACTTTCAAGCCACTCTGATTTACCCCAATTCTTTTTCGCCCCACAAATGTCAAACAAAAAGTTTTTCAAAATTTTCCTGCCCTTTTGGGTATGGACCACCTCGGGATGAAACTGCACCCCGTAAAGTCCTCGTTTTTCGTCAACCATGGCCAAATTTTTAGTGCCGCGGCTTTCCCCCGTCCTGACAAAACCTGAAGGAAGTTTAACCACCTGGTCGCTATGACTCATCCATACCCTTTGCCACCCGCCCGCTCCCTCAAAAAGCTTCGACTTTTTTAAGTTTACCCTCACCCCGCCATACTCCTGGCTGCTGCCCTTTTTTACTTTACCGCCAAGTTGGTCACCCATCAGCTGCATGCCGTAGCAAATCCCTAAAACCGGCACTGCCAATGAATAAATTTTTTTATCCAGCTTCGGCGCCCCGGGCAGGTATATCGTCCCCGGACCGCCGGAGATAATTATCCCCTCCGCTTCGCTCAGGGCCATGGCCTTCGTCTTAAAACTAAATATCTTGGCCGCCACACCCAGATCCCTCACCCTCCTAGCGATCAAATGGGCAGTTTGGGAGCCAAAGTCGATAACGGCAATCATTCTAAAAGTTCCACTTGGTCGCCACGGCCTAACTTTTTCACCCGCACGCAGGAAAAAACTTTTATCCCCAACTTCGCCACCGTGTCCACTCCGCCCTGAAACACTTTATCCCACAAAACGGCGAAGCCGACGACGTTGACCCCCCGCTTTTTTAAGCCTGCTACAATCCGGTAGCCAGTCTCACCCGTGGCGCAAACGTCATCCAAAAGTAACACCTTGTCGCCTTTTTTGACAAAAGACAAGTTGATCCCCGAAAACACATCAATTCCTGCCGAGCTGGTGGTAAAAGAACGAATCTCTTCCCGATAAACGTCTTTCCAGGAGGCAGGAATGTTTTGGTCTTTTCTTGACGCGTGCAGCCTGACATCGCGATTGAGTTCAATCGCCGTCGCCGTGGCCAAAAAATTGCCCGAATGGGGGATGCCGTGGATGGCGCTGATCTCATCTTTTCTGAATTCGGCCGCTATGACTCGCGCCGCCACCGCCAAAATCTTCGGCTTCATCCGCAAGTTAAAGGCCGACACCGAAATATAACCTTTATCCGCGTCAATGACTTTGGCGTCCCGCAAAAACTCACTTCTCAAAAACTTCAAATCTGCTAACAACTCTGTCCTCATAGTTTGAGTATACCAAACAATACTAAATTGTCTCGATCAACTGTCCTCTACGAGTAGCCGCAGCCTGTCTGATACCAGGCCAACCCTTAGGCTTAAAAGTCACTTCACCTATACTCACAGATCCATTGCCACATACCACCCTTTTGCGTTTGACTTCCCCACCCATAGGTCGATAATCTTCTCTTTCAGTTACTACTAACTCCCAATTTTCATTTGCCTTAACCCAGTTATTTCCCACTCTTCTGGGAGGATCCTTTGGCCCCAAGTCTACTTCACAATTTGACATTTTTCCCTCCTTCACCCACCACGACCGGTCCATGAGCGCACCTTCGGCTTGGGCTGTCTAGCCTGTTCCTCTTGCCATTCTTTATGAATTACTTGCGGCGGACGAGTATCTACTTGAACCACTGGGCGTTCTGCTTTTTCGTTGCTCCCGCCGCTCTCACCAGCCTTATCAGCTTGCCTCACAAGAAATGCTTCGGCTCCAGGAAAACACCTCTCTCCGCTCATTTCTTCCTTTCCGGCCCTAAAAGTAATTTGTTTCCCAAAAAAATAGGGCCTGAATCAAGCCCTAAGTTGAATTTAGCTTTGACTTAGATTTCTGTCAAGCCCCAAATTAAACTCTGATCTCGCGGGCGATCACCTCCGCCACGGACAAAACGACCAATTTCTTTGACTTTACTCTAGGCTCGACCGTATCCGTCACCACCACGCGGGCAATCGGGCTTCGATCAAGTTTTGCCTGCGCCCCCGGCACATACAGATGATGAGTCGCCGCCACCTCGATCTGACTTGCCCCTTTGGCTTTCAAGAATTTGACCGCCTCAATCAAAGTACTGCCGGTAGCAATCATGTCGTCTTTAATTAGCACCCTTTTCCCTTTAACCTCGTCGCTGACTCCCCCCACCCTGACTTTACCGTTGGCCAGACTCCGCTTTTTATCAATCTTTACCAAAGGCAGCTTCAGCTTCTTGGCAAAGCTGGTATTGGATTTAACCGAACCGACGTCAGGCGCTACGACAATGGTGTTTTTGCTGACTCGTTTTCTAAAATATTCCTCGAGCAGCTCCCGGGCCGACAAATTGGCAATCGGAGTCTTAAAAAACCGCCTTGTATGCGGTTTGTGAAGGTCAAAAGTAATCACCTTTTGAAGCGGTAAAAGCTCGATGATTTTAGCAATCACTGCCACCGACAAAGGCTCGCCCGGACGAAACACCTTATCCTGTTTGGTGTACCCCAGCCAGGGGATAACGGCGATAATTTTTTTTACCCCCCGCCTCACCAAAGCATCTCCCAATAAACAAAACTCGATTAAATGCTCATCGGTCGGTGCGCTCATCGACTGGACTAAAATCGCTCTCTTACCCACCCTTGCCTCTTTCACCCACACCCTGGCTTCGTCGTTGGCAAACCGCGACAATTCCACTTTGCCCAGCCGCGTCTTTAGTTTGGCGGCGACTCTTTGGGCCAAAAGCTTATTTGACGACCCGCTAAACACCAACATAACTTCTTATATCACGGGGCTTAATCTTTGTAAAACTTAGGCAGAAAATGCCGCAAAACCTGGCCGGCGTCAGCCACGGCTCGATTACCAACCAGGTAATACTGGCGGTTAAGCTGACTGGCCTCTCCCACGCTGTAAAAACTGGTTTTCACTCCCAGCTCTTTCAGCGCTGGTTTGATCAAATTCACCCCCTGCCGGGTTAAAGATACCGACCGATGCTGTACTTTAATTGGGTAAACTTTCACCACTTTGGCCGCCAGTAAAAAAGCCGCCCCGCTCGCTCCCGAGGCCGGATTGACAAAATCAGCCAGTAAAACTTCCCGGCCGTTGATTGAAATCAGCTTATGCTTATCCCGCCATTTGACCGTCACCGCCAAATTTGTTTCCGGCTCGCCTTTAAGGTGAACCCTTTTGGTCACCACCGCCACCTCGTTATCAATAACCGCGTCTTGAGTGAGTCCCCCGGCCAACCTGGTAGTCACCAGCCCTGCCCGCTCCAGACTCACCGGAATAGACTTAGCATCAAAACCAAACTCGGCTTCGTGCTTGGCAAGCAAGCTGTAGCCGGCGCGGGCCAGCTCAAAATACTGTCGGCAAAAACCGATGTCGTCGTACTTTTCCGGCTCTGCCACCAACCTTTGCGCTAAGGCGTTAATTTTATCCATCAGTTTCTTGGCCTCGTCAAAATGATGTTCTAAAACCACCACTGCCTCTTTCGGCAAAACCGCCCTGCTTTGACCAATTAAACTGCTAAACGAATCGCCGAACTTAACCAAATGATTCACCCGGGTGTCACCGTGAAACTCATCTGGGTATGCCAACAGTTTGGCAACGTCGATCTTTTCTCCCGGCCGGGCCGAAACTATTTCCACCGAGTGTCCGGCAAAAGTTAACTTCATCTAAACGAGTTTATCTCGTCTCTTAATTTTTCCGCCGCTGTTCTCGGATCGTCGGCAAAAATTATCCCCCGCGAGGAATTAACAATCATCCCCGCGCCTCGGCTGTTTACCCCCGCTTTGACGGTTTTGGCTACATCGCCGCCTTGGGCCCCGACTCCAGGCACCAAAAGCGTCATCTCCCCCACTACTTCTCTAATCTTTTTGAGTTCTTCCGGGTAAGTGGCTCCGGCCACCAGCATCACGTTGCCGTTTTCATTCCAGTCATCACGCACCCCTTCCGTCACTGCCTGCCACAAAGGTTTTTGCCCCGAACCCGCCGCAGAACCAACTTTCAAATCCTGAAACTCGCCCGCTCCGGGGTTTGACGTCCGGCACAAAACAAATATTCCCTTGTCCGCCCGTTCAAGAAACGGCAACACCGCCTCCCGACCCAAGTAGGGATGCACCGTGACCGCGTCAAACTTTAACTCGTCAAAAATGGCTTTGACATACCCTTGGTTGGAGTTGCCTATATCTGCCCGTTTGGCGTCGGCAATGGTCACCACTTCCGGGTAGTTTTTTCTTAAATACTCCGCCGTCAGTTTCAAATCCCGCCAACCCGTTTCGCCGCGGGCCTCGTAAAAGGAAAAATTGGGTTTGTAAGCGCAAACCAAGTCGTGGGTTTTTTCAATAATTTTTTTATCAAACTCAAATTCGCCCTGGTCTAACCCCACGCATACCAGCGAGTTATTTTTCTTCTGGATCGCACTAAGCTTTTGTTGAAATCTCATCAATCACTCCTTTGACCAGCTTAGCAGGATCTACATCAAAAATCACTTTCCCCGAGCCGGCTTTTTTGACCTTGGCATCTAGTTGCGGCAGTTCCTTGGCGATACCCCCAGTGCCGGTCAAAACTCCGCAGACTCCGCCATAGTCAACTAACGAGCTAAACTCGTGAAGCGTCCCCCAGCGGCCGGCAATAAAAATGGCCCCGTCACAGTCGGCGGTAGAAATCACGTTTCTGTACTTTTTCCTCACCATCGGCCTGTCTTCAAAACCAAACTGCCGCGGCACAAAAACTATTCTTTGATAGATTGACAAGTCATCCTCCGGAGTAAACCGCTTTTGGCCTGAAACATCAAACTCGGGCGAATAACCCCAAACCGTTACTCCTGCCTTGGCCGCCTCGCGGGCAGCCTCGTAGGGCACGCCGCTGCAGGCACCGGTCACCACGATGATTTTCTCTTTAAACTTACCCAGCGCTTCGCCCACCTGCCGCGCCTTAGCCATCACCTCGTCCCCCTCATCCACCGCCGACCCAAAAACCCCGACTTTGTATTTCATGGCTAGTAAACTACTAAAATTACTCCCACTACTCCAAGTATCACCCCCACGATCTGCCTCAGGCTCAATGCTTCGCTTAATAAAACCAGCCCCAACAGCACCCCGAAAATAATCTGGCTCGGTGAGGTAATCGCTACCACCTTAGACAAAAACCCACTTCGGACTGCCAAGATATTGGCTGCCACACCCAAAGCCACCATCACTCCGGCCAAAACCGCGTATCTTACTCCCTTGTTTGACCAGTCCAATTCCACCCTGCCTTCCGGCTTTAAAACCCAAAACAAAATAGCGAACAAAACCAACTCCACCACCACCTCGATCAGTAAAGCCGCAGAAAACGGCAGAGTTTTAACCGCCAGCTTTCTTAATAAAAAAGTCAGCGAAAAAAACAAAGCCGTAGCAATCGAAAAAACTACGTAACTCATTTACCTTTCTCTTCCAGGTATTTCTTTCCATGGCCGATTTTGGTATTAATCGGTCTGCCCTGTTTACAAAACGGGCAGTCCTTCTCGTCAAAGGCTTCGGCTTTAAGCACCCCGGCGGCCGTAAACGGCGTCCCGACTGACTCGGAATTGACATTTTCCGGGTCGCGGTTGACCATGACGCAGACGCCGACCACCTCGCCGCCGGCATCTCTCACGCAATCGACTACCTGTTTCACCGAACCGCCGGTGGTAGTCAAATCCTCCACCACCAAAACTTTTTTGCCTTTGACCACGGCGTCGTAGCCGCGACGAAACAATTGCTTTGACTCCGCCGCCGAAGCGGTCGTGCCGGCGTCTTTTTCCGTATAGGCGCTCAAAATCTCTTTACCCTTTATCTGGCTCAAGTGATAAGCCACCCATTGGGACAAAATCGTTCCGCCCACGGCCGGAGCCGCCACCGCCTCTACATCAGCATCTTTATACTTTTCCGCCATAATCCGGCAGACTTCACTGGTTTCCTTAGTATGCGGGTAAAGCGCGTCTTTATTGATATACACCTCGCCGTGCTTGCCGGAAGTGTAAACAAAGTGATCGTTGGTGATCACCGCCCCGATTCTTTTTAAGATAGCTACTACGTCATTCATGAGCTCCTCCCACGAGTTCTGCTAATGATTTAATCTTATTCTCTTCCAGGTATTTTTCCAAACCTTGGTTAATCTTTTGGTACACCCCAAAACCGTGCCTGTAGGTAGCCGACCCCACCCCCACCAGCGTCGCCCCGGCCAGCATCATCTCCACTACGTCTAAAACTGTCTCCACCCCGCCCATGCCGATAATCGGAATTTTAACCGCTTTATAAATATCATAAACACACCGCACCGCCACCGGCTTGATTCCCGGCCCGGACACTCCCCCCTTTTTGTTGCCCAATCTGGGCTTTTTGGTAGCAATATCAATCACCATCCCCGGGCCGACGGTGTTGATGGCGGAAATGGCATCGGCTCCCGCGTCAGACGCGGCTTTGGCTACCTGGTCGATATTGGCCACATTCGGACTCAACTTGGCGATCAACTTAATCTTTTTTCCCACTGCCTGCCTCACCGCCGCTACTGACTTTTCCGTTGACTCCGCCCCCATGCCCAACGACTCGCCCAGCTCGTCGGTGGTGTTGGGACAGGAAAGATTGAGCTCGATAAAATCAGGCTTTGCTGTTACCACCTGTTCTGTCAGACTGACAAAATCCGGCACGTTGGCCGAAAAAACACTGGCAATCACCGGAATCTTGCTTTGGGCCACAAACTCCTTTAGCTGCTTAACCCCTTCTTTGATCCCCGGATTTCTCAAACCCACCGAATTCAACAGCCCAAAGGGATATTTGATCACCCGCGGCAGGGGATTTCCTTCCCTGGGTTCTTTGGTTAAAGATTTCGTCGTCACCCCGCCGGCCCCGGCTTTTTCCGCCCGCACGTGGTCGCCAATCTCCTGAATAATCCCCGACGGCATCACCAGCGGGTTGGCAAAAGTTAATCCTAAAAACTTTACTTTTAGATCTGCCATTTTAAATCCCTAAAACCTTTTTACCATTAATAGTAGCAATTTTCACCAGCTGATCAAGCTCGTAAAATCGACACGCTTCTGCCAAAAACCTCAACTCTGTAAACATATCTCCATCAACCAGCGGCTGAAAAATATCACCGATATTATCACACCCTAACCCTACAGTAATCCCCGCATCTAGAAGTTCTGGCACCGGAGCAATGCTATTGTGAATTTCTGTTCTGTATGACAACGGCTTCATGGAAATGGCCGCCGAAGGCGAACAGACAACCATCAATCCAGCCGCCTTCATCAACTTGTAAATTTCTTTTCTTCTCTTCTTTGGTTGAGCCCCGACTGAAATTGAATGAACCGCTACCACCTTTCCTTCAAGGCCATGCTCTATTGTTTTTCTTGCTAACAGTTCAGTGTCGTGTTCTTTCGGATTATTCTCCTGATCTATATGTACATGAACCATCTTGCCCGTCTTCTTCGCCCATCCCAACACAATATCCAGATGTTTTCTGGGTTGAGGTCGGTCTTTAGAAGGATTACCGCCAATAATATCAACATACTCTAAGGCTTTTTCTGCCCATCGTCTCGAGTCCTCATCAATTACACCCTTAAGTACTTGATTAATAAGCAACATGGTAATTTTCCCGGCGTATTTTTTCTTTACCTTCAATGCTGCCTTTATTGCTCTAAGTCCAGCAACAGGGTCAACATCAATAAATGTCGCACAAGCAGATACTCCCTGACTAATCATCGCCCTCACAGCTCTTTCGATTCTCGCCTCATATACCTCTTCGCTAGAAGCCCGTTTCATAGGGTCAACCAAAGTCCATTTCCGCTCCATAAGCGCATGTGCTTGATTAAGAAGCTTTGGAGAAATAGTATAAGCCCTATCAAAATGAGCATGAGTATTAACCCAGCCGCCCTGCTTTTTAATTTCCTCAACAAGCAACCTTTTTAAGTCCCAACCATCAGTTTTTTTAACCATCACTCCAGCTTACCAAATTTAGCTTCATATAGCTTTTCAATCTGGCGCTTGGCTGTGTCCACGGTCGTCAACAGAGTCACTTTATCATCCACCGCCTTTTGCCGAATCAGCTTGCCGTCGGTCATTTCTTTCTTGTCAACGCTTGACGTGGGAATGTTTACAATCAGATCAAACCCCTTTTCGTTAAGCATCACCCCCAAATTGGGGGCTTTCTTCTCGCTGATTTTATACACCAAGTAATTGGACACCGCATTTTCAGTTAAGAACCTGTGAGTTTTTTCAGTGGCAAAAATCACGTAACCCAACTTAGAAAGCTTCCTGGCAGTCGGTAACAATTTTTCTTTATTTCCCTGCCTCCCAATCGACAACAAAACTCTTTTCTCACCCCGCTGTTGCGACAACCTCATCTGCATCGAGTAAACCTCAATAAAAGGCGCACTGGTCATCACATTAAATGGTGTCGCCTTGTCCTCAAACGACACGTGGTGAAGCGCATGAGGCGACCTCATCGCCACCACAGTCGCGTGGCCTTTATGGAGCCTAAGCGTTACCTTACCGTTTACCTTTTCGTTAATTTTGTCGTTCAAAGTTCTAATATCATCCATAATTGGGTCAAACCACAAAGCCCCGTAGCAAAGATAGCCAAATCTCACATCCATAATCTCCTTAAACTCGTTTTCTCTTCTGGTGCAAACATACTTCTCTAGATTTTTATGAGCCTGGATAATAGTATGACCACCGGGATGCTCATACACCCCTCTCGTTTTTAGGCCCACTAGCCTGTCTTCCACATGATGAACCACCCCGACTCCGTGTCTGCCGGCTATTTTGTTAAGCCTCATAATCATCTCTGCTAACTTATAACTCTTACCATTGAGTTTATAAGGGACGCCTTTTTTAAACTCCAAAGTAATCATCTGCGGTTTATCCGGTGTCTTGTCCAAGGTTCTACACGCAGTCAAAAACCGGTCGATTTGAGGAATTTTACCCGGGTCTTCAATCTCCCCACCCTCCCAAGTCATTCCCCACATATTATCATCCACGCTGTAAGGAAAATCTTTCTTTACCGGCACAGGAATCTGGTGTTTTTGAGCGTATTCGATCTCCGCTTCCCGTGTCATGTCCCACTCTCTAATTGGCGCAATAATTTTAACGTTGGAGTTTAAAGTTAAAATGCTCGAATCAATCCTCACCTGATCATTACCTTTTCCGGTACAACCGTGAGCCACTGCGTCAGCCTTCTCTTTGGTAGCTACCACAATCGCCAGTTTGGCCATCAAATACCTACTCACTGTCGATATATGGTAGTCCCCCTGATATGAACCATTGGCCTTAATCATGTGCGACAAATATTCATCAGCAAACTCGTCTTTGGCATCAATCACATAAGCTTTTTTCGCCCCCAGCTTCAAAGCCTTATTTCTGATCTTGTCTAAATCGTCGCCTTGCTGTCCCAAATCTATGGTTAGGGCAATCACTTCTGCCCTATATTTATCTTGAATCCACTTCATCAACACGCTGGTGTCCAAACCCCCAGAATACAAAAGCACCACCCGCTTCACTTCACCCATTCTGGCTTCGTAGCTTGAAACTTTGGTGTAGTAGTCCTTCTTCATATAAACTATTTAACTTCTAATGCTTTACTTTCATACTTTAAAAAACCACCCTCTCGGGTGGTCGCTTACGGATTGCCTGCAGGGTTAGTGCCCTTTCTTACCGTTGCAGGTTTTGTCCTAGTTTGTTTCGCCCCCAAGACTTTAGGGTCTTTTAACCAGGGCGATGACTTATATGCTTCGTCTGGAATGGCTGTCCAATGGGGTGGTTTTACTGAAGCTTCTTGACCCTTACCTTCATCTTTTCCGTCCACTGGCAATGTTCCTCCTCCGTCTTGACTCATTAACCCCTTGATTTGAATCGGCGCTCCTTCCGGAAACTTCACCTTTTCTCCTTTCAGAGCCGTAAAAAAACCAGAGTTGGCTTGCCGTGAGGCAACCAGTGGCTCTGGGATTTAAAGTTACCAAACCCGATGGGGGCTTGTCAAGCCCTAAATTATCTTTCTTCTCTTTAATGCCTCAAGCACCCTCTGGTGGACCTCACTTTTGGGCAAAATCTCCTCTTTTTTATCAACGCACTCGACCACTACCCAATGCCCAAATTTTTTAGCCATCTGTTGATACTGGTTATAAACCCGTTTTTGATAAATTAAATCTTTCTCCACCATGTCTTTTTTTACCATTAACTTCTGGCTTAATCTCGCCGGCACTTTCAGTAAAACCACTAAGTTCTCCAGCGGTAAACCATGAATCTGATACTCAAGTATCGCCACCCAGTCCATAAACTTCCGCTGCTGCTTATCCTGCGGTAAAAAAGCTGATAAATGCACCATACTAGCCGTCACATACCGGTCGGCAATCACTAGTTTGTCCTGAGCCAGCCAATTTTTGATCATATCTCTAGCCATCAACCTGTCCAAAGCAAACGGCAAACAGGCCAGATAGGGATTAACGCTTTTACCAAACTCACCCTGAAGCATCCGCTTAACTACCTGGCCGTGAATGGTGTCATATCTTGGAAAAGCAATCTCCTCCACAGCCACTTTTCTCTTCTTTAAATAATTAAACAATAACTTTGCCTGCGTGGCTTTACCCGAACCGTCGATTCCCTCAAAAACTATCAACTTACCCTGCTGTTTTCTCACTTTAATCTCCAACCTCTCTGCTTTAGTTTTTTAATCACTTGGTCAGACAACTCCTTTCTGGATTTCTGGTTGAGGGCAAAGTTAAAATTGTCAGTATCTATCACTAACACCTCCATTCTCTTTTTAGCTCCACTGAGCCAAGTTTGGTTTAAAAACTTCATCACCAAAAGATATTCCGGATCAATTACTTCAAAATCTCTCGCTGACCGTTGGGCTCGATTGACTAAAATATCATCGCTGGCAGTGACATAAACAAGTAAATCAGGCGCCGCAATTTTATCCCACCCCAAAGACAGATAAACTCTCATATAGGCTTTAAAATGGCGTTGATTCATCTTGCCCATAATCGCGTTGGTCAAAGCGTAGCAAAAATCCATTTCCGGATGAACGCACTGAATCATAATCGAGTTATTTTCCCTGCCTAACTGTTCATACTTACGTTGAGCAAACCATTTTTGCGACTCAAAAATCGTCTTGGAAGAATCCCGATAACTTTCAAACAAATATGGATTTGACTGCCAATCTTCGTCAGATAAATTAACCGACAGACCCCTCCTCTTAAACTGTTCATTTAACACCACTGCCGCCGTGGTTTTACCCACCCGCATGGTGTCGCCTCCCACTTCAATTCTCGGCCACTTTCTACCCTTTTCCTTTTGAGCTTTCCTCTGGTCAGGAAATTCAACTTCGGCTAACCAACCAAGCGGCCAGCTACCAATTTTCTTAAGATCTTGCCACCACGGTTGTTTTTTCATATTGCTACCATAGCAAACCAATCCTGCCTTTTCATCTCAGCAGTAAAACTATTATCCCACTTCCAGCCTAAATCGTGTAGTTTTTTTAAAACCTGCCCGGCTAAGGCTTTTCTAGCCGGGCCTTCTTTAGAAAAATCAAGGTCGTCAGTATCAATATTAACCACCGTCATATGGTCTGAATCAGCCAGCCAGGTTCGATTAACCGCTCGCATCAACAAAAAATATGATGGATCAATCTTCTCCAGATCCCTAACACTCTCCAACGCCCTTTTCACTAAGGCTTCATCGCTAATCGTCAAATAAACCAATACGTCTGGAGCCGGCAGATTTTCCCATTTGTGGCTAGAATAGAACTTAAAGTAATCCTTAAAATGCTCCTTTGACATCCTACCCATGAGCACATTGGTCAAAGCATAAGCAAAATCCATCTCCGGACTAACATCCTGAATAAATATTGCTTCTTTCTCTCCACGTTTAATTTGCTCAAATTTTTTCTTAGCAAACCACTCTTGTGACAAAAGTATCCATTCCGACGAATCAAGGTAACTCTTTTCCAAATAGGGATTATTCGACCAATCCTCTAAACTGACTCTTACTGGCAGACCCAGTTTTTTAAGCTCTATACCCAAAGCCCTAGCCGCCGTAGTTTTACCCACCCGCATACTGTCTGCTACTACTTCGATTCTTGGCCACCGGTCAAAGGAAAACTTTAACGGCCTCCTTTTCTTAGACGGTAACTTTAATCGCCTAAACCAACTCCAGTCGCTCTTTTGGTGATTAGCCCCAACCAGCTTCTTAATTCTTGACCACCACTGTTTTTGACTACCAGTCTTAAAGTGAAGGGCCTGATAATGATCTTCACAGGCTACGCCGTACAACTCATCGGCCCCCACCACAATTTGCGTATCCTTTTTTGCTTTAAAATAGTTAAACCTGGCTCTCCTCCCACACCTACCAGTTAAAAACATAAAATCACACCTAGCAAAACTTTCTACCACCTCATCGGCCATCCTAGTTAACTTCCTGGTTGGACCAAAGTCTTGCAGGTCGGTATCCAAGATTAACCCAGCAGTATAAACATCAATCCCCATTCCAATCAAATTTCTAACTACTTTCACCAAACCACCAGAAAAAAAGTTAGTTTCATCAATCAGCACTCGTTTTATTACCCCCCGTTTTCTTTTTACTGCCTCGAAAATCTTTTCTGGTTGATCAATTGGCACCATTACTGCCGGCACGCTCTTTCCATCGTGAGTCCTTAAAACCGGCTTTCTAGTATACCTGGTATCAATATCGGGCTTAAAAGCCAATGTGTCAGCCACTTTACCAAACTGCTTTATTAACCAACTGGTTTTATCCGACCACATCGGCCCATACCGCACAACTAAGCGTCCTCGCTTTTTTGCCATCAATCAAATGTACTAAAATCACCCGCCCAAATCAACTTTTGTTTGGTTTGGGCTTGCTCCAGCTGGCCCAATCGCACTTGGGGTAATTGGCGCAACCGTAAAACTTTTTACCCTTTTTGGTCTTTTTCACCACCACCTGGCCGCCGCACTTGTCGCAAACCACTCCGCTGACCACCTCTTTGAAATTAGCCGTGTATTTGCACTCCGGAAACCGCGAGCAAGATAAAAACTTGCCAAACCTTCCGGTTCTGACTACCACCTCTCCCTGCCTGCCGGCAGGCAGGCCTTGTTTACACTCCGGGCAGGCCTCACCGGTTTTTTCTACCGCGATTTTAACCCTCTTGGCATTTTCCTCAGTTTTGGTTAGCCTCTCGGAAAAAGGCCGATAAAACTCCTCTACCACCTTGACCCAAACCACTTTGCCCTCCGCCACCCGATCCAAATTGTTTTCCATTTTAGCCGTAAACTCGTAATCCATCACGCCCGCGAAGTGTTTAAGCAAAAACTCCGTCACCGTCAATCCAATCACCGTCGGCTTCAAACTCCTTTCTTCTTTTTCTACGTACTGACGCATTAGAATGGTAGAAATAATCGGCGCATAAGTAGACGGCCTGCCAATTCCCTTTTGCTCCAATTCTTTAATTAAACTGGCTTCGGTAAAGCGGGCCGGCGGTTGGGTAAATTTTTGCTCCGGTTGTAATTTAATTAATTGAAGCGCTTCTCCCTCTGTTAGTTGAGGTAATTCCTGAACTGTCAGTAAATTAATTTTTTCGTTGATTTTTGACCAGCCGTCAAACACCAACCGCTCGCCCTTCGCTTTAAATAAATAAAGTGAGTCCGTTTTCGCTTCACCAGTGGCAATAGTTCTTTTGACTATTGCCGGCTTCATTTGTGATGCCACAAACCTATCCCAAATCAACCGGTAAAGCAAAACCGCGCCTTTGCCTAGTTTCGTGCTTCGTGCTTCATGTTTTGTGCTTAGCCCAGTAGGCCGTATCGCTTCGTGTGCTCCTTGGACCATTTTAGACTTGGCTTTATAAAAAACCGCTTTTTCCGGCAAATACTCGCCTCCGTATCTTTCCTCAATCATTTTCCTCACCTTTTCCACAGCAACCACAGATAAATTAACGCTATCTGTCCGATGATAGGTAATCAAACCCTCTTCGTACAGTCTTTGGGCCTCTCTCATAGTCTTTTTGGCGCTCCAACCAAACCTATTGCCCGCACTCCTCTGCAAAGTCGAGGTAATCAGTGGCGGCGCTGGATAACGCTTGACCTCTTTCTCCGCTACCTCTATTAGTCTATACTTAGCCTTTTCAAGATCCTCAACAATCTTATCTGCTTGCTCTTTATTCCCCACTTCAAGCTTCTTGCCATTGACCTTAACCAAATCAAACCAAACCTCGCCTTTGGTCGCGCGAAGATGTGCTTTAATCTCCCAATACTCGATAGCCGAAAAAGCCTCGATTTCTTTCTCCCGCTCAACAATTAAGCGTACTGCCACGCTTTGTACCCTACCGGCAGATAGACCTCTACGAACCTTTTTCCATAAAATTGGCGACAATTTATATCCAACCAACCGGTCCAAAACCCTGCGGGCGGTTTGGGCATCTACCAGCTTTAAATCCACCTTTCCCGGGTGCGCCAACGCCCCCAACACCGCTGTTTTAGTAATCTCATGAAAGACGATTCTTTGAAAATTGGAGTTTGAAAATTGGTTATTTGCGCCCAACACCTCTTGAACATGACGCGCAATCGCTTCTCCTTCCCGGTCCGGGTCAGTGGCTAAAATCACCCCGCTTACCCCATTGGCCGCCTTTTTCAAGGCCGCCACCACTTTTTTCTTGCCCTCGATTACCTGGTAGTCGGGCAAAAAGTTTTTTTCAAGATCGACTCCCAACTTGCTCTTAGGTAAATCCTTGATGTGCCCCATCGACGCCTCAATCTGATAGTCTTCCCCTAAAAATCGAGACAATGTCTTGGCCTTTGTCGGACTCTCCACCACAATTAATTTCATCTTTACAGCTCTGACGCCAACTTAAACCCGTGTTTTTGGTAAAACTTATCAAAACTGAAAATCGCCTCCGCTCCGTATTTCTTGGCCACCGCAGCCACGATACAATCAAATAGAGTATCCTGTTTGCTGACACTGGCGTCAAAAAAATCGTTAACGGCCCTGGAATAAATCTCTTCATCTACCTCTGCCACTTGCCCCGACTCGATAAACTCCACCGCTGTCCCATAAGCGGTTGCCCCACTATTTAAAGCTCGCTGAATAAACGTTACCGCCTCAACCACAGCGGTAACAGGATAAATAAGCTGGGCTTCCAAATCACTAAGTCTATCGGTAATCTTTTTAGCTTCCTGGTGCTTCAGGTCGTTGGGATTAGCTCGCGCCACGATCGAATCTGCGTCCCCCACCACCAAAGTTTGTTTATTCATCCTTTTTGTTCCAATCTTTATCCCAGAGGTACTCATTCATCTTAGCAGAAGCATCCTTTGGCCCTTTAAGATTATATTTTCTGCCAATCTCGGCTATTCGGTTTAAAACCTCCACAGAACCAGTCTTTTTTCTCTTGAGCATTTTCACTCCTGCATCAAGCGCACTTCTGATCACCGCCGCCTTGCTGGTCTTACCGGCCGTAGCCAAAGCTTCGACTTCACGATTTAATTCGTCTGGCACGTAAAGATAAGTCTTTAACATATAGCCTAATATAACATGTTGTATAACATGTTGTCAACCCCGCGGCAACTCCTCTAAAACGTCCTCGACCCCCGTCACCAATTTTGCCCCCTGTTTAATCAAATCTGCCGGTCCGACGGACGTCGGACTGCCTACCGGCCCGGGTACGGCAAAAACCTCGCGGCCGAAGTCTGCCGCAAAACCGGCCGTGATCTTGGTGCCGCTGCGGTGCGCCCCCTCGGTCACCACCACTCCCAGACTTAAACCGGCCACAATCCTGTTTCGGGCCGGAAAATTGCCTTTTTGAATCCCATAACCCAAGGGGTACTCACTGACGATGGCTCCACCAGAGCGAACGATCTCTTCTGCCAGAGGTCGATTCTCAGGCGGATAGACCCGGTCTAAACCGTGCCCCAAAACCGCCACCGTCACTCCGCGGGCGGCCAAAGTGGCCCGATGGGCCAAACTGTCCACCCCCCGCGCCAAACCCGACACCACTACCAGTTTTTCTTTGACTAAACCACTAACCAGACCACCCGTTACCCTCCGGCCGTAACTGCTGACCTTTCTCGTCCCCACCACCGCTACCGCCCGCCTGTTTAGGACGTTTACCTTACCTTTAACAAACAAGATAAATGGCGGTAAGTCAATCTCTTTTAATAGTTTAGGGTACCTGCTATCTTCAATGGTAATAACTTTAATCAGTTCCTTACCCAACCTTTCTATCTCCCGATCGAGATCGCGGCCCTCGCGCCACACCTGCCAACTTTTAGCCATTTCCGGTTTTATTCCCAAAGATATTAGTTTACCTGTCGACGCCTGCCAAATCGCTTCCACCGACCCGAAGTATTTTTTAAGTAGTGTAAACCGCTTTATCCCCATGCCGGCAAACCCGGCCACCCCCACCCAGTACTTGAGCTCGTCTTGACTCATGCCTAACCTTCACTATATCCTGATTTCATGGCTAAGTACAAATCTTTCTTACTCTTTCTTGCTTCCTTTTTAGTTTTGGGACCCGTCTCGGTATTCTTAAGCCGCCCGGAGCCGGCAATCTACCAGGCTATCCCGGGGGCGACGGCGGCCGAAGCCTTCACCACCCAACAAATCTGCCAGTTAACCGGCGTCAACAACACCAACGTTACCAATGTCAAAGGCACCGATTTGGGCATCAGCTTCTCCCATAAAGATAAACTTTACTTTATCTTCGGCGACACCAACTTAAGCCAGGATCAGCCCAAAAGCGACCTGGCCAATATCTTAGCCTTTACCCGGGATACTGATCCGGAAGATTGTCTAAAATTAAGCTTTATCACCGCCCAAAACCTCTACAAAAACCCGGCCGACTTTTTCGCCCGGGAATCAGTCATTCAAGCCGAAGAAGAAAAAAGCTCCAACCAAGATATCGACAAGCTCATCTTTGATAACTACTCGTTTTACTACCAATGGTCCCGAACCCAGGAAGTTTCGGTTTTAACCGGTGAGCTAAACCGTAAATTCAAAAAGATCCTTACCTTTTATCAAAACCAGGGGCCTGATCAGCTGGCCGCCTATTACGCCAAAACCGCCGTTAGATTCAACCTGCTCGGCTTTGCCTTCCAAAATCCCGATGACCCGGCCACCCGCGCCCGCGACTATCTCGATTACCAAGCCCATTACCTCTGGGCCAAAGACACCGCCACCCAGTTTGAAGCCATCTACCAAGAAACCGTCGCCCGGTCAAACCATATTTTTGACCTTCTGGCAAACAAAAAGGTCAAACAGGCCATCCCTTCCAAAACCTTTGCCGCTGAAGTTACTTTGATTCCCACCGGGGCCATATCTGACGATAATAAAATCTTTGCCTTCTACCAATCGGTCAAAAGTTGGGGCGAACCCGGATACTGGCAGGCAAACTTTTCTGGCGTGGCCGTTTCCGAAAACGACGGCGCCAGCTTCACCCGCCACGACAACCTTTTCGGCTCTGACTCAAACTTTATCCAAATCTACCCGGTCAAACCACCCTCGTCGGAATATATTTACCTCTTTGGCCTTCCGGCCGGCAGAACCGGCTTTGCCAAACTAGCCCGCGTCGCTGGCGACCTCACCGACTCAAGCGCCTACCAATTCTGCCAGCTGACCGACTCCAACGATTGCCTGTGGATTAACCAAGAACAAAACGCCAGCTTTATCATTTCTTTCCACCCGGTCGGAGAAATCTCGGTCGTTTTCAACCCTTATCTTTCCCTCTGGCAGGCCAGCTACTTAAACCCTCAAGCGGCCCAACTGGTGCTCACTACCGCCAAAAACCTCTGGGGACCTTGGAGCCCACCCCAAACTCTTCTAGATTGCCAAAGCAACCTGCCCACTTGTTACGGCGCCTTCAGCCATCAGAACCTGATGGTTGGTAACGGCCAGGGCTTTTACTTCACCACCTCCACTTTTAACCCTTACAACGTCCATCTTTTTAGAGCCGACTTGCCTCTTCCCACCCCGATACCTAACCCTTCCCCCACACCCACACCTTCCCCCACCCCCTACCTTTCACCCACACCTACGCCCACTCCGTCACCTTCTTCCTCCAACTGTCAACAAATCTGCCAACAAACCCCCAACCCCACGTTGTGTCTTCGATACTGCCGCTAGCCTTACTTGACACCCGTCCTCTTTTCACGCTAGATTAAACTATCTGGAAAAGCTCTCCTATTTTCAAAAGTTTTACTTTAGCTCCTTAATCTTCATCTTTTTTGTCGCCCCGCTTGCCGGCATCAGTCTGGGGTTGTTTCGGAACGAACCCACCATTTACCAAACGGGGTCCTCCCAAGTGATCAACGCCGACCACCGGCTTCAGATAAACTCTGGCGCCAACGACGCCACCTCCGGCTGCGACTACTCCCAAACCAGAAACGAAATTTACCTCGGAGCTGACCCTAACTGCCCCGATACTCAATACACCGCCGCTTTCCGCTTCGAAAATCTCCCCATAATTCAAGGCTCCCAAGTAGTCTCGGCTCATTTGCAGTTTACCGTCGACGGCCCTTATACCGACCCCCTAAACGTTACCATCGCCGCCGAAGCTACCGCCGACTCCACCCCCTTAAGCACCAGCCGTCAACCCAAAGACTTAACTCCCACCACCAACACCTCTGCCTGGACCATCACCGACAACTGGGACTTTAACACCACCAAAACTACTCCCGATCTTGCCCCGGTGATTCAAGAAATCGTCGACCAAGCCGACTGGCAAGCCGGCAATAACCTCACCATCATTCTTGACTCTCAATCTGCCACCATCCGCCGGGTCTATGCTTACGAACGGGAGGAAGAAAAGGCGGCCAAACTAATCATCACTATCCAGGGCCCCAACCAAGCCACAGCTACCAAGGTTGTTGTTCTCAACTACCGACCAATTTTAGAAAGTCAGGATAAAGTCAAACTCTATGACTACTATAACTGGCAGGACCCTCAACAATTAACCAACCAGCTGGTTCAAGATTTTAAAACCGTCAGCGACTACTACGTCAACTACCAAATCGTCAACTGGCAAGACATCGATGACTTCCCAGTAAAAGAATCCGGCTTTGACTTTACCGACGAGAGTTACCTTGATTGTATGGCTCAAGGCAACTGTGACGCGGCCACCGCAGATTATCTAAAAATCCTTGATCAATTCAACATCTGCGATCGAGTCAATGATAATCAAATAGACGAGCTTTGGATTTGGGGTGGACCCTGGTTTGGCTTTTACGAATCTCGCCTGGCCGGACCCGACACCTTTTGGTACAACTCACCCCCCCTGGCTGGCACCGGCTGCCAACGTCAACTGCCCATCATGGGCCTTAATTACCAAAGACAAATCAACGAGGCATTGGAAAGTTTTGGCCACAGGGCCGAGTCGGCCCTAACCCAAGCATTTGGCGGCTGGGCACAAAACCGCACCGCCCATGACTGGGACAAATTCGCCTTAGTAAAAGCTCAATCTCCGAACTACGACTACAGCGGTTGCGGTTCAATTCATTACGCTCCCAACTCGGTTACCGACTACGACTGGAGCAACCAAACCTATGTTCCAAGCACCTGTCAGGACTGGGTCAACTATCCCGACTTAACCGAAGCCAAACAAAACTTAAACTGCCAAGCCTGGAACTGCAGCGGCTACGACTTTCATAAATACTGGTTTAGCCATTTACCCAGGGTCTCCGGCTCAACCGCATCCCGGCTCAACAACTGGTGGAAATATATCTTAAATCTGAAAGAGGCCACCGCCTTCCCCGACTATCTTCCTGAGGCTGACAACCCACCCCCGCCTGACCCGTATCCCTCGCCCTCACCCAGTCCCAGCCCAACTCCTCCACCAACCACACTAAATTGCCAAGACCTTTGTCGCACCGCCCCCAACCCCACCCTGTGCTTAAAATACTGCAAAAACCGCTAACGCCTAAACCACTCCGCGAGTAATTCTTTGGCCACCGGCGCGGCTTCGTTTGACCCCTCGCCCGCCCCTTCCAATAAAACGGTCACCACAATTTCCGGCTCATCGGCGGGCGCAAAAGCGGTAAACCAGGCGTGAGTTTTATCATCCGGATCGCCGTACTCGGCCGTGCCGGTCTTACCCGCCACCAAGATTCTTTCGCCATCAACCGTAAAGTCGAAAAACGGCCAGGCCGTCCCGCCGGTCTCGGTGACTTGCTTTAACCCCTCGGTCACCGTAGCAATGGTTTTGTTACTGATGTCCAACTTCTGACAGTTGGTTTCGGACTTTACCAGGTGAGGCCGGCACCAGCGGCCGCCGCTGGCAACAATGCTCATCATTTGGTTGACTTGTAAAGGTGTCATCAAGATATTCCCCTGGCCTATGGCAGAAATATAGGTATCGCCCAGGTACCAGCTTTCCCCGATATATTTTTGTTTCCAGTCAGGATCCGGCATCAGGCCGTTGGCCTCGCCCGGTAAATCTATTCCCACCGCCCGGCCGACTCCAAAGTATTTGGCCCAGTCAGACAGGGCGGTAATCCCTAAAGCTTCACCCATTTTGTAAAAAAAGATGTCGTTACTTCGGGCGATAGCCCTGACAATATTAAGCAGGCCCTCTTTCCTGCCGTACTGATCGTAGTACCAGTTGCCGTAGCGAAAGTCGCCGATGACGATCTCCCCCGTATCCTCGATTTGGGTCGACTCGTTTACCCGACCCTCCTCCAAACCGGCAGTCGCCGTCACCACTTTAAAAACCGAACCGGGCGGGTACTCACCCGAAGTCGCCCGGTCAAACAAAGGCAATTTGGAATCAGCCAAAGCCTCCTCCACTTTATTCGGGTCAAACGCCGGGCCAGAAACCAAGGCCAAAATTTCTCCGGTTTGAGAGTCGCTAGCTATCACCGCTCCTAATCTTCCCGCCAAAACCTGAAAGGCTTTCTGCTGCAAAGAAACATCCACAGTCAACTCTAAACTCTCTCCCGCCACCGGGTCTTTCCGGCCCACTTCCCTGACCAGCTTGCCCTCGGCGTCCTTTTCTACTAACAAGGCCCCGTCTTGTCCTGATAAAACCGCGTCGTACTCCTTTTCCAGTCCCACCTTGCCCACGGTGTCCCCCTCGAATTGGCTAATCTCCCCCACGTGCCCCAAAACGTGGGCCAGGGCTTTGCCAAAAATGTATTCCCTGCCTTCCGGCGTATTCCTGACTAGCTGGACTCCATTTCTGTCATACATCACTCCCCGGTCCGCCGGCAGGTCGACCACCTCGACCCGGTTGCCTTCAGCCAATTCCCGATAGTAACTTCCCTCCCATACCGTCAGCACCATCACCCTGCCGACCAAGACCATAAAAACGGCCACCAAAGCCGCTTCAAACCACTTAAAAACCAAACTTGCCATAGTCGGGCTGCCTCACCCATCTTGCCGCAAAATAAACCACCAAGCCCCCTCCCAGAAACTCTAAGCTGGTTACTCCCAGCCTGGTGCCGCCGATTAAATCCAAAGCTAGTCCTGCCAAAAAAATCTCCAAAAAATCTCCCCGCGCCCCCCACCACGCCACCACCAACCACAGCCAATTGCCACCAACAACACTGGTTTGAAGCACCATTAATGATATCGCCAACAACCAAATAATCAGCCTAATTCGTTCCATGACCCCATGATATACTATTTCAGTTATGTCTTTAAGGATCCTCTGGCGTTCGTTGGTCTTCATCTTGACTCTCATGTTCATTTATTTGGCTTACCCCATCCTCATCGTCCCCTCGTCTTTGCCGGCCATAAACGCCATTTTAATCGAAGAAGCTATCCCTCCCGACCCTTTAGCCGACGAGCTTGATTATCCCGCCGACCAACCGGCAAACTCCGGCCTCAACCAACTTACCATCAAGCAAATCGGCGCCGAACCATTGAGTTTTACCCAAAAAGTCGACGCCATCCTCGACCTTCACCGCCAGGGCATGGAGATGATTTTAGGTCAGTAGGCTTACCGGATCACAAACACCTGATTTAAGCTTAAAACATCAACTATCGGGGCCAATTTGGCTTCCTGATACACTTGCCTGTCCTCTTTGAACACCTCGGCCACCCTGCCGATGCCCAAATCGGGCCTAACCCCGTCTCCTCCTTTACTCACCACCAGCTCTCCCTGATTTAATTCATGTTTGTTTAAAACCTCTGTCAATCTCAACCCCGCCTCTGCCAAATACCCCGCTACCACTCCCTCTGCCCCGCCGGCCGTCACCGCCAAGACCCGGCTGTCTTGGCTCAAAAGCAATCTCACCACCGCCTCGGTCGCCGTCACCTCCACCACTTGACCGACAAGCGCCCCGTCGCCGATCACCGTCTGGCCTGTCTTGACCCCCTGGTCACTGCCGACATCAAGCCGGATTTCGTCTTCATCAAGCTTTAAAATTTTAGCCGGGATAAAAGCCATCGACGCCGGTAAATTTGCCCCCAAAAGCTTTCTTAAACTTTCGTTTTCTTCTCTTAACTTCATTGCCTCGACAGTCAGCAAATCGTACTGCTGTTGCAGCTTCTCCGCCCTTTCCGGCTCTGGCTTAATTTGGGTTTGATACAGCTTGGCCCGTAAAGGTTGAAAAATCCTTGCCGCCGGCCGCCTTAACCAGTCAAAATATTCTCGTCCATCACCCCACCACAATAAACCGCTGATTAGCAGCAACACTATATAAACCTTTGTCTTACTTAACTTCATACTTAACTCAATATCTAATTTCTAATTGATCTAATTTCTAACAAATTCAAAATTACCCAATAACTAATTCACAACTTTTTATAAATTGAGTTGAAAATAAGATTTAATTTTGTGTTTGAAGTCTTTCCTGCTTTCCGCATCATCTGCTTCACAGTAATTGGCTCCAATGCTGGTAGCGCATTTAACCAGTATCACTTTTTCGCCAAACTTAGCCGTTCTTTCTTCCAAATCAAACCCTTTGTTCATTGGTAATTGGTTTTTTGGTGTTTAGTTAGTAATTAGGAATTAGTAATTAGAATAATTTAGCGTAAGCCTCTTGTCACCTTAACCTGCTCCAAAAGTTTGCCGTTTCGGAGTAATTTCGCCAGGCCCCTGACCACCGCATCTTGGGGGTCGTCGACCATCCACACCGGCATCCTAGTTTCCTCAGCAATCACCTTGTCGATGCCATAAAGCTGGGCTCCGCCTCCCGACAAAACGATACCGTGTTTTAAAATGTCCGCCACCAACTCCGGCGGCGTCTCCTCGATCGTCCCCGCCACCGCCGCCACGATCTCGCGCACCACCCCCGCCAATGCCTCTCTTACCTCGCCGCTTACCAGCTTCAACGACTTGGGTAAACCCTTCTCCAAATTTCTTCCCCGCACCACATAGCTTTTTTCGCTGGGAAACGGTACCGCGCTGCCGATGGCCATCTTCACTTCCTCGGCCGTCGCCTCCCCCAGGAGTAGCCCGTGCTTTAACCTCGTCGACTTGACGATCGCCTCGTCCATTTCCGATCCTGCCACCCTTAACGATTTGTTGATGACTATCCCGGCCAAACTCACCACTGCGATCTCGGTGGTACCGCCGCCCACGTCCACCACCAGCTGGCCGTCGGCCTTTTCTACCGACAGCCCCGAACCGATCGCCGCCGCCATCGGCTCCTCCACCAGTAAGGCTTGGCGGGCGCCGGCGCTAAGCGCGGCTTCCTGCACCGCCCGCTTTTCTACCTCGGTCACCCCCGAGGGAATCCCCACCAAGACTTTTGGCCCCGACAACCGGGGAATGATCCCTCCGTGCTGGCTAAGCTGTCTAAAGTAATATTTGAGCATGTCGGTGGCCGCGTCAAAATCGGCAATCACGCCATCGACCAAAGGCTTGACCACCTCGATCTCTTCCGGGTTTTTCCCCAGCATTTTTTTAGCCTCGCCCCCTACCGCCAAAAGTTCTTTGGATTTCTTTCTCCTGGCCACCACCGTCGGTTCGCGCACCACCACCCCTTTACCGGTGACAAAGATCACCGTGTTGGCCGTTCCCAAATCCACCGCCAACTCACTCCCCACCAGCCGAAAAAGATTGATAAATTTCATCTTAGGTTAATTAAAAATTAGGTCAATTAGAAATTGTATCATGTTATACTGGCAGCAATGAGCTTGAATCATCGTCTCGACCAAATCATCCGCGCCTCCTTTTACGCTCTGACCATCATCGTTCCCCTGATTTTAACGCCGGTTAACTACGAACTCTTTGAGTTTAACAAGATTCTGGCAGTTTATTTTTTCACCCTGGTTATCGCCGCCGCCTGGGTGAGCAAAATGATCCTCGCCCGGCGCTTGATTTTCAGGCGCACCCCGTTTGATATTCCAATACTTCTATTTTTCCTCTCCCAACTTGTTTCAACCGTATTTTCCATCGACCGCCACACTTCGCTTTGGGGCTATTACTCCCGCTTCAACGGCGGCCTTGTGTCCACCGCGAGCTACCTCACCCTCTACTATGCCTATATCTCAAACCTTGCCTCGCCCCGCTTTACCAAAAAATTTTTAAAAGTCACCCTGACCACCGCCCTGATAGTTTCCCTCTATGGCATCTTAGAGCACTTCGGCATCGACGAACACGTCTGGATCCAGGACGTCAAAAACCGGGTTTTTTCCACCCTGGGCCAACCCAACTGGCTGGCCGCCTATCTTTTAACCCTCATCCCCGTCGCCCTGGCCTTTTTCTTAAAAGCCAGAACAAAATTACAAATTACCGTTTACGGTTTACTGATTACGGCTTTCTACCTCACTTTGCTCTACACCAAATCCCGCTCCGGCCTGGCCGGGCTGGCCGTCGCCTACTCCGTCTTCTGGATCTTAATTTTATTTAAGCAAAAAATTAAATCTTTTCCCTGGAAAAAGTTTTTACTCACCAGCGCCGCTTTAGCCCTAATCGCCGGCCTCGTCGGCACCGACTTGACCCCCACTTTCAAAGAGTTTCTCCGCTCCCGGAGTGGTGTTGAAGTTTCCTCCTCCGAGGTGGCACGAAGTGACTCCTCGGACGGTGGAAACGAGATTGCCCCTCCGGCCATTACCTTGGGCGGCTCCAGTTCCCAGGAAATAAGAAACGTGGTTTGGCAGGGGGCGCTTGATGTCTGGCGCGCCTACCCCTGGTTTGGTTCGGGCGTAGAAACTTTTGCCTACTCCTACTACAACTTCAAACCCCAAGCCCACAACCTTCTTTCCGAATGGGACTTTCTTTACAACAAAGCCCACAACGAATACCTTAATTTTTTAGCTACCACGGGCATTTTTGGCTTAGGCAGCTATTTGCTGCTGCAAATTTGGTTTACAATTTGGTGTCTAAAAAGTTTGAAAATTGAAAATTGGGAATTGAAAATTGCCCTGCTGGCAGGCTTTATCGGCTTATCCGTCTCCAACTTCTTCGGCTTTGCCGTCGTCCCCGTGTCTTTGTTTTTCTTTTTGTGGCCGGCACTGGCTTTTTCCCTCACTTCCCCTCAAACCGACCAAGCGACTCAACCATCAGCCCTCAACAACCAACAATCCCTTTTCCTTACCGCCGCCTGGCTAACCGCCGCCTACTTTGCTTTCGGTCTGGTTACCATGTGGCGCGCCGACGTCGCTTTCAACACCGGTAAAAACCTTGTTGCCGCCGACCAAATCTTAAACGGCTTTCTCACCCTCAAGCAGTCCGTCGACAGCCAACCTGACGAGCCGTTGTTCCGCTCCGAGTACGCCGAGGCCGCCGCCAAACTGGCCGTTCTTTACCACCAACAGACACTTACCGATTCCGACCCTGTCTTGGCCACCCAAGCCGCTACCGTCCGCGACCAGATGGTCAAAGAGGCCGTCTCCCAAATCGATGTTGTCAACCAACAAAACCAAGTTCACCTCAACTACTGGAAGTCCCGCATCCAGATTTTCCTGCTTTTATCCACCATCGACGAAAACTACCGGGGGCAGGCTCTGTCTGCCTTTGAAACTACCCTAAGGCTTTCGCCCACCGACGCCAAACTCTACTACAACCTAGGGCTTTTGTACGTGCAAATGGGTCAAAACGGCCTGGCCCAACAAATTCTGGAAAAAACCATCGACTTAAAACCAAACTACGAAGCCGCCCGTTTTGCCCTAGGTTCCCTTTATCAAGACGCCGGCCAACTCGATCTGGCCCGCGTTCAATACCAATACATCCTTGATTACTTAAATCCCGCCAACCAAACCGTCAAAGACAAGCTGGAAGAACTCTAACCCTTTCTCTCTCCCACCCCTGGGGGGTTAAATTGTCCTCCCTCTCTCTTTCCAGCCTCTATATCTCTCGAACCCCTAGGATTTCTTAAAACCTCTTCACGCGCTTCCGGAGAGGACACTTTAATTCCAAATCTCTTGCCTAGTCGGGCAAAAAAGCCGTCTCTTTGATCTTCGGCTTGTAAATCTTCTGGTCTCTTACCTACAGTTACCATAATTGTATAATACCATCATGTTCACCATTGTCCAATACCCCCACCCGGCCTTGAGAAAAAAAGCCCGGCCGGTAACCGAGTTCACCCCGGAAATTCTTGAGTTTGGCCAAGAGCTTTTAAAAACCCTGGTGCCGCGCCGGGGAAAACCCCTGGGCGTGGGGCTGGCTTCAAACCAAGTTAACCAGCTCTACCGCATCTTTGTGGTCAAAATGCCAGAAGGACGCTACGAAATCGTCGTCAACCCTAAAATCGTCAAAGCTTCTTCAAAAACCCTCTCGAGCTTACCCCAAAAGGCCCGTTTTCTTGAAGGCTGCCTGTCGATAGAAAATTACTGGGGCTTTATCGACCGGCCAATCAAAATCAAAGTCAGCTACATGAACCTAAAGGGCTTACTCAAACAAAAAACCCTGACTCCGCCCCATTCTTCCTACTTTGCCCACGAACTCGACCATTTAAACGGCATTTTGTTCATCGATCACTTGAAGCACTCCGGCCACCAGCTTTATAAGTCCGACACAAAGGGCGACTTCCACCCGGTTTCCCTCGCCGAACACTTTCCCAAAATATGAAGCCTAACCTTCTTTTTTTCGGCTCGTCGGAGAACTCGCAAATTGTTAAAAGCGCCTTGGAAAAGGCCGGTTACAGGCTGGTTGACAACCTTAAAAGCGCCCAGCTGATCGTCGTGGCCGACTACGGCCAGAAAATCTCCCAAGAAACTCTTGAGAAAATCAAGTTCGGCGGGCTAAATCTTCACCCCTCGCTTCTTCCGGCTTACCGCGGCGCCACTCCCGCGCCTTACCAAATATTAAATGGAGCAAAAGAGTCGGGGATATCGATTATCAAGATGGTTGAGGAGTTTGATCAAGGCCCGATCGTCGCCCAAAAACCGGTCAAAATCCTGCTTCAAGACACCGTCAAAAGCCTGCTTAGGCGCTGTTTTACCGAAGGGGCTAAGCTTTTAATATCAACCTTGCCCGATTATATCGAAGGCAAAATCACCTCGAGGCCGCAACCGAAAGATTCGCCTACCCCATACTGCCACAAATTCACTAAAAAAGACGGTTTTGTTTCCTGGGAAGAGTTTAAACACGGCGTTGACGACAAAAAAATCCGGGCTTTTTATCCTTGGCCGGGGGTTTGGACAACCATGCCTAATGGTAAAATACTAAAGCTGTTGCCTAAAAATATGGTCCAACTTGAGGGCAAAAACCCGATCAGCCTCAAACAATTCAAAAACGGCTACTCCCATCTGCTAAAATAACCCCATGAACGTCACCCTCTTTGGCGGCTCCTTTAATCCGGCCCACTTAGGCCACCAGCTAGTCCTGTCTCAGGCCTTTGAATTAATCAAAGACCTCAACCAAATCTGGCTGCTTCCCGACTACCAGCATTCTTTTGCCAAAAATTCTCATCTGGCTCCGGTCAAACACCGCTTGAGCATGGCTCGAATGCTCGAAAACAGCCAGGTTAAAACCGAAACCTGTGTCATTGATAATAAAATGTCCGGCAACACCATTGACCACATTACTTTCCTCAAAAAAAAGCATCCCCGACACCGGTTCTCTTTTTTGATGGGTTCTGATAACCTAAAAAACTTTACTTCCTGGCCCCAGTGGCAGACCTTACTCAAACTCATGCCTTTTTACGTTTATCCCCGAGCCGGCTTTCCCTTAAAACCATTAAAACCGGGCATGAAACCCCTAACCCACCCGCTGCAAATCGTCACCAACATCTCCTCCACCATGGTGCGCAAAAGACTCAAAGCCCAACTGTCGATCAAACACTTAGTTCCCTCAAAAGTTGCCCGCTACATCAAACAAAACCGGCTCTACTTATAGGCCCGCTTCTTTAAAAGCTTGACGCACTTAGCGCAAAGCGTCATTATCTTTTTGGCGCCGTCAATTTTTAAAGTCACCCTTTTCAAATTGGGCCTAAAAGTTCTTTTGGTTCGGTTTTTGGCGTGGGAAACGTAATTGCCGTGCTGGACTCCCTTGCCGCAGTTGTCACACTTTAAAGCCATATTGGGGAGTATGATAACATACTATCTATATTATGTTAACCGAGTTACTCTCAAATCCTATCCTCTTTCTCGTCTGGGCGGCAAGCCTGGTCATCGCCGTTACCATCCACGAATTTGCCCACGCCTTTGTCGCCGACCGCTTGGGCGACCCCACGGCAAGACTTTCGGGCCGCGTCAGCTTAAACCCACTGGCTCATCTTGACCCAGTCGGCACGATCATGTTACTCCTTTTTCGCTTTGGCTGGGGCAAACCGGTGCCTTTTGATCCTTTTAACCTGGCTCACCCCAAACGCGACTCGGCCTTAATTTCTCTTGCCGGCCCGGCCAGCAATATCGCCTTAGCTGTCGTCTTATCTTTTATTATGAAACTCGCCCCCGCCTCGCTTTTGACTGCCCTACTTGTTCCGGTGATCATCATCAACGTCAACCTGGCTATCTTTAACCTCCTACCCGTCCCCCCGCTTGACGGCTCTAAAATCCTCTACGGTATTTTACCGATGGACTGGGCCGACGAGTATAACTCCTTTATGCGCGACTACGGCATGCTGCTACTGATCCTGCTCATTCTTCCCATCGGCGGCAACTCCTTGGCGATCAACCTAATTCTGCCCCCTATCCAGTTTATTTTGAACCTGTTGCTTTAGGTAACAACACGCTAAAAAAACGATCTCCCTTATCAACGGTTGGATCAATTCTAATAAATTCAAAAGGTGTCCCCTCGTCCGGCAGTAAGATAAACGAACCATCATGTCTTAAAATCTCCGGATCTCCAAACTCCTCGTCAATAATCGGCCTTATTACCTTTATCTTCATAAATTCTGTTTTGTCACGAAAAAAAGTCACCAATTTTTCAAAATCCTCAAACGAGCTTTGGTTATCAATCAACGGCACTAAATCAATGTCTTTACGCTTTGTGCCTCTAGTTTCAGGCACAACGCTTCCACCGACAACCAGAAGTTCTCCTGTAAGATTTTCTGTATCTAAATAATCGAGAAAAGCCGTCATTATCAAGCCTAAGTTCTCACGGTCAGACTGAGACAAACTTTCTAAATAAACTTCTCTTTCTACTCTTCCTTCTTCAGCCATAGCTATTGACACCATGATATAATGATTTTGGTCCGATATCCATCGTGACCCTGCCCTACGAGGCTCGTTGACATTCTGGAAGGTTACTCCTCAATGATTGTGTAAAGGGAGGCGTAAAGCTCCGAATGAAATTCACTCGGAGAAGTAGCTCGACAGGCTTTTGCCGTCGGCTCAGCCTACCCCTCCTGGACTTTGTCTGGGGACCAACTTCCAGAAATCGGCCGAGTGGGGCATTTTTTTGTATGCCGCCTTAGCTCAGCCGGCCAGAGCAGCTGTTTTGTAAACAGCAGGTCTTCGGTTCGAATCCGAAAGGCGGCTCCCCAAACAAAATCTGCTAAAATATTCTCACGCTGGGGTGGTGGAGTGGTCAAACACACGAGTCTGTAAAACTCGCGGCGCAAGCCTACCCAGGTTCGAACCCTGGCCCCAGCACTATACCGCTGGCAACCAACCAGCTAAAATTTTATAATCATTCAATGAGGCAAAAGCTCATTCTGGTGAGTTTAATCACTCTAAGCTTCTTATTCCGCTGGTATCTTATCAGGGATAATCACTTTGAATTTTATTTTCAACAAGCCCGAGACGCCATCGTTTCACGATCAATTCTTGAAAACAAAGATTTAAAAATTCAAGGTCCTTCAAGCAGCAGCACCAACGACAGACTGTACGGCGGTGTTTTATACTATTATGTTATTGGCCCTTTATACACCCTCTCCCACGGTGACCCATTAATCCCCACTTTAGGCTTAAGCCTTTTAAGTTCCCTAACCGTCATCCCCATCTTCTTAATTAGTAAAACAATCTTTCAATCTCGCCTAGTTGGCATCTGGGCTTCTGTGCTTTATGCTTTCTCGGTTGACGCTGCTGTAGTCGGATCATGGCTCGGCGCTCCCAGCTTAACTACCTGGTCTGTCCCTTTCTTCCACTATTACCTTTGGCAATCCTTGTTTAAAAAACAAAAAAAATTCCTCCCCCTCACTGCTCTATTCCTAGGCATTTCTATTCAAACCACCCTCTACACCACTTACTTAATCGGCCTTGCTTTAGCTATCTACCTTTTCCAAACCTTAAAGCAAAAAAACTTCTTCTTTTTAGGCACAAAAAACTTCTTCAAATCATTGGCCATTTTCTTTATCGCTATCAGCACTATGATTCTCACTCAGCTCAAATTACTCATTAATCATGTTTATCAACTTAGCGATTTCTATATTAACGAAGGGGGAAAACCTAGCCTAATGAGTATTCTTAAAAATATCTATAATCTTTATCTGCAAAAAGCCCAATTATCCCTTCTGCCTTCCTTCCCCACCCTCTCAATTGTTTTGATTTTAATCGCCTTAATTTTTTTCTTGTTAAAAAAGCTTTCATCATCTAAGAAAGTTTTTTTTGTTCTTTGGCTATTCAGTCCCTTACTGATGTTTCTAATCACTGGCAGAGCTTCTTACTACTCTTTAACCGGACTAATACCGGCTCTTTATCTCATTCTTTCGTACTTACTTTTCAAACAACTAAACCAAGCTTGGCTCAAAACCTTCTGCCTCAGTTCAATCACTATCTTGTTTATTGTCTCCAACATTAAGTCAGCTCAACAAATCAGACAATCTCACTCTAACATCTTCACCGTGCAAAACGGAGCTTTCTTATCCCGTTTACTCGAGCTGGTTGACTACACTTATCAAGCCGCCGACAAACAAAACTTCTCCATTTCCACCCTAACTTCACCTTATAAATACAACACCACTTGGGCTTATCTTTACTCCTGGTATGGCCAGCAAAAATATGGTTATTTGCCCAAATGGGTTGGCGCCGATCAAGTTGGCATTACCGGCAGTGACCTCCTTGAAAAAACCGATCAATCTGAACCAACCCACTTTTCTATCTACGAATCTGACCCAGGTTGGCTATATATGTTTGTGCCTGAATTTCAAAAATTGCAGCAACCTCTTGGTCCTGTAAAATCCAAAATCAATTTTGGCACCCTGTCATTAGAGCAAAGAGAAAAATAGATTCCAACACTATAAACCGAATCTACAAAGCCAAACTCAAGAAAAAGAAACTCAAAGGTTTAGCGGTCGACGTTGACGACACCTTGGCCCGCACCGGCGACTTTTGGATCAAAGGTTTGATGGAAAAATTCGGCAATCAAATTCACCAATTACCTACTCCAATATCGAATGGTTCTTTACTCTTAACTATCTTCCTTAAAGTTTCCTTAGGTTTTATGAAAGCAATCATACCGTCATCTTTAAAATATCTTTTCCCAGACCTACCTACAAAAGTATAATTCTTTTTTAAAGGCACAAAGCCAACTTGGGCATATAGACTTTTTAATTTCCCTATATCAGTACATAAATAAACCACCTCACAGCCTTTTATCTTTAATTCCTCCATTACTTTCTTTAGTAGTTTTGTAGCTAAACCCCTCCTTCTTTTGTCTTTTCTCACCCAAAGACTACCAATCCCACCTAAAATTATCAATTGATTAAGATGCTTAATCCTCCTTTTAAATAATTCTAAGCCCCCAATTATCTCCTCATCCTCATAAGCAATTAAATAACAGATAAGATCTGCTTCACTACAATATTCCTCTTCGTGTTCAATTCCCTCATCTTCTTCTTCCTGAGCTTCACCAACAAAAACACCCCTCTTCAGTTTAGAATATTTTGATCTCAACTCCTCAGGTAAATCTTTATATAACTTAATCTTTAACATAAGTTTATTGTACTACCAAACCAGGTTCGAACCCTGGCCCCAGCACCACTCTCAGTCCCCATTCCTTCTCACTAAAAACTCCCCCTCGGTTGAGTCTGCCACCCCACCAGCCAGAGCCAACACCTCTTCCCGCCTTGACAGCCAATCCTTTTCAAACACCTCTAGCATCCGCCTCTCCTGCTCATCGGGGTCCTGATTTCTTGCCCTGGCTCTCTCCCTTATTCGCCTTACTTTGTCTTCCAAAGGTGCCTCCACCATAATAGTTATTGGTTCGACTTTGTGCTTGGTAAAAATTTTTATGAGTAATGCTTAATTCCCCATTCTCTTGTCCTCTTAAATACTGATGTAGAAGACCATAATGGCGGTGCAGCCTGAACCAAGCCTGGTGTCGATTAAGCTTTTCTGGATGTTGACTCCTATATTCTCGCGACTGCACTGCCCAGTCAACCTCAATTACTGTGGGCTCGACCCCACCCATAAGACCATTAAATTCGCTCTTCAACCCCTTAACCAACTCTGTCTTACCGCTGGCCACCGGACCATCAACCAGCAAAAACGCCAGCCCTGTTTCCAACCGTTGACTAAGCTCGACTATCAAACCTTGGGCCTCATCAAGTCTTGGAGCCACACCCGCCCTTTCCCGTTCTATTATCGTCATAGAGGATAATTTATCACAAGTTGCTATAATCATTAAACTATGCACCCATTTATCAAAGACCTTAAAGCCAAGCTCAAGAAAAAGAAACTCAAGGGTTTAGCCGTCGACGTTGACGACACCTTGGCCCGCACCGGTGACTTTTGGATCAAAGGTTTGATGGAAAAATTCGGCAACCCCGAAGGTTTGAGCGTGGAAGAAGTACAACAAAAATACCGCTACTCCTACTATGCTCCCTACTGGAGCGGCAAAGAGGTTCGCGCCTGGGAAAAGCAAGTCCGCCACGACGACAGACTCCATCGCGATTTTCCCTTAATCAAAAACGCCAACCACATCGTCAACCAAATTCACCAAATTATCCCGGTGGTGGTTTATCTTACCGCCCGGTCCAAGTCGGTCATGCCCGGCACCCGAGTCTGGCTCAAAAAATACGGCTTTCCCCAAGCCGAAGTCGCCTACCGCACCCCCGGAGTTAAACTCCCGGAAAGCCTCTCCTGGAAAGCCAAAGTCTTAGAATACCTTTACCCCCAGGTAATCGGTATGGTCGACGACCACCCCCAGCTAGCTAAAGATTTGTCTAAAAACTATCAAGGAGTTCTGTTCCTTTACGACTACCCCGACCAGGCCCCCCGCTCGGATATCAACATCGTTCCCTGTAAAAACTGGCAGGCAGTGCTGGAAAAAGTTAGACGGCTGGCGTAAAATACCTTCGTTGCTGTGTTTACACCGAGCGCAGCGAGGTGCCGAGATAGCTCAGTCGGTAGAGCGCGAACATGGTAAGTTCGAGGTCCCGGGTTCGATTCCCGGTCTCGGCTCACTTCGCATTAAATTGCTCAGTACAAACCAATCTGTTACAATTGGCCTCTGAATATTACTTGTACTGAGCGACTGGAAGGAGTCGAAGTATGGCTAAAAAAGGACCAAGAATTTTAATCGCTTTTAAGTGCTCTGTCTGCGGTTCCCAAAACTACATTTCCCAAAAGAACCGCACCACCACTACCGAAAAGCTATCTTTAAAAAAATACTGCAAGGTTTGCCGCCAGCACACCTTGCACAAAGAAACCACTAAGTTGAAGTAAACTGTGGACCCGAGGGGGCTCGAACCCCTGAAACCTCCTGCATGCCATGCAGGCGCTCTACCAACTGAGCTACGGGCCCTTCTTCTCCTAAATACTCACCCAGTAATTGTAACTCAAGTTGTACTTCTACGTCAAAGTAATTGACAACAAAAACTCCCTTGTAATCTCTCTTTTTTGTCGGCTTATTTATTGTCCTTTTATCAATTCTTGCTGGATAGAATCTACTTAAGGAAATTCCTGTTACCTTACTCCAAAATTTTTGCAGCTTTCTTGTATCTTGGTCGGCCCGGCATTGCAACTCTCCTCTAATTTTATTTTCATCAAGCCTAAAGCAACTCCTTAATAAAGCAATGAACAATCTCAACATTGCCGGATGGGAACTGCCAAACCGCAGAGCCTGATGGGAAGGATACTTATTCCCTTCACACAGATACAACATTGCCAAAAGCAATTTTCCTGTTTGCTTGTCAATTCTACCAACCAAGTGTTTATTTTTACCCCTAAGCCTATCAATCCTGGCCATCAATTTTTCCCTGTTTATCTTTTGAGCCGCCCGAATCGCCTTACTAAAATTTTTCTTATTTAACTTCTCAATTCTTTTGTAGTACGACTCTGGCAAAATTAAGTCTTTAAACCAAAAGTTATAAGTAGATTTCGGCACATTAACTCCCAGCTGAGCATTTATTTCTGAATAGGTTCTTCCTCCTGTTCTTAATTTCCTAGCTTTGTGAACTATAACTTTATCCCACCTCATACTCAAATCCTCTATACAAACAATACCCGAAAATAAATGCGCTTGTCAATAGGTGGCTGGCTCGAAACCCACTTCGTGTTAAAATAGCCTCATAGGGGCGTCGGTTAATGGCAAACCACGGGTCTCCAAAACCCGGACTGTAGGTTCGACTCCTGCCGCCCCTGCTCTACACCCGGCACGGCTTACCTTGATGCACCCTAACGATGTTTTTGGCGCCTTCGCGGAAAATTTTGGGCAGCCGGCGCGCCCGGCTCATGGCGCTATTAAGTAACCCCCTCGACCACAAACTTTTAAAATGTTCCAAAGCATCTTCCGGCGGAAAATCATAACCCACGCGGCGTTTGACAAACCGCTTTTGAATGTTTTCTTCCCACTCTCCCCAAGGCTTCAAAAAGAGTAAAAAGCACCCGGCCGCGGCCGCGTCGTAAGCCATGTCTCCCGACGGCTTGGTCACCACTCCGTGAGCCCAAGGAAACATGTAACGGATCAGGTTGTTGTTGGCATCAATTATCGAGTCCTCGTAAAGAATCCTTATTGGTGCCAGCTCATCGTCCAGGTTACCGATCCTCACCCCGTTGTCCTCGGCATAGTCCTCAAACAAAGCCCTAAAGTCCCGATGCGTTCCGGCGTACAAGAACAGCCTAATTTTAGCCGGAGGCTTAAGAAGCGGCACCAGCTGGTCCAAAATTTGCCTGATTTCGTCCATGTTCGTCCCTAAACCTCCCGTCGCCACCGCCAAATTGACCATCTCGTTTTTACCAAGATCTTTAACGCTTCTACCCAATCTGACAATTCTCGGGTCTACCGGCGGCCCGGTGACTGCCACCTGCCCCCGCTTGATATTTTTCCCCATCTTTCTGGCCTGCTTTAATAAATCCTTTTTAGTCCTCTCGTCAAAAACACAGTAGGTAATTTTGTCTGAAGGCAGGCAGGTTAAATACTGCGGCCTAACGTGCGGGTCGGTCACCACCTGAACTACCTCCCGGCCGTTTTCAACCAAAATATTGCCCACTTCATAGTGTAGCGACACCACCGGACAACGGACTCTGCCGGTAAGGTAAATTAAAGGCGGGGTAATCGCTTGGTTGATCGGCAGTTGATTTCTAGCCACGGTGTCGACTTTGTCTTTAACCCACTTGAGTATCTTTGACCGGGCCATCAGTTGCCCCACTTTTTCGGTAAACTGAACCTTTTGCCAATCGCGGTGCGAAACAAAGTTAGTCGGATCCGCCATGTGGGCCGCTCTTCCTAAAAGAGTCGACGCCCGCACCACCGCCTCGGCCATCGAGTAGTGGGCCCGGGAGAAAACCACGTCAGACGCGGCGTGAACCAAAGTCTGATATTTATACGCCAGCTCTTTGCGGTAAGTGGCTGATACCGTCACCACTGGTGTCTCGACGTCCTCGAGCATATGCCGCTCTTCGTGAAGCGCTTGTTTCAAATCCAAACTTTCCGGAGGCAACTCGTGCTTATCGGTAGGCATTAAAGATCATTATAGCAACTACCCTTTATATCTCGCCATTATTTCAGCCAAACCCCTGGAAATAATTCCTTCAATCGCGTACCGCGATAACCCGGTCTCTTTCATAATCCCTGGCACCGAATAAACAAAACCCCTTTCCAATTCTATTCCCAAAGCTTTTTTCAGCACCCTTCTTTCAAAATTTAAAAATCCCAGAAGAGTTTTATTAATTTCGCTCAAACTTATGCCCCCCAATCGATCTAAGCTGCTTACCACCATCGGGTTTTTTCTCCCGGAAAGACTAAGATAGTAGCTATCAAAACTGCCAGTCTTAAATATGTTTTCTCTTGACGCTCTCGCTCGCTCAAGACTTGGTTTCTTAAAATATTCAAATGTATCTTCAGACAAATACTCTCTTAACCTCTTTCTCACCATCGGGTGTCTCATTCTCGATAACGCCTGAGCCTCGATTTGCCTCACCCTCTCTCTAGTTACACCCATTTTTCTGCCGACCTCTTCCAAAGTGTAAGCCATTCCGTCCGCCAAGCCGTACCTTAACTCCAACACCCGCTGTTCTCTTGGCGGCAAATCTGCCATCACCTCCGCCAAATGTTCATTGAGTAAGTTGTTTGCCGCAGTTTCATCTGGCGGTAGTTCAGTCTTATCCTCAACAAAGTCTCCCAACACCGAATCATCCTCAACATCTCCGGTCGGCTGCTCCAAAGACAACGGCCTTCTGGCAACTTGCTTCATCATTTTTACCTTACTAGCCGTAATCGGTGCTTTACTCGTCTTAGTCTTATCAAGCTCCGCCGCCACCTCTTCATTAGTTGGTTCTCGACCAAGTTTCTGGACTAACTGATGCTGCACTTTAAGCATCTTGTTAATACTATCTCCCATATGAACCGGAACTCTGATCGTCCTGCCCTGATCAGCAATCCCCCGAGTGATAGCCTGCCGAATCCACCAAGTGGCGTAAGTGCTAAACTTATGACCCCGACGATAGTCGAACTTTTTAGCCGCCCTGATTAGGCCAATGTTGCCTTCTTGGATTAAATCCTCAATAGGCACGCCGCGCCCCATGTATTTTTTAGCCACGCTGACTACCAAACGCCCATTGGCAGCCACTAAATGCTTAAAGGCCTCATCACCACTGTCTATGATTTCCCGAAACCTCCCCAACTCTTCCGCCTCATAATCTCCCTCTGCCACTTCTTCTCTCGCCTGCCTGCCTTTTTCAATCCTTTTGGCTAAATTAACCTCCTCTTTGCCGGTCAACAAAGGCACTCGGCTCACTTCTCTAAGATACGTTCCCACGATATCATCTGAATTAAGATGCTTTAAATCTGTCCCGCTACTTAGACGGGTCAGTTCGTTATCGGCCAAATCCTCATCCGTTGGCTCCGACTCAACTTCTTCCTCAACCACCAATATCCCTGCTGTCTGTAGAGAATCCAATACTCGATCAAAATCCCCGGGTTCGTCGACGTCGGGGAAAAAACTTAAAACATCATTAAAAGTCACCAGACCGCCTTCTCTGCCAATCTCGATCAGGCTCTCAAGCGGCGTCAAGTTGGCACCGCCTTCAGCGCCTAACTCCTGACTCACCGGTTTGTTTTCCATCTCCGCCATCATAAGCCCCGATTATACCAGATTAACCTATAGTCTCGCGGCGAACCACTCCATACTCCTACTAACTGCCGTATCCCACGCCGGCAGCAAGTTATGATCCGCTCCCGGGTAGGTGTAAAACTCCACTTCTTTGTCCAGAGCTTCCAGCCGATCGTTGAGCTCCTGGCTCCACTCATAGGGCACGGCGTCATCACTGGTGCCCTGATGGATTTGAGTCGGGGCAGAAATCCAGTCATAGTAGCGGTGAATCGAGTAGTCGTCGGCGTTGTAGACTGCTTCAAACCCGGCCACCACCTGGCGCAAAGCCCGGCCGTAGTCGTCAAACTCATCGGTGTAGTAAAGAATCGAGTAAGGGAAAGGCTTTGATACCGGCGCCCACAAAACCGCCGGATAGTCTTTGCCGGTTATTTCCAAAACCGAAAGAGCAATTTGGCCTCCGTTGGAGTGCCCCCAAATTCCCACCCTGTCAGGGTCAGCCTGCGGCAAGCTTTTTACCGATTCAATTAGTTGAATCACTTGCCCCGGCCGCATAAATCGTTCCTGTAAAGTATTATTCGGCGGCAGATCCGACTCGCCGTAGCCCAAAAAATCCGGCGCCAAAGTGATAAAGCCGTTGGCGGCCAAAACTGCCGCCACCCGACTCGTTCCCACTCCTATTTCATAAATCTCTTGATCGACGTAACCCCGCAACATCACAATCACCGGCCGACCGCCAGCCGGCGGCTCTCCTTTAGGAATATTTACCTGGCCGCTGATTTTCCCCCCATCTGCGTCATAGACAAACATCCAACTGGTGTAACCGGCTTCCTCCGCCAACACCCGCTCCAGCTTGATCTCGCTGCCGGTAAATGAGGCTTGGCGCAAATTGGCAAAGCTGTATTTTTCCAAAGGTTTTTCTAGCAAAACATACGGCGCCTCCGGGCTCAAAAACACTTGTTTGTCAGTTCTCACCCACCAAGTCGCTCCAATAACCGCTAGTAAAATCAACACCCACCACCAATGCCGTTTAAACCAACCATTCATTCTAGTATTTTTGCCATCTTTAACCCTTTAACTATATCATTCCCTATCAACGACTTCCCAAGATTACCCAAAGAGTAACCCGCCGCCCACGCGTGACAGGTATCCAAGCTCCAAGACAGACTCTGTGATGAAACGGCCTCAATTGACAAGATAATCTGTGAAAGTTGAGAAACAATTTTACCCTGACGCATTGGCTAAACTACAGCCTTAAAGACTTTAAATAATTCCTAAAGTCTTTCCCTAAATCTTCTCTCTCCAAAGCAAACTCCACTTGGGTTTGCATGTACCGAAGCGGATCTCCCGTTGTCATCCACTTACCGGCAACCTCCGCCACTACCACCTTACCACCGCCTCTTATAAACTGCTCGATCGCATCGGTCAACCACAATTCCCCGCCTTTACCCAAGCTCTTTTTTTCAAAATTCTCCCACAAAATGTCGATGATTCTTCTGTCTAAAACAAACCGGCCGTATTGGGCCAGCCTCGACGGACTCTTGTCGGGCTCCGGCTTTTCTACCAACGCCTCTACTTGATTCTCGCTGCCCTTTTTGAGTTTAACAATCCCGTAGCGGTCCACCTCGTCTGCCGGCACTTCTTGGGCCGCCATCACCAAAGCGCCGGCCTCTTTCTCCCACACCTGAATAATCTGCTTGGTGGCCGGCACTTTTGCTTTGACCAAGTCGTCCCCCCACATAAACACAAAGGCTTCGTTTTCGTCAATCAAATCTTTGGCCGCCAGAAGCGGTGTGCCGTTGCCATAAGGAAAGTGCTTCCTTTGCCTCACATAGACAATGTTAGCCATTTGGCTCACCCTCTGGACTTTTTTGAGTAAGCTAAGCTTGCCGTTGGCCCGAAGCTGCTGCTCCAGTTCGATATTGGAATCAAAATGGTTTTCCAAAACGCTCTGGCCAAACCGCGTCACCATGATGATGTTTTCAATCCCTGATTCAACACACTCTTCTACCAAATACTGGACGATCGGCTTGTCGATGATCGGCAGCATTTCCTTGGGTTGATTCTTAGTCGCCGGCAAAAACCTGGTGCCGTAGCCAGCTACCGCGATTACCGCCTTGGAGATTTTCTTGCCTCCTGCCATATCTAGGACTTTAAGTATACCACGCGCTCACCTTTCTGTGGTACCATACGTGTTAAAGTATGGTACAATCAGCGCCTCAACGTTTCGTCAAAGAGTCTTTGACGGAATTAAAAAAAGTCGTTTGGCCGACAAAAAACCAGGTGGTCAAATTAACCGGCATCGTCATCGGCGTCAGCGCCGTCACCGGCGCCCTGCTGGGCGGCCTCGACTACCTGTTTACTAAACTGGTCGGCCTGATAGTCAAATAAATATGGTAAAAACCAAAAAGAAAACCCAACCCGATTCGGAAAACCACATCGTCATTTCCGATAAGGACAGTAAAAAAGCCAACTGGTTTGTGGTCCACACCTACTCCGGCCACGAGCACAAAGTCGCCCAAGGCTTAAAGCAAAGAGTCAAAACCATGAACTTGACTGACTCGATCCTCGAAGTCTTAATCCCCACCCAAAACAAGATTCAGATCAAAAAAGGTCAAAAGCAAAACGTCAGGGAAAAACTTTTCCCCGGCTATCTTTTGGTCAGAATGATCCTCACCGACGACTCCTGGCTGGCGGTCCGCACCACCCAGGGTGTTACCGGCTTTGTCGGCGCCGGCAACAAACCCACCCCTCTGCCCGCCTCCGAAGTCAAAAACATCTTGAAGTTCATGGAGATGGAGGCGCCCAAGTACAAGGCCGCCTTCACCATCGGCGAGGCCGTCAAAATTATCGAAGGGCCGTTTGCCGACTTTCTGGGCTCGGTGGAGAGTATCGACAACGAACGCGGCAAGGTCAAAGTTTTGGTGTCCATCTTTGGCCGTGAAACCCCCGTCGAGCTTGACTTCTTGCAAGTTCAGAAAATCTAAGGTTATAATGATCCCTGATGGCCCTGTTTTATAGGCTCAAGAAGCTCTCCGTTTTACTCAAAGCTGTCATCGGCCTGGTCTTGGTCGCCGGCCTCGGCTTTGCTTACCTTCTTGCCCAGTCCCCCACCCGGACCAGATCTTTGGCGGGTGGCATAAATTCTCCGGCGGCAAGCTGTAATGACAACTTAGAAGGCGCCTTTGCTTGCAACAGGCCCGGAGGGATTAGCGCTGTCTTTCAATGTAAAAACGGTGATTGGAATAAGGTTGAGGAATGCGGTGACGGACAACGCTGTTCAATTGGAGAATATGGTGGTAATGGCTGGAGCTGCGTTGATAATAACCCTCCACCCCAAGACCCCCCCAGCTCATCCGGAGGCAACCCGCCGCCGGGAAACGTCCCCCAAGCGTGCCAAAGCGGCACCTCTTTGTGCAGCGGCGGCTCCTGTAATTACCCCGTCCCCTGCGATGATGTTAAGTTTCAGGAATGCTACCAAAGGCTCCACGACGAAGGCTGCGGCTCTTTTGACCTGCCCCGAAACGACGACTGCAGCGCTCTGGCTTTTACTATTGCCAAAGACGCCGGGGTGCCTTTTTGTAAATACGGCAAAAGAGCCCAACAAGCCAACTGCCAAACCGCTTTGGCGGTCTACCAAGCCAGTTGTACAGGAACCAGCAGTGACACATCCACAACTACCTCAACTGTCTCACAAGACGCATCCAATGCGACTAACGGTATCGGCGGGGAGGGCATTCCAGGGGGTTCGGCCAGCCTAGGCGGCATCAGCTGTAACGCTTGTAGCGCCCAGTGCGATGCCGTCTTCACTCTCTTCCCCGAGCTAAGCATTCTGCCCGGATCCCGGTCGATTTGTCTTAACCGCTGCACCGGCCAGTGCTTGTAAGTCTTCTTCAGCTTTGCTATACTCTCCTTACTAGCCGACGCTAGTCGGCTGGGAGCGATTCTCAGGGAATTGCGCTAGAATATTTTAACTAATTCCCGCTGTGAGCGGGTTTTTTTCCGCCCTAGGCGGACAAGTATGGCCAAAAAAGTCAAAGTCGTTCTCAAACTCAACCTGCCCGCCGGTAAAGCCAACCCGGCCCCGCCCGTCGGCCCGGCTCTTGGCCAGCACGGTGTGGCGATCATGGACTTTGTAAACTCCTACAACGAAAAAACCAAAACTATGTCCGGTGTTATCCCGGCAGTGATCACCGTCTACGAAGACCGTTCTTTCGATTTTGTCTTAAAAAAGCCTCCGGTGACCGAGTTTATTAAAAAAGAGTTGAAGCTGGAAAAAGGATCGCAGGCTCCCGGCCGCGATCAGGTCGCCACCATCACCCAGGAACAGCTGACTAAAATTGCTGAAGAAAAAATGGAAGACTTAAACGCCAACAACCTTGAAGCCGCCAAAAAAATCGTCGCCGGCTCGGCCCGGTCGATGGGCCTTAAAGTGGAGAAATAATGGGTAAAAAGAAAGTCGCCGTCATCGACCTGTCTCAGTCAGAATCCGCCCAATACAAAGCCGGGGGCACTCGCGACCAAAGGATTAGAATCAAAAAACCGGAACTGGAAACACAGCCCGAACCCGAACCGATAAAGTCCCGACCCACGACTTCTAGTCGGGGTCGAGGATCCGCGGCTGATAAGCCGGGACCCAAAAAGAAAAAAAAGCGCGTCAAGCACGCCAGAAGCCAGCGCTACCAAGAGGCCCGCGCCAAAATCGACAAAACCAAGGCCTACCCGGTAAGTGACGCCATCAAACTGTTAAAAGAAATTTCTCATGTCAACTTTGACCCCACGGTCGAACTCCACTTCAACTTGAACACCGACAAACTCTCAGGCGAGTTAACCCTGCCCCACGGCTCGGGCAAGACCAAAAAGGTCGAGATCGCCTCGGACGCCACCTTGGTCAAATTAAAGGCCGGCAAAATCGACTTCGACGTGCTTCTAGCCGAACCCCAAATCATGCCCAAAGTGGCTCAATACGCCAAGATTTTAGGCCCCAAGGGCCTCATGCCCAACCCCAAAGCCGGCACCGTTTCCGACAAACCCGAGGAGTTAAAGAAAAAACTGGCAGGCGGCAGCCTTCGCTTCCGCTCCGAAGCTAAAGCGCCGCTACTGCACCTGGCCGTCGGTAAACTCTCTTTTGAAAACACCAAACTCGAGGAAAACATCAAAGCGGCGTTTGCCGCCGTCGCCAAAAAAAACATCGCCTCCGTCTTTCTCTGCTCCTCCATGAGCCCGTCGATCAGGCTAAAAGTAGATTAAACCCCCTAAAAGCCTGTCTGCCGCTTCCCTTAAGTCGACAGCCTGTTCTTGGCTCGGTGATACCACTCCAACCAACTCCAACAACTTTTCCAAATCATTAGTTTCCTCTACATCGACCCCGTCTAAATTCACTCCGAGCCATCCTCTCCAGTCGTTGTCAGTAATCAGCAGATACTCTCCGCTTTTGTCAAGCTCCATGGCCACTTCTGACCGGTCGCCCTCTGGGGTCGGTAAATAAACAGTCTGTTTCACCAGTTCTTCAAAATCCAAACCACTCAACAGTACCCCCCTCATAGTCTGCCAGAACAGGTCCATATTCCCTTTAATCGCCGGCCGGGAAAACGTCCACACCCCTCCGACATCAAAACACAACACCCGTTCCCAGTAACCATCCTGACTCAAACTGACTGCCTCCACTTTTTGTAGCTCACCTCTTTTGCCCATGCCTACCGCCACCTGGAAGTTAGCCGTTCCCATTAATAAGAATGCCGTCTCTCTCGTGGACCCATGAACTTCAAGTCTGGTTCCCCGCCACCAGGGTTCAGTCGCTCCCCACCTGGCCTCTTTAAAAATCTTCTCCGGTTCTTCTCCCCAAAGCCCTTCTCGCGTCTTAGAAAATCCCACCCACTGAAAAGTCCCCTTTTCAAGGGGATAGCTGGTTCTAACAATCCCGGCTTTTGCCGTAAACTGCTGATCTAACTCAAGATAACTCATAGTCACCTACCCGGGTGCGGCGCAGAGCCGCCGCATGAGCGGGAAGATCAAGCTTTTCTCCTATATCCACCGCCAACTGCCTCATATAGGTGCCGCTGCCGCAAACCACCCTTACCTTCAAGGATAAACCTTGAAGGTCAACTAGCTCAATCTCTTTGATCTCTACCTGACGCCGGGGCAACTTGACCTCTTTTCCCTCCCGGGCAAGGGCGTAAAGCCTCTCCCCGCCTACTTTTACCGCCGAGTAAGCCGGCACTTGTTGCTGGTAAAACCCCGTCAAATCTCTCAAAGCCCTCTCTACCCTTTCCCTTTTTACCCCTGTTACCGGCCTGGTTTCCGTTACCTCTCCTTCAGGATCGCCCGTGGTCGTGGCCGCCCCTAATTTAACCGTCATCACATACTCCTTATCCCAAGTTTTTATCTCTTCAAACCTTCTGGTGGCTTTCCCCACCAAGATTAAAAGCACCCCGGTGGCAAACGGATCCAGCGTCCCCCCGTGACCGATTTTAGTTTCGAGTTTCGTGCTTCGAGTTTCGTGCTTACCAAGCTCCCCTCTTATTTTAGCCACCACGTCATGGCTGGTCCAACCCACCGGCTTATCCACCACCAAAATATCCTCATCTAAATTAACTTGACCCTTTACAAAATCCATGGTCTGATTATATAATGCCTTTTGTCCTAAGACAGTAGGTCAGCCAGCCGGCGGATAAACCCTACCGAGGAAATTATGCCTTCTCAAAAAAACTTAGACCAGGTTAAAACACTCCAAGACAAACTCTCCCGGGCCAAATCCGTGGTGCTGGCCGACTACCGCGGCCTGACCGTCGCCCAACAAAGCAAACTCCGCCGCCAAATCCTTGAGGTAGAAGGCGAGCTGGTTGTGGCTAAAAACTCGCTTCTTAAACTAGCTCTTGAGGCAGAAAAGTACTCTCTGCCAGAGGATTTTGCCCAAACGCTGGAAGGCCCGACCATGACCCTCTTTGCTTACTCTGACCCCATCGCCCCAATCAAAACCCTGGCCCAGTTTGTTAAAGAAAACGAACTACCCACGATCAAGCTGGGTTTTTTAGTCAAAGAACCTTTAGCTAAAGTCCAAGTTGAAGAATTGGCCACACTCCCCTCCAAGGTGGAACTCATTGGCAAAACCGTGGCCACCATCAAATCCCCCTTAACCGGCATCGTCAACGTCTTGTCAGCAAATTTTAGAAATTTAGTTTACGTTTTAAAGGCGGTGAAATCTTAATGGCAGATACCAAGAAAGAAATTAAAGTTTCCGCCTCGTTGCAGAAAATCATCGACACGATCGAGAAGCTATCGGTTTTGGAACTAAATGAACTGGTTAAGGCTTTAGAGAATAAGTTCGGCGTTTCCGCGGCTCCGACGATGGCTGTCGCTGCTGCGGCTCCCGCCGCCGGCGAATCGGCTGGCGCACCCGCCGCCGAAGAAAAATCAGAGTATCAGGTGGTGCTGGCATCAGCCGGCGCCAACAAAATCGGCGTGATCAAGGCTCTACGCGAAGTCAACCAGGAACTGGGCCTCAAAGAAGCCAAGGACCTGGCCGAAGCCGCTCCCAAAGAAGTCGGCACTTTCAAAAAAGAGCAGGCCGAAGAAGCCAAGAAAAAGCTTGAAGCCGCCGGCGCCCAGGTTGAGCTCAAGTAGTCTTGACATTCTCTATCACACTTTGATATATTAACTCTACTTGAAGTAGTAATTAGCTGCCTTGTGAACAAGCCATGGTCGATCAAAGTGTATCAAAAGGTAAATCTGTATCTCTTGATAACCTGCCGGATTTACTCACCGTCCGTGAAGTCGCCGATCTGCTGCGCGTTTCCCCCTTAACCATCAAACGTTGGGGCAAGCGCGGCAAATTGCCGGCCATCAGGATAAACTCCCGGGGCGACCGCCGCTACAAAAAAGAAGCCGTCTTATGGCTTCTGGGGATACAGGAGAAAAGTTAACCCCTCTTCAACACCAGCCACAAAAACTTCACTAAGCTCAACTGCCTTCTTACCCGCCAGGGCTGCAACGCTAACCGCCACAACCACTCTAAGCCAAGCGCCTGAAGTAGCCGCGGTGCCCGCAACCAGGGCTTAGCAATATAATCCAAAGCCCCGCCCACGCCCATGGCCACTTTGACTTTGAGTTTGGGTAAATTCTTGGCAATCCATTTCTCCTGCTTACCGTGGCCGAGAGCCACGAACAACAAATCAGGCTTAATCTTGTTAATTGCCGCCACGCTTGGTTCGGTCATGCCCAAAACTCCTAATCTCTCCGCCGCTCTTTGCGCTACCCCCGGCCGGCCGCCGACCAGTAAAGTTTTGTAGCCTTGTTTGATCAAAGCCAACATCAAATCAGCCCCTGCCACTCGCTGAAGCCTTCTATCGGCCAAGCGCAAACCGACTCCGTCAGGAATGGCTAAATCGGCTCTGTTCAAAATCCGCCTAAACTCTTCGTCTTTCTGAGCGGCGACAATCATTTCCGGATTTGGGGTGACAATATAGCGTTTTTCTCTCTCCTTAACCCAGGAGGCCACCTTTTTTAACGCTGAACTTGTCGAAGTCTGGTCGACCCTAACCCCTAAAATAAACATGTCTCTTATGAACAAACTCTAAAAGCCCGTGGCGCGAGTTTTCCACCCCTAATCCGCTGTTTTTTAACCCGCTCCAGGGAGATTCAGGCGACAAAAAGCCTGCCTCGTTGACATAGACCGACCCGGCCACGAGCGTCTCAACCGCCCGGTTGGCCTTAAGCTTAGACCGGGTAAACACCGCCGCCGTTAAGCCATAAGGGTTGTCATTGGCGAAAGTTAACCCAGCCGAGAAACTGACCACGCGCATCACCGGAAGCAAAGGCCCAAACACCTCTTCCTGCATCACCGGATTTTTGTTGGACACGTAAACCATCACCGTCGGCTCATGAAACCAACCCTCTGCCAGCTTTCCTTTCCTGATGCGGCGCCCGCCGCTGATGATCCTGCCGCCGGCCACCACGCCCCGGGTGACTTGATCCTGAAACCGCCGCAGCTGCCTTTCGCTTACCAGCGGCCCCATCGCGGTCTTTTTGTCCAGCGGGTCGCCTACCCTTAAGGCTTTAACTTTCTCTACCACCTTAGCAATGAATTTATCGGCCACCGCCTCCTCGACGTAAACCCTTTTGATGGCGCCGCAAACCTGGCCGCAGTTTCTGAACCGGCTCCAAACAATCCTCTCGGCCGCCAGGTCAAGGTCCGCGTCTTTTAAAACCAAAGCCGGCGAACTGCCGCCCAACTCCAAGACCAGCTTGACTAACCGCCCGCTTGCCTTTTGAGCAATGTCTTTACCCACCTTGGTGGAGCCGGTGAAAGAAATCATGTCGATATCTTGCTCCACCAACATCTCTCCCACTTTACCCCGGCCATAAACCACCCCGAAAGCCTCGCGGGGCACTCCGGCGCTAAAGATAAGTTTAACCAATTCCTGGCTCACCAAAGGCACGTACTCGGACGGCTTGTAAACCACGGTGTTGCCGGCAAGCAAAGCCGGCACGATCGACCACAACGGCACCTTGACCGGAAAGTTCCAGGCTTTGATTACCGCCACCACCCCAACCGGGTCGTAACGAATCAAACTCACCCCGGTTTTCCGCTTAAAAAGACTCTCGTCTGCCAAAACCTTTAATCCCTCCTTGACGAAGTAGTCAACATATTCAGCGGTTGATTCGACCTCGTCGGCCGCTTCTGTCAAAGGCTTGCCCATCTCTTGGGAAATTAATTCAGCCAGTTTCTCTTGATTTTTTCGTAACAGACCCGCCAACTTGACTAAAATCGCCGCCCGTTTTTTGAGTGTCAAACTCCTCCAGCCTTTGAGTTTCCTTCTGGCCATGGCCACCGTCTCCTCGACGTCTTTCTTGGTAGCCATCCTCACCGAACCTAAGGGCTTGCCGTTAATGGGGTTAATCGAAGTCAATAACACTAAGCCTATTTTACCACATCGGTGACCAGGCTCAAAGTGGCTAGGGCGGCTTTTTGCCAAGAAAACTCTCGAGCCCGTCCCAGGCCTTTTTCCCTTAAACCCTCGCGCAACTGCCGGTTTTTTAGCACCAAACCGATCGCGTCTGCTAAATGACTGACATTTTCCGGATCTATCTGTAAAGCGGCGGCGGCCGCGACTTCTTTTAGCGCTCCGCGATCGGAAGTGATAACCGGAATGCCTAAAGTAAACGCTTCCAACACCGGCAAGCCAAAACCCTCCATTAGACTCGGATAAACCAGCGCCTCCGCCCCTTGATAAACCGCCGGTAAGTCGTAATCGGCCACCCGGCCGATAAACTTGACCTTGTCGGCCACGCCAAACTTTTTCGGCGCGGCGTAAATCTCCTGGTACATCCAGCCCTTTTTCCCGGCAATGACTAAATGCGGTTCACTCCCGGAGTGGTGTTGCGCCTGCGGCACACTCCCGGAGTGTATTACCTTCGCAAACGCCTCAATCAACTTCTCCAGGTTCTTTCTCGGCTGGATTGTGCCCACAAACAACAAGTAGCTGTCCGGCAAACCGTACTTGTGCTTGACTTGGCGGAAAAACTTTTTATTAAGTCCCGTTTCTGCCGCGGCCAAAAACCTTCTTCCTACCCCCTCATAAATCACTTGAATCTTCTTCTCATCCCCTCCTAAGCGACTAACCAACTCCTTTTTAACCCAATTGGAAACAGCAATGATTTTGTCGGCTCTCTCAACCGCGTACTCGGTGGAACGATTAAGATAAAGTTTTTGCGGCCAACGGTAATACTCGGGCAAATACTCGTACTCGACGCCGTGAATGGTGACCACTGTTTTCAAACTCGACCTTCTTATTACCGGCAAAGTGTGAGCCGGAATAAACAAAACGTCCGGCGGCCGCACCAAACACTCCAACGCCAACCCCCCTTGCGTCCACAACCTCGGCCAGGGGATCTCCACTACCTCGACATTTTCTTTTCCCCTCACCTCATCATCTACCTTTGCCCCCGCCCGGACATAAAGCCGAAACTGATGGCTTTTTGCTTCCGGCAACCTGACCATCTCCCAGATTAACTCATTGGAATAATTCTCCACCCCGGCCCGGTCTTTGCTATACGCCCTCGACGCATCAATGCCGATTATCATGAGTAAATCTTAACACAACTTCGCTTGCGTTCATCGTCTCATTATGAGACGATTAGACAGTATGAATGAGACGATATCACTTAATTACAGGCAAAAATCCATCCTCAACCTCTTCGCTCAACAGGCCGAATTGTCCCGGGAACAAATAGCGGCCAAGTTACCCTCGGTTTTTGCTGTTTCCAAAGCCACCCTGGCCAGAGACTTAAAACATCTTATCAAAAACCGACTGGCAGTTGCCGCTGGCAGTGGGCCCAGCCGCGTCTACCGGGCTAAAAACGTTCATCCCTTAATCACTTACGTTGACCTGGAACAATATTTTACCCTTAACCCTGACGAGCGAAAATCCGTCCTAAAATCGTTTACCACCGACATATTTGAGAGGCTACCGGGAATAATCACTTCTCAAGAGCGCCAAGAACTGACTGGCATTTCCCGTTCCTTCACCGCTGCGACCAAAACCCTTGAACCCGCCATTCTTAATCGTGAACTCGAGCGCTACGTGATTGAACTTTCCTGGAAATCTTCAAAAATCGAAGGCAACACCTATACCTTACTGGAGACAGAGACACTCATCAAGCAGGGTCAGGAGGCTAGCGGCCGCACCAAAGAGGAAGCCATCATGATTTTGAATCATAAAGATGCTTTTAAGACTATTGTCGCCCACAGACGGGAGTTTAAAAAAATAACCCTTACCGACCTACTAGAGCTCCACAACACGCTCACCAAAAACTTAAACATCGGCAGCGGCATGAGAAAGCAGGCGGTGGGCATTACCGGAACTACTTATCAGCCGCCGGGGAACCAGTGGCAGATTAGACAGACTCTGGAGCAGACGCTTAAAACCATTAACGCCATCGATTACCCTTTGGAAAAAGCCTCACTGACCTCTACTTTGATTGCCTATATCCAGCCATTTGCCGATGGCAACAAACGCACGGCCAGGATGATTGCCAACGCCATCCTTTTGGCTAACGATTATTTCCCTTTGTCGTACCGCAGTCTCGATGAGAACGAATACAAACAAGCCCTGATTTTGTTTTATGAAACAAACAACTTATACCACGTCAAGAGATTATTCCTGGAACAATACCGGTTTACCCTTAACACCTATTTTCTTGCCTAGCTCACTTCCCCTCCCCGCCCGCAGAAACCACTAATCTTTTCTAACTACTGGCAGATGTACTTAGCACTGTCAAAATCATAAACCGGCTTCTTCCCTTCAGCGCAACAGGCCGTATAAGTTGTTTCTCCACTATCAATTTCAGACAAACAAACCCCTCCAACAATATCATTCGGCTGGTCAACATCGATACATCTATCAGCATCTGTTCCGGCTGGACAAGCTGGTAAACTCCCGTCTCCAGGTGTTGGGGATACTAAAGGTGTCGGTGATGGTGTCGGTGTCGGTGATGGCGAAGGTGTTGACTGACAGCAATTTTTTAATTTGCTGGGGACTCTTTCACAATTCGGGTCGTTTTTTCTTATCACTTCACAGAACTCATTGGTTTTTGGTGGAGAAGCCAGAGAGCGGATATCCAAACCCCCTGTTTGAAGCGCTGTTAAAGCTACTGCCAGTCCCACCACCGCTACCGAAAGCCCGCCAAACCCTAAAATCTTTTTCTTGTTTTTTAACCACTTAAACTTCATTCTGGCAAACATCAATATTTAAGTGTCGCACACCCGCGTGAAAATTGTCAAGGGGGAAAGTAATCAACCGTGTGTAAAAAACTAACTCTATAGAGGAATGGGTTGGCCCGACACTTCCGGCAATCCAGGAACTCCCGACTCTCCTTCTGGAGAAGATGTCGGTTTATTGACTGGGTTAGGACGAAAACGTCTAGGCGCCGGGTTGCAAACGCCATTTAGGTTCCATGGCTTATCCTTTGGACAACAGTAAGTCTCAGTTATCTTGTTAGTAATAACAATACAGCGAGAAGCACCCTGGACAGGATAATCCCAACAGCTTAAGCCCGACCCACATTTCTCCACACAGGCTCCGTACCACCTAATAGAGTTTTCCGGACAACAGTAAGAATTTCCTCCATATTGATCAACACAACTCGTTGCTCCTGTAATGGGTTTGTCGGTACAATCCAGTCCGTACCCGCACGGATTTACCTGTTCACTTCTAGCTTGACTTTCGAGTCTTTGACTTCTTTGGACTAAAGATACCCCTACTGCCAAGCCGACTACTGCCACCGAAAGCCCACCAAACCCTAAAATCTTTTTCTTGTTTTTAAGCCATTTGTATTTCATTCTGGCAAACATCAATATTTAAGTGTCGCACACCCGCGTGAAAATTGTCAAGGGGGAAAGTAAATCGATGGTCGTGGTAAAATTTACCTATGGACAACCGCGGCGATCTACCCTCTCCAAAACAAAGCGAAACCACCCCCACCAGAAAACCCCTAAGAAACCTTTACTCAATAGACCCTATTGCCCAAATTGCTCATTACGCCGGCATTGAGGAAGGGTATATCCCTAAAGTTTTTGAGTTAAGACTTGGTCCGATCGATCGTTTAAGAAACTTTCAAACTCAAATTGTCTCTAACATTAGGCGCAACTACGAACAGGGTGTAATCGAAGCAGTACAACGAGGCATTAATGCCCTTCACCTTAAAGGGGTTAAGGTTGAAATATTTAACACTCTTCCCGCCATGAACGCTCTCACCGGCAATGAAAGTTTTGCTCACTCAAGATATAAGGCAGGCTTTTTAGGTCAGCTAAAACCAATAGAAATAGCCCTGGCAAGCCGCGAGGCATACGCCGAGCACTTCGGCCTCACCTCTGGCGAAAGTCTTCTGGTTTTTGCCCAAAAAGCCGGCCATGAACTAGGTCATGCCTTTGATGACTTAGAGTTTAAACCCTCTCTGGGAGACAGGATTGACGCCTTAACCCTAGGTAAAAAAGCAAGAGACAGGGGCTTTCAGCCTAATAATCGCTATTACCAGTTCGGATTGGAAACCGAGGCTAGGCAAAAGTATTTTAACGGGGTAGTTTACACTACCGCCCAAGAATACGGCCTAGCTGAACAATACTTTCAAGTTGCCCAGGGCTTAATCGGCGACAAAAACTTTGCCAAGACTGCCAGAAAACTGGTAGTCAAACACCGCTAAGCTACCTCTTACTAATCGCCCGCTTGTAAAGCTCCAGGTTATCCAAAGCAATCCCCGTGCCGCGGGCGACGCAAAGCATCGGCTCTTCGGCAATGTGGCAGGGAACGCCGGTCTCGGCAGTCAGTAACTTGTCCAGGTTAGTTAGCAGGCTCGTCCCGCCGCTCATCACAATCCCCTTATCAATAATGTCGCTGGATAGCTCCGGCGGAATCTCCTCTAAAACCGACTTAACCATGCCGACGATCTGGGATAATTTAGGTTTAATCGCCTCTTCAATCTCTTCTGCCGTCACCTCGACTGATTTGGGTAAGCCTTGGATGCTGTCCCTGCCTTTGACCCGCATTTTCTGGTTCGTGGTTCGTGGTTCGTGGTTCGTGGTTTCAACTTCGCTCGACGCTCGGCCCAAGTTGATCTTTATCTCCTCGGCCATCCTCTCGCCCACCACCAGGCCGTGTTTTTTCCTGACAAAACCGGCGATGGCGTCGTCCAGGCTATTGCCGGCCACCCGGATACCCTTGGCCACTACCACCCCGCCTAAAGAGATCACTGCCGCTTCAGACGAACCGCCGCCCATGTCGACAATCATGTTGCCCGAGGCCTCGCCCACCGGCACCCCGGCTCCCAAAGCCGCCGCAAACGGCTCGTGAATGATATACACTTCTCTGGCTCCGGCAGCGTAGGTGGCGTCTTCAACCGCTCTTCTCTCTACTTGAGTACAACCGGCGGGAACGCAAATCATCACGTCCGGTTTAAAAATCAAGTTTCGCCCGGCCACTTTCTGCAAAAAATACCGCAACATCGCTTCGGTGACCACGTAATCGGCAATCACCCCGTCGCGCATCGGCTTTGAAGCGACAATGTTTTCCGGAGTCCTCCCCAGCATTTCTTTGGCTTCGTTACCCACCGCCACCACCCGGTTGTCTTCCACCGTCACCGCTACCACCGTCGGTTCGGCCAGCACTATGCCGCTGCCCGCCAAATACACCACCGAGTTGGCCGTGCCTAAATCTATGCCTACTTTTTGAATCATCGCCATGGTGAATAAATTTAGCACGCCACCAATTTAATCTCAACTGGCAAAAACTAGTCACTATCAAAACATATCAAAAAACATCATTTAACTCTCTCTAAAGCCTCAATAAGTATAACAATATATAACTATTTATAGCAATTTTATCTCATTTTCCCCACCTTGACAGCCTTTTTAATATAGTCCATACTGGATCGTGAAAACAGTCCAACCATTGTACAAAGTTAGACATTTCAAGAGGTAAACCTTTGCCCGATCAAAACCACTACTCCGTCTCCGCTGCCGCCAAGTTTGTCGGCGTTCACCCCAAAACCCTGCGCCGCTGGGAAGACTCCGGACTAGTCAACCCGACCCGCACCATCGGTAACCAACGCCGCTACACCGACCAACACCTAAAAACCCTAGTTGGCATCAAAACCGGCCAGTTTGACCCGCCGCCCACCGACCGGCTCTTAGATTTAAACCAGGCCTCGTTGCTGTTGAAAGTTTCCCCGGCTACAGTGCGGCGTTGGACCAGAGAAAAAAGATTAAAACTCACCATCGACAAAACCGGCAATACCGGCTATTCAGAAAAAACCCTAAAACAAATTTTAGCCCAAATTTCCCCCAAAACCTTGCCCGTGACTCCGTCGCCGGAGACCAAGGAAAAACCGCCAACCCCGCTTCAAATAACCAGTCTACCCCATAAACCCTTAGTCTACCTAGGACTAACCGCAATCTTTACCGGCCTGGCTCTGGCCACCTACTTTTATGTCAGAGGCAATCAAGAAATCGCCAGCCCTGCCATTGAACAACTAGCCATCCCTTCTCAAGTCGAAGTCGCCCTGCCTTCGGTAGCCAATTTTTTAAACGGCCAGATTACTATCGGCAGCGACACCGGCACCCTGTCTTTTTTAGATCAAAAAGGCAATTTTTATCTTAAGAATGACGCCCTCATCCAAGGCAGCCTGACTACCCCGGTCCTAAAATTCATTCCCACCGACCAACCAGAAAATCAGGTCGGCAGCCTCTACGTTGACAAAAACACCGGCAACCTCAACTACTTTGACGGCTTAGACTGGGTCAACCTAAACCCCACCGCCTCCCCTTCAGGCAAGTCAAGCATCCAAAACCTTTACGACGCCGGCAACACCAGCCTTACCGCCAACAAAACCGACCTAGATATAACCTTAGGAGACTTAGCCACCAGCTCGGCCACCTCCCTGAAATTGACTTTGGCCGGAGTCAACAGCGCCTTTAGCGTTTTGGGCGGCGCGGCCCAAACTTTACTCACCATCGACGACGACGCTGTCTACCCCATTACCCTGTCCCAACCGACCTTGATTTCAGGCAACCTTTACGCACCCAAACTGATCGACTCTGATAACTCTGCCTACTTTCTCGACCCTGCCGCTCCTGGCATCGGCTTGTCTTTGGCCGGAGACATAACCCTCGCTACCGGGCTAACCTTCTCCGACTACGGCGACTCTATCTCCAACGACCTGGACGGCTATCTGGTTTTTTCCGGCGGCTTAGGTGTGGGCGGCGAGACCAGCTATGGCATCAGCGCGAGCTTCAAGCTAAATGCCAAACAGGGCAACTTTGATAACGAGCTAACCGTTAAAAACATCAAACTTTCCGACAATCTCATCGAGGCCACCAACGACTCCGGCTTAAAGCTGTTTGACAACGCCGGCAACGGCATCACCATCGCCGACGGCGGCACTGTCACCATCAACGGCACTGCCGTCCCCGACTACGTTTTTGAAACTGGCTATCAACTTCTCTCGCCCATCGCCCTCAAAGACTTTATCGCCACCTACCACCACCTGCCCGGCGTCCCCAGCCAGGAAGAAATCCAAAACTCCGGCCTCAACATCTCCACTTCAATTATGGCTATCTTAGAACGAGTGGAAAACAACGTCCTTTATATCTTGGACCTCTATGAGCGCGTCGGCCGCCTTGAAGCCCTGATTACTCCCTACGTCTCCACCGACCCTGTCGGCCAGGCGCTGACCACCAACTTCATTAAACCGGTTTCTGACCAAGACTTAATCGTGGCTCTTACCGACCGGCAAGCCTTAAAGATCACCGGCGACGTTTCCGTTTCCGGAACACTCACCGCCAAATCCATTAACGCTTCCGCCATCGACGGCCTCAAAGAAAAAATCAAAGACCTGGTCGCTTCTTATCAGCAAACCAGCGCCACCGCTTCCGCCGCCGCCGACCCCGACTCAACAGCCACCGCCTCGGCTCTGTTGGCCTCTGCCCCGACGGCCAGCCCTTCCGGGCATCTTGATCTTAACTCGCTTAGCGCCGACTCCGGCTTTTTCTCCGAATACCTGGCCGTTCTCGGCCAAGCCACTATCACCAACCTTAAAGTCACCAACTCCCTAAACCTAAACGACAATTTACTGATTACTGGTAACTCTATCTCTACTTTACCCTGTCCCACCCACCTCGGAGGAGACCCTTCGGCCACCTCCGAGAAGTGCTCCAACACCCTTTATCTTCAACCCGGCGGGGTCGGCGCCATCAACTTTCTGGCCGGAGTCATGACTCTGGACGCCGCCGGCAACGTCGCCATCAGCGGCAGGCTGGCGGTATCAGAATCAATCACCACCCCAACCCTAATCGCTTCCGAGCTAAAACCACCGCCAGGGCAAGACCTAAGCGTCACTTTGGCTACCAACTCCGCCCTGACTTTCTATAACGACATCGAAGGCCTGGTGGGCGCCATCGACTCTTCCGGCTCGGCTAGTTTTTCCCGCCTAAATCTGTCTGCTGCCGGCTCCGTCCTAATTCCGACCGGAAACAATCACGCCATTGTCGCTACCGACCGCTTGACCGATTCTTCCCAAGTCATCATCACTTTTACCTCGTCTTACTCGCCCGCCACCAAATACTGGGTGATCAAAGAACCAGATAAAAACCAGTTTACCGTCTTTACCAACTACCCGGTCAACGCCAACACCACCATTGATTGGCTGATTATAAATTAAGGTATAATACCGCTACCATGTTCCAGCGCACCCCAAGGCTTTTGATCGTCATCGTGGCCGTCTTGTTTTTTGTCACCGGCACTTACTTTGCCATCAGGCTTGCCCGGGGCTACCGGCCGTCGCTGGCTAGTCGGGCCTTACAGGGCACGGGGTTGCTCGCCGCCAACTCCGTACCCCGCGGTGCCAGCGTCTTTTTAAACGACAAGTTGACCACCGCCACCGACGACACCTTAAACTTGCCCCCGGGCCAGTACCGGGTCAAAATCGCCCAAGACGGCTACATTCCCTGGGAAAAAACTTTGGTTTTGGAGGCAGAACTGGTCGCCCAAACCAACGCCCGGCTCTTCCCCTCTGTCCCCGACTTAAAACCCCTGACTTTTTCCGGAGCTTTAAATCTCACCCCCTCGCCCGACGGCCAGAAGATCGCCTTTGCCGTCGGCAACGCCACCACCAACGACAAAAATGGCCTCTACGTTTTAGACCTTTTCGACCGCCCCTTTGGCTTCAACTCCGAGCCCCGGCAAATCTCCCGGCCCCACCCGGACTTTGACTTTACCGTTGCCCGTCTCACCTGGTCGCCCGACTCATCCCAAATCCTGGTTAGCGTCAACCTTAATCAGCCGGACGAGCGTAACATTCTCCTTTCCGTATCAAGCCTCAATGACATCGCCACCCTAAAAGACGCCACCGCCAGGCTGCCGGTAACCCTTTCAGAATGGCACGAGCTTTTGGATAAAAAAGACCACGAACGGCTAGTCCTTCTGCCCGAATTTATGCAAAAAGTTGCCACCGAGTCGGCCCGAGCCGTCTACTGGTCACCCGACGAAGACAAGCTGATGTACACCGCTGTGGAAACTCTTACCATCCCAGAGAACTTAATCCCGCCGGTACCAGCCTCCTCCACCCAAGTTCAAAGGCGCAACCTTGAAAAAGACAACATTTACATCTATGACTTGGAAGAAGACAAAAATTTCTGGCTGGCAGCTGCGCCTGCAACTGACACTCCCGGAGTGAAAGATTCCTCCCTCGAAACTCTTTCCCACCGCTACAGCCCGATTCACTTCCAGCCCGTCCAGTGGTTCCCCGATTCCCGCCACTACATTTTAGTCCAGGAGGGTAAAATCGTTATCGGTGAATACGACGGCACCAACCAGGATACCGTCTACGCCGGCCCTTTTTCCGACGACTTTGCCTATCCCTGGCCCAACGGCTCCAGGCTGATAATTCTGGCCTCCTTAAACGGCGGTTCAAACCAGCCCCCCAATCTGTACTCGATTAACCTTAAGTAATGGAAATCACCCAAGCCGTCAAAGTCTTAAAAGCCCACGGCCTGGTGATCTACCCCACCGAAACGTGTTACGGTGCCGGCGTCGACGCCACCAGCAAAAAGGCGGTCGCCAAATTACTTGCCTACAAATCCCGCCGCGAAGGCAAACCTTTATCAGTGGCCGTCGCTGACCAAACCATGGCATCAAAATATGTCAAACTAAATACCTCTGCTAAAAACTTATACAGAAAGTTTTTACCCGGACCGTTGACTGTGGTGTCGTGGGGCCGGGGCAAAGTCGCCCCGGGAGTGGAGTCAGAAACCGGCACTCTGGGGATCCGCATTCCTGATCACCCGGTAGCGCTGGCGCTCGCTGGCAGGCTGGGACGCCCCATCACCGCCACTTCTGCCAATGTCTCCTACAAACCCAAGCCTTATTCCATCTCCCAACTTTTGAAACACACCAGCCGAAAACAGCAAAGTTTGATTGATTTTATTATTGATGTTGGTAAACTCCCCCGCCGCCCGGCCTCCACCGTGGTCGATACCACTCTGGATGATCCGCTGATTCTGCGCGAAGGCAAAATTAAACTCCTTCACTCCCGGAGTGAAAAATTCCCCCACTCCGGGAGTGCGGAAAGTGTTACCACCCACTCTCCTCAAGAAACAAGCGACTTGGCCCAAAAACTGATGCTGGCACACTGGAACGATTTACAGAAAAAACCCTTGCTGTTTTTGCTCATTGGTGACCTTGGCTCGGGCAAAACCCAGTTTGCCAAAGGCATCGGCCGGTTTCTTAAAATCCCTCAAACCATCGTTTCGCCCACCTACACCATCGAAAGAGAATACCCCTTCCGCCGCTATAAAGTTTTCGGCAAGTTTTTACACCTTGACACTTGGCGGCTTAGTCACATCGAGGAGTTTTATCAGCTTCATCTTGAAGATCGCCTCAAAACCAAAACCGTCGCCGCCGTCGAGTGGGCCGGCCGCACCCTAAAACCGCTGCTAACTCTGGCTCAAAAATCACGCGCCCGCGTTGTCTTGGTCAACCTCAAAACCCCGCCTCACCAAAAAGCCGCCAGAGACATCACCATCAGCACTCCTAAGACCAACCGGTAAGGCTTAAATCTCGGGTATAAAACCACCAGTCCCAAAGGAAACAAAACCGCAATGTAACGCCTAAACTCCTCCAGCAGCGGCTCCGGCCCCACTGCCAAAACATAAACCAAAGTCAGCCCCGCCCACCACTTGATCAAAACCTCGGCCCGGCTTTTTATTATCATCCCTACCAAGACCAAAGACAGCCCCAAATAGGTCAAACCCGAAGCCAGAATCCGCCAGTAGCCCCAATCAACCGCCCGCAAAATGTCCCTGCCAAACTGAACAATCCCCACCCGCACCGGCCCCAAAGTTTGGTACATTTTTGCTTGATAAAACACCCCCTCGCCAAACACTTGCCGGTTAAACAGCCACAAGCCCATGGGAAACAACCCCAAAATCAATCCGTTAATCAACGCCTCTTTATACTTCCCCTTTGTGCCTAAATCTATCAGCCAAGCTACGCCCAAAATCACCGCCACCGGCCTCACCAAAGCCGATAAAACCGTCACCAAGCTGGCCCAATAGCCCCGCCGCTTACTGTAGAGGTAGTAGGCACCAAGCCAGCCCGCCACCACTAAGCCGGTCGTACTCACTTTACTCGTCTGCTCAAACACTATCGGCGGAAACAAGCTAATCATCGCGGCAAATAACCAATCATAAGTCATTAAGTAAGCTAAAGCGTAAATCGCCGCCAAGCTTATTGCCGCCACCCCTGTTGCCGCTACCACCACGCTGCCGACCGCCTTGGCCGCGGCAGCGATCAACATCGCCAACCCGGGAAACAACCACGGTTGGTCAATCCCGCCACCCTCAATCAACCCCCTGGCATAACCCACATAGTTATCCTGCTGGTACCAGAGCGGGTTTTGACTCTGCTTGACCCAAAACATAACTCCGTGAAGGATTAAAACCAGCCCCAGTCCCCACCAAAACTTGGGTGCGAGCCTCATTTTTTGAGGCTAAACTGCCTTTGTATCTGCTTCATTTTCTCGTCACCCAGCTTCTCACCCGAAAGGTCGTTACTTTTTCCCGGAAGAAGATGAATATGAGCATGAGGCACTTCCCAGCCCCAGATGATCGACCGGACAATCCCGTCGGGCGCCAGTTTCCTGTGGTTTTTGGCAATTTTACCCACTACTTCAAAGTACTTGCCTAAATTCGGAGTAACCTGCCTGCCGGCAGGCAGGTCCCACACCCACTCCACGTGCTTTTTAGGAATCACCAAAGTGTGACCGGTTGATTTGGGAAAAATATCCAAAAAAGCCAAGAACTCCTCATCCTCGTAAACCTTGTAGCTGGGCAGTTTGCCGGCCACAATCTGGCAAAAAATACACTCTTGCATACTACCAATTATCATAACACATGGCTATAATCGGTTTGTGCCTAAAAAGCTGTTTCGCTTTTACCAGCTTTACACCATCATCGCCTCGACGGTGATATTTCTGGCCAGCCTACTGCTTCTTTCCGGCCCGGTCAGAACCGCCAACCTAATCATCGTCGCTCCTTTGACCGCTCTTTCTTGGCTCAACTTAACCAATCCCCAAAAAACCTCGGAGGCCGTCTGGTCGCTAAGAGTGGTCATCGTGGTTTTCTGCCTTACCGTTCTGGGTCTGATCACCTTTCAACTGTCTTTTTGGCTCAAACCGGTTCAACCGGACTGCCCGGTCTGCTCAACCGCTGCAGTCGCCCCCTCGCCGACGCTTGCCATCGACCCGGAACTCTTGGTTTTACCCGATATCCAACCGTCGCCAACGCCACAATTTACTCTGGGCACAATCACCATTTCCCACCAGGCGGCCAACATCTACTCCCAACCTAATTTAAATAGTCAAATTATCGACATCGCCACGACAGGAGAAACTTTCCCCTCTCTGGAATTTGCCGCTGATTTTTTTAAAATTCAACTAAACTCCACTCAATCAGGCTGGGTTAGATTGGCAGACGTAGTTCCCTAGGGCTTGACAGCATCAAAATAGATCAATAGAATTAACCCAATTGGTAAAAACTTGTAAAAAACAAGAGAAAACCTGCCCATGCAGCTCTACACTGTCAGAAAAGCCGCCCAAATCGTCGGCTGTTCCACCAACACCCTTTATAAATACTTAAACGAAGGCCGGATTAAGGCCAGCCGGGGTACCAAACACCAAGGCCGCTTCCGCATTCCCCAAACCTCTTTGGAGGAATTCTTGGGCGCTCCGCTGAAAACCAACCCCGCCTCCCCCGCCGCCGCCGGCAAAAACCTGCCCTTAAAACTCATCCGGGGTTTAATTCTTTTGGGCTTAGGCCTCATTTTAATCGACGCTTTTTCCAACCGAACGGTATCGCTGACCGTCCAGTTAAACCGGTTGCTGTTTTTAACCATTGCCCTGTTACTCGCCTACCAACAAGGAGGTTACCTACGCCGCTAAACCAAGCCGAAGCCAACCGACTGTTAATCCTAACTAAACTGCGGCGCAAGCGCTGGCGCGCCTACCGACTCTACTACGGCAGCCTCATCTGTCTGCTGATTGCCGCCGCCAGCCGGGGGGTAACCTTGATCTTTTTACTGCCGCTGGTGGCTTATTTTCTGGCAGCCGCGTTCAGGCAAACCGCCAAAAACCGCCTCTTTGTTCAAAAGTACGCCGAGTGGTTGTTCCCCGATCAGCCCCAAATCAGTCATTACCGCGATTCTTTTTCTTTCAAAAGTTTTTTGCTCCAACCCAGCTTTGGCTTCCGCTTGAGCCTGACCCTGCTTTTAATTACCGTGGTTACGGTCTTTGCCATACCCTAAAACTTATGCTCTTAAGGCTGCTCTTAATTTACAATTTGCTGGTTTTAGTCATGATCGGCGCGGCCGGGATCAAATCGGCCAGCTCAATTGCCGGGCTGGTATTCCCCCTGCTTTTAGTTCCGCTTATTTATCATTTAGCCTTCGAGCTGGTCCGCCGGCCCCGTTCCCTGCCCCGCCGTTTCCCCACCGGTTTTCAGCCGCTGACTTTTTTTAAAACCGTCACCACTGCCGGAAAAACCCGTGAGTCGCCGCTTTCCGGCAAGGTAGTGGCGGGGCCGGCCGGCATTTCCGACCGCGACCGGAGACTCTTTCTTAAACTCATCGGCTCGACCGGACTATCCCTCTTTTTCATGTCGTTGGTGTCTAAAGAAGCCCAGGCCACCTTTTTCGGCTCCATGCCCGGGCCGGGCACTGTGGCCTTGAAAGACTTAAGCGGCGCTGCCATTGATCCGGCTCAAAAACAGCCCACCGACGGCTATAACATCTCCCAAATCGACGACACTTCCGATCCCGACTTCGCCTACTACGGCTTTACTGACAAAAACGGCAACTGGTACATTCAACGGGAAACCTTAACCGGCGTCGATACCGGCGCTTACCGCTATTTTGCAGGCAGTACCGGTTTTTCTACTAATTGGGACGGCCGCGACGGCCTAATTTATGACGACTTTGAAGACATCTTTTAACCAACCGGCCGAACACCAACAGGATAAAAAATTCCTGACGGTGCTGAGCGGCCTGAATATTCTGTTGTTGGTAACTACCCTGCTGGCATACTCTCTGACCCAGAAAACTCTGGCAAGGGAAAAACAAAAAATCTTCGAGCAAACCAGCGAGCGGGTGCAGCAGTGGATTGAAGAGCGCATGCTCACCCACGTCACCACTCTCAAGGGACTCCAAGCGTTCTGGGCCGGCAGTAACTCTGGAGTTACTAAAGAAGAATTTAGCGCCTATACTGCCTCGCTGAACCTACTCAATGACTATCCCGGTATTTCCTCGGTGGCCTTTTTTGAGCGCCGGGGCGAAAAATTGATTACTGTTTATATTGAACCGCTTGCCGACCGGGAAACCGCCCTGGGATTTGACCACAACACCAGGCAGGAACGAAAAGCCTTTTTAGAGCAGGTACGCGACAGCGGCGAAATTCTCTCCAGTCAACCTTTTACTTTGGTCACCACCAATCGGCCGGGATTTTTTCTAACGGCACCGCTTTACCGCGGCGGCGAGACACCCAGAAGTATCGACGAACGGCGCAGTCAACTGATCGGTTTTGTTAACCTGGCTTTCCGGGATGCCGACCTGTTTACCGCCCTTTTCGGCCGGCAAAACCCCATGCCGGATATCGACTTTGCCATCTTCCACGATCACTATGATTCCCCTCCCGGAACTGAACACTTACTCTTTGATTCCGACCCGGAGTTTGATCCGATGAAATTTCCTGCTTTGCTACATACTAAAAAATACGTCACTGTCGGCAATGCCTCGTGGACGATTTTTGTTACCGCCAAACCCTCGCTTGTCTTAACTGCCGCCGAGGAAAATCTGCCAAAAGCTACGCTGATTATCGGATTAACCTTTTCGGCATTATTTTTTCTAGCTAACCTCTATTTCTACCGCCTCCACTTGAAACGCTGGCACGATTAGGCTAAATTGAGCTTAATGAAAATCGGCAAAGAATATGTTTTGGCAATCATCGGCGGACTGTTTTTGTTAACCTATGTTTTGCAGTCCGGAATTGATCCTTTAACCATTAAACCTTCCTCGCCCTACGTCTTTTTAAACCAAACCTTCTTTAACACTTATCCCTTTACCGCGGCGATTATTTTTATCCGGGCTTTAGGCTTGTTTTTATCCCCTTTATGGGTCTTTTCTTTCTTTGAATCGGCCCACCTGGCTAAAGGCGGCAGCTTATTGGTAATTGCCGGCTTGATGCAGCTTTATGCGCTTCAGCAAACTGCTACTGCCTCAAAGATGGTAACGCTGGAATGGTCGTTTTCTCTGGCGGCCGCTGGTCTGGCCCTACTTTTACCGACAGCCCTGCTTTTACTTCAGGGAATGCTCCACTCGGCTCACGAAAAAATTGCGGCTGCCCCCAACCCCTTTACCCCCGATGACGATGACGATGACGATTGACCATAACACATCACCTACCCCCTTTTGCTAAGTTACATTTTGTCGTAAAGTAGAAATATGGCAGCGACAGTCACCTGGAACGGAACAACCGGACCAACCAGCAACGGCGTGGTCAATACCGCCGATTCGACAACCGGCTGGGGAGTGATCAAGATTACCGCAGGCGGAGCTACGCCATCAATAGGTGTGGCCGATGGCGCTATTGAAGGAACGGGTGCCGTGACAATTACTTCCAACAATAAAAGAGTAGCACTGTACGCAGACATCGGTGCTGGCAACACGCTAGACTTTACCGGCGGCGGCAATGCTTTTGGGCAAATGGTGTACATCTGGGGGAACTTTTTGGCGGCCGGACTACTGCAGACCAAAAATACCGGTGGTTTTGGGGTATTTCTGGAGAGCTCCACGCCATCGGCCACGCAGTACCACCTGTGGTATTTTTATGGCAAAGATAACTATTCCGGAGGTTGGAAAAGGTTTGTCCTGGACCCAACCGAAACCGTATCGGCCAGTTCGGGTACGGCAATAAACCTGGCAGCAGTCAGATATTTTGGCCTATTCGCAGATACCACGGCTACGGCCCGTTTTGACAACCTGGTGGTTGATCAAATCAGGGTAGGCACCGGGATCACAGTCACAGGAACATCGACCAGCGATGCTTTGGTTGCCGACCTTCTGGCCAACGAAACCACCAATCGGCATGGCATTATCCAGTCCCTAAACGATTCACAAACAGCCGTCGAACTAAACGGAAAATTAATTTTGGGAGATACGACTGCCGCCACCGACTCAACCTTGTCTGATATCAATTCAAAAATATTCGTAGCAGAGCCCCGGTATTATGACGGCACTTCTTTTACCAATTCGGTGCCGCTTGACTATTTTGATATTAATTGTGTCGGGGGTACGGGCACAAACTCGATAATAATCGGAAAGCCTGTAGGTTCTGATTCGGGACGAAACGGCTGGTCAGTAGTAGGTAATTCCACCTACCACGTCAACATCTCCTTTGATAACGGGAGTGTAAACACCAGCGAATGGTACGCCTGTTCTTTTGAAAGTTTATCTGGGTCACTAACTTGGGGAACAAATACGGCACACAAATTATTTTCAAGTTCTTTTTCGGGTTGCGAGCAGTTTGATCCGGTGGGAGGGGTACAAATCAGAAACTGTAACTTCACCACCGTCTATGACGACGGCACGGCTGATGCCAGCAACCGATCAGCCCTGCTTTGGAACAGTTCGATCAATATACAAAAATGTAACTTCTTGGCCAACAGCCACGCCAGCTCTGATGTAGCCCACGGCATAGAGCACGATACCATACCCGGAGTGGCCACGGGAACAGTCACCACCCCGGACGCAACAGGAGTGACGCTGACGGACAGCTCGGCCTCTTTCCTGACCACTGCGGCGGTGAACGATATAGCCTATAACGAAATCGACGGATCGTACGCCACGGTGACCAGCATTACTGATAATAATAATTTGGTTTGTGCAGCCGGTCTTGCCAATGGATCCGACAATCGGTGGGATTCATCCGATGCCTACAGCGTGACTACCCCGATTACCTACACTGACCTAAACTTCAACGGCAATGAAAAAGACGTCCACAACTCAACTTCTCCCCAAGACGCGCTGGTGATATCAAAGTCGGGCACCTCAAACCCCTCTACCAATACGGGAATAGTCGTTTTCCAGGGATCAGTGCCGATAACCATAACTGTGAACGATACCGCCACCGATCCGATAGAACTGGCACAGACAGCTGTGTTCCTAACTTCAGACGATAGCGAGATTCTCAATACCGACACCAATGCCTCTGGGGTTGCTTCCGGCTCTTTTGCCGGAGCCACTCCGGCTGATTGTTATGTCAGGGTACGAAAAAGTTCTACCGGATACACAAGATATGTTCCGCTTAGCACTACTGCAACGATCGCATCAAGCACGGGGTTAGACCTACAAGTCACCCTGAGAATAGATTCTAATACCTAATATGACGCCAACAGTTTTTCAAGTCGACTTTAAAACCAAGACCATCAGCTGCCAGGAAAAAGGCAGCGGTAAAAGTTACAACGCCAAACAACTATACTCATTTCTCATGGATCTGTTTGACGAGCCGGAAAACATGCGCTACGACATTCCGATAAAGGCCCAAGCCAAGGACGAGTTTAAACTGATCAATGGCTGGACTATTGATAAAGCCAGCCGAAAATTTTTAAAGGGTCACATCTCCCAAGGGTAAAAGCCGTTTTTGGCCATTTTTTCTCCGGTCAGCCCGATCACCCGCCAGCGCTTGGGGTCGTAGCGGCGCTTGAAACTATTGATGTCTTTGGGGCTAAAGCGGTCGAAGTTGACTTCGGCCTCAACGGCCAAAATCTGCCTGCCGGCAGGCAGGTCGCCGCCGCCCTTTTCAACCACAAAATCGACCTCGGCCCCGGCTTTGGTGCGCCAAAAGCCGACCGCCTCCCGGCCCACCTTCTTAACCAACTCGGCAAAGACGTTGGTAGCAAACACCGGCTCAAGAATCTTGGTTGAAAACTGGTTCAACCATAAAAGTGACATCAGGCCGCTGTCCAAAAAATACACCTTGGGGCTTTTGCTGATCTCCCTCTCCGGCTGGCGGCTGTAAGGTTTGACCGTCTGCACCAGTAAAGTCTGCTCCAATATCGCCAGATACTTTTTCAGGGTGGGAAAAGACACTTTCAGTTCCCGGGTCAGAGCCATCATGTCTAGAACCTGACCGGATCTGCCGGCCAGGGCCGAAAGCAGCTGGTAAAACTTAGTAGGGTCCTTGATCCGGGCCAAATCGCTAAGGTCTTTTCTTAAATAAAGATCCACTATCTGCCACAAAACTTGCTTCTTTTGCTCCACTACCGGCTCCAGCACCACTGCCGGAAAACCACCGTAGCTAACAAACTCCCGGTAAAGCTCCGGCCATTGGGACGCGTCTTTTGGGTCTGCCGCTTTAAACTCTAAAAACTCGGCAAAAGACAAAGGTAGCACTTCCACCGCCCGGGCCGAGGCGGGCAGAAAGGCTTTGACCGCGCTGGCGGCCACCAGATGAAAGTTTTTCTCAAGCTCCCCGCCTGCTTCCGGCCGCCAGTTATCTACCAAAACATAAACCGGCTGGTCGCCGCCTACCCCCTTGGCGGTTAAATCGGCTGCCAGGTTAAACGGCCCATCCGAAAAGTTCAAATCGTAGAAAACCGTCCGTTTACCTTGACGCTCTAACCACTCCTTTAGGTAAAGCAAAACCGATGACTTACCTACCTGTCTTCCACCGGTAATCACCAACGACTTTTCTCTTTCCACCAGCCGTTGGATAACAGAGAATACCTTTCTTTTATATAACTTCATTTTAACGAAAGTCTAACTTTTATTAAAGTCTATGTCAAGGACTCCTACTTGACAGGGTTTGAAAAACCACCCATACTGAACTTTATAGCCTGCTATGTCAGACACTATTTTAAGCGGTGACTTCACAGTTTACTACGGCGCCGAAAATCGGCAGAAGCGGATTGTTTGGACCGGATCGGACACCGGCACCAGAACGATCAATGAACTCTACTCGGCTCTCCAGGACCTCTTTGACGAACTCACCCAGATGGACGACGGCGTGCCCATGTCCGCCCAGACCCCGACCGAGTACACCATCGGCATTATTGACACAGGCGATAAAGACCCCTGGTTTATTGACCGAACCACGGTCGAACACCTCTATGGCGGTGCTTTAAAAACGGCTGAATGGCAAAGAGACCTGCCGGGTGACGGCACCGGCAATGTCGGTATCGTCAAAGTCACCTGCAACAATACCAATATCGTTGCTGGCGACATCGGTGAGACCATCAGCCACGACACCGACCTCGACTCCGGGACGCTCTTGGATGTAAAAGGCACCGGCGCCGGCAGCACCTTATGGATCAGGCCAGCTAACAATGCTCTCGCTAACGACTGGAACTCAACCTCAGGCGGTATTACCTGTAACACCCACACCGCTACCCAATCGGCCGCGGCCGTTTCCGCCGGCGAATCGCTCTGGGCCAATATCTATTCCATCGGTGCGATTGAAAACTACACTCATATTTACGTCTATCAAGACGGTGCCTATTTAACCGCCTACAAAGACACCCAAAGCGACTGGTGGAGCGACAAAACTACAGGTTTGTCCACCGACCATATCGACATTTTGATCAACGTCCAGGAGTTGGGTGCGGAAACCGACGAAGGCTGGATCAAAGTCTATGCCCGGCAATACTCCAAAACCTATTCCTACTATACTGTGGACTTGATCACTACTGCCGGGGTGGTGGGTCGTAACCCTATCCCGCTTCAAACCGGTACTGACCTGGACAATCCAACCGGCTACAGCCGAATGACAATGACTGCCTCTGTGGCAAACTTTGATGTTGGTAACTATATATATTGGACCAACTCCGGCGCCAATACTTGGGCTACAACTACCAAGCGCGGAGTGATTACCGCCATTGATACCGACAACAACTATATTTACTATTACCTACTCGGTGAACCGATCACTGATTTTTCTGCTAGCGATACCGTCATTCAAGAATATGTTTTCTCGACTCAATCAGATGGCGACGGCAGCGGCACGATCACCGCTTCGGCTCCGGTTGTTGCCGGACCGGCAACAACTTCAGGGACGACATTTTGGGAAAGCGGCACTCCCGCAACGCTTGCTTTCGGCGGAATGGCCGACGGAGGCAGTTTTGACGTTGACGAAAACGGGACAAATGAAAACTACTCGATCGTCATTGACTGTAATCAAAATTCAGTCGGCAAAGTCTACCAGTGGACAAAATACATTACCAGGCGCAACCTAAATGCCGACGACATTGACCCGGGTGCAGCCACGGTTATCGGCGAATCTTATATCGGCTCTGATTACAAAATCTCCGGCTATACCAGCGACGACGGCACTATCACTACCGGAACAGTAGTCACCCAAGCCGGCACCGGCGCAACTGGCACCTGTACTAACCATAACTCTACAGATGATATCCTGATTTTAAGAGATTCCCGGGGAACTTTTACTGCCGGCGGCGGTAGCATTACCGGCGGCGGTGTAACTATAAACCCAACCGGGGCAACAATCGCTACCATTACCCCAATCAGCGCCGCTCCTTTCGGCACCTTCGCCGGCGGCAAGTTCTTCTGTGCCCCAGGAGTTTACCTTAACGATCGTCTGGATTCTGACTTAAATAATTTTCAGCTGGTTGATGACGGCGGTACAGTGAGACTGGCCCCAATTAAGGTAAACGTTACTGTTAATAAAACGATTGAAGGCGACAGAATCGCCGTCTTTAGATTGACCGGCTCTGGCGGTGATATTGAAAAAAACTACTACACCTGTGTCGGCGGCGAGGCTGCCGGCGGCACCAGTTTAACTGTCAACCAAACAATCAGGATTGACGAACCAGGCAAAACCGTCGGCGGAGTATTGAGAATTGTGGATGATAGTGCCAATACCGAATACCGAATCCGCTTTGCCTCCTGGAGCGGCAGTGTTTTCACTTTAGACTCAACCACCGGTTTGACATCAGACGCCACCGGCAATACCACCACCCATATCCAAGATACCGGTGCTTTTGCCACCGCTAAAGTGGGTGACTTAATCCGGCGCACTGCCAACGGCGCAGTCGGTTATATCACCGAAGTAGTTGACGATGACAACGTTAACATGACCACCGTAACCGGCTTTACCAACACTGACGGCTATGAAATTAACACCCTGCCGATTGCCCCGGAAGCCACCAATGACACGCTTTATGTGCCATTTATCGATGTTCACGAAACTACCGGCTCGATCGGATCGGAAGACTCGGAAACAGTCCAAGTTGTTTATGACACCACTGTTTTCACCCGGGTCCGCGCCCGGCACTCTACTGCTGCCCCGAGAATGATCCCCTTTGAACAGGACTCAACAATTACCAGTAACGGCATGACCGTGTCTGTGATTAGAAGCACCGATACGATCTTTAGTTAATAACTTATGAAATACCATAAAGGCTATCAACTCTCGGTTTCCTCATATGATGGTGGTGCGAAAATCCTTCACATCGCCCGGGACGCGTCAGGAGTAGTCCGTTTCCGGGAACCTTCTCAAGAAAAACTGACCCGGGCTATCGACCGCCTTTTGGCCGCCAAAAAGAAAGCCCAAAAAAAAGCAGCCAAATTAGCCAGTAAAAAAACTGCCAAAAAACCAAGCAAAATCGCCAAGGGTAAAACTAATAAACCTGCCCGGAAAAAACGTTTTTGGGGATAACCAGATGACCGACCCGACCCTTCCGGTCACCAAAGAGGAAGCCTTGCGCTACAGTAAGCCTGCCCTGGAGGACGAAATTGCCCGCCGCCGCCGCAATATTAAATTATTTCAGGATCAAATCGATGCCGAAGAAAAAGAGATCCAAAGGCTCTTCCAAATCATTGCCATCATCGACGCCAATCGTTAGCTCGATTCCGTCAAAGGCAGAGCTGGAAAAAATCAAAATTATCCGCGGCTATGGTGTTAATGATTTAAAAAGATACCAGAATAAAATCAAGCAGAACATCAAAGTATTTGAGGAAGCGATCAAAAAAGAAAGAAACGAACTCAAGCGGATTGACGGCATGATTAAAGTTTTAAAAAACGACATTGTCCAAGCCGAAAAGCTCAAAAAATTGGTTAAGTAACCATTAAATGGCAAAGCTTGTAACCTATAGGCTGATAAGCACCAACTCTTCTGTCAACTTACAAAAGTGCTTACAAAAAATCAACGACTATCTTTTAACCTTTACCGGAGAAGTTGAGGTAAAAAAGGGTAAAAATCAAACCTTGCTGATATCTTACCCAGAGACAAAAATGATGGCGGCAATGAAAATAAACACCCGGACAAAACAAATTGTTTTGACTTGTGCTGCCAACGATAATTTGACGGTAAATCTAGTAAAAATTGCCGTCAAAAACTTGAGATTAAGAATTTATAACACCAAAACTAGGGCCTTTTTGGTCAATGATCCGAATTTACTTGATCTAACTGCGGCCAGAATTGATGAGAAAATTGTACCAATTTTTAAACAATACCGATTGACTCCCCTGTTTCAATACAACAATTCATTAGTGTTTTTTGCTCAAGACAAACGAGGACAAATCCACTTGGTTAACCGCCACCTTTTAGAGCATCTTAGAGATCACCCCGGTCAAAAAGCCAAAAAAACAGAGTTTAGCCGGGTAGTGGCCGAAAATATCGGCCGGTTTGTGGCCTTGATGGACCGGGGGCTAATTCCGATCAACTTTTACCAACCGGCAGGGCAAAAAAAACTGGTGATTAACCAATCAGGCTTACCCTTTTCACCCAAATCAGCCATGCGGCTGATTTGTTTTCAGCTTGATGAGACTAATCAAAGCTTTAATCAAACCGGGCAAGAATTATCGAAGATTCCCAAAAATTATCTGGCGATTAAGATCAATCCTGATGTAAATTATATTTACAGAAATAAACGTTTGATCCCAGAATTAAAAATTTCAGTTTATTTAGATTCTTAACATGCCTGCCGCATTAACTTTTTTTAAATACGAAAGAATTATCCAAGTGGACGCCCCCCAGACCTCGGTAGAAATTCAGGATCTTCACGACCAAATCCGGCTTTATGAGGAACAGTTAATTAACTTAGATTACGGCACGATTGCTAATGCCTACGGTAAACAACCCCTGGGCGGCGGCTCTTACATCGGCATTACTTTGGAGCTGATCAATAACTGGCGGTTGTCGTTTGAGGCCAGAGACGGCCTATCCGGCACAATCCTTTGTACTGTTTCCGGCGGCAATTTGGTGGCCATCAATGACTATGCCAACAATCCCATCTACCCGACTGCCTTTACCCAAGTGGTGATTGCCCAGTCGTCCTCGCCGACGATCATCCAGGCCGACGCCGACTACGCCACTTTATACCTTTTGGAATCTTTGCGGGGAAAAAATAAATCCATTGGTAGTATTTGGTACTGGAACCCTGATCCGACCAAAGGCAATGACGGAAACGATGGTACCACTCCAGCTAATGCGGTCTTGACTTTTGATCGGGCCCAACAGCTAGCCACCCCCGGCGCCGGCGCGGGCGACATCATTTTTGCTTTATCAACCACCAGCGGCGGCGTGACCACTACCGAAACCTTAGATATCACCATTGACAACTTAAAACTAAGAGGCCCAGGATACCCATTCAAACTAACAGGTACCGAGGGTTCCCCAACGATCAATATTCAGGCAGACAATGTGGAGGTATCCGGCTTTTACATTACAACTGCCGCCGGCGGCACTGACAACGGCATCACCGTTACCGGTGACCGGGCACAAATCGAAGACTGCTGGGTATATGGCGCGACCGGCAGCGGCATCGATATCAGCTCAAGCGCCAGAACAATCGTAGAAACCTGTGTGGTGGAAAACTGCAAGGGTAACGGAATCAATATGGGTGACTACACTACCCTGTCGACGGTAAGAAAATGTATTGTCACCGGCAGCGGCACAGTCCCCACGCCCGCCGACGGAGTGGTCATCACCGGCAGCAACTCAACCGACAATATCTTTGAAAATAATATCATCTACAACAATACCAGCTACGGCATCAATGTCGGTAACGGGGTAGTCCGGACCGGCATCCGCCTCCATAATACTTTCTCGGGGAATACTGCCGGTTCGACTCAAAGCGTGGGCAGTGTTGGAACATTCATTGACACCGGCGGCGCGGTCACCGGAGACGACATCACTAATATCGTCAATGGTGTTTGGGATGAAGTAATTACCAGCGGCCACACCGTCACCGGTTCAGCTGCCAAAACCCTTAAAGACGCCAAAACCAAAGCCACTCTAGCTTCACTTAAATGAGCCCTAAATTAGACTACCGGGACCAAGCCATTGCCAAATACCTGCCCTACTTAAAGGAAGCCCAAAAGCGCTTATTCCATGTCATCGCCGTCTTTATCGGCGGCGGTGCCCTGGGCTTTATTTATTACCAACCGATCATTAAAACCATCATGCACCTATTTAATCTCGAAGGTATCAACCTGGTTTTGACCTCCCCTTACCAGTTTATTGACCTGGCCGTCAGTTCCGGTGTCTTGACCGGCTTGAGCGTGTCCCTGCCGCTTTTGGGTTTTTATCTGATCCGCTTTATCAGCCCGGCTTTAAGGGCTAAAGAATACCGCTTGCTGGTACGCCTCTACCCCGTCAGCCTGATTTTATTTGTCGTCGGCTTTGCCTTCGGCGCCTGGATCATCCAGTTTATAATTAGCCTTTATACCCAAGTCTCGGCCGACTTCGCCGTCGAAAACCTCTGGGATCTAAGCGGGTTTTTAAGGCAAATCATCTCTACCGGCATCCTCATGGCTCTAGTGTTCCAACTGCCGATCGTCCTTTCCGGGCTGATCCAGCTTCACGTCCTGTCGCCCTTGTCCCTCAAACGCTCCCGCCGCTATATTTACACCGCCATCTTGATCCTGGTAGCCTTACTCCCCCCCAACGACATCGTCTCTTTAACTATTCTGACAATTCCCCCTTTACTTCTTTTTGAACTGACGCTAATATTTAATAGAAGTTATGTTTAAAAACTTAGGCGCTGTCGAAATTATCGTCATTCTTGTCGTTTTACTGGTGCTGTTTGGCGGTAAAAAACTACCGGAACTGGCCCGGGGCTTGGGCCAGGCCGGCCGGGAGTTAAAAGGCGCCAAAAAAGACATCCAAAAAGCCTTTAAAGAGGAAGATGAAGGGGGTGAATAATTAATGTTTCGTAACATCGGCAGCACCGAAATCATCGTCATCGCCGTCATCATCATCCTTTTATTCGGCGGCAAAAAAATCCCCGAATTGATGCGGGGTATTGGCCAAGCTATTAAAGAATTTAGGCGGGCCAGCAAAGAAAAATAAAATTACCCCAACAAGAAAGGAGAAACCATGTTTGCTAACCTGGGAACGACCGAGATTATCATCATAGCGGTCGTTTTGTTGGTGCTCTTTGGCGCCAAATTTTTGCCTAAGATGGGTAAAAATTTGGGCCAGTCTAAGGTGGAGATTAAAAAAGCCTCCAAAGACCTCAAAGAGGCCATCAAAGAAAAAGAATAATCAATGTTTGCCAATATTGGTCTGGGCGAGATTATCGTCATAGCCCTGGTCTTGATGCTGTTTTTCGGCGGCGATAAACTGCCGGAACTGGCCCGAGGCATCCGCCGGGCCACCAACGAATTCAGGCGGGCTTTAAATGAAAACGACAGCCCCCCAACCAAAAGCAAGAAAAATAAAAGCTGATGGCATGTTCTACCTGCTTGCCCTGGCTTTTTTGCTCCCGGCCCGACCGGCACTAGCCGCCACCTATCAACAGTGCCCCACTTCCGCTACCTGCACCATCGGCGAGTTTTTGTATGACGATGAGTACGCCTTGGATACCGACGCCAGTTGTGATTTGACCGCCTCATACCCTAACGGCAGCAGTTTTTTAGACATTGACGGCATCACTGCCCCGATTGACGCCTGGTATCATTACGACGCGACTATTGATACGACCGAGGGGCTTTACCCGACTACTCTGTGCTGCAGCTCGGGCGCCGACTATTTATGTATCGACAAAACCTTTGAGGTGACGGCCTCGGCCGCCTCGCCTTCTCCCGGACTAACCGCTGCCGAGGTCTGGTCCTACTCTTCTCGCTCTTTAACTGACTTCGGCGATTTGATTGCCGACATTTGGGATCACTCCACCCGCTCCTTGACTACCTTTGGCGATCTTGTAGCCAACATCTGGACTTCAGCCGTCACCACTTCAACCACCGGCCCGGCCCAGCAATTAAGCGCCATTACCCAAGAACAGCAGCAGCAGCGGGTGCTTCTGGAAAAATTGGTCAACGCCCCGGTGGTGTCTTTGTCTTTGGAAGAGGGCCAGACCATTCCCGACCTTAACGTCAAACTCGAGCAAAGCCGGAAACACGCCCAAGCCCTTTATGACTGGGCCCAATCAGGCAGCGCCATTTTGTTTACTAACCCGCCGGCTCTGACCGCGCTGACCAATGACTGGGATGCGCCGGTAATCAAAGCCATCAGCCTAGCCGTCCAGAACCAAAACCTAGGCCAACTGAAAAGTTTTCTTGGCCACCCAGGCGATACCAGTGCCCAGGCGACGCTTTTTGGTTTCTTGGCTTATGTGGCCGCCCGCGACGCCGCCCTGGAAAGCCAAAACCAAAAACTGGCCCTGCTTCTGGAAGACTGGCAAGGGCAGGGAGAAACGCTTTTGACCACCAGTGTCACCGCCATGGAAAAACAGATCCTGGCGCTAAACCAGTATCCCGGCGGAGGCAGCTTGATTCAACCCACCAAGACAACCAAAGATAAAAAACTCAACTTAAAAAATCTGCTTTTTAATCTCAAGGCCTTACTCGGCTTAAACCGCCAGCTTCTGGCTGTCAGGCCGGGCGACCCGATCCGCTCTCTATGGCTTGAAGAAGGCAGCATCATCTTTAGGGCGGTAATCACCAACCCGTCAAGCGTCATCAGCCAAACCGTCCCCTTAAAGTTTTTCCTGCCCCGGGAGTTAAAAACCGAAAACATCATCGGCCTCGACCCGTCCCTGGAAACCCATTACGACACCACCGAAGAGGCGTTGTTTGTTTCCGGCTCCTACACTTTAAAACCCCAAGAAACCAGGCTGGTGGCCGTCGAGGTCGAAGACATCTGGCAATTGACGGCCTCCGAGCTGGATGCGCTCAAAAACCAGGCAGCCGAACTCTTAAGGCCGCTGGAAAAAACCAGTTATTTTGCCCAGGGCACGGTGTTAAAGTCGGAAATCGACGTCACCGTCAATAAAATTCTTTTAGCCCAAAGCAAAGCCATTGCCCCGGAAAACCGCATCCGCACCTACCGCGAAGCCCAGCTCGAGCTAAGCGGCGTCAATACCAACATGGCCCGGCTCCAGGACCTGGTGGCCCAAGCCTCGGGCACCGGCTCGATCTTCGGCTTTATCGGCGGCGTTCAGGCCGTGGCCGTCTGGGGAATCATCATCATTGTTATTGCCGGTTTTGTCTTCCTGGCCATTTATATGCGTCAGCTTAAGTTTAAAACCGCCAAGACAGCCAAACCAAAATCGTTAGCCGCCCCAGCTCCGGCCGGCCGGCCGCGGCTCTGGTCCAACCCGGCCCTGATCCCGCTGGTAATTCTGGTAACCACCATCATCACCGTCATCATCACCCAGGCATTACTACGGCCCAAAAGCGCACCCGAACCGACAATCCTGGAAGTCGCCCCGGCCCCTTCTCCCTCGGCCTCCCCTTCTCCCCTGCCTCAAGAAATTAACGTCAAACAGGAAAAACAGGTGCTGGGAGAGGCCGCCCCCAAGCGCCTGACCGTGCCTGAAGGCTCAAGCGTCAACCTTCGCTCCAAACCCGACCCGGCCGCAGCCGTAATCATGACCGTCAAAACCAGCCTGGATGTTTATGTATTTGAAACCAGTGATGATTGGTCCCGCATCGACTTTAGCCGGCAAGACTCCGGTCAATCCTGGTGGGTCAGCTCGCAATTCTTAGATTGAACCAAGCGTGTGTCAGCATCGCCACAGGCAAACCCAGCCACCAGTAGCGCTTTCCCCACAACATAATCAGCCCGGCGGTGACGCCGTGCATCGGCACGGTCAGCGCCAACCGCCGCCAAAAGCCGCTCAAATCCGCCAGCAGGTTGGCGTTGACTAAAAACAAAAAAGCCTCGGACAAGCCGAAAATCAAACCCCAGAAGAAAGCCTGGCGCCGACTATCAGCTCTGACCACCACCAAAGCCTTGGCCGCCTCTTCTACTACTGCCGGAAAAGGCAATAAGCGCTCTACAAACCATAAAATCATTGGCAAAACCGCCATTAACACTTCCGGCATACTGCTATCATAGCTTAAAATCTTCTTCTTGTCTTGTTTCCAATTTTTTAAAAGCCTATATTAATTTATCGCCAAATGACTGATTCCAGGTTGAAAAAGTTTTTTTAACCCAACATTCACCAAATAAAACTGATCTTAAATCAATAATTGAACACGTTTGCTGCTCGTTTTTAAATCTTGAGTCAGCTTTTTTCTTAGTTTTCACGGACTTTGACGTTTTACCACCCAAAGAACCGAGTCAAACTCGGCCACTAACAAAATAATTACCGAAGCCCATAGAACCTATAATTATATAGAAGTCGTCACCCTTCCGCCGTCTATTTACCTGTTTTTACCAGTGTGAAAAAGTGGTAAAATGCTTTGATGAAACAGCCTTTAATTCTAGCCATCGACACTTCCTGCGACGAAACCGCCGCCGCCGTCAGCCGCGGCCGCAAAATCCTCTCCAACGTCATCGCCTCCCAAATTAACATCCACAAAAAGTACGGCGGGGTCGTCCCCCATCTGGCCAAGCGCGCCCACCAAGAAAAAATCGACTATGTGGTGCGGGAGGCGCTGATGCGAGCGCGCAGGCAAGGTCGGACCTTAAAAGGAATGCCTGGCAGCCAGCCAAGCAGGGCTCGCCGGCAGGCGAAAGGTCCGACCTTGACGGATTCTCTCGACGCCATCGCCGTCACCGTTGGCCCAGGCCTGGCCCCGGCCCTGGAAGTCGGCATCGCTACTGCCCGCAAGCTCGCCGCCTACCTCCATCTGCCTCTAATCGCCGTCAACCACATGGAAGGACATCTGCTTTCACCCCTGGCCTTACCCAACACACCCGGTGTGAAGAAATCCCCCACACCGGGTGTGTCTATCAAATTCCCCTTGCTAGCTCTCCTCGTTTCCGGCGGCCACACCCAACTTGTTCTTGTCCACGCCATCGGCCGTTATCAACTTTTGGGCGAAACTCTGGACGACGCTGCCGGCGAGGCCTTGGATAAACTGGCCAAAATGCTTAAATTGGGCTACCCCGGCGGCCCGATCATTGAGGAACTGGCCCGTAAAGCTTCGCCGCTGGCTATAGCCAAAATCCCCCTGCCCGTACCCATGCAGCACTCCAAAGACTTAAACTTTTCTTTCTCCGGCCTTAAAACCGCTGCTCTGTATATCATCCAAAATAAAAAAGGTCAGACCCTTAGCTTAAATTTCACCCACAACCTGGCCGCCTCTTTCCAAAAAGCCGTCGCCGACAGTTTGACCGGCAAGCTCGAGCTTGCCATTAAAAAAACCCAGCCTAAAGGCATCCTTTTGGGCGGCGGCGTTATTTCTAATCTCTACATCCGCCGCCAGCTGCGCCGCGTCGCCCGCGGCCATAACCTACCCGTCTACCTGCCTTTTTCCAAAAAACTCTTCACCGACAACGCCGCCATGATCGCCGTAGCTGCTTACTTCAAATTCCTCAAAAAAGACTTTGTCAAAAACCCTAAAAAGCTCGACCGCCAACCGAGCTTAAATTTCAAGTATTAAGAAAAATCTTAATAATCTTCAATCACCCTTTTAATCGAAGCAATATGACGATCCAATCTGCCTGAACCCAATCCATATTTATTGATTAATGATTGTCGACTGTGCTTCAATGATTCTCCATCATCGTTTAGTTCGATTAACAAAAGAAAAGTTCGGCGCAAATGAGACGGCAATAAATTCATAAATTCGCCGTCGCTGGATAACATCATATTATCAACTATTTTACCCCGTCCATCAGGCCTCAAAGCTCTCTCCTTTTCAACCCTAAAAGATCTAACATTTTCTGATTCCCTTACTAATTTTTTAGGATTGATCTTTAGAGAACTATTTTCGTCAATAAGTTTATATTTAGAAACTGATTCGGTTAATGATTTTACGGCGCTGCTAAAATCCCTCATTATAATTAACTCTCCTGAAAATCCATGGGCCTGCGCCGATTCCTTTAGAGATTTTCCCGGGTCGGAGTAACCAGTCATTTTCAGCATTGCAAACCTTTCTCTTTGACCCAACCTTGAAACATGATTAAAAAACTCTCTGAGGGTTAGATATCTCGTCGCCATATGCAAATTCTCCCATAATTCTTTCATGTTCGCTTGTTTTTGCTTTTCAGCAACTATCAAGCCTTTATACTTCTCGTCTAATTCTGCCAGCACTTTGCCAAATTCAAACGTCGCTAACTGAATTTCTCTTCTTTTAAAACCACCTTCTATAAGCATCTTTTGACTTTGACCAGCTAAAAGCTGCCCCATTATAGTTTGATGCTTTTTCGATAATCTTTCCGCGAGCGTTTCTAGATCGACTAAAGAAAAATTTTCTTCTCCCTCTAGTAAATCTTCGATATCAATCACATCTCTTTGAAAAGACAACACCCTCTCTCTTGGTTCAGACGTATCTCTAGCGCTTAATTCTAAGTATCTACCACTAGGAATTCTTCTAATGTGTGCAAAAACATGAGAGGCGTTAACTTTGTAGTATTTATGAAAGTTAACCATTGTTTCAAAACTGTCTTCCCCCCTAAAACTGTCTAGGTTATTCCAAATTCTTCGCTCTATTAACATCTGACCCAAATATGTGAACCAAGCATCATCATACAGTTTTTCTTCCATAGGTATAAATCTCAACTTTACCTCCGTGGCGTTATAGTAAAAGGCAATCATTTTCTGTAAACCGCTCAAACCCTGCCCAATTTCTCTCTTATCATAATGCCTATCTGCAAAAAATTGAGTGTCAAACATAATGTCCTCTAGGCGCCTAAAAATTCCTTCCTGTGGAGGCAAGTCTTCTCCAAAAACCAACGCTACCCGTTTCAAGGACGGAAGCACTTTTAAACCCTCTAAACCATGATCGAGGGTTAACACTTCGTCTGCTGCCACAAAAGCCTCCATGTATGCTTGAGTGTAGTTGTTAAAAACAGTTCCTTCTCCAAGAAACTCAACTATCTTTTGCCTTCGTCCCTGATTCAGTAATTCATTATAATTCTTATTTCTTGCTCCAGCTTCATCAAGCAACTTTTCCGCATGTATTACCATACCGGGATGAAGCTGCTGTTTTTTTTCTCGTTCTGCCATCATAAAAACAGAATGATTATACCAAATATAAATTTGCTATAATCCTTTCAGGTTCACTAGCTCCCATAGTTTAATGGATAGAACAGAGGTTTCCTAAACCTCTAATCCAGGTTCGACTCCTGGTGGGGGCACCCACGGGGTGTAGCGTCCGCCTGAGGCGGAGTAGCGCGGTCGCCCGCCTTAGACGAATCGCCGGTTACGGAGAGTAGCGCAGTTGGTAGCGCGCGTCGTTCGGGACGACGAGGTCCCGGGTTCGAATCCCGGCTCTCCGACATGTATTACGTCTACGTCATTAAAAGTTATAAAAATGAAAGACATTACATTGGACATACTAATAATCTTAAAAGGCGGATTCATGAACATAATTCCGGTCAATCTAAATATACAAAACTAAGAAAAGAGAAAGACAACTTAAGTCTGGGCAAGGAAGAAAATGGTTAAAGCAAAAATTATCAGTTGGCAGAGCGGTCGCCTTAGGCGACAGGCCGCCCGCCTTAGGCGGGCCACCCCGACCAATTAACAACCACTCGTCAATCACCAACAATAATAACGTAATGATCAAATCAGACAAGTTAGTCACGAATCAAGGCTTAAATGAAAACTCTAAATCTTTCCAGGATGAACTCTATGAAATCAGGGATGAGATTATCAACGAGATAAAGACTTTACGAAAAAAACTTAAAGATCACGCTTCAAGTTAAAAACTCTCTTGTTAAAGGAGGTGAGGCAAAATGTGGGGATATCAAATGATGAACGGTTGGGGAGGCGGCTCTGTCATGTTTTTCGGCTGGCTCATCTACATCCTAGTCCTAATCCTTTTGGTTCTGGCCATCATGACCCTGTGGAAATACGTCAATAAAAAGTAAGTTCTGTGTCAACATTTCTTACTCTAAGACTTGACAAAAATTCTTTACACCTGCTAAACTGGTAGCGGTTTATGGTTCAATCTCTTGAAAGCATCATCAGAAAGAAACGGACAGAACTAGGTTTATCTCAAGCCTACCTGGCTAAAAAACTAGGTATCTCTCGCCCGACATACATATTAGTAGAAAAGGGTTCTCGGGAACTCACCCTGAAAGAGTTAAAAAGACTTGAGTCAATACTTAATCTTCCTAAAATCACAGTTATGATCACCAAAGCTAAAAAACCTCTCATTAAAAATGACACCATCCGCATCAGTATTCCTCAAGAAAAAGTGGACAAGTTCAAAGAGGTTTTGCTTTACGTCCTGGAAAAAGTCGGCGCCAAGCGTAACGTAGGTAAAACCGTTATCTACAAGCTACTCTACTTTATCGACTTTGACTTTTACGAAAAATTTGAAGAGCAATTGATAGGGGCAGCTTATGTTAAAAACCACCATGGTCCCACCCCGGCAATGTTCGACCAAGTTATTCAGGACATGGAAAAGAAAAAAGAAATCGTCCAAGTTAAAAGCAAATACTTCCAGTACGATCAAAAGAAGTATCTGCCTAATCGTTCCCCAAATATCAACTTACTCACTGCCAGAGAAATCAAACACATCGACGAAGTCTTAAATAGGCTCTCGGATAAAAACGCCAACGACTTAAGCGTCTACTCTCATAAAGATGTTCCCTTTATTACCGCCAAACAAGGCCAACAAATAGAATACGAAGCAGTCTTTTATCGCACCGATGAAACGTCTGTAAGAAGCTATGACGATAAATCTAATCTATGAACAGACTCCAGAATTTAAAAAGGATTTTAAGAAGCTAAAGAAACGCTTAAGAACCCTTCACGAAGACTTTAACCTTGTCAAAAAGACCACGATAGAACTTCTTTACCTTCAAAACACAGATAACCGCAGCATTTTCCCAATTCCAGAACTTTGTAGCCAGAAAGTTGATATCTGTAAAATCAAGAAATTTGCCTGTAAATCCCTCTTTGGTAAAGGCTCAAGAAGTGGACTAAGAGTCATCTACGCCTTTCTCAAATCAAACTCTAAGATTATTTTTATTGAGATATACTATAAAGGGAACAAACCAAACGAAGACAGAAACAGAATCAAAAACTTTCTTAAAAACCTTTAACTTCTCTCTGCCGCCGAATAAACCAAAGCCTCGGCCGCGCTTTCCCAATCGATTATCTCGCCGTCTTTGAAAATAAGTTTTCTTTCCCTGTCGGCATTATCGACGCTGTCTGACGCGTGGATCAGATTCAATTGTTGGCTGATGGAAAAATCGCCTCTGATCGAACCGGCCTCGGCCTCACGGCCCGAAGTAGTGCCGCAAAGCTTTCTCACCACCGCCACCGCCTCCACCCCCTGCCACAGCATGGCCACAATCGGCGCCGACTTCATGAAAGATTTAAGCTCGTCAAAAAAATCCTTGTCCTTGTGATGCTCGTACCAATGATCCAAAATCTCATCCGTTAGTCTCATCATCTTGACTGCCACCAACTTCAACCCCTTCCTCTCAAACCGGCTGACCATCTCGCCCAACAACCCCCGCTGTAACCCGTCCGGTTTAACTAAAACTACCGACTGCTCTTTGGCCATAGATTAAATATACACCATCAAAGCTGTAAAATCACCAAACCGCCAATGGCCAAAAATATTCCCGCCCACTGACGCCTGACAACCTGCTCTTTTAAGACAAAATAACCCAGAAGCACCGTTATCAAAGACTGGGCCGAAATCATAATCGTGGCGTAAGAGACTTCGGCTTGAACCACTACCATGTTGTAAAAGGAAAACCCCAAAACATCTAAAAAAGCTGCCGGCAAAATCCACTGCCACACCACCCCCTGCCACAACTTTTTAAGACTTACTCTCTTCACCAACAACAGCATGAGGGCCGTGAGCGAAATAGCTATTCTTATCCCCAACGCCGTCACAAACCAACTACTTCCCCTTGCTACCAACCCCACCAAAAATAAATATAACCCAGTACCAACTGCGACCAACATAGCAGGCAAAGCTCCCTTTTTGAGTCCGGTTTTTTGCCTTATCTTTTCTTTTGTAGTCTTAGCTGAAACCAAAACTATCCCCAAAATCACCAATAACATGCCTAAAATCCTGGCCAACGATGTTGTTTCGTGTAAAAACAGCCAGCCTAAAACAAAGGCCACCAGCGCATAACCTCCTGTAGTTATAGGAAAAACCACGCTGATATCACCAATTCTCATTGTATAAAACAGCAACAACATCACAAAGGTTTCGTAGACTCCCACCAAAAAAATCGGCAACCACAAACCGCTATTAAATCCAGCTGGAGCCCAGGGTAAAAGCAGTAAGAAAAAAGGTATCCCGACTAGCTGAAACATAAACATCGAAGCAAGCGGATCCATATCCTTTGACGACCGAGCGGCAAAAAACCAACCTACCCCTAAACTTACCATCGCGATAAATGCCAGCAAGAAAACTGTCATACCAGCTTAGCAAACTCATTTTTCCCCTTAAATGGCCCGACTACGGTCAAGCGCAAACGCTCGGGGCTAAAAATGGCCTTGGCCACTCTGGTGACGTCGACCGCCGTCACTTTTTCTACTCCCCGATAGAGCTCCTCCACCGGCCTCAACTTATTTTCCATCAGCAAATCTTCACCAAACATGCCGGCCACCTCCTGGCTATCCTCCAAGTCCAAAGCTAATCTGCCTTTGAGATATTCTTTGGCCCGGGTTAACTCCTCGTCGGTAATGCCGCTGACCCTGCCCGTCATCTTGTCGTACTCACCGACAGTCACCTTGACCGCCTCGCCAACTCTTTTTACGTCGCAGCCTGCCTGGGCCACTAAATAGCCGGTTTCGTAAAAACTATTGAGCCCGGTTCTGACGTAATAAACCAACCCTCGCTTATTCCTGATTTCTTCAAACAGCCGGGAACTCGAGTTGGCCCCCAAAACCGTGTTTAACACTGCCAGGGCATAGCGGTCTTGGTGACCCCTTCTGAAAGTGGTCATTCCTAAACAAAAGTGAGCTTGCTTAATATCCTTACTCACTACTCTAATTTTGTCGGTTTTTTCCACTTTGATCTCTTTCACCCGGCGGGCAAACTTCACCTGACTGGTAAAGTTATTGTTGAAAACCTCTGTCGCCAGGCGGCCGACGTTGCCGTCAATTCCCCCGGCCACGGTCAAGACCATATTTTTAGGCTGGTACCAACGCTTAAGATGCCGGTAAAACTGGTCTCTTTTTAAACTTCTGATGTTAGCGGCAGTACCGATAATCTGCTGGCCTAAAGTTGTGCCTTGGTAAAGCTGGGCCACAAAGCTCTTGGCTACGTTGGCCATCGGGTTGTCCTCGTACATCTTGATTTCTTCCAAAATCACTCCCCGCTCCCGCTCAAGTTCGTCAGCCGGCAACAGCGGCTCAAACACTGCCTGTTGCAAATACTCCAAACCCAGCTTCAGGTGTTTTTTGGCTAGCTTGACCCAAAAACCGGTATTCTCGTGCGAGGTAAAGGCGTTATACACTCCGCCTACAGAATCGATCACCTGGTTCATCTCCCGTGACGTCGGCCACTTTTTGGTGCCTTTAAACACCATGTGCTCCAAAAAGTGAGACATGCCGTTTACACTCACCGACTCGTCCCGGCTGCCCACCCGCACCAAAAGCACCGCCGAAACCGAAGCCGAGCCCATCGGCACCGTCACCAAAGTCAAGCCGTTTTTCAGTAATTTTTTTTGAGGTTTTAATCTCATAAGCTCGAGTATAACACAGATTATGCTATAGTAATTTTTAATGGTCTGGCAATACCGGCTTTTCTATTTAATCCTCTTTCTTCTGCCCACTAATCTTGCCCGTCACTTTATTCTGCCCTCATCATACGTCTCCGGCACCCTGGTCGACTATCTTGTCCCCACCGTCTATCTTACCGACTTTCTCATATTCTTACTTCTTGGCCTGTGGTTTAGTTCTTCGTCCCGACCAAAAGGTCGTGGCCCCACGGCCGTTTTTTTAGCTTTACTTTTACCTTCAGTAATTTTTTCCGCCTCGTTCGTGCCGGCCGCCTACAAATGGCTTAAATTTTTTGAGCTATCTCTTTTTAGCCTCTGGATCCGCCGCCACATTGACCTTAAAATCCACCTTCCCTCAATTGCCAAAACCTTAAGCCTGGCGGTTTTATTCCAATCGCTTCTGGCTCTGACTCAATGGTTAAACCAGTCTTCAATCTTTGGCTTTTGGTTTCTGGGCGAACAACCCTACACCGACGCGACACCGGGTATCGACAAAATCACCTGGTTTGACGGCTCGCTCAAAGTCCCGCCTTTGGGCACCACTCCCCATCCTAACGTTCTAGGCGGCTTTTTGGCCGTCACCCTGCCGCTAGTTATCCGCCAGCACCTTCAGGGTTTATCCTTGAAGGTCAACTTTTTACGCACTACCTATTACGGATTACTGATTACCGCTGGCGTAGCCAGCTTATTCCTCACCTTTTCCCTCTCCGCCTGGCTGGGGTTTTTGTTAATCGGCCTGCCGGCAGCAACTTTGCTTCAAACCGACTCGCTCAAACAAAAGCTCCGCGCCAAACAGTTGGCCCTGATCAAAGACCTGCCCCGCTTTTCTTTCTGGCAGGACCGGCTTAGTAATCCCACTCCCGGAGTGGAGGAATTTTTCACTCCGGGAGTGAAATCAGTTGCTGTCAAGCTAGTCGCTTTCTACGCCGGAGTTTTACTGCTGTTTTTGGTCTTTGCCCAAAACTTGAGCTTTTTGGCCCCCCAATCTTCCTTCAGCCGCCGGTCGCAGTTAACCCAAATGGCCCTGTCCATGGTTAAAGAATCCCCGCTCACCGGGGTCGGACTGAACAACTTCACCGTCATCATGGACCGCTACGGCTTAATTCCCGCCACCACCCGCTTTTTACAACCGGTCCACAACGTCTATCTATTGATCCTGGCCGAAACCGGAATTTTGGGACTGGCCGGCTTCCTTTACTTGATCTTTTCTCCTTTCTACCGGGCGATAAAATCTAAAAATTACAGCTTACCGATTACGCTTTACGGCTTACTTCTCTTCCTCGGCCTTTTCGATCACTACCCCCTGACGCTTCAACCGGGGCTGCTGTTTTTATTCCTGCTCTCTTCCCTGATTTAAAGCCCTATAGTATAATAGAGGTTTATGCCAGCAGCAGAACAACTTTCTAGAAGAAACTTTCTCAAAGTCGCTACTATATTTGCGGCCGGAGCAGCCGTTGAGTCAGCCTGCGGCGGTCTACTTAAACCAGAGCAGGAATCAACTATCGAGCCTTTTCCCTTAGGACCAGGCATCGGCACTATTACTCTTTCTGCCGACGCCGAGTTTGAAGTCTTTTCGATCATTGACCAAAACGGTGAAGGTTTTGACGTATATCGCCAAGCTTTTTCTCAAACTGGTAACCAAACCCTCAACATTCTTAAAGGCAACGTCTATGAAGACAAACTTTTTTCCAGAGATAAACCCCTCGAATACCAAAAGCAGGGTCCGCCACAGTATACCGGTCAACCCCTTACCGTCCATCGCCTTAGTCTCGATCCTGGCTCGGACAAAGCCATTGCTTTACTTACCTTTCAACCCAGAGCTAACGATCTTTTCTCTTTCATCATCGCCCTCGACCGGGAACAACTAGCTCAAGCCAGCCTCGGCGGTGAGATTGATATCATAGTCAAAGAACTCAACCAACGGCATCTGGAAAGCGGCTTTTTTACCCAAAATCTAGCCCAGGAAGCCATCGTCATACCAGAAAAATTCCAAGAAAACTTTAAACAACTGGCTCCATACGACTCTCCTAAGCTTGCCCTGGGAGATCTGTATGAATTCTATCTGCAACAAAACCCCAACTTAGAAAATGACTTCTGGAACGCCTTCGGTCTAAAAGCCAGCCCCCATGACTTTCCCCGCCCGCTGTTAACCTACACTCAAGAACCCGACTACGACATCGCCCTGGATAGTTTCAGTTATCCTCTACCTCTGGGTACCAGCGTCACCGTCTATGAGCTCACCGAAGGTCCCAACGGTGAAACTTATGCCCTGGTTGAAGGCACTGGAGAAAATTATGTTTCCGATCTCGGCCTCCGCCCCGTCCACAACCGCTACTGGACCCTCTTAAAGGACTTACAGCTTCCTGTCCAAAACCAACTACCAAAAACCGAAGACTACTATAAACAACCCATTCCTTACTCCCTTCACCGAACCCCTTTCGAGGCACTTGAAGAACACCGGGCCAACCTTGAAGCCACCAACGCCGTTAAAAATGCCAACAAAACCGCTACCAGTTATGCCGCTGCCCCTCTCCCGTCTTCTACTGGCAGACCAAAACTCGAAATTCCTAACACCCTAGTAACCCCATTAACTCCGGGCGCCGATGAGACAAAATCTTTCTGGACCCCTCTTTTGTGCTATGGAGGCACGGGACTTACCATCGTCTTCTTCCTCATCTACGCCTCAAGAAATATAGGTAGCAGAGTCCAAAAAATCCACCAACCCCACGGGCTCAGACCCATCACCCAAAAAGAGAGAGAGCAAATCCTAGACGAAAACCCCGGTATTGATCCCAGAGACATTCCTGGATTTATTGAATACTAGGGGCACTACATCTTCTCCGGGGACTGAATCCCCAAAAGATACAAACCTCGTTTAACCACCTCTGCCGTCGCCGCCGTCAGTAGCAAACGCAAACTCTTAATCTTTTCGTCTTTGGCTTTCAAAATCGGCATTTTATTGTAAAAACTGTTGAAACGCTGGGCTAGCTCGAAAAGGAAGTTGGCTACCAGGTTGGGTGACAACTCCGCCGCCGCCTCATCCACCACTTCCCCGTAGCGGTAAAGCCAGCGCAGCACTGCGAGTTCCTCTGGTGCTAAATCCGAAATCCGAAATCCGAAATCCGAAATTTTTTCGTGCTTCGTGCTTCGAGTTTCGGATTTTGCCAAGACGCTCTGCGCTCTGGCGTAAGTATATTGAAGATACGGCCCGGAGTTGCCCTCAAACGATACCGAGGTGCCAAAGTTAAACACCACGTCCTGGCCAATGCCGGTTTTGAGTAACGCGTACTTGACCGCCGCTTGGCCCACCTGCTCGGCGATTATTTCTTTCTCCTCTTCACTAATCTCTGCCTCCGCCATAATTTTCAAAGCTCTGGCGCGGGCTTCATCAAGCAGCCACTCGCCGGTGACGATCTTGCCGGTTCTCGAGCTCATCTTTCCCTCCGGCAGCTTGACCATCCCGTGCGACACGTGGCGGGTTTTCTTCCCCAGCTTAGGATTTATCTTTTTCAAAGCGGCAATTACCACCTTGAAGTACTCATCGATCTCGTTGGCGGTGACGATAATCGATTGGTCGTATTGGTAGCGTCCGTATTTGGTCGGCGCCAGACCCAAATCCTTAGCTTCATAAGTCGGCAGGCCTAGCTTATTGACAAACACCCGGGTATGAAGGCCATACTTTTCTCCGGGAAACACCACCGCCCCCTGGCTTTCTTCAAAGACACCTTTTTTCAAAAACTCCTTAACCAATTTTAAACCCACCTGACCCACTTCTCTTTCAAAAAAATAGTCGTCAAACTTAGTTCCCAAGCGCTTATAAATCGTCTCAAAATACTCCAAGCTCCAACCTCTACCTTTCTCGTATAACTGCCTGACGTCATCATCAAGCTCGTAAATCTTTTTATTTAAAACCTCTATCTCCTCTTTAGCCTTTTTGTCTTCCTCGTAGGCAGTCGCCCCCATGGCGTAAGCCTGACCCATAAACTTTTGCCTTTCAGGCAAAGATTTCTTACTCAAACTATTTAAATCTATATCTTTTTGGATCATCTGCTTCATGCCCCAAATGGCTTTGGCGACATGTAAACCGACATCGCCCTGATAATTAACTCGCTTTACCTCTGCTCCCTCCACCTCAAGCAGCCGGCACAAAGACTCACCGACAATGTTGGAGTAAAGATGCCCGATATGAAACTCCTTGAAAGGGTTGGGGTCAGTAAACTCGACCATGATCCTTTGCCCCACAAAGCCTTGGCGGCGTGTGCTTTTACCCCCCATATAGCCTTCTTTTAGCAGTTCAACAGCTTGAGTGATAAGATGGTCAGTTTTGATTGATATATTAATAAAACCGGCTCCTGCGACCTTAATTTTCGAAGCAATTTCCTCCAACCCTTTATCCGCTCTCAATTTCTCCGTGATCTTCTCGGCTAAGTCTCGCCCACCTCCAGCAACTAGAGCCACGTTGGCCGAATAATCCCCATGCGCCTCGTTTTCGGGGTGCTCCACTTTAAATTCACCTCCGGGAACGCCAAAATCTTTCAAGACTTTATCAATCGCTGTTTTTATCTTCCCTTCAAGATTCATCACCATATTCTACCCTCAAACCTACTCCTTCACCACCCCTGCGGCCAGAACTATCTTTCTAACTTTCTCCGCCGGCCAGGAATCGGGTAAAAGGTCTCTGGGTAAAAACGGGTCGGCGGTTAAAACTTTGAGGTACTCGCCATAGACCTTTTTCAAAAAGTCCTCGCGTTTTTGAACGCTTCCTATGCCAAACCTGGTAGTCAGCTGTTCGGCAACGGCTAAGTACCTTTTGGCAATCCCACTCAAATTCCAAGCTTTTTCGGCCAACTTCTTGGGCTCCCCTAAGTTTTTTTGTTTGGCTTCCAAAAGCAGCACGTCGGGAATTTTATTGAGTTTAAAAAACTCCACTAAACTCTCTTCTTGGTCGTAAGGGGATATATAAGTACTGTACATCAACGCCCCAAAACCCATTAACTTGAGTTTTCTTCTCAACAAATCCCTTTTCCGCCTGTCTCTTTCCGGCACGTCAAACACCACCAAGCGCCAAAACCCATCCCAAGGTTTGTTTTTAAGTTTTAATGCCGGCCGCAAGCTGGTAAGCCGATTTCTTCCGGCATCGCCGATCCGAAAATGTACTCCACCGTTTATTACCACTCTTTTGATTAAATCTTCCCGCGCGAGCCTACCTACCAAGTGGCGGTACTTCCTTTTTGAGTAACCCGGCGGCGTGAAGGTGTAAAGCTTTTCGGTCGGGTACGCCCGGGAACCGGACTCAATTGCGTCCAAAATCTCTCCCCCCACCGCCAGGCCCAAAAGGATCCGGTCTCTGATTCTTAAAGCCATTTTTATCTCCACACTCGTTGACTAAATATTCTCCCTGTTACTATAACACAAACCAATATTTTTGCCCATCGCTGACTATTTCAATCGTTTCCATCTCGTCGGTGCGAAACACCTTGGCCCCCACCGCTTCAAGCCGGGACAAAGTTTCTGCCGTCGGGTGACCAAAGCGGTTGTTTTGTCCGGCTGATATTACCGCCACTTCCGGCCTGACTTCCTCCAAAAACTGCCCGCTTGATGAATACTTGCTGCCATGGTGGGCCACTTTCAACACCTCTACTTGCCCCACTTTGTCCACCAGCCGTCGCTCCGTCGCCTCACCGATGTCGCCGGTCAACAAAAAGTCAAACCCGCTGAAAGTCCCTTTTAATACAAACGAGGTTTCGTTGATCTCGCCTTGATACTCTGCCCCCAAGACCAGCTCGTGACCCTGCCCGTTCCAAGCCAGGTCACCGGTTTGCTGCCTTGGCCATAACACGGCCAAATCCACTTGCCCCAGGCGAAATTTATCTCCTTGCACCGGCGAGAATACCGGCAAATTCTTGGCCGTCACCGCCTCGTAAAAGGCCCTGAACTCGGCCGTGTCGTTTAGATAGCTTCCGGCAATTACCTTTTCTACCCGGTAGCGCCTAACCACTTCAACTAAACCGATAATGTGGTCTGCTTGGGGGTGAGTCACGGCTAAAACTTCCACTTTCCTATCCCAAAAAGACATGTGTTCTCCCAAACAAGAAACCACCGCGTCCCCCGGCCCGCCGTCAACCAGCATTTGCCAGTTTTTGTAAGAAATCAACGTCGCATCACCCTGGCCGACGTCGCAAAAAATAAGATGAAGCTTATCGTCCGGCAGCTGCCGGATGGTCAACCCCACCAGCAACACTAAAAGAAACAAAATTAGGTTTATCTTTTTCGCCAGATCACCACCCCCAAAACCAGATAGTACAAAAAAACCCAAGTGAAACTGCCGATAACCGAGGCTTTAAGATCCACGGTCCAACTGACAAAAGACAAGCCGCCAAACCAGGAAATCACCCCCACCATCAAGTGTAGCGGGCCATAAGCAAGCCAGCCTATCGGAGCCGCCCAAGGCCCCAAAACTAATCCCGCCCCTGCCAGCACCGCCCCCAAAACCATGATCATCGGCACCAACCACAGTATCAAACCATTAATTAATATAGAAAAAGCACTCACCTGGCCAAAGGTGGTCAAAAGTATCGGCCAGACGGCAATCTGGGCCGCCGTGGTTTCGGATAAGTCTTTACCAATGAGTGCCACCCGGTCGAACACCTTGCCTAGAAGCGGGGCTATCAACAACAACCCGGCGGTAGCCGCCACCGATAATCTGAAGCCGACATCATAAACCAGGCTCGGCTCAACCCAAAGCATCACTCCCGCCGCTGCCAGAAGCAGCCTTACTCCATCGCTTTTTCTACCCAAAACCTGGCCTAAATAAGCCAAACTGCCCATGATCGCCGCCCGGACAATCGCCGGCTCTCCCCCGGCCATCAGGGTATAAACCACCACCGCGGCCACACCTAACCCCACCGCCCAGCTTCGTTTGATTAACCCGGCTAAATACTTGATCACCGTGCCGATGACCACGGTGACGTTGTAGCCGGAAGCCACCACGATGTGTAAAGTACTCGTCTTTCTTAACGCTTGCCAGAAATCATACGGCAAACTCGACTTAATCCCCAAAACAATGCCGGAAAGTAATGAAGCTTCAGGCTCCGGCAGGTTCCGGCGAAAAATCCCTTCAAGCTTACTTCTCAACCTAAAAACCCAAGAGTTTGTGCTATAAGTCTCTATTTTGGAAACGCTCGGATACACCAAGCTAAACCTTGAGTATCCTGGAGTTAACACCTTCTCCTCCAGAGTGCCAGAAAGCCTTAGCCTATCGCCGTAGTGGTACTCCGGAAAGCGCTCGGTCACCACCTTTACCCGGCCTAAATCAAAGTTTTGTCTGGTACCCTGTAGTATTGGTACAGAAGATATTCTTCCCGTCAGCCTGACTTCATCCCCGGCAAACTTAGCTATCTTTTGTTTCTCCTGAACCTCAAACCAGAATCTCACTAAAAAAACCACAAACCATATCAAAAACCACTTGAAGCCCCTCATCGGCTAGAGGCTTAGCCGAAGCTTATTAATAAACCGTAAGTTTGTCGCGATTGGTTTCATAAACATTGCTCTTCAACACTTTCTTGTCCAACAGTTCTTCGACGCTTGAATAAGGCCGGTTGGCAATGATCTTCTCCGCCGTGGCCGGTCCGATGCCCCATAACAAATCTAATTCGGCGGCAGTTGCCGTGTTGACGTTGACTTTGCCGGTGACTGTCTCCCCCGCCGCGCCACCGCCAACTCCCAAGTTTTCACTGCTGGTTTCACTGATAGTCGGGATAAAAATTTTGGCTCCGTCTTCAACTTTCTGGGCTAAGTTGATGTTTTTGGCAAACCACTCCCGGTCGGCTGCCTCATCCAAACCCCCCGCCGCCGCCAAAGCGTCGTTGACCCTGGCGTCTGCCGCCAATTGGTAAAGCCCCGGCTTGATCACCGCCCCGGAAACATCGACAAAAATCTCTTTATCCTGAGCATCGTCGAAGGCCTCCTCACCACTTCTTACTATCTCAATCTCACTCGAACTGGCTCTCCCCGCAATCATTGCCGCCGAAAGAACGCCCACGCCGATGAGTAGTGCCCCCACCAAAGCCACCGTCACCAAATAAGGCTTTTCTTTAACCAACCTCTCCAACTCCATTAGTTTAATTTTAGGCAAAGATTGACTTCTGATCAAGTTGCGTCTATAAATTAACTTGGCTGCCGGCGGCAGCTTTTTATTGCCATATGAAACTCAAAGACTGGCTCATCCCCCAAGACAAAGTTTTTTTTGAGCTTTTGGACGAGCACATCAACCTGGTGGTCAAAGCCTCCGCCCTCCTCCATCATTCTTTACAAAAAGGCGCCTTCTCCCCTAAAACCGTTCGCCTCATCGAAAACCTGGAAAGCCAGGCCGACAACATCATCACCGACGTTTTTGACAAGTTAAACCAGACCTTTATCACCCCTGTCGACCACGAAGACCTGGGCAACCTAATCATCTCCGCCGACGACCTGATTGACCTGGTTCAAGCCTCAGCCAGAAGAATCAACATTTACAAGCTCGACGGTCAAAACTTAAAAATTAAACAGTTCACCCAAATTATTAACGCTATGATCCAGGAATCGCAAAAGCTGGTGGGCAAAATCAGACAAATGAGCCAGAAAGAGATGCGCTCCCACGCCAGAAAAATCCACCGCCTGGAAAACCAGGCCGACAACCTGCTTTTAGACTGCCTCGAACAACTGATGCGGGAGAAAAATATAAAAAGCCTCATCCAGAAAAAAGAAGTTTTTGAGATCCTGGAGACACTCACTGACAAAATCGAAGAGTTTTGCAACCTGACTCAAAAAGTTGTCATGAAAAACCTTTGATGGGGTTGTTTATTCTTACCCTGGCGGTGAGTCTTTTTTTTGCTTTTTGGAACGGCTTTTCTGACGCGGCCAACGCCATCGCCACCATCGTCGCCACCCGGGTTTTAAAACCCGGACAAGCGGTAATGCTCTCGGCGTTGGGCAACTTCATGGGTGTTCTTTTAGGCACGGCTGTGGCCGCCACCATCGGTCAAGGCATTATTGACCCTAACATCATCAGCTACAAACTCATCCTGGCGGCGTTGATCGGCGGCTTGATTTTTGATGTGGCCACCTGGTTCTGGGGTTTGCCCATATCCGAATCCCACGTTTTGATCGGCGGTCTGGTCGGCGCCGGCGCCACGGCTGCCAGAAGCTGGTCGCCGGTCAACCTCATCGGCGTTTGGAACAAAGTAATCATCCCCATGGTCGCCTCGCCGGTTATCTCTTTTAGCTTTACTTTTCTGTTTATCGCTCTGATTATCCGCTTGTTTATCCGTTTCTCTACCGTCAAAATCAACCCTTATTTTCGCCTGTTACAAATTTTCTCCTCCTTTTTCTTTTCCGTCACCCACGGCTCAAACGACGGCCAGAAAGTCATGGGGATATTAACCATTCTTTTGGTCCAGCAAGGCTTTCTGACTCACTTTCAAGTTCCCCTTTGGGTGATTATCAGCGTCAACTTAACTATTGCCTTGGGCACTTTACTCGGCGGCTGGAAGATCGTCAAAACCATGGCCAAAAAAATTACCAAACTGCGGCCCTACCAGGGTTTTGCCGCCGAAACCGGCAGCGCCATAGTGCTGGCTGCCTCAAGCTTTATGGGTTTTCCGGTTTCAACCACCCACGCTATCTCCGGCTCGATCATGGGGGTCGGCGCCACCCGGGCCAATCGTGCCGTCAGCTGGGGCACGGCCAGAAGAATCGTTCTGGCTTGGTTTTTAACCATTCCCGCCTCGGCTTTCTTTGCCATGGTCGTCTATATCATCCTGGACAAATTTATCTAACCACCAGGTTAACCAGCTTGCCCTTGACAAAAATCTCCTTGACCGGCTTTTTGTTCTCAAGGTATCTTTTGACCGCCGCCTCTGACTTGGCTGCCTTAAACACCTGCTCTTTGTCTTGGGCTTCGTCTCGACCAAGGCTCAACCGGGCGCGCAGTTTGCCATTAACCTGGACCACCACTTCAACTTTATCGGCGCGCGCTTTCTCTTCGTCAAAAGTCGGCCAAGCTTGCTGGTGGACGGATTCGAATTTCGTGCTTCGTGCTTCGGATTTGCGCAGCATCTGCCACATCTCTTCGCTGATAAACGGTGCCATTGGCGCCAGCAGCAATACTAAAGTTTCGACGGCTTCCACAACCACTCCCGGAGTGGAGGAATTTTTCACTCCGGGAGTGAGTAATCTAAGGTGAAATTCCAAGAAGTTAACATACTCCATCAAAGCGGCGATACCGACGTTGTAGCGCAAGTTTTCCATGGCCTGGGTAACTCTTTTTACCGTCTGATGCCGGAAGCGACCCACCTCAGACACTCCCGGAGTGGCAGAATTTTTCACTCCGGGAGTGTCCTGGATGGCAATCACCAACCGCCACACCCGATCCAAAAACTTCCTCATCCCCATCATCCCCGTATCTTGGAAATCCCCTCCCTGGTCGTAGGGGCCGATAAACATCAAGTACATCCGCAAAGCGTCGGTGCCGAATTTTTCCATGTACTCGTCAGGAATAACCACGTTGCCGCGGCTTTTACTCATCTTGGCACCGTCTTTGATTAACAGGCCGTGGGAATACAAAAACGGAAACGGCTCGTCACCCAGGCTTTTGGGCAAATACCCCCAATCTCTTAAACACATCCAGACAAAGCGCGAGTACAGAAGATGCAACACCGCGTGCTCGGCGCCGCCAATGTAGGCGTTGACCGGCAGCCAGCGCCGTGTGACCTCTTGATCCCACGGCAGTTTTTCCCTAAGGACAGTCTTTCCGGTACCGGGAAGACTGTCCTTATTGGATTTAATCGAAGGATAACGTAAAAAATACCAACTTGAGTCTAGAAAAGTATCCGAGACGTCTGTCTCTCTTCTGGCTTTCCCGCCGCAATTCGGGCACTTGACCTCAAGCCACTCTTTCGGGGCTTTCTCCAAAGGCGCCTTACCCTCGCCCAAAGGCTGATAGTCTTTGACGAACGGCAACTCCACCGGCAAATCTTTCTCGGGCACCGGCTGCCATTCGCACTTATCACAAAAAATCATCGGTATCGGCGGCCCCCAGTAGCGTTGGCGGGATATGAGCCAATCGCGCAGGTGAAAACTAATCACTCTTTCGCCCCAACCCCTTTCTTCAAAGTAATCCATGGTTTTTTGCATTGCTTTACTAAACTCCATACCGTTCAAAAAGTCTGAATTTACCATTTTTCCTGACGTTCCCGACTGAATCACTTGCTCCTTTCTGGTAATTTCGTTTCTGTCCCCATCAGGACCAACCACAACCCGTGTAATCGGCAATCCAAACTTCTTGGCAAACTCAAAGTCGCGTAAATCATGCCCCGGGCAACCCTGAACCGCCCCAGTGCCAACGTCTTTTAAGACAAAATCTGCCACCCAAATGGGAATTTCTTTTTTGGTGACATGATTAACAGCATAAAGCCCGGTGAAAACGCCGGTTTTCTCTTTTCCTTCCATTTGTCGCTGCTGTTCAGTTTTTTTCAGTGCCTTAGTGACATATTCTTGGATTTTTTTGTTCTTACTTTCTTTTACTAACACATGTTCAGGAGCAATAACAATAAAAGTGGCGCCAAAATTCACCGGCGTGGTTGTAAAACAAGTGACTGTTTTTTTGCTGCCTTTAATTTCGTAAGTGATGTTAATGCCTTCTTTGCGACCAATCCAATTCCTTTGGGCGGTCTTAATCTTTTGCGGCCAGTCGATCTTGTCGATGTTACCAAGCAGTCTGTCGGCATAGTCGGTAATCTTGAAAAACCACTGATAGGTCTCTTTTCTCACCGTCGGCGTCTTACACCGCTCACACACCCCGCCCTCGACCTGCTCGTCGGCCAGAACCGTTTTACAGCTCGGGCACCAGTTGACCATCGATTTTTTCCTGACCGCCAACCCTTTCTCAAACATCTTGATAAACAGCCACTGGGTCCATTTGTAGTACTCGGGATCGTAAGTCTCCAAACGCTGTTCCCAGGAAAAGCGGTTACCGATGCGGGATAGTTGGTCGTAAAAGCGCTTCTGACTCACCTTGGCTTGCTGCGACGGGTGGGCGCCGATCTTGATGGCGTAGTTTTCGCTGTGAATCCCAAAACCGTCAAGCCCAATCGGCTCAAACACCTCTTGCCCCCGCATCGCCTGGAACCGGCCGTAAAAATCCGCCCCGGTGAAAGCGTACATGTTACCCACATGAAGCCCTTCGGCGCTAGGATATGGAAACATCATTAAGTTATAAAAGGGCTTTTTGGCGCCTTTAAGGTCTACCTTATATAGCCCAGACTCCCGCCATTTCTTCCGCCACTTGGCTTCGATTTTATTATGGTCAAAACTCATAAAACAAAAAACTCCCGATAATGGGAGTATACAAAAAAATCTACTCCCTCACCAATTATGTTTTAAATTCCGGATCGCAAACCCCTATCACCGGATTCCAAGCTGCCAAAGCTCCTCCCTCCTCAAACATCCTCTTCAGGCCAGGCCCTGTCTGCTCCGCAAACGGCACCGGCCAAAGTCGACCCATGTAGTCCGGAAAAGCAGCCACGGTTTTATTATCCTCGCCTTGCTGTACCACTAAGAAACCCCTATCCCTCACTGCGCCGAAATCCTCACCCTCATAAAACAGCATCAACCCGCCAATAACCCTTCTGGCGCTATTAAGAAACCAATAACCATCGGGTAACTTTACTCCGCCATGGTGGTAGTCGCTAGCGCCCACCATTACATCCACTGCTGGCCTGAACCCTCCAAGCGTCACTGAAGATCTAAAGTTTTTAATAACTCTTACACTCTCTGAATCAGAATCAAAACTCAAATCATAAAGGTTAAAAGCCCTCAACCATTGGCTCATTAAATGCATTCGGCCGACAGACAAACTTCCGTCCCTACCCGGGGCAATCTTGGCTACATCTTCCAAAGGTAACCCAACCTTAATTCCTGAACTATAGCTAACAACCCTCTCTCCACCTCCCTGCCCCAAACTTAACTTCAACTCTCCTTTACCTATCTTCCTTATCGTGGCTTTTTTGGCTCGCTCCACCGCCTCTTGAGTCGCAGGAGAATCCCAGCCAAATTGTGGTTTTCCTGGTAATCCTGATTGTGTTTCAAATCCCATACTAAAAATCCGCCTTTCGGGCAGACTTGAGTTAGTTTATACCACAACCTGCCCAAAAACTCTAGCTTAAAAAAGCCAAAGAACTGAGAAGCTTTATAAAACGCCAAGCTCTGATAATAAAAACCCCTCACCTAGGCCTGGAATGATAACTTTCTCAGTATATGCTTTCGATTCTCTCTCAAAAAAAAGATTCTTGCCCACCATACTTGGAGCCTCATTTCGTAACATTCTTAGACCAAATCTGTTGGACTCATCAGGTAAAACCAACAACCCTGCTGCCTGAATTTTTAGATCTGTCAATTTTACGGCTGAATTCCAAAAATCAAGGTGTTGAACGTTTCCCGAAAAAACAAACATTAAATCCTCCACAACCACATACTTAAGAGTTAAAGTTCCAGCAATATGCTTACCCACTTCTACTCCAAAGTCATCAATTGCTTCTGTATCAACCCCTCCTTCAGCTTTTAAATCTATTCCTAAATAACTCTGACTCGGTTGAAATGACAATTCTTTGACTCTATCATTGTCTGGGTAAAAAATCTCCGGCGCCATACTAAAAATCCGCCTTTCGGGCAGACTAAGGTTACTTTATACCACAACTTATCAAAAATCTCTACCCCCGCGTCAACTTCAACTCGGCGGCTAACTTTTTCACCTCGCCGTTAAAAAACCGCTTCACTTGACTCCACTCGACCGGCCTAAACATTTTCGGCAAGACGTCCTTATCGGCATCTTCAAAGTAGTTTAAGGCCCGCCACAAATGATACTTTTGCTCCGTAAGCCCGCCAAACTTCTTATGGTAAAGCTGAAACACTTCTGCCAAGCGCATTTCCTTGGCCAAAAAAAACAGGTCGACAAAATCTCTCTTGGTCCCCCGATCGCCTATAGCCCTCAACTTCATCGCCGCTATATCTTTAAGCGAAGCGATAGCTACCCCTTCAAACTGATCGGTCTTCCCCACTAACGGATACTCAAAATAAAATAAACTAAAACTTACCCCAAATAGACTACCCATAACCGTTTGCCAATCAACCGTTTTCTCTTTAAACTTGCCCAGCTTTTTTAGTCGCCGCACCACAATCTGTTCATTAAATTTTTTTCTGGTAAAAAAGTCCAAATCTACCGATCGTCTGTGCCCCAACCTCAAGGCTAGCGCCGTCCCGCCCGCCAAATAGGCACCAGGCAATATCTTGCTTTTGCCTACCAGCTTTAAACCCCGAAAGGTGTCGACTGATAAGGTGTTCTTAAACACTTTATCTCCTCTTTTGGTAAATTCAAAACGTTCATCCAAAACCAGGCCGTTTTCCTTTTAATCCCTCGGGAGTGACGCAACACCTGCTTGATTTTGGCCACACCATAACGCTTAAGCAACCACTTAATGCCACTGGTTTCACTCAAATCTAACATCCTTTTAATCACGTAGTCGTCATTTACCACCAAGTCAATCTTTTTAGGATCCACATCCCAGAAATACTTGGCAAAGCGCCGCGGCAGTTTGTTAGCCATACCTCTATTATACCAAAATTGACGCCGACCGACATTTACTAGTACAATAATTCTATGACCCTGCCCGTACTGTTAAACTCGCTTTTATTAATCTTCGCCGTGGCTTTTTCTTTCTATTGGCGGGAAAATCCTGAACTGTCCAAGTTTTCCTTGCAACTGACTGCCCTGTTGATCCTGTTTTATCTATTTCACGACCTGCTCCTGCGCCATCATAAATCTAACATAAAATATCAAAACATATCAAAAGCTATTATCTACACTATTTTGACCTTGCTGCTGGTTTTGTCCACCGGCGGCCTCGACTCCCCCCTTCTGTTCTTACTTTACCTTCTCCTCTTCGGCTTGAGCCTCTTCCTCATGCCCTTAGTAAGCTTCATCACTTCTTTAGCACTCGTAGGCTTCTTTCTGATAAATTCGGCCCCTTTGACCAACTCCCAGCTGGTCAACCTCTTTTCTCTCATATTCATGGCTCCTCTGGCGCTTATCTTTGGCACTCAATATATAAGACTGCTAGAAGGAAAAAATAGAATAAAAGTCCTCAAACATCAAGCTAAAATCCTCAATCAAACCATCAGTGACGAAGAATCAACTACTTTAATCTGGCTTTCTATAGAATTCCATAACAAAATAGATCAAGCAATGGATATCGTTTCTCAACTTACGACTAACCTATCCCGTATCCCTTATCACCAAAGAGAAAAATTAAACCAACTCTACCAAGACCTCAAGAAGCTGGCCCAATCAGGCAAAAAGTTGCAGCAAACCATCGACCAAGCGACCGACGAATGAAAAAACTGCTTTTGAGTCTGATTTTACTGATTACGGTTTACGGATTACGGTTTACGCCCGCCAGGGCCGAAAACATGTCTTCTGACTCTTATGAGCTCCAGTTTACCAACCTCAACATGACTTCTGGCAGTAAATCCTCGAATAACTACAATATTTTGGACACCGTCGGCCAAACCGCCCCGGGGCAATACGATTCGACCGGCTACATCGTCCGCGCTGGCTTCCCCTATATCAAAACCATCATCGCTTTTGCCTTTACCATCTCTGATCTGTCCATCGACTTTGGCGCTTTGACCCCGTCTAGCTTCTCTACCCAAACCAACACCCTAACCGTCTCTGCCGGCGGGGCGGGCGGCTACTCGGTCGCTGCCTTTGCCAACCACCCCTTGAAACTGCAAACCTCATCTACCACCATCCCTGACACCACCTGCGACACCGCTTGCGACGAAACCACCGCTGCCGTCTGGACCAATAGCGCCAACTTCGGCTTTGGCTTCAACATGAGCGGTAACGACATTCCGGCCGACTTTGTCAACTCTACTTACTTCAGGCAGTTCGCCGATGCTTCTGCCGCCGAAACCGCCCAAATTGTCATGTCGAGTGCCAACGTCGGCCAAGACCGCAGCGCCACCGCCACTTACAAAGTTAATATTTCCGCCACCCAAGCCGCCGGCGACTACGAAAATGCCGTCACTTTTATCGCCACCCCCGGCTATTAATATGCCTACAAAAAGGTCGGACCTTAATGGAGGAACATTAAAAACGACATTCGGTAATTTATTTTTACCTCTGATAATTACCGTTTACGGTTTACTGTTTACGGTTTACGCAGCGCCAGCCGCTTACGGGCAAACCACCTCTCTTTCCATCTGGCCGCCGCTTTTGGAAGTCACCATCAAACCCGGCACCGCCATCACCCAAGTTTACCGCTTGAAAAATATGGGCGACGACACCAACATTACCGCCAGGATCGTCCCTTTCCGCCCGGCTGACGAGCTCGGCCACGTCGAAGTCCTCCCCAATGAAGTTTCTCCGACAGTGAGCTATTTCTCCCTGCAAAACGCCGACCTTGATCTTCCCGCCCGCTTTGCGCTTGCCGCCGGCGCCACCCAGGAGCTGGTTTTGAAAATCCGCGTCCCGGAAACCGCTGCCGACGCCGATCACTCCTTAACCTTTCTTTTCGACTCCGACACCGAGGGCCTAATCGGCGGCTCGGGCAGCCTCTCCCGCGCCGCTATCGGCGCCAATATCCTGCTGACCGTTTCCCGCGACGGCCAACCGGTCAGAAACGCCAAAATAGAAGAGTTCAGACCTTCAAGGAGAGTCCTTGAAGGTTCCCTTCGAGGACTCTCCTTATTGGATTCTTTCGACCCCATCGGCTTTACCCTCCGGGTCAAAAACACCTCCCAAACCAAACTCAAAGCCGTCGGTTCAATCACCGTCACCAACATGTTTGGTCAGTCAAGCGCCGTCTTGCCTCTGCGTGAAGACAACATTTTGGCCGGCTCCACCAGATCGCTTACTTCACTCGAACACACCCGGTGTGAAAGAAACTTACACACCGGGTGTGTTGTTGGTTGGAATCCCCTTTTCCCTTTGGGCCTCTACTCCGCCACCGCCCAAATTACCCCGGCCGATACCACCAACACCGTTTCCGCTACCATCAAGTTTCTAGTCCTACCCTACAAAGCCCTGCTGGCGCTGTTTTTGATCATTAACTTCTACCTTTTTGGTAGGAATTTTATGAGGAAATCATCCTTGACAGAATTCTTTAAAAAGAAATAAGATTAACTGGTGAAACGTTTTTTAGCCAAAGTCTTAATCTCAACTCTACTCGCCCTCTCCATCCAAGGCGCCCTTTTAGTCCGCCCCCCCGAGCTTGATTCAGCCAACTTAACCTCGGTCAAAGACACCCTGTCCACCTCGCGCCTGTCCTACTACGGCTCGTTAAACGGCGCCCACACTGTCGGCACCACCATCGTCAAAGTCAACACTTCGGGCATGCCCTCTACTTCTACCGCTAACCTTTTCACCGGTGACACTACCTGGATCGGCGACGGCTCTACCGGCTCGACTTACACCGTCGACGACATCATCGACACCGACGAATTCACCATCACCGCCGGCCTGGCCTCCGGCGATGTTGAAGACGACGACCTGGTGATTGCCACCCGCTCGGCCACCCACACCCTGGCTTTCACCACTGCTACCGCCATCCCCAACGGCGCCATCAGAATTTTGATTCCCTCAGGCACCAACGGCGTCAACGACGGCATCCCCAACCACGACGGCTTTGACTTCAACAGCATTGTCGCCGGCGATTTAACCGCTCCCACCGGCGGCGGCGTCACTTCCTGGGAATCACCCACCGCCACCGTTTCCGGCGGCACTTTTTGCTCCGCCGGCAACCACTGCTTTGAGGCCCGCTACAACGGCACTAACAATGTCAATGCCAGCTTAACCTTCACCATCGGCGACGGCGGCGCTACCGACCTGATCAACCCCGTTGCCGCTACCGGACACGCTGCCGGCACCGCCGACACCTACACCGTCACCGTTCAACACTTAGGCTCCCGCACCAGCGACTACCCGGTGCTCGACTCCACCACTATCAAGATCGCCGTCATCGAGTCGGTCCGGGTCACCGCCACCGTCGACCCCTCGATCACCTTCACCGTTGCCGGCGAGGCTGCCAGCGGTTCACGCTGCGGCGTCACCACCGACGTCACCACTACCGCCACCACCGTTCCTTTCGGCGCGGTAACCCTAGCCGCCTTTAACGACGCCGCCCAGAAACTCTCCGCCGTCACCAACGCTCTCGGCGGCTATGCTGTCACCGTTATCTCCGACGACCAACTGTCAATCGGCGGCGACCACACGACCGAAATTGAAAACACCGACTGCGACGGCGAAGATTGCACCGACACCACCAGCGGTGATTGGTCGACGGAAAACGACGTCTCCGGATTTGGTTTTTCGCTCGAAAACATCGATGCTACTACCGTCCCGTTTGAATATGATACTGTCACCGGCAGTTGCGCCGGCGGCGCCGATTACTGTGCCCGCATGGTGCCCTCAACGGCCACGGCCAGCGAGACTCCCGACGACAGCGACGCGGTCTTACAGATTATGTCCAACACCTCTACTCCCTCCACCACCGAGGACCTTTATGTCTGCTACCGCTTGGTGGTCGATACTACACAGTCGGCCGGCGACTACGAAAACAACGTCACTTATACCGCCACCGCGACGTTTTAAATTATGAAACGCCTCCTGCCCCTCCTCCTCTTTTCCCTTCTACTATCTACCACCTACAATCTACGATCTGTTTTTGGGCAAGTCGCCCCGCCTGCCCCAAGCGAAATCACCATCACCGCCGTTCCTCCCAGGCTGGAAGTCGAAGCCCTGCCCGGCGCCACCCTCCAGGAAACTTTAAAGGTTTCCAACGGTTCTGACCAAGAACTCGCCTTTAGCATCGAAACTTCTGACTTTATCGTCACCAACAACCAAGGTACTCCCGTCGCCGTCTCTGAAGCCGTTTCCGGCCGCTGGAGCCTCAAATCCTGGCTGACCACCTCACCCGACAAAGTTTTGGTCGCCCCCGGCCAAACCGCCGTCGTCGACCTGTTAATCGCCATTCCCGCCGACGCGCTGGCCGGCGGCCACTACGCCATGGTCACCTATAAACCGATCACCGAGGGGCAAATTGGCGGCGGGGGGGACACTGTTGTCGGCGGCGGCTCGGGCATTGAACAACGCACCGGCACCCTGGTTTATCTTAACGTCATCGGCGACGTCACCGAGGCCGCACTCTTAAAAGAATTTTCAGTCGAGAAAACATTTGCCTACTACGGCCCGATCAAGCTTTTTGCCGAGATCGAAAACCTGGGCGACGTCCACCTCCGCCCCACCGGTAGTGTCAGCGTCACCAACATGGTCAACAACACTGTCGCCGAGTTTGAACTCGAGGAAAAAAACATCTTTCCTTTTGCCTCCCGCACTTATGACTTCGAAGTCCCCGGCAAGTACCGCTTGGGCCGTTACGCCGCTAAATTGACCGCCACTGCCGGCGACACTAATGTTCCCATCGAGGGCTTGATTTACTTCTGGATTATCCCGGTCAAAGAAATTATCCTTATCGCAATTGCCCTAATTGCCCTAATAACCCTGATTGTTCTCAAGCGCCGCCGCTCCCGCCCCCCGGACACACCCCCGGCCGACGTTCTCCCGGAAACTCCCCACCTTCAAGGATAAACCCTGAAGGTTGTCAATCGTCTAGTTTTCGTCTAAAATTAGACTAATGTTTAAACCCCGCTACACCATTACCAACCGGCTCTTAAACCAAATAAAAAAAATCACCAAACTCGTGGCCGATTTAAACCGACAGCGTCTCCCCGATGTCGTGCTGGCCACTTTGGAGAAAAACGCCCGGGAAATCTCCAGCTTCGCCTCAACCAACATCGAAGGCAACCCCTTGCCGCTAACCGAGGTAAAAAGGATTCTCAAAAACAAACCTAAATTTATCCGCGCCAGCGAGCGGGAAGTTTTAAACTACAACCAAGCCTTAAAAGACCTTAACCGGCAACTTTCGTCTGGTAGTCTCAAGTTAGATTTAACCCTGATTCTTAAAATTCAAAAGCAAGTAACTGATAAATTACTGCCCCAAAACCAATCCGGACATTTAAGAAAACTGCCGGTAACGGTTAACAACCCTAAAACCGGCCAGGTAGTCTTTCTGCCGCCGGACGCCAACGACGTCAAACCGTTGGTTAAAAACCTAATCGCCTTTGTCAATAAAAACCAAGCAGCCGCCGACCCTTTAATCATCGCCGGTATTTTCCACAAACAAATTGTCCTGATTCATCCTTTTATGGACGGCAACGGCCGAACCGCCAGAATCACCACCAAAGCCTTACTGGCAAGTTTAGGTTTAAACACCTTTCACTTATTCAGCTTTGAAAACTACTACAACCAAAACGTCAGCGAATATTTTGACATTGTTGGCGAAAAAGGCGATTTCTACTATCTCAAAGACAAAATCGACTTTACCGGCTGGCTGGAATACTTTACTGCCGGCATTATCGATGAACTCTTGAGAGTCCAAAAACTGCTGCCCCAAATCAACTTAACGCCCGACAGCAGGTTAGAACTGCATCATCAGAAAATTCTTGATTACCTGACTAACCACCTGTTTATTACCGATAAAGACTATGCCAGACTGGTAAAACGAGCTAAAGCTACCCGGGCGCTGGATTTTAACCGACTCATCAGGTTAAAGTTAATTATCCGAAAGGGTAAAGGAAAAAACACCTACTATGAGTTGGTCGAGTAAAACCACCACGGGGGTAATCATGGCTGCTGCCGCGGCCATCGTCTATTTCTCTCCGGCTCTCGCCGTGGAAAACCCCCAATCCGGCTCGGCCAGCGTCACCGCCACCGTTCCCCAAACTAACCCGCCTGATATTCCTGTCTTAATCTCGCCTGAAAACGGCTCCACCATCTCTACCCGCGCCCCCAACTTCATTTTCGACCCCTCCTTGGGGGAAACCTCTGTCACCCACTACCAACTCTGGCTCGACGGCAAAAAAAACACCGACCACATCCCCCAATCGTACACCACCATCGCCGCCCAGGCCCTCTCGGCGTTAACCGAAGGCCAGCACACCTGGATGATTAAAGCCATAGGCAGTAACACCCTTAGCCGCGACTCGGCCACCTGGGTTTTTACCATCGATGTCACCGCTCCCTTGATCCTGGTCAGCCAGGTAGCCGAACACGACACCAACCTGTCGTCACTCGACCACTCCACCATTCCTTCCGGCCTAACCTTCACTACCAGCCAGCGCCAGCCGGGTTTTGCGGGGCAGTCCGAAGCCAACGCTACCCTCACCATTTCTTTAGTCGGCCCAAAAAGCGTCAATTTTTCTACCTTAGTTGCCGCCGACGGCTCCTTCAACCTCGCCCCACCCTACGCTCTGCCTCCAGGCAGCTACACCGTCACCGTTTCCTCGTCTGATACGCCAGGAAACACCGCTACCCTGCCCCCTTTTACCCTAGAAATAAGCCAGGCCTATCCCCCAATCGTCATCTCTTTACCCTCACCCCTACCCCAAATCACCCTCCCCGGCCTGCCCTTTTTGCCCCGGCCGAGCCTGCCAACTCTTCCGGAAATCCTCCAGGCCTTTCCTTTAGCCCCGGCAAGAGCCGCTTTCATCTTCTACCTTCCCTGGATCATTATCCTGCTACTACTGTGGCAGATTTATCTTTTAAGAAAACGCCAGCCCAACCCCAGCCTCATTCCTTTATGGCTGGCCGACTTGATTCTTTTGTACCTGGCTTTGACCCGCCCGCACTTCATAACCATCGGTCTCACCTTCTTGGCTACATTCCTTATTGCCTGGCTCATCAGAACCTATTCAAAAGATATCAAAAGATATCAATCTTGATTTCCTAGATTTTTGCGGTTTTAGCCAGCTCCACTAAGCGCAAAAACACCTCTCTGGCCTTCTCTTCTTGCCAATCCGGCGGCAGCAGTTTCTTGGGCAAACCCGGGTCGGTCAAATTCAACCTAAAATAGTCATCAAAGACATCTTTAAAGCCGCCTTTGGACTGCTGTAGGGCTATCAAACTACGCCTGGATTTTTTTAGCAGAGTTTCGGCCCTACTGACAAAATCAGCATATTCTTGAGCTTTCTTATCCAGGTCCCACAAATTTTTAGCCAGTTCAAAGTCGTCCCCGATAATAAACCGACGGGAAGCGATCACAAACGCCTCTTTTGTCCAAGTTTTAGCTAAAATTAGCTCCTTGGTCTCCTCTGACACCGACAGCGGCGTCAAATACACCCCCGAGGCCACCCTTTTGTACCCCAAGCTAATAAGCCTTCTGGCTGCCAGCCTGGCGTCTCTTCCCACCCCTTTAAAAATGACTATCCGCCAGATCCTATCCCAGACTTTTCTTTGCCCCTTGAATCTTGGTAAACTCTTCAACAACTGGTCTCTACCCAGGCTGGTCAAGCGAAACAAAGGCTGCCTGTTTCTGACGATTTTATCCATCATTCCTGCCTTAACCAGCCTGACTGCCGCGTCCCTGACCGAACCGGCTCTAAACTCGCTCAAAAGCCTGTAAAGATGCCGGTAAGGCCGGTAATCATAACCTTCGCTAAGGCGGAAAAAATCCTGCTCGCTGGCAAGGGAAAAAAGTAGTTTGAGCTTCAATTCTCGCATAGCGCATTGTTTAATTGTAGTTAACTACACCATAACACTGCGCTATCTTGGCTGTCAAGCTTTAATCCGTAAACCGTAATCCGTAAACCGTAATCCGTAAACAAGCCAGATGCCGACATTGTTAATATTACAATTATATATTTTGATGTAGTCAAACAACTGCCCATGAAAACCACATGAAATAATTTTTAGCAATTAGAAATTAGAAATTAGAAATTTAAGCCTGTAAAAAAGTTGCTTTTTTGGTCTGTTGTTTACAGGCTCTTTTTCTTCTTAGTATAGAACAAGAAGTTATCAAATAATCTCTTGTAATTTAATCTAATTACAGAGGTAGAGAAAAGAAAGGCAAATTATGTCCACCGTCACCGCTTTCCCCACCCTGCCGATCATCCTGACTCCGCCCAGAGCGATTAAGTTAAACCTCAAAGCCATTTTCCGCAACAGGGCAGCTCAACTGGTGGTGGAGTTTACCGCCCTAATTAGCTTACTTACCGCCCTAGCAACCCTTAGCTGGGCCCTAAGCCTGCCTTACTAGCTTTTTTATTACTGCCTGCGTAGGCAGCGTCTGTCCGGCTGCCTACGCAGGCTAAACCTATGCCTGCCTTATCTAACCTCAACCATACCCCCAAAACCCTGCCCCAATCACTGTCCCAGCCGCTTCCGGCCTCTATCCTGACTCTCTCTGGCTCTCTCCAACCCCTGGCTGAAGCCTTTAAAAGCTTCCTTGAAGGCCAAAAAAACCTCTCCGCCTCGTCAATCGCCAACTATCTGTCCGACGTCAACCGCTTCTTAACCTGGCTTAGTCAGTCTCTCCAGGAAAAGATAATCAATGCCGGTCACATCACCGCCGCCGTTTGCCTCGCTTACCAACAATTTTTACAAAACTCATACCCCGCCGCCACCGCCAACCGCCACCTTTCGTCGCTAAAACGTTTTGGTGAATTTTTAGCTGCCACCGGCCGCGCCGAAGCCGACCCCACCGACAAACTTTCATCAGTCCCCGCCACAAAAGTGAAAGATATTATGGGTCTATATAAAAATTATTTAGAAAATCAAAGCTTGTCGCCGTCGACTATAAAAAACTATCTTTCAGACATAAAATCATATCTACTATGGGCTCAAAAACAAGCATAATAACAGATAACAATAAACTTTCACATTCGTTGATTTTAATAACCACCTTAACTTTTACACTTATGAAACTAAAAATTTTCTATAGCCAAGACGCTAATTATCTGTCCAATTCTCCGCATAAACTTGGTAAACTTTCTACAAAAAACATAACCTATAACACAATTATAGCGCTAAAACTGCTTTTACCTGCCCTACCCCGCTTTTTTGTATCAAACCCAACCTATAGCCCCTTTTCACCGATTATGTTTTCACCCCTGTTAGGCCGGTTTTTTGAGCCGCTGATTTCTTTAATTAAAGCTGTAAATCAAGCTAAAATGCCGATTTTTATTTATTATCACTTGTTAGTCCTGACCGCTAACCCACCCCAAGAAACAATCTGACTATGGACCTGACTACTCTTACCAGTAAAAAGCTCATTTCCCGCTATAAAAAGCATTTGGCGGCCCAAAAGGTTCCATCAGCCACCATTAAACGCAAAATTTCTTCACTCAACCGCTTTTCTGCCTGGGCCAAACACCACTACCCTCACCCCCCCTCTAGAAAACTCATACAAACTAGGTCAAAAGGTATCAGCTTTGGCAAACTCTACCAAAAATACCACTCTTTAAGCATCGCCAGCTACCTCAACCTATCCCTTTTGGTCCTGTTTGCCGTGGCTTTAGGCATCTTTGGCTACAAACAAATTTTCCAGGAGGTCTTCCTCGGCCAAGCCTACCCCCAAGCTCCCAGCCCCACTACTCCCAACCGCTACCTGTCATTTCAGGCCCGGCTGACCGACACTTCCGACAACCCCATCACCGTGCCCACCGACTTTAGGTTTATCATTTACGACGACGAAACCGCCTCCGGCTCGGCTAAACTTTGGGAGGAGCAGCGCTACCTCGACCCCGACCAAGACGGCATCTTCTCGGTCCTTTTGGGCACTGAAACCTCTATCGCCTCCAGTGTCTTTACCGAAAACGCCGACCTCTGGCTGGGAGTCACCGTCGAGACCGACCCTGAGGCCACCCCGCGCCAGCAAATCGCCACCGTCGCCTATGCCTTAAACGCCGAGACTTTGCGGGGCTTCCCTCCTTCGGCCTCGGCCTCGGCCGACCAAATCCCGGTCTTAACCCAAGAGGGCGACCTGGTCATTGCCGCCGCCAACCCCCAGGTCTACTCCACCTCGGGCACCTTTGCCATCAAAGGCCAAGCCTTATCGATCGTCACCGACACCGGCACCAACGGCGCCATCACCATCGCCCCTGACGGCACCGGCCAACTGCTGCTCACCGGCTCTACCACCTCGACTAACTTTATCCGCGCTACCAACGCTTCTCTCACCTCCGGCCACTTAATTTCCGGCTACGTCGGCAACGACACCGCCACCGGAGACCTGTTAAACCTCTCCTCCGGCGCCTCAGAAACAGAGGTGTTTACGGTTGGCCGGACCGGAGCCACCTATATTGCCGGGGCTTTAGACGCTGATGGCGCGGTCACTTTAGGTGATGGCGGCGACGCCATCACCATCGACGGTTCTTCTCTCACCCTGCAAACCACCGGCGCTGGCTCTGATATTACCTTAAACGCCGTTGACGACATTATCCTAACCGATTTTATTACCTGCACAGCACTCGAAACCGATGGTTCCGGCATTTTAACCTGCGGCAGCGATGATACCGGCGGCGGCACTGTCTACTGGCGCCTCAGCGAGGGCGCTTTATCCCCCATAAATGACACTCTGGATGTTTTGATCGGCAACACCGCCACCGCCTCTGCCAAATTCGGCTTCATCAACGTCAACTCCGGCACCCCCACCGCCACTATCTCCGCCAGTTCCGGCAACAACGCTGCTTTTCTGACCGGCTTGGGCAACCTGGGCACCACCAATGCCCAAACCTTAACGCTAGGTGGCTCTACCACCGGCAACTTGGCTATTAACACGGGCGTAATTGACCTCTCTAACCAAACCGTCGACGTCACCTTAAACGCCGCCGCCGATGCCTTGAATTTTGATTCCAATACTCTTTCTATTGACGCCAGCACCGATCGAGTTGGCATAGGTACAGCCGACCCTATAAGCAACCTGGAGATAGAAAGTACCGGAGGACCCACACTCACGCTTAGCCGCAACGACATAACAGTCTTATCAGGGGAAGTAATCGGAACGCTAAGTTTCTATTCCAACGACTCTACTTTAACTTCAAATACAGCAGGCTACATTAGAGTTTTAGCAGAAGGAAATTTCGGTAATACCAGACCTTCCTCCAGAATGGACTTTTTCACCGACAACGCCAGCGGCGACGCAGGGGCCGTTAAAATGACCCTCGATGGCGCTGGTCAGCTTGGACTTCGTACCACCACTCCCGGAATCAACTCAAGTTCGGAACCGGCGATAACACTAGTGGACACCTCGGATAGCCTCAACGGCTCATATCTTGAGTTTTCTAAAACTAGCAACAACATTGCTGACGGTAAAAGGATCGGCATGATCAGTTTCCATGCGGGTAGCGCAAACAACACAATTGCTTCCATATACACCCTCGTTGAAGGTACTAGTGAAAACTCGGGAGAACTCTACTTCACCACCATGAACGCTGGATCTTCTGGGATCAGAATGACGCTCGACGAAAACGGCAACGTGGGTGTAGGTGATTCAACCCCCGCATCCCTCTTCACTGTCGGCAACGGCGATCTGTTCCAGGTAAATTCCTCTGGACAACTAAGCTTCACTCCGGGAACAACCGGCACTTTCACCGATTATGTTCTGGAAACCGAATGGACTAACGGCACCCTGATCAACGCCGATTTTGCCGGCGCTACCACCCAATCAGGCGGCGACATCACCGGTCTATCCTTAAACCTCAACAGCAACTTAACCGGGGCGACTGATTTGGATGTTACCGGCACTAACGTCCAAACCCCGGCTCTTACCCAGTCAGCCGCCAACACCACTACTTACACCGGTTACAACCTCTCGGCCGCGGCCGCTTTAACCCAGGACACAGCCGCCGGCACGATTAATTGGCGGGGACTAAATGTTACCCTGCCGGTTATCACCCAGACGACGGGAACGGTCAACGCCGACGGCGTCCGGGTACTGGTGCCTGCTTCCGGCGCCATTGTTACCGGCGGTACCATGAGCGGTCTTAATATTGTCGCCCCCACCACCTCCGGCCCGGCGGCAGGCAATCTTTACGGCTTAAATATCGGCGCTTTGACTTCGGCCGGAGGCGCTACCGAATACGCGATTAATGTAGGATCTGGTTGGGATTCGGTTCTTAGGGTCAACGGCACAGAAGTGATTAGTTCAACAGGAACAATTCCCGTTGCCCAAGTTTCCGGAACGCTCTTTACCGCCGCCGGTGACTCGGGAGGCGGCCAAGCCATCACCCAGGGAAACACTTTAACCATTGCCGGCGGCACCAATATCACCACGGTTGACTCGGCCACCGACACCGTTACCATTAATCTTGACGACTCCATCACTCTGGCCGGCACCTTGGCCGTCAACGGCGACAGCATTACCTCTGACGGCAACCTGGATATTACCCCCACCGGCACCCTGACTTTAAACTCGACCGGCGACATGACTTTGGACAGTTCCGGCGATATTATCCTTGACGCCGACGGCGCCGACATCTTTTTCAAAGACGCTGCCACCACCTTTGCCACCTGGACGCAAAACGCCGGCTCATTAAAACTGGCTTTGGAGTCTAACGAACACTTTTTGGTCCAATCAAATGCCGGCGGCGACGCCTTGGTGGTCATCGACCAGTTAGGCACAGGCGACTTACTGACCGCCTCGGCTTCGGGAGTGACCAAGTTTCGTCTCGACACCAACGGCTACGCCTACTACCAGCGCTATACTGACCTGGCCGACGACACTTACTACCTTGACCCGGCCGCCACCGGCACCTCTTTGATTGTGGCCGGCAACATCAACATTTTAGACAGCAAACACCTTTATCTGGGCACCGGCAACGACTTGGACCTTTATCACGACGGCACCGACTCGTTTATCGACAATAACACCGGCAACCTGACTTTCATCTCTGCCTCGGACATTTTCCTCCAACCAGATAACGACACCGGTGATTACTTTACCTTTTCCTCTGACGGCACCGATCTAACCTTAGGCACCACTGATGCTGCTAACTTAACCATCGCCCCTGCTTCAAACGGCATCACCATGGTTCAAAACAATTCCGGCGGGGCGGCTACTTTACAAGTAGACCAATTAGGCTCTGGTCCCATTTTTACCGCCTCGGCTTCGGCAACAACCCGCATGACCCTAACTAATGCCGGCCAACTAGAACTTGTCACCGACGGGTCAACCGCTGGCCTGACCATCGGTGTGGGAGAAGATCTGGCTTTCTATCACGACGGCACCGACTCATTCATTAACAACATCACCAATAATTTAGTCATTACCGGCGACGACGACTCGGCTAGCTCTCAAATCCGCTTTACCAACGAAGACAACACCGAAACGCATATGTATATTGTCACCGGCACCACCAACAACGGCGATATCTCCTTTGACGGTAACACCCTTTATGTCGATGATAACGTAAACTCTGTCGGTATCGGCACGAACACTCCAGGTCAAGAACTAGATGTTTCAGGTGATATTACCTTAACGGGTAACATCATCGGCGACTCCACCGATTCTCTCCGTCTCCAAGCCGGCGGTACCACGACCGGCGTTGCCGGCAACTCCTCGATCTTTTTCCTCAACTCCTCCGGCACGGTTAAGGGAAGGTTTGACACTAACGACCTAACGAACGACCGCTATGGCGACGGGGGTGACGGCGACATTGAAGTGGTCACCAGCGGCGCCACCGGCAATCAAGTCAACACACCATTCAACTGCTCTACAACGGACGGGCCAGACAGTGACTCAAATTTTGACTGCGAAGCTATAGACATCACTGCTGCCGCATCCTACACCAACAGAGTCACGGTAAGCGATTCATCGCCTAACTATACGGTGGGCGATCATGTAATCGTTATCCAAATGACCGGCACCGGTGCCGGTAACTACGACATTATGGAGATAGACGCCATCGACTCAACTAACGGGATCATCACCTTTACTGCCAATCTTCAAAACGACTATCAATCAACAGGAGCCCAAGTAGTTAGAATTCCCCAATACAACGATGTTACTATCAACTCCTCGACCACTTTTACTGCTTCCGCCTGGGACAGTGGAACCGGCGTAGGAGGAGTCCTCTATATCAAAGCCAACGGCACATTCATAAATAGCGGCACCGTCGAGGGCAACGAACTGGGGTATGCCGGAGGAACAGGCGGTAGCGGTGGCAGCGGAGGTACTGGAGCAGCAAACTGCTCCGGCACCGGCTCGATCAATGGTAATGACGGTACAGACGGCAGCGACGGTACAACTGGAGGTGGCCCTTCAAGTAGTGGAGGATTAGGCGCAGGAGGTGATCTTGGTCAGCATGGCTCATACCTAAGTGGTGATGCAGGTGGCGGAGGCGGTGCAGAAGCGGGCGGAGGCGGCGGAGGCGGAGCTTATGGCGCGGCCTCAACTGCCGGAACCACTGGTGCTGATGGTGGTAGTGGAGCCGGGCCCGACGGAGCTGGTGGGACGGCTGAGGGTACGGCCGGATCAGCCGACTCTGCCAGAGGCAACAGCACTCTTTCGACTCTCTTCATGGGTGGAGGAGGTGGTGGTGGTGGAGGTGGTGGTGGTGGTGGTGAAAGTGCCTGTGCCACAATCAGCGCTAGCGCTAACACCGCCGCTGGCGGTGCCGGATCTAATGGAGGAAACGGCGGTATTGGCGGCGGCATTGTAGTTATTTCTGCAAACACTCTCACTAACAGCAGCACAATTAGAGCTAATGGAGAAACTCCTTCAAATCCCTCAACTGCCACTGCTGGAACTGACGGGTCAGTCGGCGCGTCCGGTGATCGTGCTTCTGGTGGAGGTGGCGGTGGAGGAGGAGGAGGAGGTGGTGGTGGTGGTGCCGGAGGGACAGTTTGGCTTATTAGTAGCAATCTCACCGAGGGCACTTACCAAGCTACTGCAGGAAGTGGAGCTACAGGCGCCACAGGTGGAAACGGCGGCAGTTGTGCGGACGTCGGAGCTTTGGATGCTGGTGGGGGCGGGGGTGGAGGTAAAAACGGTACCGGGGGAGGTTCTGGAGCCTGCAACCTCGGAGCAGGAGCAAGTGGCGGTGCCGACACGGGCAACGGCGGGGCCGCCTCTGCCGGCAGAACCTTACTTTCTGAATACAACGGCTACGGCACGCTGTTTGCAGGTAAGGTTAATACCACGGCCGCTGACGTAGCCGAGTACTATGTTTCCGGCGACCCGTCAATCGGCGCGGCCGACGTGGTGGTCATCGGCGAAGTCGGCACCACCGACATCACCGAACCCGACGGCACTCAAAAAGTTGTCACTGAGGCCGTTTTACATAAAGCAGACAAGCCTTATGATCTCCAGTTACTTGGCGTCGTCTCAACCGAGCCTGGTTTCGTTCTGGGCGCTAGCGACACCGCCTCTGACTCGGCCAAGCGGGCTGTGGCGTTGGCCGGCCGGGTGCCGGTGAAAATCTCCCGCGCCTCTGCCCCTATCATGATCGGCGACGCTTTAACTAGCTCTTCCGAACCCGGCAAAGCCATGAAAGCGACCGAGCCGGGCCAAATCATCGGCAAGGCGCTCGAGCCCTGGGACCCGTTAAACGGCGGCGACCGGATCATGGTCTTTGTTAACCTCGGTTGGTACGACCCGGGCATCCGCTTAACTGATGCCGGTGAGCTAGACATCACTGCCGCCGACCCGGCCACCGACTCGGCCACTCTGACTTCTTACCGGTTAACCGACACTCTGGGTAATTTAATTACTCGGGCAACTGCTTACGCTTCCGCCACCATCGCCCACGTAAAAGCGGGCCTTATCGAGGCCAAAGAATTGGCCGTCGACGGCGCCGCCAACGTGGCAGGTAACCTGTTTGCCAATAAAATCATCTCTCCTACCGTCGAAACCGACAAACTGGTCACCGACTTTATCTCCCCCCTGGCAGACAACGGCGCGATTACTATTGAAGGCCCGGTGGTAATCGCGCCAAGCCACCCCAGGGAGTCGTCAAGCGCCACCCCGGGGAGTCAATTAGCATTAGATGTTCAAGGCACGCTGGTAGCCGACAGAGTGGTTACCGACGAGCTTATTGCTGGCAAGATCAAAGCCGGCCAAATCGAAGGCTTGAGAGAAAAAATAGCCGATCTAGCCCAAAAATACCGCGACCAAACCTTATCTGCAGAAAACCTAGACACCTCCGACAAAGATCCAAACTTACAAACTACGATCTACAATCTACAAACTATCGAAGCCTCGGCTTCGGCTAACCTGCGCTTGGATTCGGTCGAAGCTAGCTTTGGTTTCTTCTCCGACTACCTGGCAGTCCTCGGCCAAGCCACCATCACCGATCTTAAAGTTACCAATAGCTTAAACCTAAACGACAACCTACTTTTAACTTCAAACTCCATTTCCTCCCTTGATAATACCCTTTATCTTCAACCTTCAGGTGTGGGTGCCATCAACTTACTCGCCGGCCTGATGACCCTGGACGCCTCCGGCAACGTGGTAATAAACGGCAATCTGACTGTAACCGGCAACCTTATCGCCGAAAAAGTTACCGCCAACCAAGGTCACTTTGAGGAATTACTCACCCAAAATTTGGTCAGCACCGGCTCGGCTAGTTTCAAAGAAGTTACCACCGAAGGCTTGGTGATTGCTACAGCCACCTCCGAGGAGGCAACCGCTTCGTCTTCGATTGCCACCAACGCCACTGCCGGCAAGGCTACTCTGCCCGCAGGTCTAACCGAATTCACCGTCTTTACGCCTCATGTCTCCGCCGACACCTTAACTTACGTCACCCCCATAGGCGACCCCCAAAACCAAGTCCTTTATGTTCTAGCCAAAAAAGAGAAAGAATGGTTTAAAGTCGCCATCAATAAATCTTTGCCTTATGATTTGGAGTTTAACTGGTGGATTATTCGCCTGGAACCTCAATAAACCGCCTGCCAGTGCTTAAGTTTACCCGAATCAAGCCACACCCCGACTACGTCGATGCGCAAGCGCATAGATTGTTGATTGTAGTTTTTAGATTGTAGATAAACTTGGGCCATCTTCTTGACCTGCTCCAGCTTGCGCTCATCCACCATCTCCCAGGGCTCACCAAAACTATCGCTGCTTTTAGTCTTAACCTCCACAAACACCAACGCCTGACCATCTTTAGCCACAATATCGACCTCGCCAAACCGGGTCCGAAAGTTTCTTTCCAAAATCCGATAGCCCTTCTCTTGTAAAAACTTCACCGCCAAATTTTCACCTTGTTTACCGCGGGCGACATTATGCTGACGCATAATTAGATTATAGGTTGTTGATCATCGATCGTTGACTATTTATTAGCCCTTCCGTAAATATTTAATTAGTCCGGCTATTAACCTCGACACATCATCACAGTCATTCATCAATTCTTTAGCTTGCTGGTCGCTAATAAACTTTAAATCTCTAGCTAAAATTAAAAAATACTGAACTTCACTCAAAGAACCCTTGGCTTGAAACAAAAACTGAGCATATTCTTTCTTGCTTTGTCTGCTGTTACCCTCGACTATATTTGCCGGAACCGAACTTGCAGCCCGACAAATCTGGCTTACCAAACCAAACCTCTCTGTTCGTGGAAAATTTTCTGCTAATTTGTAAATCTTCAATGCCAAACCGTGAGCTTTCTTCCAAGCATCTAGTTTATCAAAGTTATTTATCATCTCTTAATCTACTATCTACTATCTACGATCGACAATCAACTATCTTCCCTGATCCGGTACTGCAGCGCTTCGGCCATGTGGGAGGTGGCAATCTCTTTCTCTCCGGCAAGATCGGCAATGGTTCGGGCCACTTTGATCAAACGAAAATAGCTTCGCGCCGACAAGTTAAAGCTCACCGCCGCCTGCTGCAGCAAATTTTCTACCTCGCTATTTAACCGGCAATATTTTTTCACCTGTTTATTTCTCATCTCGGCGTTGGCAAATAGCCCGGGTTCGTCGCTGAATCTTACCACCTGTGCCTTTCTGGCTAGTTTTATCCGTTCCCTGATCACCTCCGAAGATTCCACTCCCGGAGTGTGAACATCTTTCACTCCGGGAGTGTGACGCTGCCTTAGTTTTTCGATCTCCACAAAGGGCACGTTGACGTGAAGGTCGATCCGGTCCAGAATCGGCCCCGAAAGCCTCTTTTGGTAACGCTTGATCTGCCCCAAAGAACACTTACATTCTTTTTTCGGGTGAGTCAAAAAGCCGCAGGGGCAAGGGTTGGCAGCCGCCACCAGCATGAACTTGGCCGGAAATTTGACCGTGCCGGCGGCCCGAACCACCGACACCACCCCATCTTCCATCGGCTGACGCAAGGCTTCCAAGGTTGAGCGGGTGTACTCGGCAAACTCGTCCAAAAATAAAACCCCGCGATGAGCTAAACTAATTTCTCCTGGCATCGGCTTGGAGCCGCCGCCGACCAGGCCGGCTCTTGATGTAGTATGGTGCGGCGTCCGAAACGGCCGCCTTCTTATCAAACCGCCGCCGGGCTCGATGTTGCCGGTCACCGAGTAAATCTTGGTTACTTCCAAAGCTTCAGCCTCGGTCAGCTCCGGCAAAATCCCCGGCAAAGCCCGGGCCAACATGGTCTTACCCGCTCCCGGCGGCCCGGCCATAAACACGTTGTGGCCCCCGGCCGCGGCAATCTCCAAGGCCCGTTTGGCCTGCTCCTGGCCGGCCACTTCGGCAAAATCAAACTCCACTTCCGCCTCGCTGATCACCTCTTTCGTCGGCATGGTTTTGAGCGGCCGGATGACTTTTTCTTGTCTTAAGTGCCTTACCAGTTTCAATAAATCCCCCACCGGATAAACTTTTATCCCCGACACTACTGCCGCCTCGTTGGCTGACAGTTTGGGGACAAAAACTTGGTTGACGCCTTTGTCTTTGGCTAGCATCCCTAGCAAAAACACGCCCCGGGTATGCCGCAGTTTGCCGTCCAAGCCCAGCTCGCCGTAAAAATAAGCCGAAGGCTTACCCTCCGGAGCCTCGGCGAAGGAAGGTATATCCCCCGTAGCCGCCAAAATCCCCACCGCTATCGGCAAGTCGTAACCCGAACCTTCTTTAGGAATGTCTGCCGGAGCCATGTTAACGGTAATCTTTTTTTGAGGAAACTCGACGCCGGAATTGACCAGGGCGGTCCTCACCCGCTCTTTGGCTTCTTCAATGGCCTTGTTGGGCAGGCCGACGATGTTAAAACCGGGAAAACCCCGGCCGGCGACATTGACTTCGACCTCGACTTCGATCGCTTCCAAACCCCGGCTAGCCAAAGAATGTACCTTAGTCAACATCACTTACTAGTATACTTACCATCTTGTTCTTTGACCAAACCGGCAATTTCCATCAGCGATAATTTCTGACCCAAACTGACAACGTCCATGCCCAGTTTTCTAGCCAACTCGTCAACTTCTAAAGGCTCACGGTTAAGCTCGGCAAGAATTCGCTTTCCTAACCCCTCCACCTCTAAGGAGTCTAAAGCCACCTTGGAGGTGAGTTCTTTCTCACTCCGGGAGTGTGATTTGATCCCTAACTCCGCCAACACCTCCTCTGCGCTGGTCACCGCCACGGCGCCGTTTTTGATCAACCAGTTAACCCCTAAAGAATTGCTCGAGGTAATCGGCCCGGGCACAGCCATCACCGGTTTTTTTTGCTTAAAACCAAGTTTGGCGGTAATCAGCGTCCCCGACTTCTCCCCGCCCTCGATCACCAATACCGCCCCACTCAAACCGGCCACGATCCGGTTTCTTTGCGGGTAGGTCCACAACGCCGGTTGGCTGTCGCGTTCATACTCGCTTAACACCAAGCCGCCCGATTGAAGAATTTGGCTATAAAGCCGACCGCTTTCTTCTGAATCGGTGACGTCAAGGCCGCTGCCCAAAACCGCCACCGTCTTGCCGCCAGCGGCAAGGCAGGCTAGGTGGGCGCAGGCGTCGACGCCGTACATCATCCCGGAAACTATGGTCACTCCTGCCCGGGCAAGCGGCGGAATTAATTTCTCTACCACCCCCTTGCCGTAGCTGGTCATTCTTCTTGAACCCACCACCGCCAAAGCGTGCTTAAAATCTCTCTTATGCCAATTGCCTCGGTAATAAAGCTTTTTTACCTCTGGCGTCACCAACCCCAACCTTTCAGGAAAACCCTTGTTTTCTACCCTAATAGTTCTGATCGGCCAATCTTGCCACATTGACACTAATTTACTATATACTAAATAGTATGAAGCGGGCGGGCCTGACCCTAATCGAACTTTTAATCGTCATCGCCATTCTGGCCATCCTCATTTTGCTCGGCTGGTTCAGCTTTAGAAGACAAATCGACAAAGCCAACGACGCCAAAAGAAAAGACCAGCTGTCAAAACTGGCCGTGGCTTTTGAAGACTACTATTCGGACTTTGACTGTTACCCTGACGAAACGATTTTAGACAACTGCGGCGGCGGCGAACTCGACCCCTATCTTGATTCCATTCCCTGCGACCCGACTACCGGGCAAGCCTACTGCTATGTTCCCGACGGCACGGCTTGCTCTAACAACTTCAGGATTTTGGTGCCACTTGACAACGATTCTGACCCGGACATTGCCAAGCTCGGCTGCGACGGGGACCAAAACTGCGGCTGGGATGATGCTTGCGGCAGCCTGGGGTATAACTACGGCGTCGCCTCGACTAACGTGGCCGTTCTCAACCCGGCTCTGCCCTCCCCCTCGCCCTCGCCGTCGGCCGGCCCCTCTGAACCACCGGCCAGCTTACCTCCGCCCGGACCTAACGGCAACTTTGCCTGCGACCCCACCGGTGTTTGTAACTCCTACTCTGACCCCGAAGGCTCCGGCTGTCCGATCACTTTCTCCGACTCCGATCTCTGCCAACAATACTGCGACGCCTCACCCGCTTATTGGTGCGAAAGCTAAAATGAAAAAAGGGTTTACGCTGATCGAACTTCTGGTCTCCATTACCATCATTGGTATTTTGGCCTCAATTGGCCTGGGTACCTTTCAAAACTCACAAAAAAAGTCTCGCGACACCAGAAGAAAAAATGACTTGAAACAAGTCTCGCTTGCCTTAGAGGCCTACTTAAACGACAAGGGTCAGTACCCGGGAGACAACTCTGACTCCGGTCAAATCTACGGCTGCGGCGCGGATGACGAGTCGCTCTGCGACTGGGGGGATGAGTTCACCGACCAGTACGGCACCGTCTATATGGTCGAGATTCCGGCCGACCCCACCTTAGGCTATACCTATGATTATGATGCCGACGACACCGGCACTTCATACCAAATCTACGCCCGCCTGGAAAACGAAAACGACCGGGATGTGCCCAAAGACGCCGACGGTAATCCGCAATCCTACCAAGGCCTTTACTGCGACTCCGCCGCCAGCATACAATGTAATTACGGTACATCAAGTAGCAACACCACGGCCGGTGCCAGCCGAACCTTGGTTACAGAATGAAAAAGGGCTTCACTCTTATAGAACTCTTAGTGGCCATGGCCATCATCGGGGTGCTAGCCACCTTAGTTTTGGCTAACCTTTCCGACGCCCGGGCCCGGGCCCGCGATTCTAAACGCAAATCAGAATTAACCGCTCTAAAAACTTCCTTGCGCCTTTATTACAACGACAACCAAACCTATCCTACTAACAATGCTTCAAACGAGATTGTCGCCTGCGGCGCAGCCGGCAACGAGGCTTGCCCTGCTGAAGGAGAATTTTCCTTAGGCATCAGCCCCGACGACACCGTCTACATGAAACAACTGCCAGACGAGTATGCTTACACCCAACAAGACTCCGGCCAGGGCTTCCTGCTTTCGGTAGTTTTAGAAAACGCCTCCGACCCAGACCTTACCACCAGCGCCGCCGCCTGCGGTGTCGCCTCGCCGGCTAGCCTAACCTACTACGTCTGCGCCGATTAATTTTTTAACTTTTTTGCTTGACAAAGTTAATTTTTTAAGCTTTACTGGTGTTGATGGATAAGCCTAAGTCAATCGCTACTTTCTTTCTTGCTGCCATCCTAATTTTAGTGCCGATTTTCTTTCTGCCCTTAACTACCGACTTTTTTGGCTTCAACAAACAAGTTCTTTTTATCCTTTTAACATCTGTCTCCTTAGTCTTTTGGCTGATCCACTCTATCTTGCAAAAATCCGTCCGCCTCACCCTGTCACCTTTACTTTTACCCCTCATTTTACTCGCCGCTACCGCCGTTGCTTCGACTTACTTGGCCGCCGCCGACACCGCCGGTGCCTGGCTGGGTCGCACCTCTTTGTATTTGACCCTGACCGTCTTTTTTATCATGGCTAGCACCTTAATCCAAACCCCTCGCCAGGTAAGAAACATTATCACCGGCCAAATTATCGTCGCCGCAATCTTGGCCATTTTAGGCCTTGCTTCCACCACCGGCCTGCTGGAAGGATCTAGCTACTTTACCAGTAGGTCTTTTAGCCCTGCCGGCTCTCTGTTAGTTTTAGTCAGCTACCTAATCATTACTCTTCCCTTAAGCCTGACTCTGGCTTTTAAAATCAGAAGCGGCCCGGAAAAACTCTACTATTTTCTTTTCTCCGGCATCATTCTGGCCGCCACCATTTTGATCGGCTACCAGTTTCTCCCCGGCCAAACTTTTACGCCTACGCTTCTACCTAAGTTGGCCGGTTGGTCGATCGCCACCGATACTTTTAAATCAAACGCGCTTTTGGGTTCCGGCCCTGGTTCATTTTTACAACAATTCTCCCAGTTCAAACCAGTTAGCCTCAACTTTACTCCTTTCTGGCAAGTCGGCTTTACCGTCTCGGCAAACGAATACCTCCACCTGATGACCACCTTGGGCCTTGCCGGCATCGCTGCCTTTCTTTTAACCATTTTAGGTTGGGGCAAACTGGTAAAACGCCAGCCCGGCACCCGGATTACCGCCACCCAAGCTGCCGTCAACTTGGCCACTGCCACCGCTCTCATCTTGGCTTTGTTTATCCCCTTCACTGTGGTTACCTTAACCACTCTAATCGGCCTTTTTAGCTTCTCGGTGGCCCTCAATAAAACCAAGAATTTAAAAAAAGTCAAAGACGTTTTGGTCACCATCAACACCCTGGAGATCGTCGACCCCGACCAACCCACTGCCATCTCCAAAGACCAAACTAACGTTCTCCCTTACATTTTAGCTGCCCCCATCGGGCTCGGATTAGTTATTGCCGGCATTAACCTAACACGTGCTTACGCCGCCGAAGTTGCCTTCAAACAAAGCCTCGACACCCTGGCCCAAAACCAAGGCAAAGCCACCTATGACCTACAGATTGCCGCTATCGCCAAAAACCCCAAGGTCGACCGCTACCGCGTCGCCTACGCCAACACTAACCTGGCCCTGGCAAACTCGATTGCCGCCCAAAGCGAACTCACCGACCAAGACCGCGAGCAAGTAACCCAGCTAATCCAACAAGCCATCCGCGAGGCCAGGACCGCCACCCAACTAAACCCTCAAAAGGCCCTAAACTGGACTAATCTTGGCAATGTTTATCGCCAACTGGTCAATTTTGCCGACGGCGCCGACCAGTTTGCCGTTGCCGCCTATATCAGAGCGATTCAGCTTGATCCGGCTAACCCGGTTTTGCGGGTCCAACTCGGCGGCCTTTATTACTCGCTTAAGCAATACGACCAAGCCATCGACCGTTTTAGGGAAGCCATCGAGCTAAAACCGGATTACGCCAACGGCTACTACAACTTGTCTTACGCCTACCGCGACTCTGGCAAAACTCTGGAAGCCTACCAAGCGATGCAGCAAGTGGTCGCTTTGGTCCCGGCCGACTCCGACGACGCAGTCAAGGCCCAGGATGAACTCAATCAACTTAAATCCCAACTGCCAGCAACTGCCACCCAACCTCAAGCCTCACCCCAACCCGATCAACTCTCCCAACCCTCACCTTTGCCTTCGCCGCCTAGCGGCTTTGAGCCGATTCCCGCCCCCTAAACTTATCCTCCCTGGCCGCCTTCTCTATCCCTCGGCACACCGGGCACAATTTGGGCTGACTCAAACCCTTTTTTTCAAAAAACTCCTGCTCGCCTAAAGTCCAGACAAACTCCTGTAAACAATTCTGGCAGACTAGAATTTTATCTTTCCTCATGCTGTGGACCGTAGGAGAGTCGAACTCCCGACCTCTACAATGCGAATGTAGCGCTCTACCAACTGAGCTAACGGCCCGCGTAAGGCTGCGTAGGACCAACCCTAGCCTTTATTATACAACCTGATTATTTCTTGCTTTAGCTTATCTAGTCCCTCACCAGTCACCGCGCTTGCGGCCGCCACCGCCGGATTCAACTTTTTTAGCCGACTCACCGCCTGCTTGACTTGTTCACCGGTCAACAAATCAATCTTGTTCAATACCACCAGTTCCGGCTTTTTGGCTAAATTCTCATGATAACTATCAAGCTCTTTTCTTACAGTTTGATAGTTTTTGATTAAATCTTCCGCTGGCTCCAAAACATGAACCAACAGCTGGCAGCGCTCGATGTGGCGCAAAAAACTAGTCCCCAAGCCTTTGCCCTGCGCAGCCCCTTCGATCAGGCCGGGAATGTCGGCAACGACCAAACCCTTGACACTCCCGGAGTGTAAAATTCCCTCACTCCGGGAGTGAAAGACCATTACGCCTAAATTGGGTTCCAAAGTGGTAAAGGGATAGTCGGCAATCTTGGGCCGGGCGGCGGTTAAAACCGACAGCAAGGTGGACTTACCTGCATTGGGCAATCCTACCAAACCCACATCTGCCAGTAACTTCAACTCCAAAGTCAGCTCGACCTCCTCCCCTTTTGTCCCTGCCTCGTACTCCCGCGGGGTAGTGTTTTCGGCCGAGCGAAACTGCCAGTTGCCTCGCCCGCCTTTGCCGCCTCTGGCCACCAAGGCTTCTTGTTCTGATTCGGTTAGGTCAGTTTGAAAATTGGATTTTGAAAATTGAACCTTAACCTCCGTCCCTACCGGCACGTAAAGCTTTAAGTCCTTGCCATCTTTACCGTGCTTTTTGGCCTTCCCCCCGCCCTCTCCGTTTCCCGCCTCAAACCGCTTCCTGTAGGCAAAAGCGGTCAAAGTATTCAGATCTTTATCCGCCAC